>Ga0307416_100000553_pt1 | contig 19087 bp, 18 predicted proteins | sample DK1Cmetagenome_2_FD_203821 | JGI IMG/M metagenome (GOLD analysis project Ga0307416, IMG submission 203821) | Maize rhizosphere microbial communities from greenhouse at UC Davis, California, United States - DK15-C-3 | ecosystem: Host-associated > Plants > Roots > Rhizosphere > Soil | place...
GGTCTGTTTTCTTCTATTTCTATATCTTCAATATCTTCATAGCTGTCATCAGCATTTGAGATAATGGTAGGTGCAGACTGCACTCCCGGCGATTTGTCCTCGAAATACAGCAGTGAATTCTGGCTGACAGGCTGTGTCTGCTCTGCAGAATAAATTCTGTTGATCAGGTTTTTCTCCTGATTGCTGAGATCTGCGGTTCCTCTGTTTTTGATCAGTTCTGAGGTGAGTGACTTTAAGTCGTTGATATCACTTCTCATATCAAAGAGAATTTTATACATAATTTCTCTTTCACTTCCGAAATCATTCTGCTTTTGAGCATTCTGATTATTCACAACCATCGGAAGATGCGTTTCCATAGGAATATATTCAGCCAGTTTTTCAACAGTTACCTCCCGGTTTCTTTCCACCACAGTCATCTGCTCTACCAGGTTTCTCAGCTGTCGAATATTTCCAGGAAAGCCATAATTTTCAATATAATGAACGGCACTGGGCTCCAGCTCCAGTTCCGGCATTCTGTACTTTTCTGCAAAATCTATAGAGAATTTTCTGAACAGTAAGTGAATATCCCCCTTTCTTTCCCTCAAAGGGGGCATGTCGATCTGCACGGTATTCAGACGGTAAAATAAGTCTTCCCGGAATCTACCATCGTGAATGGCCTTCATCATATTGACGTTGGTAGCCGCTACAATTCTCACATTGGTCTTCTGAACCTGAGAGGAACCCACTTTCATGAATTCACCACTTTCCAGCACTCTCAAAAGACGAACCTGGGTCTGCAGGGGAAGCTCTCCTACCTCATCAAGGAAGATCGTTCCGCCGTCTGCCACCTCAAAATATCCTTTTCTGGTTGCTGTAGCGCCGGTAAATGCTCCTTTTTCATGTCCGAAAAGTTCAGAATCAATAGTTCCTTCGGGAATTGCACCACAATTGACTACGATATAAGGCTGATGTTTTCTTTTGGATTCGGAATGGATGATCTTCGGGATAAATTCTTTCCCCACACCACTTTCCCCAATGACCAGAACGGAAATATCCGTAGGTGCCACCTGGATTGCTTTTTCTAAAGCCCTGTTCAGTGCCGGGAAATTCCCTATAATTCCAAAGCGGTTTTTTATGTTTTGTAAGTCGTTGCTCATAAGTAAATTTTTGATTATTGATTTAATAATCTACAGCTCTTCTATCTGTTTTCTGTAGATTTTGTTGAAGTGATGAGTGTAGACATCTTTCATGGTCTTTCCTTCATCATAAGTCATTAATGCTAACTTTTTTAAATCTAAATAATCTTTGTTTCTTATTTTAGAAACTTTACTTTTAAAGTATATATTCTCCGCAAAGTTATTTTCTTTGCTTTGTTTTTCGAAATTTTCTAAGGCTTTTTCATATCTGCCCATCTCAAAATAAGTTACTCCAAGCTGATAGTGATCGTACATTCCCTTGAAATAGCCTTTTGATACCAGAACCTTTTCAATGATCCCTGCTGCTTTTTCTTTCTGCCCCAAAGCACTGTAAGACATAGCTTTCACCACCTCCAAATGATAATCTCCGTTTAGAGATCTTCCCAGATCGTCAGGATAGTATTTTTTTAACTCTTCTAAATCCTGGATTGCCCCTTTATAATCCCGCAAAAACTGGAATTTGCACCAGCCTCTGTATCCTAAATGCATTTTAGGATCTGCAGCAACAGCTTTATCAATGAGTCTTTTCCAGGTTACAAAATCTCCGTTTTTAAGATATGGAACGGCTTTTTCCATATAAGAATTGGAGAAATCGGGACAGAGACCAATGGCTTTATCAAAAGCTTCCTGGGATCCTCTGCTTCCCTGCCTGTCTGAAGCCCAGTTGTATAACTCACAAGCTTTTTTGCAGTCCTCACCCTCTACTGCATTACAGTTGACCTGTGCAATAGTATTGGTATAAACGATAAGCAACAAAAAGCTAAGGTAATACCTCTGAAACTTTTCCATTTTCAATTTTATAGGTTAAATACTGATAATAGCCTGCTTTAAAACCTTTTATCTCTTTTGGGGTCCATCCGTCCAACGATTTTGTAAACCGCAGCAACCGGTCTCCCAGCTCTTTATCTGGCACTGTTTCTTTCAGATCCGCATCCATCTGCCGTACTCTGAACAGTCCTGTTTTCCCTTCACAATTTACTAAAAATCTTACGGTAATATAGCCGTTCATCTTAGTTTCGGAAGATATTTTTTCTTTTTGCAGTTTTTCTATAATGGCTAACTTCTCTCCTTTATAGTCAAACCCTTCTGTTCCCTGGTAATACTGAAGACTGATCAGCTTTTCAGGGGTACATTTTTTAAAATCGGGAGTATCCAGCTTTTCATCAAATTCAATATCTCCTACTGTTACGGGATATTTGCTTACGTTTTTCTCGGTCTGACAGGACATCAGCACGAAAAAAAATAAGGCGAAGAAATAAACCGTTTTTATCAAGACTTTAAATTATTCAGCTGTTCTCCCTAAAAGTGTGCCCTGTGTATTGCCATAGACAAAAACGTTCACAATGTCACCTATTTTCTGCCCTTCAAGCATATCAAAAACACAGACTGCATTCTGTGAGTTTCTTCCTTTCCACTGGTTTTTATTTTTCCTGGAAATTCCTTCGATCAAAACCTGGTGATGTCTTCCCACATAAGATTCCATTCTTTTTCTGGACAGTTCTCCCTGAAGCGCAATAACCTCAGCTAAACGCTTTTGTTTTACATCAGCAGGAATGTTGTCTTCCATTTTTTTATGAGCCGGCGTCCCCGGTCTTTCTGAATAAGCAAACATATAACCGTAGTCGTATTCCACTTCTTTCATCAGACTCAAGGTATCCTGGTGATCCTGCTCTGTTTCATTACAGAAACCGATGATCATATCCTGTGAAAAAGCAATATCAGGAACAATTTCCTTTGCTTTTTTAATCAAATCTAAATATTCTTCACGGGTATGCTGCCTGTTCATCGCAAGAAGCATATTGTTGCTGCCGCTCTGTACAGGAAGATGCACATATTTACAGATATTATCGTGTTTTGCAATCATTCTGAATACTTCAAGGCTCATATCCTGAGGGTTTGAAGTGGAGAACCGGATTCTCATTTCAGGAACGGCTTTAGCTACCAGATCAAGCAGCTGTGCAAAATTAACAGCCGTAGCTTTCTGCATTTCAGAAGCTTTGACGAAATCTTTTTTAGGACCACCTCCGTACCATAAGTAAGAGTCTACATTTTGTCCTAAAAGGGTGATCTCTTTGTATCCGTTGTGTAGAAGATCTTTACATTCCTGAATGATGGAATGCGGATCGCGGCTTCTTTCCCTTCCTCTGGTAAAGGGAACTACACAGAAGGTGCACATATTATCGCAGCCTCTGGTGATGGTTACAAAAGCTGTAACTCCATTTCCTCCTAAACGGACCGGGTTGATATCTGCATAGGTCTCTTCTTTTGAAAGAATGACGTTAATAGCATCTCTTCCGTCCTCTGTTTCTTTCAGAAGGTTGGGAAGATCTCTATAAGCATCAGGGCCTACCACAAGATCTACCAGCTGCTCTTCTTCCAAGAATTTGGTCTTTAATCTTTCAGCCATGCATCCCAAAACACCCACCGTAATACTTGGCTTTTCTTTCTTCAGGTTTTTGAACTGTGAAAGACGCATTCTTACGGTTTGCTCCGCCTTTTCACGGATGGAACATGTATTTAAAAGGATAAGGTCTGCTTCTTCTACTTTCAGGGTGGTATTGTACCCTTGCTCATTAAGAATAGATACAACAATTTCAGAATCAGAAAAGTTCATCTGACAGCCATAGCTTTCTAAAAAGAGCTTTTTAGAATTCTCAGGTCTTTCAGCGATAGCAAAAGCTTCTCCCTGTTTTGTTTCGTCTATATATTTTTCCTGCACAATAATCGTTTTAAAGTTCAATGCTCAGCATTTAAATTTCAAAGCATGAAAGATGAATTTTAAATCCCAAACAGATTAGTCTGCAAAGATACAAAATATTGTGACAGAATGGCAGGGGATTATTTGGGAGGATGAAAAGTTAACGGAAGGGTATAAAAAGACTCCACCGGCTCTCCGTATCTCTTTGCGGGTGTCCATTTTTTCTTTCTCATCCTTTTGATTCCGTCTATGATCCTTTGGTCAAATTCAGCATTTCCGGAAGACTCCTGCAGTTTTATATTTTCCATTTTCCCTTCTTTGCTTACAAAGAAAGTCACAACCAACTTAAAAGGTTCGTTCCAAATAAAATCACTAAGATCGATTTGTTTAGCCACTTCTGCTCTAAAGCTGTTTATTCCTCCCGGCATAGCTTCTTTCGAAGAACCTTGCATAGCTTCCTGTCCTGATAATTTCAGGGAAAATATAACCAATAATGCAAACAGTATCCTAATCATGATCATACCCATTGGTACTGAAATCAACTTTAACAACCATTTTGGAATCAACAGGAGTGCTGTCCTTCATGGCTGGCTTCCATTTTCCTTTGATTTTCTTCATAGCATATTTTACATCATCAATAAACATTTCAGCGTTTTTAATCTTTGGAAGAACGTCAAGGCGGTTCATTTTACCATCCGGAGCTATATTGATTACAAAGGTTATTTTTCCGTTGATGGCATAGCTCTGGGTATCTACATACGCATGGAGCATGTCCATAAACTGCTTTCTAAAAGCGTCGTCACCACCGGGAAATTCAGCTTTCTGGGTATATGGCGCGGCTTCTACCGGGGATGTATTTTGAGAGAAACTTTTAGCTCCAATGCATAGTAAAAATAATAATAAAAGGTATTTTTTCATATGAGTAGTTTATAAATCTGTAGCGATTGAGGAGAAATGCATTTTAATTTTGATCTGTGAAGCAACAGGTTGACCATTGCACGAAGCAGGAATCCAGTTCTTTTTGATGCGTCTTACCACATATTGCATATCATCAAAAAAATAAGTGCTGTTGGATACTTTAGGAGTTCCTTCAATATGAGTCACTTTTCCTGTCTGAGCAACGGTGAGGGCAAATGTAAAATCACCGTTCAGCACATAAAAATCTGAATTCAGGTAATCGTACATAAATTTCTGAAGGGTCTCTTTGTAAACCGTTACACCTCCTTCAAAGGACGCCGGCTTGAAATTATTACAGTTTTTCACCGCCACCTGCAAAAGAGGTTCCTTGATATCTATTTTTAAAAGATTTTTATTGATTTCTGTAATCGGATTGTCATCTCTGTCTTCAACATCCTGCTGAGCAAATGTAAAATTTGCCACAAGAAGTGCTATGAATAATGTAAAAAATTTCATGGTCCTGTTCATCAGTTTTAAAATACTTTAACAAAGTTACTTATTTAAACGCTTTCTAAGAAAACTTCAGGCTGAGCCTGAAGTTTCTATAAGCTATTGAAATTAATTTTAGGTCTTTACAGTCTGTATCTGGGACCTGCTTCCGGTTTCTTTTAACAGGAATGAAATCAGAACAGCGAGAACAATTCCTGCAATCCAGAATAATATGGAATACTGAAAATGCATGTCTCCTGAAGAAGCTTCTAAACTTTTCCCAAACCAACTGCTAAATACCGGACTCAACAGGGTTGTCACTCCAAATGTGATAAAATTAATAGCTCCGGTTGCACTTCCTTTTACATAATCAGGATTTGCTTCTTTAATGATGGAATACGGAATCATGGCTGCTCCGGAGCCAAGACCGAAAACAAACATGCTTATTTTTGCCGGATATAGGTCCGGAAGATACAGCAGCTGCAGAAAACTGAAGATCATCAGGATGGCACCGCCGATCAAGACAGGCTTTCTTTTTCCGATTTTATCTGTAATAAATCCTAAAAGCGGGCATCCGAATACCCATCCAAAAGCAACCATTGCACTGGTGATGGCGGCATCATGAAACACGAAACCTTTATCTTTTTCAAAAAATGCAACACCCCACGTCATTGCAAATATGGTGGTAGGAGCAAATAATAACCCGGAAATAATGCCGCAGAGCCAGGATTGGGGATTTTTAAAGACAATTTTATATGGCTCCAGGTAACCGACTTTCTTGACAGCATCACCAGACTGTACGTCAGATTGTTTTTCACCGGGAATTACCAAGAACAGGCAGAATGCTGTAATAACTGTAATAATACCCGACCAAAGCCAGAAAGTATTTATATTCACCCCTTCTTCTACCCACGGTCCCACGATAAACTGCCCTGCCGTACCGCCAAGCATTCCGACACACTGTGTAAATCCAACAGCTGTCGCCAAAGATTGGGAAGAAAACCCTTTACTTGCCAGATAAACACAGCCGGGAAATGCAAAAGCACATCCTGCTCCCTGCAACAGTCTTCCGGCTACTCCGCCAGAATAGGCAGATGCCAGAAACAGTAAACAGCCTATCCCTAAAATTAAAGCTCCGGCAAAAAGTGACTTTTTGCCTCCAAATTTATCCAAAGTCATACCTGCAATGAGGCTGCAGGTAGAGTAGGTGTAGTAATAGGTTCCGATAAGGCTGACCAGCTTCAGTTCTGTTGTGCTGAAATTACTGACCAATTCCGGAATCATGACTGCCGGTGCTGACCGGACTACATAATCCAGAAAATAAAACACCAACCCGAATAGCCAGGCGATTATATAAAATCTCTTTAAGGAAGCACTCATTACAGCAGTCCTTTAATATGTTTGTAGTTTGTTTTTACCGTTTCCAGAACTTCTTCCATCTTACCGCCTAGCATCAGCTGAGTCATAGATTTTGTCATTCCCAAAACCTGATCCAAGTCTATTTTCGGGGGAAGAGCGAGTGCATTGGGATTTGTAAAGACGTTAAGAAGGTAAGGCCCGTTATAGGCAAGGCATTCTTTAATGGCGTCTTCTACTTCTTCGGGTTTATGAACATTCTTTCCGGGATATCCCATGGCTTGCGCTACCATTGCGAAATCCGGATTAATCATATCGGTTTCATTATCCGGCATTCCTCCTACTTCCATTTCCAGTTTTACCATTCCAAGAGTTCTGTTATTGAAAACGATCAGTTTTACCGGAAGTTTATACTGAAAAATAGTTGCCATATCTCCCAACAGCATCGAAATTCCACCGTCTCCGCACATAGCAATCACTTCTCTGTCCGGGTGAGCTAAAGAGGCTCCTATAGCCATCGGCATAGCATTGGCCATCGATCCGTGGTTGAAAGAGCCCAGCATTTTTCTTTCGCCTGTTCCGGTAATAAACCGGGCTCCCCACACGCAGCACATGCCCGTGTCTACCGTGAAAATGGCATCTTTTTTAGCCAGCCGGTCTAAAGTATGTGCAACATATTCAGGCTGAATAGCATTTTCTTTTCCAAAGTCTTTAACGTAAGTAAGCTGTACTTCTTTTACCTTTTCATAAAATGCCAACTGTTCATTGAGGAAATGGATATCTGTTTTTTCCTGCAGCAACGGTAATAAAGCTTTAATCGTTTCTTTTACATCTCCTGCCAGACCTAACTCCAGTTTAGCTCTTCTTCCCAGCCTTTCAGGACTTTCATCGATCTGGACAATTTTATTTTTTACAGGCATGAATTTTTGGTACGGAAAGTCGGTTCCAAGAAGAATCACAAGATCAGCTTCGTGCATTGCATGATAGGCGGATGGAAATCCCAACAGTCCTGTAAGACCTACTTCATTGGGATTATTAGGCTGAATGGCCATTTTTCCGCGGAAGGAATAGCCTACCGGAGCTTTTAGAAACTTTGACAGCTCTATCACCTCAGCACTAGCTTTTTCTGCTCCAATTCCACAATAGAGAGTTACTTTTTTGCTTTCATTAATCAAAGCAGCCAGATGTTTTAATTCTTCATCGGAAGGCCGTATTACAGGATTGGTCCTGAATATCTGGGTAGAGGTAGATCCCTCCTCGGCTTCAAGTTCCGACACATCTCCCGGAAGCCCGATTACTGCTACGCTTTTTTTTGAGATAGCATGCTGAATAGCCGTCTGAAGTGTTCTCTGTACCTGTTCTGGCCTCGTAATCATCTGGTTGTAGTGACTGCAGTCATCAAACAGTTTTATGGTATTGGTTTCCTGGAAGTAATCCATTCCCATTTCATCACTGGGAATCGTGGAAGCGATAACTAGCATGGGAACGTGAGACTTATGTGCTTCATATACTCCATTGATCAGATGGACGTGTCCCGGACCACAACTTCCTGCGCACACGGCAAACCCGTCAAGCTCTGCTTCTGCCGCCGCCGCATATGCACCTACCTCTTCATGCCTTACATGGATCCATTCGATGCTGCTTTTTTTAACGGCAATATTAAGATGGTTAAGGCTGTCGCCCGTTACTGCATAAATTCTTTTCACATTGGCATTTTCGAGCATTTCAACAATCTGCTCTGCTATGTTTTTAGCCATAATTATTCTTTTTTGGTGTTTATTTTCGGAATAGAATACTGAATACGGACAAGCATTTTCAGTATTAAAAATCCTTCTCTACTCAAATTTAGCTAATAAAATATAATTTCTATGCCTGGATTATATTAAAATTGCAACATATCCCATCGTTTTGAGGTATTAAAAAGTTCTTGAACCATTAAGAAAATTGAAGTTATTAAGGATAATTAAGATAAAAATCAGAAGATTTTTTTTAAGGATACATTGGGGAACAACTCAACTTAATATCTTAAAAACTTTACAAGACTTTGACGTTTTACAACTTTCTCAAACAAAAAACTCCGCAAAGTACTGCGGAGTTTATATAAATTATATTGATTTTAAATTACTTCTATCTGATTTCTTAGCAGATCTTCAAATTCATCTCTTTTACGGATCAGGTGCGCTTTTCCGTCTAAGAATAGTACTTCAGCAGGTTTTAATCTTGAATTAAAGTTTGAACTCATTTCAAAACCGTACGCTCCGGCATTATAGAAAACAAGGATATCACCTTCTCTTACTTCATTCAGTTTTCTGTCCCAGGCAAAAGTATCGGTTTCGCAGATATTCCCTACTACGGTATAAATTCTTTCTGCTCCCTTTGGATTTGAAAGGTTTTCAATTTTATGGTAAGAGTCATAGAACATAGGACGGATCAGGTGATTAAACCCCGAATTCACCCCTACAAATACAGTGGCCGTCGTTTGCTTGATCACATTAGCTTTTACCAAAAGATATCCGCTTTTTCCTACTAAGAATTTTCCGGGCTCAAACCATAATTCGAATTTTCTTCCTGTAGATTTTGTGAACTCGGATAATACTTTTTCTACTTTTTTACCTAAGGTTTTCACATCAGTTTCTTCCTCGCTGTCCTGATAAGGAATTTTGAAACCGCTTCCCATATCCAGATATTTAAGATTGGGAAAATGCTCGGAAAGCTCCAGCATTATGTCCAACGCCTGAAGGAAAACATCAGGATCTTTGATCTCGCTTCCCGTATGCATGTGAAGACCTTCTACATTAAGATTGGTACTTTTCATCACTCTTTCGATATGGCGAACCTGGTGAATAGAGATCCCGAACTTACTGTCGATGTGTCCTGTTGAAATTTTATAGTTTCCTCCGGCAAAAATATGCGGGTTGATTCTTACAAGGATTGGATATGTATTTCCGAATTTATTCCCGAACTGCTCAAGAATAGAGATATTATCAATATTAATATGAACACCCAGCTTCATTGCATCTTCAATTTCGGCAAGGTCTACACAGTTTGGCGTGAAAAGGATCTTTTCTTTAGGGAATCCGGCTTTCAGCCCAAGCTTTACTTCGTTTATTGATACACAATCCAAAGATGCGTCCAGATTCTTGACATACTTTAAGATATTGATGTTGGTCAACGCCTTCGCAGCATAAAAGAACTTCGTGTGTTTTAAAAAAGAAGATGTAAGTTTCTCGTATTGAGTTTTAATAGATTCAGCATCGTAAACATACACTGGCGTGCCATATTCATTGGCAATCTGTAGCAAATCTTTTGAATTCATAATTTGATTTTAACACAAAAAAAGGCAGATTCTTCCAAAAAGAGTCTGCCACATTAATTATTTTTATGCAAGACAACTCTTTTAAATATTCCAAACCTTAGAGAACTTCACAGTTCCCTTTTTCCCAGTTTTAATTTGTTTAAAATTTTGCATTGCTTCTTTTTATTTTTGCAAAAGTACTATTTATTTTTTATTTCAGGAAAATTCATTTGAAAAGCATCTTTTTCCTGATAAAAACTGTAAAGTATGAATTCTTCTATCATTTCGGCAATGGCAATGTCTCAAAATCACCGCGAAGAAGTGCGAGCTGAAGATCATTATGGAGATCTGTAGAAGACAATGGCAGATCAATTTTCAGTTTTGAAAGCTTGCTGAGGGTCTGTATCTGTGTGAACAGCTCATAAAAACCATACGAAATTACCTTTCCGTTTTCAATGATCAGAAACAGCTTTTCGCCCAATTTTCTTCCCTGACCGAGCCAGAGTTCATTTCTTTTTCTGAAATCTATTTTTTTAAGGAAAACATTGATATCATTAAATTCTTCCTGCAAGCCAATAAACTGTACGGCTTTTGTTCCCTGGGTAAATGATCTGAATTTGAGGATGGGTCTTTCTGTTTTATTCAGCTTATTCTTCTCAACAATATATTTATTATTCCTAAAGTAAAGCCCGAACGGACAGATTTCTCTTTTTTTGATATTTTTAGAATTAAGGATCAACCTTGCAATAATATCTGTTCCTGTAAGCTCATAATTGATCTGTTCGACTTCTTTCTGAATCTGTTCCCACTTTTTAGACTTGGAATTGAACACTTTTTTTGAAAACTTATTGATATCCTGAACGTAATCTGATAAAATGATTTTTCCGGCTTCATTCTGAAAATAGACAAAACCTTTTTCATTGGGAAGATCCTGAGTCAGAACTTTGATTTTATTAATATACGTTTTTGCATTGGTTTCATCATGCTGCTTCTGGATGATCTCATTTTCAGTATCTTTTGATATTAAAAGCTTGAACAGTTCCAGTGTTGCCCTTGCATCACCTTCAGCCCTGTGATGGTTCGTCAGCGGGATCCCCAACGATTTCACAAGTTTACCTAATGAGTAACTTACCTCATCCGGAATCATTTTTTTCGCCAAAGGAATGGTATCTAAAGTACTGGTCTGAAAATCATAGCCAAGTCTTTTGAAAGACTGGCGCAGCATCCTGTAATCAAAATCAATATTATGCCCTACCAAAGTAGTATTTTCAGTAATCTCAATGATTCTTTTAGCTATTTCATGAAATTTTGGAGCTGTTTTCACCATTTTAGGGGTAATGCTGGTCAGCTTCTGCACAAAAGGGGTAATATCACTTTCGGGATTGACAAGGGATATAAACTGGTCAGTAATCTTCTGACCATCATACCTGTAGATGGCTATATCTATAATGCATTCATGTCTATAACCTGCACCATTACTTTCTATATCTATAATCGAATACATTGAGTTCTAGTTATACTGCTATTTTTAAAATTAATATTCACCAATAAAGGCAATCCTGCTAAAATAACAAAAAATATATCAAAAAGAGTAAACAGCTCGTTGATACTGCTTATAAAAACAAATTCAAATCAGTAAATCCAACATCAAAATACTATCTTCTTCTTCCGCCAAGCCCGAACATTCCCAGGAGCGCTTTTGCTCCTTCACGCATCAATGTGCTGGTAAAAGTTCTTCCTGCTTTGCTTTGAAGCACCTGTTCAAACATTCCCGGTTCTTCTTTTACAGGTTTTGCCTTCTGAGCCGTTGCCGGGTTTTGAGCCGCCTGCTCCATCCTGTTGGTCAGTATTTCATAAGCCGATTCTTTATCAAGAGGCACTTCATATTTAGCAACTAAAGAAGAATTCCCTGTCAGTTCGGAAATTTCAGCATCATTCAGAATATCCATTCTTGATTCAGGAGAGATCAGATAGGTATGAACAAGAGGTGTCGGGATTCCCTTTTCATCCAAAGCCGTTACAAAAGCCTCACCGATCCCAAGATTCTGAATCAGGTTTGAGGCATTATAAAATTCTGTTGTCGGATAGTTTTCCACAGCTTTGGTAATTTCTTTTTTATCTTTTGCCGTAAAACCTCTCAGGGCATGCTGAATTTTCAGGCCAAGCTGTGACAAAATATTTTCCGGAACATCACCTGGAATCTGTGTAATAAAATAAATACCTACTCCTTTAGAACGGATCAGCTTTACCATCGTTTCGATCTGCGAAAGCAAAGTTTTTGAAGATTCGTCAAAAATCAGGTGGGCTTCATCTATGAAAAGGACAAGCTTAGGTTTTCCGCTGTCACCCTCTTCAGGAAAAGTCATATAAATTTCAGCAAAAAGCGAAAGCATAAATGTGGAAAACAATTGTGGCTTATTCTGAATTTCTGCCACCCTTAAAATGTTCACCACTCCTTTTCCATCCCTTGTTTCTAAAAGATCATGGACATCAAAGCTCAATTCACCGAAGAAATCGGATGCGCCCTGCTGTTCCAGTGCAACGATAGATCTCAAGATGGCCCCTAAAGAAGCCGGAGCTATAGATCCATAATTTGCCGCCAGTTCAGCCTTACCCTGGGCATTATCCGTTACGTACTGCAGTACTTTTTTTAAATCATTGAGATCAATTAACGGAAGACCCTTATCGTCACTGTATTTAAAAACAATAGACATAATGCTCTGCTGAGTATCATTGAGTTCGAGGATTTTACTTAATAAAACGGGACCGAACTCTGTAACCGTAGCTCTTAATTTTACGCCTTTTCCTCCGGAGATGCTCATCAGTTCTACCGGAAAAGCCTGTGGATTATAAGGAAGCTGTGTTTTGGCATATCTTTCCTCAATCACAGGATTCATCTGGCCGGCTTCCGCTATTCCTGAAAAATCCCCTTTAATATCCAACACAAGAGAAGGAATTCCTGCATGGGAAAGCTGTTCTGCAAACACCTGAAGCGTTTTTGTTTTACCTGTTCCTGTTGCTCCTGCAATAAGACCGTGGCGGTTGATGGTTTTCAAAGGAATTGTAACATTAACTTCCGGTACTACTTCTCCGTCCAGCATTCCTTTTCCTAGTATAATGTGCTCTCCTTTCGGAGTATATTTTGCATTTAGTTCTTCAATAAATTGTGTTTTATCTGCCATCTGATCTTTTTTAACTGATAAATATAAAATTTTTTATAAAATATCCGGCTATTAAATAATATTAATAACGTATCCGGTAAGGCTCTTCAATCCATCATTTAAGAAAGAAAAGATTTGAAAAGTGTCTTTAACATAGCATTACATAATTATTTCCATTTTTCAGACATGATAAAAAACAGTCTGCCCAAGAACGCTTCCTTACTTCCGCCTTTCGGTTGAAAACAAAGGCTTTTATAGCTTCCAGCCTGTGAATATTGAAAGAAACTATCGGCTGAATTTAACAATTCATTCACATTTTATCTAATACTTCGTATCTTTATCTAAAATTTAAAAAAGATCCCAATGAAAATTGAACAAATATATACGGGCTGTCTGGCTCAGGGTGCCTATTATATTGTATCAGAAAATGAAGCTGCGATTATTGATCCGCTAAGAGAGGTAAAACCGTATTTGGATCGCCTTGACAAGGACAATGTTACTTTAAAATATATTTTCGAGACCCATTTCCACGCTGATTTTGTTTCAGGACATTTGGATCTAAGTAAAAAAACAGGAGCTCCTATTGTATACGGACCTACTGCCCAACCTGCATTTGAGGCTATCATTGCTGAAGATAACCAGATCTTTGAGATCGGGAAAATAAAAATAAAAGTACTGCATACTCCGGGGCATACCATGGAGAGTACAACTTATCTTTTAATTGATGAAAATGGCACTGAAACAGCTATTTTTACTGGAGACACTTTGTTTTTAGGTGATGTCGGAAGACCTGACCTGGCACAAAAAGCAACCAATCTTACCCAGGAAGATCTTGCAGGAATCCTGTATGACAGTCTTCAGACTAAAATTTTACCACTGGATGACAGTATCACAGTATATCCTGCACACGGGGCTGGTTCAGCATGCGGAAAGAATATGCAGAAGGAAACTGTGGATATTTTGGGAAATCAGAAAAAGACCAATTATGCCCTTAATCAGCCGGATAAAGAATCATTTATCAGAGAAGTTCTTGACGGTCTTACCGCTCCACCGAAATATTTCGGAATGAACGTCGCTATGAATAAAGGCGGATATGAAAGCCTGGATGTCGTAATGAACAAAGGCCTGAATCCGGTTACTGCAGAAGATTTCGAAGCATTGGCGGAAGAAAGCGGAGCTTTAATTTTAGATACGAGAAGCCCGGCAGAATTCCATAAAGGATTTATACCAAATTCTATCAACATAGGCCTTAAAGGTGATTTTGCTCCTTGGGTAGGAAATATGATCGTAGATGTAAAACATCCGATTCTGCTTGTAAGTGATGAAGGCACTGAAGAGGAGGTCATCACAAGGTTAAGCAGAGTGGGTTTTGATAATGTTTTGGGATACCTGGACGGAAGTTTCAATACCTGGAAAGACGCAGGTAAGGAAACTGATGAAATCAAAAGAATCTCTCCCGCTGAATTTGCAGAACAGTTTACGGAAAATGCTAAAGTAATTGACGTGAGAAAATTAAGCGAGTATTCTGCTGAACATGTTGACAATGCATTTAACAAGCCACTGGATACCATCAGCGACTGGGTAAAAACAATTGATGATTCTGAACATTTCTTCCTTCACTGTGCCGGAGGATACAGAAGCATGATCGCAGCAAGTGTACTTAACTCACACGGAATCAGAAATTTTACTGAAATAGAAGGAGGCTTTAACGGCATCAAGAAAACAGAAAAACTACCCACAACAGATTTTGTGTGTCAATCAAAAACATTGTAAGATGATGAAAGGAAAGCTTGCCGGATTCTTCATTGCCACAATCTTAACGTTAACAGCCTGTAAAACAACAAGTACTAGCCTCACTCAAAAGGTTGACATCAGAGAAATGGTCAACAGCTCTGACGTTACTTTAGTTGATGTAAGAATTCCCGAGCAATATGAAGCAGGAACCGCAAAAGGAGCGGTTAATATTCCACTGGCTGAAATACAAAATAACATTGATTCGCTTAAAGGCAAGAAAGTTGTTGTCTTCTGTAATAAAGGAATTCAGGCTGACCAGGCTATGGAAATACTAAAGAAAAACGGTGTGGAAGCTTATGATGGTACCAGCCTGCAAAATGTAAAGGCAATTCAGAACGAGAAACAGTCCGGAAAATAAAATACCATTAAGGTGTATTTACTGAATCTTAACGGTTTAAATAAAAAAACAAAACTATGTCACAAAAGTTTCAAGAAATCATTAATTCGGAAAGACCGGTACTTATTGACTTTTTTGCCACGTGGTGCCAGCCCTGCAAAGTACAGTCATCCGTGTTGAATACCGTAAAGGAAAATATTGGCGATGGCGCCAGAATTATCAAAGTAGATGTGGACCAATATCCTGCTATTGCTGCTCAGTACGGCGTACGTGGAGTTCCCACCCTGGCCGTCTTTAAAAATGGTGAGCTTTTATGGAAAGAGAGCGGTGTACATGATGTGAATACGCTCACGGAACTGCTTAAACAATATTCTTAAACTAATTTAGGCTGAGATCAGGAATAGCAAAAAACACTTTCTAATCTCAGCCTTATTGTCAGCTATCCTTATAAATCTATTGAAAAACGGTCTCTATCATTCAAAAACTGGAAGTGCTGTCTGAAATCTTTTAATTCATCCATATTAAGCTCTGCAGAAACTATATTTCCGCTTTTTTGCGAAATTTCTTTTCCATCTGCAAAAAAGCAATGTGAACTTTCCTGGTAAAAAAGATTATTTCCATCTGTTCCTATTCTATTTAAGCCAAAAACAAAAGCCAGGTTTTCGATGGCTCTCGCTTTCAAAAGGTGTTCCCAGGCTCCCACTCTTTTTTCAGGCCAGTTAGCAATATATAAAATGGCATCATAATCATCATTGTTTCTGGCGAAAACAGGAAAACGAAGGTCATAGCACACCTGCAGTAAGATCCTGAATCCTTTATAATTTACAACAACACGTTTATTTCCCGGTGTATATACTTTATCTTCTCCTGAAAAAGAAAACAGGTGTCTTTTATCATAGAACACGGTTTCGGAATCAGGCTGTACAAAATACATTCTGTTATAAAATTTACCATTTTCTTCTACGGGAGCACTTCCGCAAATGGCTGCATTCTTTTCCTTTGAGATCTTTTTCAGAAACTCCAGGGATTCTTCGTTTTTGTCCGAAACTTCAGCAGCATCCATACAGAAACCCGTAGAGAACATTTCCGGCAGCAGAAAAATATCGGCTTCCTGATCTTTCAACCCTTCTTCTATTAATTGGAAATTTTTGTCTCTATTTTTCCAGACAATATCTAAATTAAGCCCTGCTATTCTCATAAACTTTGTTAAATAACTTCAATAAAAATACGATTTTCCAATGATTTCGGTTCTATTTTTGATGAGGATATTTTCATTATTATCATTTTATAAAAAGTAAAGTTTATGAAGAAATTGTTTTTTGTGCTGATGATTGCTTTTTTCGGAACGGCAGCCAACGCGCAGGCGTACACCGGTAAAGGCGACCAGAAGATTCAGCTGGGACTGAGTGCCTGGGGATACGGAACCGGGGTTACAGGAACTTATGATTACGGTTTGAATAAGCTGATATCCGTGGGTGCCGGGCTTAATGCTTATTTTGGAGATTATAAGGATCATGATAAAGACAACCGTGTTTTTGTGTTCGGAAGACTGAATTTTCACCTTCAGGAAGCACTTGATCTGCCTGCTAAATGGGATATTTATCCCGGAGTTGACCTTGGTGTTCTTGGAAAGGATTTTGGTATTGGAGCACACATTGGAGCCCGTTACTTTTTCACGGAGAAAGTGGGTGTTTTTGCGGAAGTCGGAAACAACGGCAGCATAGGGGTTTCTTTCAATCTGTAAGATTCTCTAAATATATGACAAAGCTTCTCATTTAGAGGGGCTTTTTTATTTGGCATAGTTTTGATAATTGTTACCTTTGCAAATTAAAATCTAAAAATTATTAATGGAATTAGCAATCAAGATTTTCCAGTTCATACTAAGTATTTCTATTTTAGTGGTTCTTCATGAGCTTGGACACTTTTTACCGGCAAAATGGTTTAAGACCAGAGCTGAGAAATTCTTCCTGTTTTTCGATCCTTGGTTTTCTATCTTCTCCATGAAGAAGATCAACGGAAAATGGCAGTATAAATTTCTTTCGAAAAACCTTCCGGACACAGAAACTATCGTAGTAGACGGAAAAGAGACAGAAGTTCCTATCGATATATCAAAACTTCCAGACAACGACTGGAGAAAGCATCCTGAACAGACAAAATACGGAATCGGGTGGCTTCCTTTCGGCGGTTATGTGAAAATTGCAGGGATGATTGATGAAAGCATGGATAAAGAACAGATGAAAAAGCCTGCACAATCATGGGAATTCAGATCCAAACCGGCTTGGCAGAGGCTGATCATTATGCTGGGAGGAGTTACTGTTAACTTTTTCCTCGCCTGGATTATTTTTGGATGTCTTTCATACTTCAATGGAGAAACTTCTTTTGATACCACGAAAGTAGAAACCCCAATGCATTACACCAATGTTGCAAAAGCAATGGGCTTTGAAGATGGAGACAAGATCTTAAAGGTAGACGGAAAGGTTCAGAACAATCTGGATAAACTGTCTTTGGATATTTTATTAAGTGACCAGATAACCGTTTTAAGAAAAGGAAAAGAGGTTACTTTTAACACAAACGATGACGGAAAAGCGCTTGCTTTTAAAGATGAAAACCCCAAAGCATTCCTAAATCCAAGATATGCCCCTGTAATTGATACCATTGTGAACCCTAAAACCGCTGAAGCAGGTTTAAAAATAGGTGACCAGGTGGTTGCGGTAAACGGCCAGAAAATCAATTATTATGACGAACTTCAGGGTGTTGTTATAAAAAATGCAGGTAAAGCAATTAATATGGAAGTATTAAGAGCGGGTACAGTACAGCCGCTAAGTCTTGAAGTTTCCAAGGAAGGTACATTAGGGATTATGTCTTATAAGCAGCTTGAAAAGTATGTTACTACTGAGAATTTCACTATGATCCAATCTATCGGAAGAGGATTTACCAGAAGCATCGAAAGTTTAACGTACCAGGTGAAGCAGTTTAAACTAGTATTCAACAAGAAAGTTCAGGGCTACAAGAAAGTGGGTGGTCCGCTGGCCATCATCAAGAATATGCCGGTACAGAAATCTAAAGACGGGGCTGTCTCTGTTAACTGGAGTTTATTCTGGAGTTTTACAGCCATGTTTTCTGTTTGGCTGGCATTCCTGAACCTTATTCCTATTCCGGGACTTGATGGAGGGCACGTTTTATTTACTTTGTGGGAGGTGATTACGGGGAAACCTGTTCCTCAGAAAGTATTGGAAAATGCACAGATGATCGGGGTTATCTTCCTGTTAGGATTGATGTTACTGATCTTTGGAAGTGATATCTTTAAGGCACTTACGGGCAGTTTATAATTTTTTTGAATTTTTTCTTAAAAAATATTTGTACGGTATAAATATTCGTCCTATATTTGCACCACTTAAAACAAAGGACATTCCTCCTTAGCTCAGTTGGTTAGAGCATCTGACTGTTAATCAGAGGGTCGCTGGTTCGAGCCCAGCAGGAGGAGCCAATAAGGACAAACACTTACATTCATCTGTAAGTGTTTTTTATTTTTTGACAGCAACAATACTGAAACTTTTTTATTATTTTAAGTTGTGAATAATGTCTGTTACATCCCATTCAAAGATCCTTGAGTATTATCTTCAAAAGATAGATACTGAATTGACCTATTTTTATAATTCATTTAAACTCGATGCCTTTCTCGATGAATTGTTAAGCTATAAGTACAGGATTTATAACAGACGACTTTGATAATATAAAAAGTCCTGAATTTCAACGAAAATATGGATCAAGCGCAAAAGTTGGGGGCTAAGCAAAAAGTTTAGTTAATCTGAAGAGAAAAAATGTTCTGTCTTTCACGCCTCTGAGCTGCATTCTGAAGTTTTTAATTTTAGCATTGAATGATTC
>Ga0307416_100000555_pt1 | contig 19054 bp, 18 predicted proteins | sample DK1Cmetagenome_2_FD_203821 | JGI IMG/M metagenome (GOLD analysis project Ga0307416, IMG submission 203821) | Maize rhizosphere microbial communities from greenhouse at UC Davis, California, United States - DK15-C-3 | ecosystem: Host-associated > Plants > Roots > Rhizosphere > Soil | place...
CCCGGGCACGCGCCGGCTTCTCGCGCTGACCCCGGAGAAACCGGACCTCGTTCACCTGCACAACCTCCACGGCGGCTACTTCGATCTCCGGCTTCTCCCGTGGCTGAGCGGTCGATCTCCTCTGGTTCTCACGTTGCACGACGCCTGGCTCCTGAGCGGCCACTGCGCCCATTCACTCGACTGCGAGCGGTGGAGGAGCGGATGCGGAGATTGTCCCGACCTCTCCCTCTATCCCGCCGTGCGAATGGACTCGACTGCAGGGAACTGGCAGCGCAAGCGGCGGATCTTTGCGGAGAGCCGCCTGCACATCGCCACGCCCAGCCGTTGGCTCATGGACATGGTCGAGCACTCCATTCTCGCACCCGGGATCGTTGATACACGGGTCATTCCCAACGGGGTCGACATCTCCCTGTTTCGGCCGGGGGACCGGCGGGCCGCACGAGCCTCCCTCGGCCTTCCACCTGACACACCGCTTCTCCTCACCACGGGGATCGCGCTCGGTCGCAATGACTGGAAGGACGTCGCGACGTTGCGAGCGTCGCTCCTCGACCTCGCGCAGGCGTGGCCCGGAACCTCCGCCACGCTCGTCGTGCTCGGGACCGAGGAGGGCGATGTTCCGCTCCCCGGCGCGCTGGATGTCCGCTTCGCCGGGTTCGAACAGGATCCCGCTACGGTCGCCGAGTACTACCGGGCGGCGGACATTTATGTTCATGCCAGCCGCGCCGACACCTTCCCGCTCTCGGTGCTCGAGGCGCTCGCGTCGGGTACACCCGTGATCGCCTCGTCCGTCGGTGGTATTCCCGAGCAAATCGAGGACGGCCAACATGGTTTCTTGGTGCCACCTGGCGACCACAGGAGGCTCGCCGCAGCGATCGCCCGGCTACTCGACGACGAGGACGCGCGCACGCGGATGGCCTCCGAAGGCCTGCACCGCGCTCAGGAGCGCTTCGACCTCGAGCGGCAAGTCGCCGCCTACGTCGACTGGTACGGCGCGCTCCTCGAGGAAGAGCGGCACACGGTGGCGGCCTGATCCCGATGCCTCCAGGGCTTGAAGATCTGCCTGCACCTCCCGACAGCCGAACCGGTTGGCCTTGGACGGACGCCGGTCCCGTGCCGGACCCGACGCCCGCCGGCAGTTCGCTGCCGCGAATCAGCATTGTCACGCCGTCCTACAACCAGGCGGCTTATCTCGAGGCAACGATCCGGTCCGTTCTCCTCCAGGGATATCCGGAGCTCGAGTACATCGTCATCGACGGCGGCAGCACTGATTCCAGCGTCGAGATCCTGCGCAAGTACGAGCCTTGGCTGGCGTACTGGACGAGCGAACCGGATCGTGGTCAATCCGACGCCGTGAACAAGGGCTTCGCCCGCGCCACGGGAGAGATCTATGCCTGGCTGAACTCGGACGACGTCCACGAGCCGGGCGCGCTCGCGGAGGTCGGCCGGTATTTCGTCCGTACGCCGGATTGCCGGATCCTCTACGGCCGTGGCTCGTACATCGACGAGGAGGGTCGGAAGACAGGGTCATGTGACTGGATCAGGCCGTTCGACCGCCGTCTCTTCCTTACTTCGAATTTCATCCTCCAACCCGCCGCCTTTTGGCGTGCCGACCTCTGGGCAGAAGTGGGCGCGCTCGATGTCGACTGCCACTGGACGATGGACTGGGACTGGCTCTTGCGGGCTACCGCCGTCACCCGTCCGCATTTCCTACCCGTCGAGCTGGCCTCCTGGCGCATCGGCCCCGAGATCAAGACCCGGTCGGGCGGCGAGCGGCGCAGGGCCGAGATCGCTGCCGTGAGCAAACGACACGGTGGCCGCCTCCAGCCCACGTACCTCGTGTACCAGCTCGACCGTGCCTTGTGGCGGGTCTCGGAGCACCTCGGGGACGGCTTGGTATTCCGCCTCGTCAGAGGCCTCGCCACACCCATTCGCTGGCTTCTCAAGGACAAGCTCTGGCGCCGCCGCTATCAGGCCTGATGTCATGAACCCCAAGGGGCCTTTCGTCGAGCGGCTCGCCGCTCGCCCCCGATCCCCGGTCAAGGGCCTGGGGAGCTCAGCGCACTCTCTCGGCCGCGCGCTCGTGCGCCCCCAGCACGCGGGCATCGCCATTCTTCTCTGTGGGTGGCTCCTCCTCGTGCTCGTTGCGAACCCGTTCGGCGAGTTTCCGCTCAACGACGACTGGTCGTACAGCCAGGCAGTCAAGAGCCTCGTCGATCACGGGCAGCTCGCGTTCACGGACTTCACCTCCATGACGCTCGTCGCCCAGGTGCTCTGGGGTGCGGTCTTTTCTCTGCCATTTGGCTTCTCGTTCCTCGCCCTGCGTCTGTCGACAGTCGTCCTTGGGGCGGTGGGCGTGGCGGTCACTTATGCCCTGCTTCGCGAGCTCGGCGTGGGGCGTCGCCTCTCCCTCCTCGGCGCAGCCGTCCTGGGTCTGAACCCCCTCTACTTTTCCCTGTCGCTGAGCTTCATGACCGACGTCCCTTTCACCGTCGCCGCGCTCCTCTCGATCCTTTTCTTCACTCGCTCCTTTCGGACCGACGCCCTCGTCGACGTTCTCCTAGGGTTCGCCTTCGCGGTCGTCGTGGTGCTCATACGTCAACCCGGAATCGTTGTTCCGATCGCGTATGCGATTGCGTTTCTCGTCAAGTGGGGGTGGACGAGAAGAACGCTGACCCGCGCGATCATCCCCGCCGGAGCGGTCCTTGCCGTGGTCATGCTTTACCCCTTCGTCATCAAGGCCACGGTGGGGCTACCAGCGAACTTCATCGGGGCGCAGGGTCTCGCCGCGGGGATCCGCACGTCGGCGGCCGACGACCTCCTGAGCGTTCCGCGGGCGATCCTGGACCGGCTTTGGCTGCAACTCATCTACCTCGGCCTGTTCGTCTTTCCGCTGGCGCCCCTGGCTGCCACATCCTTCTCACAGCGCCTTCGGTCGCGATCGAGCCGTCGGCAGGTGATCGCCCTGTGTGCGCTCCTCGCCGCGATCGGCGCGATACTCCTCGCCCGCGACGCGCTGATGCCGTTGTCGGGGAACGTGCTCTTCGATCTTGGGCTCGGACCGTTGCTCCTTCGGGACACCTACTTGCTGGGCCTGCCTCATTTCCCATCCGCTTCCCCGGTGTTCTGGGCGGTGGTGACCGCCGCGGCCGCGCTCGGGGCGGCCACGCTCTCCGCCTGTGTTTGGAGCGCCGGTCGAACCGCGCTTGCAGCACGCCTGGAAGGTTCGGGCCAGCGTGACGTCCGGCTGATGTTTGTCCTGCTGGTCGGGCTCGTGTACGTCGCGGGTGTCGCCGTGTCCACCGCCTCGCCTCAGTACTCCTTCTTCGATCGCTACGTCGTGTTCCTGCTCGTTCCCGCCATCGCGGTCCTGGCCAAGGCTGCTCCGGCATCGAATCGTGGCGCGGCCCCGGCGCTCGCGACGGCGATCGTCCTGGTCGGCCTCTACAGCGTCTTCTCGGTGACGCAGACGCACGATTACCTGGCGTGGAATCGGGCCCGTTGGCAGGCCCTCGGAGATCTGACGCGCCAGGGCGTCCCGCCCACCAAGATCGACGGCGGCTTCGAGTTCAACGCCTGGTATGGCTACGACTCTGCCGCGCCCCCGGAGACTGCGGGAGGCACATGGCGGACGCAGGGAGATGAATACGTCGTCACGTTGGGACCGCTTCCCTCATATGTCGAGGTACGGAGGTATCCCTTCCGGCGGTGGCTCCCGTTTCGGAGCGATGCAATCACCGTTCTGCGCCCCAACCGGTGATTCACGACCGCCTCCTCGACCTCGCCGTGCGGCGGACGACGCCGAAGAGTCGTGCACGGCGCACCATCTATCGGTGGGTTGATCTCGTCGACGGCATCGGCCGCCGAACGACATCCTCGGGCTATCCGCCCGCGGCTCTCAGGTTTCGCGTCCACGGCGATCTGGGGCTCGAGGGGTTTCTCGAATCCGGCCGTCAGTGCAGCGAGGACATCCAAACGTCCTTGGCCGCGGTCGGGAGAGACCTGAGCTCCTTCGACCGCGCGCTCGACTTCGGCTGTGGGTGCGGGCGAACACTCCTTTCGCTTGCGCCAGACGCGAAAAGCTCCGAGCTGTTCGGAACGGACATCGACGAGGAAGCGATCGCCTGGTGTCGCGCTTCGCTCGAGCAGGCCACGTTCTCGTTGAACGGCGAGCGACCTCCGCTCGATTTTCCCGACCGGTTCTTCGACCTCGTGTACGCCGTCTCCGTTTTCACTCACCTTCCTGAGTCTTTGCAGCTCGCGTGGCTGCAGGAGCTCCGGCGTGTGACAGCGCCGGGCGGTCTTGTTCTCCTGACCGTGCGAGGCCCTTCCTACGCGGACACGCTCTCGCCCGAGAAGAGGGTAGAGCTGGGGGCCCACGGCTTCGTGTTCTCTCCGATGCCGCCGCATCTCCAGCATCTCTTTCCTGCGTGGTACCAGACAGCGACCATGACCGAGGACTACATTCGGCGCACGTGGTCCGTCGTCTTCGAGATCGTGCGACGGATTCCGCGAGCCGTAGACGGCGCCCAGGACATGATCATCCTCCGCAGGCCCTAGGTCTCTCGCTCGCCTCCGATCTTCGCGTCGATCATGTCGAGCACGGCGGCATCGACGCTCGCGTCGAACTTCCTCGCGAAGAGATCTCCTGAGCGCATGAGCTTCCCGAAGTCGGAGCGACCCAGTACGGCGGGGCCTCCCGCTACTTCGACGTCTCGCCACTCGACGTAGCGAAGATCGTCGTTGACGATGTTCTCGGCCAAAGGCGAGTTGAGGAGGATCGTGTGAAAAAAGAGCTCGTCCGGAACGTTCACGTACCTGAAGAAGCGGACGAACGACGGCGATCGGCGGACGAATTCGTGGATGTACTCGATGCATTCACGAGAGAAGCACCAGTACGGCGAGCCGCCGAAGGGCTTCATTCCCGACGGGAACCGGCGCCGAACCCACCGGCCGGGCGGAAGCCGGAGATAGCGGCCCGCGACACGGATATGCCAGCGTTCGAAGCGGTCGAGCCCTCCTCCCCTCCACTCTGGGAACGGAAGCGGGAAATGCTCGAGAAACGCCTGGCCGCGTCGCGCATCGAGAAACCGCTCGATCTCGTCGTTCGACTTGATGGGATAGTCCTGTCCCGTGAGCAGAACGACATGGTCGAAGGGCAATTTCATGCGCAGCAACGCATCGATCCCTTTGAGCGTCGCACGGACGTGACCGAACCCACCGTAGTAGCTCGTGTGCCGTTCGAGGAAATGGACATTCGGAAACGCCACGAGCGGCTCCGCCATGCGGTCGAACAAGGCGTCGTCGGTCTGCCGGTCGACGTGGATGAAGAAGTGGCAGCGCGGCGTGGTCAGCCGAGAGACCAGGCGGACCAGCTGTTCGGGCAGCTTGTACGCGGAGACGAGATAGGCGAGCCGCACGTCCGCGCTAGCGGCCCGAGCGAGCCAATGTTGCCTCGACGGTTCGAGCGAAGTCCGGTGGAGCCACGGCGTGTGCGTCCAGACGTCCGAGTTGAAGCGGATCGGACGAACGGCCCACGGGTCGCGCGAGACCAGTGAACCCGTAGTCGAAGGCCGCAGCACGCGCGGCGTCCGCGACTCGGGTGTCGGCCTTGCCGTGGGGGTAGGCGATCATCGTCAACCGATGTCCGAGGAGGGACTCGAGCTCGGCGCGCCCTTCCGTCAAAGCCGTAGCGAGCTCGGGGTCGTCGAGTGTGGGCAGGAGGTAGTGGCGCCGCGTGTGAAACCCGATCTCGAACCCGTTTCCGCTGAGGGCTCGAATGCCCGTCTCATCCAGGGCCCGCTCCGTGCTCCCAGCGCGGGCTCGCAACTGAGCGGCGACCTCGTCTCGACGCTGGCGCGGAAGCTGTTCGATCCCCTCCGCCACCGTATGGATCGCGCCGGGTGCCCCGCGCCGAAGCGGGTCGAAGACGACGTCGTCGGGCAAGGTCGTCCCGGAACGCCCGGGGTCGCTCTCGACCAGAGCCTCGAGGTCGTCCCACCAGAGACCCTGCTCACCGCCGAACGAGGTGCCGCAGAGAAAGAACGCGGCCGGGAGTCCCGCCTGCTGCAGAAGCGGCGCCGCCGTTTCGGCATGTGCGGGAAGGTCGTCGTCGAAGGTGATGGCAACCGCCGGACGATCGCCCCGCCGCGCTTGCGCCACCTCCTCGAGCAGCTGAGAAGCCGGCACGACTCGGTAGTGGGCGCGAAGGTGCTCGAGTTGGCTGCGAAAGACGTCTGGATCCATTGCCGGCGCAAGCCGGCTGAAGTCCGGTCGCGCTCGAGAGATGCGGTGGTACACGAGCGCGAGACCCGTCGGCGTCGACAGGCGGCGGCGCAGGGGGGCCAGGAGATCGCGGCCGGTCATTGCTTGACCGCCCGCACGCAGATGAGGGTCGCGAAAGGCGCGTCGCGACTGTCGAGCTCGGACCGTTCGAGCTCCTCTCGGGCGAGGCCGGCGAAGAAGCCGACCGAGCTCACGACGTTGCCCTCAGCTTGGATCTCAACCGAACCCGCGCCGAAGATTTCGCCGAAGAGCCTCCCGCAGGAGGCCGGCGTGAACCGCCAGTAATCGATCAGGTCGACCTCGTCGACGATCGGGCTGACGCACGGCACCGTTACGAGCAGCACGCCGCCTCTTTTCAGGATCCGGTGCGCATGCCGCACCGCGGACTTCGTGTCGTAGATGTGCTGGAGCGTCTGCGTGAGGATGAAGCAGTCGAAGGACTCGTCGCCGATCACATCCGCCTCGGTGAGGTCGGCAATGATCGTCGCGTTGGGATTGGAGGCGTCGAGGTCGAGTACCTCGCTTCGGGCGACGCCTTGGCCGAACCGCTTGGTGTAGGCACTGTCCTTCACCTCCAGAACGTCGCCGCGTACGTCGTCCCGGTGGAGCGAAAGGAAGCACTCGATGTAGAAGCGGTCGATCGGCGTACCGCGGTCGTAGCCGAACTCGCGGCTGAACGGTGCATGGCGGCGGAGCGCCCGCAGCCGGGCGGGACGAGCATGTCGGCGAAGGCCCATCCTGAGCCGCGCTGCCTTCTGCGCCGGCACCCGCTGGAGGACACGGTCGATGAGGCCTCCTTCGAGCGATGACTCGAATGCCCGTCTCACGCGGGCGACTCTATCGCCAGCTCCAGCTCTTTCGAGCGGCCGAAGAACACTTCTCGTCGGCCCCGAACCAGCCTTCAACGACTTGTGAGGGCCCGAACTGGCCTCAGCGATAATGAGTCGGTGGAGACGCTCTCTATCGTCGTGCCGGCATTCAACGAGGCGAGTCGGCTTCCAAACCTTTTTCGCGCGCTCGAGGACGACGTGGACCTAGTCGGGGCGGACGCCGGCTTTCACGTGGTCGACATCATCGTCGTAGACGACGGCTCGACAGACAGAACGCCTCAGATTCTCGAGGCAGCCAAGGAGGACTCTCCCCGTTTTCACGTCATCCGGTTCGACCGCAACCGCGGCAAGGGAGCAGCGGTTCGCGCGGGAGTGCGGGCCGCTCGTGGCACGCATGCACTCGTCACGGACGCCGACCTCTCGACGCCTCTCTCGGAACTGGCGCGCCTCGCGAATGTGCTCCGCAGCGGGCATGACGTCGCGATTGGTTCCCGCGGACTTCCCTCCTCGCGCATCGTCGTCCACCAGCCCGTGTACCGCGAACTGATGGGCAAGGCGTTCAACGTGCTCCTGCGTCGTCTCACGGGGCTGTCGTACAGGGACACGCAGTGCGGGTTCAAGCTTTTCGCACTCGGCAAGACGAGGGTCTTGTTCGACTTGCAAAGGGTCGAGGGGTTCGCGTTCGATGCGGAGCTCTGCGTCAACGTGAACCGTCTCGGGCTGCGCCTCGCCGAAGTGCCCGTCACGTGGGTCGACAACCGCGAGAGCAAGGTTCGGCTCCTCGGCTCGTCAGGCCGCATGGCACTCGATCTGCTCCTCATCGCCTGGCGCGCTCGCCGTCCCCTCGAGCGGGCTGGTGTTGCCAGCGCGAGGGTGGAGAACGTCTACGGCGAGAGAGAGGCTGTCACAACACCAACCCGCCAGGTGCCTACGCTCGAGAAGGACGCTCAGCCGGATTCGCGCGGCGACTGACGCGCCGTAGGGAGCATAGAGGCGGACTGCGTACCCTCTTGTCGCTCGACAGGCGTCGAGTATGTTCTGTCCACAGGTGGAGAAGCTAGAGCCCGGGATCTCGCACCTAAAGCGGCGAAAATCAATCTACGGCTTTGGAGTCGTCCTTGCCGTTGCACTCTTGGCCGCCGTTCTCACCGCGCAGGGGTGGCGGTCCCGACTCCTTTCTTTCGACCTGGTGCCCCATGTGAATCAAGCCCACGCCCTCGTTGGGATGCAGGCTCTCCCCAGCCATGGGGACTTGGGGAGTTACGGCTCCTTTGCCCCTCCCGGTCCTGCCTGGATGATGGCGCCGAGCGTGGCGCTGTTCGACGACCCGCGGCTCTCACAGTACATCGGCGCCTCCCTGCTCCACCTCGTCACTCTTCTCGGCGTCTTTCTCCTTGCCCGAAAGTACTTCGGAACCCGGTGCGCCATCCTCGCCGTCGTGCTCTACGGGCTTTCGGCACAAGGATTGTTTTGGGCCGGTTCACTCTGGCCGATCGGCTCTCCGGACATGGTCATCTGGCTTGTGTACCTCGCGAGCGAGTGGGTGACCCGTAACGACGGAAGATTCCTGGCCGCGGCCCTCGTGGCGTGGGCGCTCGGCATGTACCTCGACCTCGCGATCGCCCCTGCAATCGCCATCCTCCCGGCAATCTGGCTCCTCTACCGACCGTCGATCACCCTGAAGCCGCTGCTCGGAGCGGCGGCGGTGATTGTGATCGTCTGGTTTCCCTACCTCCGGTTCGAGGCGGGGCGTGACTTCGTCGACCTACGGTCACAGTTCCTGCTCCAGTACATCGTCCCGGCCAACGTCTCGCAAAGCTGGTGTGATCCAGCGCGCGAGCTCAGAGTCCTGCCCGTCAACGCGACGACAGGGACATCGTCGGCCGAGGTTGGAGCCCAACCGCAGATCGAGTTCGCTGCGGACGGACAGTCCGGCGGTTCGGCTTCGGCACGTCTCGACGAGGCAATCGACCACCGTCTGCTCGGCAATTTCTCCTCGATTACGCTCCCTGGCCACCGGGTCATTCGCATCGTCTTGCTGGCGATCGTTCTCGCTACCTTCGTCCTACTCGGCGCGGCGGGTTCCCTCCCAGGGAAACGCGAGGCGGAACGCGAGTCGACCGGTGCCGGGAAGGCAAGGAGGCGCATCCGTCCTCAGCGGTGGACAGCTGTGGTCGGCGGGGGAATCCTCGTACTCGCGGTCGGGCTACTTGGAGCCGCATTTGCGCGCAGGCAGCTTGTCTTCGATCCGGGACTGCCGACGATGGTTCGCGGCCCTCTCGCCATCCTCTTGCTCGGAGGAACGCTTCTCCTGGCGCTCTGGTTCGCTACGTCGGTGGTCGACCGGCTTCTCAAGCGCCGCGGCGTCCATCTTCAGAGCGAAGAAAATGTGGGCCGGCGGCGACTGATCGTGGTCGCGCTCGGGGTGCCGTGGCTCCTTCTCTTCGCGGTCGCCGAGCGTGGAAACGCAGGCCGCTTCCTCTGGCTTTGGCCCCTCCAAGCGCTCTTCGTCGCGATCTTCGTCTCCGTCTTCCTTCCGAAGCTCCGCCTCCCCCGGGTCGCGACCTGGGCTATTCAGGTTCTCGTCGTCTTCGTGTTCGTCTGGAACTCGTTTCTGGTCTCTCGGGTCGACGATTGGCGTTCGAACGGCTGGTCGGGAAACGATGCAGCCGAAGCCACCGTTGTCGATTACATCTCCGCCGACCTACAGGCTGATGGGCAAGACCGAGCGGCGATCGGCTACCAGGTCTTCATCTATCCGTTCATGGTCAACTACAACACCCTGAGCTCGGACTACAAAGTCGGCGCAGAATTCGACGCCCTCTTCAGGTACGGACACGGGATCCAAAACATGGACACGTGTGCCGAGGGCGTATCGCCACGTGATCAATACCGCATCGTGCAGGCTCATCCGGTCGGTGGACAGGATGGGCCGCGAGATTACTTTCGGGTTCCGCTCGATGACCGCTTCGAGCTTGTTCACAGGGTCGGCGGCTACGAGATCTACAAGTCGATGCCGGAGGCGAGCCCCGTGAAGAACCCTCTGCCGGCACAGCCGTCTTCGGACTCCATGGCCTTGGAGTAGAGTCCGCCCGGTGCCGAGCACGCACTCCGAGCGCTACTTTGCGGCCGTCGCCGGGCTCGCGCAATCGCTCGACGCCGACGCAGTCGACGAGCTGGCGACTCGGCTGGCCGCCCTTCGCGCGCGACAGGGACGGTTGTTTGTGCTCGGCGTTGGTGGAGGCGCCGGTCACGCGTCCCATGCGGTGAACGATTTCCGCAAGCTGTGTGAAATAGAGAGCTACGCGGTGACGGACAACGTGTCGGAGCTCACCGCGCGGACGAACGACGAGGGCTGGGATTCCACGTTTCGGGGCTGGCTCGAGACCTCAAGGCTGAGCCCGGAGGACGCCTTGCTCGTGTTCTCGGTCGGCGGCGGCTCGCGGGAGCACGGCGTCTCCGTAAACATCGTCAACGCACTCGAGCTTGCACGCGAGCGGGGCGCTTCGGTGTACGGCATCGTCGGAGCTCCGGGCGGCGCGCTGGCCAAGGCCGCAGATGTAGTGGTGCTCGTCGCCGCACCGGCGGACTTGCGAACGCCGCTCGTCGAGTCGTTGCAGGCCGTGGTCTGGCACGCGCTGGTGTCTCATCCGGCGCTCGCCGTCCGGCAGGGGCACTGGGAGACGATCGCTGATCGGGCCGCCGGCCGCGTTCTTTGACCGCGACGGGGTCGTCAATGAGCTCGTCCGCGACCCGCGGTCCGGATTTCCCGAGTCGCCGCTCGTCCCCGACGACGTCGCGCTGATTCCAGGGTCGGCGGCAGCCCTCCGACGTCTCCAGGAGGCGGGCTACCTGCTCGTGGCAGTCTCCAACCAGCCGGCGGCCGCCAAGGGCATCGTCACGCTCGAACAGCTCATCGCAGTCCAAGAGCGGGTGCTCGAGCTGCTCGAGAAAGAGGCGGTAGTGCCGGACGCAGTCCGGTGTTGTTTCCACCATCCCGACGCGACAGTCCCTGCGCTCAGGGAGATGTGTCGCTGCCGCAAGCCCGCCCCGGGCATGCTCCTCGACGCGGCGGCGGAGCTCGCCGTCGACCTCCGCACGTCGTGGATGATCGGGGATACGGACAGCGATATCATGGCCGGAGCTGCCGCCGGGTGCCGGACGATTTTGATCGCATCGCCCTGCAGTGCACACAAGCGCGGCGGAGCGGCGCCCGCGGATGTGCACGCAGTCGACCTCATGGCCGGCGCGGATGCCATTCTCGTCGCCTCCGCGCCGTAGCATTCCCTAATCGCGAGCGCTAACGTTTGTCTCATGCTCGAGGATCTCAACGTGAAGATCTTCGCGGACGGCGCCGACCTCGACACGATCCTGGGGCTTGCCGACGACGCGCGGATATCCGGTTTCACCACGAATCCGACGCTCATGTGGAAAGCCGGGCTGACGGATTACGCAGCCTTCGCGGAACGCCTGCTCGAGCGGATCACCGAGAAGCCGATCTCGTTCGAGGTCTTCGCCGACAGCCACGAAGAGGCGGAGCGCCAAGCGCGCCTGATCGGTTCCTGGGGGGAGAACGTGTACGTCAAGATCCCCGTGACGACGACAACCGGCGAGACGATGGCGCCGCTCGTTCGCGAGTTGTCTGAAAGCGGCATCAGGGTGAACGTGACTGCGGTCTTCACGACCGCACAGATGGAGTTGGTGACCGCCGCCGTCAAGGACGGCGCACCATCATGCATCTCCGTCTTCGCAGGCCGGATCGCAGATGCGGGAATCGATCCCCGGCCGGTCATGGCCCAGGCGGTCCACGTCCTCCTCGATGCACCTCGGGCCGAGCTGATCTGGGCATCTCCGCGGGAGATCCTCAACGTCGTGCAGGCGGACGAAGTCGGCTGCCACATCATCACGCTCACACCCGACCTCCTGGGAAAGCTGGACTCGCTCGGCAAGGATCTCGGCCAGTTCTCGCTCGAAACGGTGCAGATGTTCCGCCGCGACGCCCTTGACGCCGGCTTTACGCTCTGAACGGAAGACTGCGGCGGAATGAGCGTCATCTTCAGTAGAGCGCCGCTGCGCGTTTCCCTCGGCGGTGGGGGAACCGACCTCCCTTCCTACTACGAGAAGCATGAGGGGTTCCTCGTCGCGGGCGCGATCGACAAGTACGTCTACATGCTCGTGCACACGGTCTTCCAACGCACCTACCGGATGCGATACCAGCAGTCGGAGGACGTCGACCACCCCTCCGAGATTCGGCACCCGATCTTGCGCGAATCGCTCCTGCGGCACTGGCGTGGAGATCCACTCGAGATCGCATCGGTGGCCGACGTCCCCGCCTCCACCGGATTGGGATCCTCCGGAGCGTTCACCGTGTGTCTCGTGAAGGCTCTCGCACAGGCGCGGTCGACGTCGATTGCCGCGGCACCTCTTGCGGAGGCGGCCTGTGAGATCGAAATCGACATCCTGGGCGAGCCCGTCGGGAAGCAGGATCAGTACGTTGCCGCGCACGGCGGAATCTGTGCGTACACCTTCGAGCGAAGTGGAGCCGTTCGAGTCGATCCGCTCGAGCTGAACGAGGACACGCTTCGCCGATTGCACAACAACCTGCTCCTCTTCTACACGGGCGAGACGCGTTCCGGCTACGAGCTCCTGCGAGATCAGGACAGCCGGTCACGGCGCGGCGATGACGCGATGTTCGACAATCTCCACGAGACGAAACGAATGGGCTATCTCAGCCGCGACCTGCTCCTGGCGGGAGACCTCGAGGCGTACGCAGGGCTGATGCACGAACACTGGGAGAACAAGCGGAAGCGCTCTCCGAAGATGAGTTCGGAGCGCATCGACATGCTCTACACGCTTGCACGCCGAAGCGGCGTGATCGGAGGAAAGGTCGTGGGCGCTGGCGGGGGCGGCTTCCTGCTTCTCTACGCAAGCAATCCCTCTGATACTCGGCAAGCGATGGCCGCTGCCGGTGCGCCGGAACTCGGTTTCAGCTTCGAGTTCGGCGGCGCCCATGCGACGGTGTACGCGTGACGGACGTGCAGCCGACGCCGGGCCAGAAACAGGGCACGCTGGCAGGCAGGCTCGTTCTCATCACCGGGGCCTCACGGGGGATCGGGCTCGAGAGCGCGCGAGCCCTGGCGGAGCGCGGAGCTCGGCTCGTGCTGGTCGCGCGCGAAGCCGCCGCCTTGAAGGAAGCGAGCGCGTCGCTCGCGGGGGACGGCCACCGCTGGCTCGCGTTCGACGTGAGCGACGAGGCCGCCTGGGGCCGGCACCTCGGAGACCTCGACGAGCTGGCGGGCCTCGTGACGGCAGCGGCCGTGCTCGACCCAGTCGGGCCCATCGGATCGTACCGGCCCTCCGCGTTCCAGCGGACGATCGAGATCAACCTATTCGGGACGTTTCTCGCCGTCCACTCGTGCCTTCCGGCCTTGCGCGCCGGGAAGGGCTCGATCGTCACCTTCGGAGGTGGCGGTGCAACGTCGCCGCTCCCGCGGTACGACGCCTACGCCTCCTCCAAGGCGGCCGTCGCCCGCCTGACCGAGAATCTGGCTTACGTAATGGCGCCGGAAGGGATTCCAGTGAACTGCGTGGCACCGGGTTTCGTGGTAACCAGCATCCACGGAGCCACGCTCGCCGCGGGACCGTCGGCCGCGGGGGACGACTATTACCAACGGACTCGGCAAGAGCTCGCGGACGGAGGCTTCCCGGCGGGTGAAGCCGCAGACCTCGTTTGCACCCTTCTCGAAGGCGTCCCGTTCACCGGGAAGCTCGTGTCCGCCCAGTGGGATCCGTGGCGGGACAGGGACTTTCACGAGCGTCTCGCGAGCGATCAGGACCTCGGGACGGTGCGAAGAATCGACGGGAGGGCCTTCGCTTCACCAGTACGCGAAGGCGCCGCGTAGAGATGTTGAGCGTCGTCATCCCTGTCCGTAACGAGGAGGAAAACATCGAGCCGATTTACGATCGGCTGGCCGGCGTTCTCGACGCGACGGGCGAGGATTGGGAGATCGTCTTCAGCGTCGATCCCTCGACGGATCGCACCGAAGAGCTCATCGACTCACTCTGCGAGCGGGACAGGCGAGTCCGAATGCTCCGGTTTTCTCGGCGCTTCGGTCAGCCCATGGCCATTCTCGCGGGGATGGAAGCCTCGTCAGGCGATGCAGTCATCGTCATCGACTGCGACATGCAGGATCCCCCGGAGCTTATTTCCGAGCTCGTGGAGACATGGCGCCAGGGTTTCGATGTCGTCTACGCCCAGAGACGGTCGCGCGACGGAGAAACTCTTCCGAAGCGGCTCGTGGCCGCGATGGGGTACCGCGCCCTTTCCCGGATCTCCGAAGTCGAGATCCCGCCCAACACGGGCGAGTTTCGACTCATGAGCCGTCGCGTCGTCGACTACGTCTGTGCGCTGCCGGAGTCGCACGGGTTCCTTCGAGGGCTCGTCGGGCTCGTCGGCTTTCGGCATGCAGCCGTTCCCTATGATCGTGGGGCCCGGCGCGCGGGAACGAGCAAATACAACCGCTTCACCGGTTCAGTCGTCATCGGGCTCAACGGCATCGTCGGCTTCTCCCGATATCCGCTTCAGGTGATCTCACTCCTGGGAATCGGGATCTCGTTGATCGCCTTCCTGCTCGCGCTCACGTACTTCATCATGAAGGTCTCGGGCTACCCATTCCCCATCGGGAACCCGACGATCGTGATCGTCATTGCGTTCTTCAGCGGCATTCAGATGCTGTCTCTCGGCGTCATGGGGGAGTACGTCGGCAGGATCTACGACGAGGTCCGAAGGCGGCCGAAGTACATCGTGGAGTCGCGCCGGGGATTCCCCGAAAGCGAGTGACCGAGCTACCCACTGTCTGCATCCTCGCCGGAGGACGCGGGGAACGGCTCGGCCAACTCGTGAGAGACGTTCCCAAGCCTCTCCTCGACGTTGCCGACGAGCCCTTCCTGTTCCATCAACTCAGGCTTCTCTCGCACCATGGAGCCAGGCGTGTCGTCGTATGCGTGGGGTATCTCGGCGAGCGTATTCGGGAGCGCGTTGGCTGCGAGCGTTTCGGGCTGCGGATCGAGTACAGCTTCGATGCGCCGGGCCTCGACGGGACACTCGGGGCCATTCGCCGGGCGCGACACTTGCTCGGCGAACGCTTCCTCGTCCTCTACGGCGACAGCTACCTGCGACTCGACTACCGTGCGGCAGCCGGTGACTGGGAGAGGAGCGAATGCCTGGGTCTCATGGTCGTCCTGCGAAACGACGGACGGTGGGATGCGTCGAACGCGGTCTATGAAAACGAACGGGTGATTGCCCACGACAAATCATCTCCGTCGCCGGAGATGCGGTGGATCGACTACGGCCTCGGGGGGCTCGAGGCTCGGGCGCTCGACCAGGTGGCGCACTCGGAACGAGACCTCTCTGTGCTGTACGCACGTCTCGCGGAGATAGGCGAGCTGTACGGCTTCGAGGCACACGAGCGTTTTTACGAGATCGGCCGGCCGGAGTCGTTCACCGAGACCGATGCCTTCCTCCGCCGGCTCGACACTTCTCGCCTGCCATGACACGGGCATTCGTCGCCGGAGGGGCGGGCTTCATCGGGAGTCATCTCGTGGAAGCCTTGCTCCGGCGCCGCGATACAGAGGTAATCGTGTACGACAACCTGACGTCGGGAACGGTGTCGCACCTCACAAGCGTCGCCGAGCACGCGCGGCTTCGGCTCATCGTGGGCGACATCGAAGAATTCGACGACCTCACGGCCGCGATGCAGGGCTGCGAGCACGTGTTCCTTCTCGCCTCCAATCCCGATATCGCACGCGCGATCACCGATCCGGGAGTCGACTTCTGGCACGGCACCTATCTGACGCACAACGTTCTCGAAGCGATGCGCGTGAACGGCGTCTCTCGGATCACGTACACGTCGGGATCCGGTGTGTACGGAGACCAGGGCGATACCGAGGTCGACGAGGAATTTGGGCCGCTGATCCCCATCTCGACCTACGGGGCGAGCAAGCTGGCGTCCGAGGGGATGATCGCGGCCTACGCGCATATGTTCGACGTCGATGCGGTGGTGCTGCGGCTCGCGAATGTCGTCGGTCCTCGGCAGACCCATGGGATCACATATGACTTCGTGCGCCGACTGCGCGCTGACCCCTCGCGACTGCAGATTCTCGGTGACGGAAGCCAGAGCAAGTCGTACATACACGTAGAGGACGTCGTCGCCGCGATGATGCTGCTCGCCGAGCAGGAATCGAGGGGGTTCGAGATCTTCAACGCAGGGACTGGCGACTACATCACAGTCTCGGAGATCGCAGATCTCGTGGTCGAGCGGATGGGGCTGGAGAGGCAATACTCCTACGCGGGCGGCGACCGCGGATGGAAAGGAGACGTACCGATCGTCAGGCTCGACAGCAGCAAGCTCGTCGCGCGAGGCTGGCGCTGCGGGTACGGATCCCGGGAAGCGATCATCGCGTCGATCGATGCGAACATCGCAGAGGCGGCTTCGAGCGAGGCAGAAGCTCCTGAGCAGCTAGGCCGGTAACCGCATGCGCGCATAGAGCGCCTCGAGGAGCTCGATGACCATGCGGGCCTCGTGAAACGTGGCCGGATGCGGCCAGCCGTCCACGGCATCACCCGTGCGCCAGAGTCGGAGAACGCCAGCCAGCTCGTCCTGAAAGCTCCTGTCCGCAATCCCGAACTCCTGAACTGTCTCGGACTCTCGTTGCGTCACGCCGGCATTGCCGGCCCATCCCCATCGCTTCCCGAAGCGCACAGTCATCGGGCCGTAGTTCCCGCCCCGTCCCTCGGCGATGGAATAGGCCTCGTCGCCGAACACCTCCATACGAAAGGTGTTGATCCAACGGATGTGCGAGACGCGCAGTGTGACCAGCAGCGACTCGCCGCGGAAGACCACAGCGACATCCTCCTCGACGCCAGTTCCCCAGAAGTCCCGCGTCCCTTCAACCGCCGAGCACGACACGTCCGGAGCGAGTTGCAGAAGCAGATCGAGCAGATGAACGCCAGGGTCGAGGAGAACTCCACCGCCCGCGCGACCGACATCGAGCTTCCATTCCTTCGCAGAGTCGGGATGGCCGCCATGGCCGATCAGGATGTCGATGCTGCGGAGCTTCCCCAAGCGACCGGCCAGAGCACTTTTCACCACGGCCCGAACAGCCGGGAGGAAGCGATAGTTGTACCCGACGAAGCTTGGCGCCCGGACATTGCTCGCGAGGAGCTCGAGCCGACGCGCAACCTCTGACGACGTGGCGAGCGGCTTCTCGACAAGGACGGGCTTACCCGCCGAGAGAACCGCTTCCGTCAGCTCGGGAGCAGCATCGTGAGGGACCGAGATGACGGCGGCGGCGTACGAGTCGGGAGAGAGCTCGTCAAGGCTTCGGTAATGAGGAGCGGCGGTCTTACTCGCCGGCGTACGGTGAGGATCGATTGTTGCCGCGAGTGTGGCGCCCTCGAGGCGGTCAATCGCTTCGAGCCGCTTGTTTCCGGTCAGGCCGCACCCGATGACGACAATTCGCAGGGGTTCCGCCATGTCGTTCACGTCGGCAGCCGCCCACTCGCCAGCGAATCAGTCGACGTGAAAGATGCGCGCACGAAAAAAGAGAAAGTTGAACAGCGTGAGGGAAACAGTTATTCCAACGTAGACGACCAGCACGGGGAGGCCGAGCAGACTCGGCAACGTCGCCGTCGCTGCAACGGTCAAGACGTATTGGACGATGACGAGCGGCAGATATCGCCGGAGCTGCTCGTGCAACGCGAGGGCATATTCCTGGCGCTGAGGCCACACGAACACGCGTTGAAGCGTGAAATGCAGTGCCACATTGGCGGCAAAGCCGAGGATCAGAGCGAGCTGAAAAGGGACACCGGCAAGGGTGAGAAGCGACGTGAGACCGAGGTAGAAGATGGCCATTGCGCCACCCGCGATGAGGAACCGCGTCCCTCGGTCGCGCAAGGAGTCATCCGCGAAACGCCATGAGCTCGAGGCTCCAGCGCCTCGAGCCTCCGAGGGAGGGCGACGGAGCCTCAATCGAACACGATGCGACTCCGTGGGGAAGACCCAGAACCGATAGGCGAGGAAGTTGAACGTCATCGAGACAGAGGTAGCGAGCACGAAAGCCACGGTCTTGATAGCCAGCGGTTCGGTGAGAACGGACGGGAACGCGCCTGCCAGACCGAGGTCGGCGAGGGCTGCATAGAGTGCCTTGCCAGGTCCAGCCTGGTAGCTGACGAAGAACTGCGTCAGCGACGTCTGGATCACGTAAACGCCGACGAAAGTCGCCGCGATGAACCTGGCAGCCTGACCCACTCGCGCGCGCCCCGATCGAAACACCCACGTGCGGTTCAGGTAGAAGCTGATCGAGATCGCCACGGTGCCGGAGACGAGCTTGGCGGTCCACACCCAGTCGAGAGGGATTCGCAAGAGCTTCGTGAGGGCGACGAAGAGGAGGTAGTCGACGAGTGTGTTGACCACCCCGACCGCAGCGAAGCGGCGCACCTGAAGCGTGTTGGCCCACGTGACCCGTCGCATGCGCGCACGCATGCCTCCGGCTTCGGCGACGGCCTCGGACTCGCTTGGTTCCCGCTGCAAACCGTCCCGTGGCGACCGGTTCGTGCACGCATCCTCGGCAAGCCGCTCTCCTCCCACGCCCTCATTCTTGACGAGACGTCAACGATTACAAGGTGACAACCGACGGCCGCGATCGCCGCGGGCGTCTTCGGGTGAGCGTTTGCGTGGAAGGAGCTTCCGGTTACGCTGTGACCCAGGGGATGTATCGAGCTCAGCGGCCAGAGCTCCGGATACCGGCGCTCGTTCTCATCGGATTGGCTGTTGCCGCGCTTGCGGTGGCCGCCAGGTGGAGTCACGTCTCCGCCGCCCCGATGGACTTCGCGTCGGCCCGCCAGTATCACGCTCTCACACTTGCGCGCTGGTTCTACATCC
>Ga0307416_100000556_pt1 | contig 19034 bp, 17 predicted proteins | sample DK1Cmetagenome_2_FD_203821 | JGI IMG/M metagenome (GOLD analysis project Ga0307416, IMG submission 203821) | Maize rhizosphere microbial communities from greenhouse at UC Davis, California, United States - DK15-C-3 | ecosystem: Host-associated > Plants > Roots > Rhizosphere > Soil | place...
GCCGAGGAGGATGGCGGTGACGGCGGCGGCCGCGGTGGTGTTGCCGATGCCCATCTCGCCCAGGACCAGCAGGTCGGTGTCGAGGGTGGCCACGGCGTCGCGGCCGGCCTGGACGCAGGCCCGGAAGCGGGCCGGGTCAAGGGCGGGCTCGCGGGCCAGGTCGCCGGTGGGGTCGCCCACGCCGACGTCGACCACGTCCAGGGTCGCGCCCACCTGCCGGGCCAGGACGCTGGCCGTGGCCACGCCCTCGCGCAGGGCCTTGAGCATGGCCGCGGTCACCTCGGCCGGATAGGCGCTGACCCCGCCGGCGGCGACCCCGTGGTCGGCGGCGAACACCACCGCCGCCGGGCGGCGCACGGCCGGCCGGCTGGTCCCCTGCCAGGCGGCCAGCCAGGCGGCGAGCTCGTCGAGGCGGGCCAGGGCGCCGGCCGGGCGGAGCACCTGGCGGGCCCGCCCGGCCACGGCGGCCGCGGCCGCCCGGTCGGGGTCGGGGGCGCCGGCCAGCAGGTGGGCCACCTGCCGGTCGAGCCCGCCCGTCTCATCCATGAGAGAGCAGCTCCAGGGGGTCGGCCAGGGGAACGGCGCGGCCGGCGACCAGCAGCAGGGCCCGGTCGGCGGCGGCCGCCCAGGCGGCGTTGACCTGGCCGAGCAGGTCGCGGTAGCGGCGCGACAGGGGGTCGGCGGGGACGATCCCGGCCCCGACCTCGTTGCTGACCGCCACCGTTGGCGCGGGCCGGGCGGCGGCCGTGGCCGCGGCGGCGCCGGCCCGGGCCTCGACCCCGGCGTCGTCCAGGCCCTGCTCGAGCAGGTTCGACACCCACAGGGTGAGGCAGTCGACGACCACGAAGGCGTCCCCGCTGGCGGCGGCCAGGGCCGCCGCCAGCTCCAGCGGCTCCTCGACCGTGTCCCAGCCGGCGGGCCGGGCGGCCCGGTGACGGGCGATCCGCTCGGCCATCTCGGCGTCGCGGGCCTGGCCGGTGGCCACCACCGTGACCGGGCCGTCCCAGGGGCCGGCCAGGCGCTGGGCCAGGGCCGACTTGCCGCTGCGGGCGCCGCCGAGCAGCAGGGTCAGGGCCATCAGTAGTCGATGCCGCGCCGGGCCGTCACGCCGCTGTCGTAGGCGTGGCGGACCTTGCGCATCTCGGTGACGGTGTCGGCCACCTCCACCAGCTCGGGCGGGGCGTCGCGGCCGGTGGCGACCACGTTGACGGCCTCGGACCGCTCCCGGATGGCCGCCGCCACCTCGGCATTGTCGATCCAGCCCCAGTTCATCGGGTAGGTGAGCTCGTCCAGCACCACCAGCTGGTAGTCGCCCGAGGCCAGCACCTGCCGGGCCGCACCCCAGGCGGCCTCGGCCTTGGCCCGGCTGGCCTCCAGGTCCTCGGCGTCCCAGGTGAAGCCGTCCCCCAGCGGGTTCCAGTCGACCCCGAGCCTGCGGCCCAGCTCCTCCTCACCGGTGCGCCAGCGGCCCGACTTGAGGAACTGGATGACGCAGACCTTCCAGCCGCGGGCCACCGCCCGCAGCACGATCCCGAACGCGGCCGTGGACTTGCCCTTGCCGTCGCCGGTGTTGACCAGCACCAGCGACGGCGCCCGGCGCCGCTTCGGCCGCTCCGGCGGCTCGGTCGGGGGCTCATGCCGGCTGCTCATGGGTCACCTGCCTCTCTGCGGTGTCGACGGTATCGACCGGGGGGCCAGGCTTGAGCCCCTCGGACCCCCCGGCCCGGACCGGGACGACCACGGTCCCGCCGCCGGGGTCCTCGAGCACGCGCACCGACGCGTGGTAGTGGCGGGCGATGACCTCCTCGGTCAGGACCGCCCGGGGCGGGCCGGCGGCCGCGACCCGGCCGCGGTCGAGCAGGACCAGCTGGTCGGCGAACTGGCCGGCCAGGGTGAGGTCGTGCATGGCGCTGACCACGGTCAGCTCCAGGTCCCGGCGCAGGGTGTCGACCAGCTCCATGACCTGCTGCTGGTGACCGACGTCGAGGCCGGTGGTGGGCTCGTCCAGCAGCAGCACCGGGGCCTGCTGGGCCAGGGCCCGGGCCAGGACGGCCCGCTGGCGCTCCCCGCCGCTGAGCGAGTCCAGCGCCCGGCCGGCGAAGGCGCCCAGGTCCAGGTGGTCGAGGACGTCGGCGACGATGGCCAGGTCGCGGCGGGTCTCGGTGCCCAGGTAGGGGATGTAGGGGGTGCGTCCCAGGAGCACGTAGTCGGAGACGGTGATGCCGGCGGGCACGGCCGGGGTCTGGGGGACCAGGGCGATCCGCCGGGCCAGCTCCCGGCGGGACAGGCTGCCGGGCGGGGCGTCGCCGATCTGGACCTGGCCCCGGTGGGGCACCAGCCCGGCGACGGCCCGCAGCAGGGTGGTCTTGCCCGACCCGTTGGGCCCGATCAGGCCGAGGCGGGCCCCGCCGGGGACGGTGAGGTCCAGGTCCCGCAGCACCGGCCGCCGGTCGAGGTCGACCGACACCCCCCGCAGCTCGACCGCGGTCACGGGGCCCGCCTGGCCGTCCGGAGCACCAGGGCGAAGAAGGGCGCGCCGAAGAAGGCCGTGACCACCCCGATGGGCAGCTCGGCGGGGGCGGCGACGGTGCGGGCGACCAGGTCGGCCAGGATCAGGAAGGCCGCCCCGCCGACCAGGCTGAGGGGGATCAGCCGCCGGTAGCTGGTCCCGGCGACCAGCCGCACGGTGTGGGGGACGATGATGCCGACGAACCCGATCAGGCCGCTGACGGCCACGGCGGCGGCGGTGGCCAGGGTGGCCGCCCCCACCACCACCAGCCGGACCTGGGAGGCGCTCAGCCCCAGGCTGGTGGCCTCGTCGTCGCCGACGGCGAGGACGTCCAGCAGCCGCCCGTGGAGCAGGATGGCCACGGTGCTGACCAGCGCGTACGGCACCACCAGGGCGACCTCGTGCCAGCCGGCGGTGGTCAGGCGGCCAAGGATCCAGCCGTAGACCTCGCGCAGGGTCTCGGCCTTCTGCTGCTGCACGTAGGTCTGGACGGCGGTGAGGAAGGCGGCCACGGCCACCCCGGACAGGATCAGGGTGGTGGCCGTCCGGGTCCCGCCCGAGCGCCCGAGGGCATAGGCGGCCACCACTCCGGCGACCGCCCCGGCGAACGCGGCCATGGGCAGCAGGTCGACCGGCCAGGACGCGGTGTCGGGACCGTAGGCGATGGCCAGGGTCGCTCCCAGCCCGGCCCCGGCGGCCGCCCCGAGCAGGTACGGGTCGGCCAGGGGGTTGCGGAACACCCCCTGGTAGGCGGCCCCGGCCATGGCCAGCATGGCCCCGACGAGCCCGCCGAGGGCGACCCGGGGCAGGCGCAGCTCCCAGAGGATGGCCGCCTCCTGCCGGGTCAGCCCGGAGCGGGTGTGGACGCCCGGGAGCCGCCCGGCCAGCTCGGCCAGGACGGCCCCCGGGGGGAGCCGGACCGGCCCGACCAGGACGGCCACCAGGGCCGCCCCGGCCAGGCCCACCAAGGCGACGGCCAGCGGCGCCGCTCGCAGGCGGGCCGGGCCCGGGCGGGACCCGGGCGCGACCTCCGCGCGCCCGGGCCGCCGCTCGGTGACGGTCACGACCCGGCCGGGTCCAGGGCCTCGACCTTGGCCGCGACCGTCTTGAGGAAGTCGACCACCCGCGGCCCCCAGCGGGAGGCGACGTCGTCGTCGAGCTCGACCACCCCGCCGGTCCTGACCGCCGTGAGGTCGCCCCAGCCGTCGCGGGCCGCCACCGTGGCGGCCGACTGGCCGCAGCACTTGGTGTCGGCCAGGAAGATGAGGTCGGGGTCGGCCTTGACGATGTACTCGGCCGACAGCTGCGGGTAGCCGCTGGCGTCCTTGTCGGCGGCGTCGGCGATGTTCTTCATGCCGAGCTGGCCGTAGAGCTGGCCGATGAAGGTCTTGGAGGTGGCCGTGTACAGGTTCTTGTCCAGCTCGTGGTAGTAGGTGAGCTGGTGGGTGGGCTTGGCCGCGGCGATCTTGGCGATCTCGGCCCGCATGGTGGCGGCCAGCTGGGTGGCCTCGGCCACATGCCCGGTGGCCCGGCCGAGCTGGTCGAGCTGGGCGTAGGTGTCGTCCAGGGTCTTGGCCGCCGGCTGCTGGAGGGCCGGGATGCCGAGCTTGCCGAGCCCGGCGGCCAGGTCGCCGAGGTCATCGGAGTAGACGACCAGGTCGGGCTTGTAGCCGGCGATCGCCTCGACGTTGGGCTCGTAGGCCGACAGGTCGGTCTTTGGCGCCTCCTTGGGGTAGTTGGAGTTGCTGTCGGCGGCCGCGACCTGGCCGCCGGCGCCGACGGCGAACAGCATCTCGGTGGCCGTGGCCGACATCGACACGATCCGCTTGGGCTGCTGGTCGAGGGTCAGCTTGCCGGCCGGGGTGTCGAGGGTGACCGGGAACGTGGCCCCTTGGCCGGCCGGCGCGGCCCCGTCCGACTTCGACCCGTCCTGGCCGCAGCCGGCGGCCACCACGGCCAGGACCAGCAGCAGAACCAGGGACAGCAGGGATCTCCTCATCCATCCTCCTCTCGGTCGGAGGATGCGAGGCTCGTGGGGATCCGAGGCACAACCCGCCCTTCCTCCGAGGACTGAGCTTGCGGCCACGGAGGCAGGCGACCTGGCTCGTCCCCGCCGGGTTCGGGCGGGGCCTCACAGTTGCGGGACAGCGCCGGGTTCGCACCGGACTTCGCTGGTCCCCGTGGCGCCCGGCGGAGGCGCCGGGCGCGCCGAGTATATGACACACTCCGCACATGACAGGTGCGACAAGACGGACGGTCGACCGCATTCTGGACGCGATGCTGGACGCGTTCCCGTCCCAGGGTCGTGACCTGGGGCTGCGCGGCTACGAGGGGCGGGTCGACGACCTCTCCCCGGCCGGGCTGGCCCGGCGGGCCGCCGAGCGCCGCCGCCACCTGGCCGAGCTGGCCGGCCTGGCCGCCGCCGACGAGCAGGAGGCGGCCGACCGCGACCACCTGGCCCTGGTCCTGGCCGAGGAGGAGCTGCTCCTGGCCCGGCGCGAGCAGGCCCGCCGCGACCCGCTGTGGGCGGGCCGGGTCCTGGGGGTGACCTCGTACCTGGACGGTCCGCCGGCCACCACCGACGAGCGGGCCGAGGGGCTGCGCCGGCACCTGGAGCAGGTCCCCGACGCCCTCGAGGGGCTGGCCGCCGGGCTGGAGGAGGTCCCCGAGGCGTTCCGGGAGGCGGCCGCCGACGTGTTCCCCGGCTACGCCAGCTTCTACCGGACCGAGGTCGCCGGCCTGGCCGGGGCGGCGGTGGCCGAGCGGGCCGCGGCCGCCGTCGAGCGGTACGCGGCCCGGGTGGCGGCGCTGGACGGGCCGCCGCTGGAGCCGTGGGGGGCGGCCGACTTCGCCGAGCTGCTGCGGGCCCGGACCGGCACCGCCCTGGACCCGGCCGGCCTGCTGGCCAGGGGACGGGCCGAGGCCGACCGGCAGCTGGCCGCCCAGCGGGAGGCGGCCGCCCAGGCCGGCGGGACCCCGGCCGAGGTCCGGGCCCGGGCGGCCAAGCGGGCCCCGGCCGCCGGCGAGCTGCTGGAGGCGGCCGCGGCCTCGGTCGACGAGTGCCGCCGCTTCGTGGCCGACAGCGGCTTCATGTCCCTGCCCGCCGACGAGCCCCCGGGCATCGAGGCCGCCCCGCCGTACCTCCGGGGGGCCCTGGCCTTCCACCACGCCCCGGGGCCGTTCGACCCGGTGCCGCCGTCCAGCTTCCGCTACTACCTGACCCCGCCCCTGCCCGAGTGGGACCCGGAGCGGACCGGGCGCTGGCTGGCCCTGTTCGAGCCCCACATCATGGCCGTCTGCACCCTGCACGAGACCTACCCCGGCCACCACGCCCACGAGCTGCACCTGCGCCGGGCCGGCAGCCGGGTCGCGACCGCCCTGTGGAACGAGGTCCTGGGCGAGGGCTGGGCCCACTACTGCGAGGAGGCCGCCTTCGACGCCGGCTTCCGCGCCGGCGACCCCGAGGCCGAGGTCGCCATGCGCACCGACGCCCTCGTCCGGGCGGCCCGGCTGTTGTGCGCCGTCGGCATGCACACCCAGGGGATGACCCTCGACGAGGCCGCCGCCGAGTTCGAGGCCACCGCCGGCCTCGACCCCGACCACGCCCGCCTGGAGGCCGTCCGCGGCACCTGGGACCCCGGCTACTTCGCCTACACCCTCGGCAAGCTCGAGATCCTCGAGCTGCGGGACCGGGTCGGCGGCGACCTCCGCGGCTTCCACGACAGCCTGCTCGCCAACGGCACCCCACCTCCCGCCATCGCCGCCCGCCGCCTGGTTCCCGCCTGAGCCGGCCGCCCCGGCCCCCTCCCCTACCCTTGGCGCATGCGTGCCGAGACCCAGCCGGAGCGGGCGGCCGCGGCCGGGGCGCTGCTGCGGGTGGTGCTGGCCGGGGCGTGCTGGGCGTTCGCGGCCGTGCTGGCCAAGTACGCGTTCGAGCACGGGGTGGCGCCGGTGCGCCTGGCCGAGGCCCGGGTGGCCGTCGCCGCGGCCGCCCTGGCGCCGGTGCTGGCCTGGCGGCGGCCGGAGCTGCTGCGGCCGCCGGCGGGGACCTGGCCGGCCCTGGCCGGGTTCGGGGCCAGCGTGGCCGCGGTCAACCTGACCTACTACGTGGCCATCGACCACCTGCCGGTCGGGGTGGCGATCGCCCTGCAGTACACCGGGCCGGCGATGCTCATGGCGGCGACCGCCCTGGTGGCCGCCGGCGGCCGCCGGACCGGGGAGGAGGTGGGCCGGCTGGCCTGGGTGGCGGCCGGGCTCACCCTGGCCGGGGCGGTCCTGGTCAGCCGGGCCCTGGAGGGGCTGGGCGAGCTCGACCTGCCCGGGCTGGCCGCCGGGCTGGCCTCGGCGGTGCTGTTCGCCACCTACCTGGTGACGGCGGAACGGGCCGGGCGGCGGGGGGCCGAGCCGGCGACCACCCTGCTCTGGGGGTTCCTGATCGCGGTGGCCATCTGGGCGCTGGCCGTCCCCTGGTGGTCCTGGCCGGGGTCGGCCCTGGCCGATCCCAAGGTGGCGGCCGCCGTCCTCGGGGTCGGCCTGGTCGGCACCCTGGTGCCGTTCGCCCTGGCCGTGGGGGCGGTGCGGGTGATCAGCGCCGCCACCGCCGGGATCGCCGCCACCTCCGAGCCGGTGTTCGCGGTCGCGTTCGCCTGGGTGCTGCTCGGCCAGCGCCTCAACCCGGCCCAGCTGGCCGGGGCCGCGCTGGTCGTGGCCGGGGTCGTCCTGGCCCAGCTGGCCAGCCGGGGGGGTCCGGGGGCCTCAAGGCTAGGCCCCCGGAGAATCACCCGAGGCGCGGCAGGACGTCGCGGGCGACCAGGGTCGCGGCCAGGCACAGGAACGCCACCGCCGACACGGCCGTGAACCAGGCCTGCCCCCGCGACCCGACCAGCCGGTGGGAGCGGGCCACGGCCAGGGCGATCACCGCCTCCAGGCCCGAGGCGACCAGGAACCAGGTCGCGGTGAACAGGGCCAGGCCGGCCATGCCCCCGGCCCGCCGGGCCGCCAGCATCGCCGGGGTCCCCGTGGCCAGCCAGAACGTCCAGGTGAGGGGGTTGGCCAGGTTCCCCGCGACCCCCTTCCAGAACGCCCAGCGGCCGTCGGCGACCAGCCGCCGGTCCTCACGCCACAGGGCCACCGCGTCGCGGGCCGCCTGCCAGGCCAGCCAGCACAGGAACCCCGCCCCCACGGCCCCGACCCACAGCGCCCCCCGATCGACCGAGCGGAGCACCCAGGCGAAGGCCAGCGCGGGCACGAGCAGGACGAGATCGGCCGTGGCCGACCCCAGGATCACCCGGAAGCTGGCCGCGAACCCGCTGGTCGCGGCCTGCTGGACGATCACCACGAAGATGGGCCCGACGGCCAGGGCCGACCCCACGCCGAGCAGCAGTCCCAGCCAGAGCACCTCGGTCACGCCGGTCATGGTAGTGGTCGGCATCGGCGACTAAGGTAGGAGTTCGAGAGGACGAATCCCCCGGACCCAGGGAGCCGACGGTGAGCGACGAGGAGCGCGAGCAGGTCACCGCGGGAGGGGTGCTGGACCAGCTCCCCGACCCCGACCCCGACGAGACCCGAGAGTGGCTGGACTCCCTCGGTGACGTCGTCGAGCGCGAGGGGCCGGGCCGGGCGCGCTTCCTGCTCCGCAAGGTCCTGGCCCACGCCCACACCCTGGACGTCGGCCTGCCCCCGCTGCCCTCCAGCGACTACCTCAACACCATCCCGGCCTCGGCGGAGCCCGGCTACCCGGGCGACGAGGAGCTGGAGCGGCGGCTGCTGTCGATCGTCCGCTGGAATGCGGCCGCCATCGTGTCCAGGGCCAACCGGCCCGAGCTGGGCGTGGGCGGCCACATGGCCTCCTACGCGTCGGCGGCCGAGCTGTTCGAGGTCGGCTTCAACCACTTCTTCCGGGGCAAGGAGGGCGGGGCCGGCGACCAGATCTTCTTCCAGGGCCACTCCTCCCCCGGCGTCTACGCCCGGGCGTTCCTGGAGGGCCGCCTCACCGAGGCCAACCTGGAGGCCTTCCGCCAGGAGAGCAGCCCCGACGGCCTGTCGTCCTACCCGCACCCGCGGCTGATGCCCGACTTCTGGGAGTTCCCGACCGTCTCCATGGGCCTCGGCCCCCTCAACGCCATCTACCAGGCTCGCTTCAACCACTATCTGCAGGACCGGGAGCTGGTCGACACCTCCGGGTCGCGGGTGTGGGCGTTCATCGGCGACGGCGAGATGGACGAGCCGGAGGCCGAGGGCGCCCTGACGGTTGCCGGGCGGGAGCGGCTCGACAACCTGACCTTCGTGCTCAACTGCAACCTCCAGCGCCTCGACGGCCCGGTGCGGGGCAACGGCAAGATCATCCAGGAGATGGAGTCGCTGTTCCGGGGGGCGGGCTGGAACGTCATCAAGGTCGTGTGGGGCCGTCGCTGGGACGACCTGCTGGCCGCGGACGAGACCGGCGAGCTGGTGGTCAAGCTCAACGCCGTCCCCGACGGCGAGTTCCAGACCCTGGCCGCCGAGGACGCCGCCTACATCCGCGAGCACCTGTTCGACACCAAGGGGCTGCGGCGCCTGGTCGAGGGGCTCGACGACAAGGAGCTGGTCACCCTGGCCACCGACCGCGGCGGCCACGACCTGGTCAAGGTGCATGCCGCCTACAAGGCCGCGGTCACCCACAAGGGCCAGCCCACCGTGGTCATCGCCCAGACCATCAAGGGCCGCGGGCTGGGACGCGAGTTCGAGGCCCGCAACGCCACCCACCAGATGAAGAAGTTCGTCCGCGGCACCCTCAACACCTTCCGCGACCGCCTCGGCATCGACGTCCCCGACGAGGCCCTGGAGAAGGGCTACCCGCCCTACTACCGGCCCCCCGAGGACTCCGACCTGCACAAGTACCTGCTGGAGCGCCGCCAGGCCCTCGGCGGGCCGGTCCCGACCCGGGTCGACCGCTCGGGCCCGCTGGAGCTGCCCGCCAAGGAGCTGTACGCCCAGCTCAAGAAGGGCTCGGGCAAGCAGGAGGTCGCCACCACCATGGCCCTGGTCCGCCTGATCAGGGACCTGCTGCGCAACAAGGACGTTGGCCGGCGGATCGTGCCCATCATCCCCGACGAGGCCCGCACCTTCGGGATGGACTCCTTCTTCCCCAACCTCAAGATCTACTCGCCCCGGGGCATGACCTACGACGCCGTCGACCGGGACCTGGTGCTCTCCTACAAGGAGGACACCAAGGGCCAGATCCTGCACGAGGGCATCACCGAGGCCGGGGCCATGGGGTCGTTCTCGGCCGCCGGGTCCAGCCACGCCACCTTCGGCGAGCCGATGATCCCCCTCTACATCTTCTACTCGATGTTCGGGTTCCAGCGGACCGGCGACTCGATGTGGAGCGCCGCCGACCAGCGCTGCCGCGGCTTCCTGATCGGGGCCACGGCCGGGCGGACGACCCTGAACGGCGAGGGCCTCCAGCACCAGGACGGCCATTCGGCCCTGGTCGCCACCACCAACCCGGCCTGTGTGACCTACGACCCGAGCTTCGCCTTCGAGATCCCGGTGATCGTCGAGGACGCCCTGCGGCGCATGTACGGCCCCGAGCCCGAGGACCTCTTCTACTACCTGACCGTCTACAACGAGCCGTCCGTGCAGCCGCCCATGCCCGAGGGCCTGGACGAGCAGCTCATCCTCCAGGGCCTGTACCGCTACCAGGCCGCCGAGGGCCGCCGCGGGCTGCGGGCCCAGATCGTGACCTCGGGCAGCGCCATGCCCATGGCCCTGGGGGCGGCCCGGCTGCTGGCCGAGGACTGGGACGTGGCCGCCGACGTCTGGAGCGCCCCCGGCTGGCAGCGGCTGCGCCAGGACGCCCTGGCCTGCGAGGAGTGGAACCGCCTCCATCCCACCGAGGAGCCGCGCAAGCCGCTGGTGACCCGGACCTTCGAGGAGGTCGAGGGGCCGATCGTGGCCGTCAGCGACTGGATGAAGCTGGTCCCCGACCAGATCTCCCGCTGGGTCCCGCGCCCCTACACCATCCTCGGCACCGACGGCTTCGGCCGCTCCGACACCCGCCCGGCCCTGCGCCGCCACTTCAAGATCGACGCCGAGAACATCGCCGTGGCCGTCCTCCAGGAGCTCGCCCTGGCCGGCGACCTCGACCGCGAGAAGGTCGCCGAGGCGATCAAGCGCTACGACCTCGACCCCGACGCCACCACCGAGGTGCCCTAGCCGGGGCCGGGGCGGGGCCGGGGCCGGGGCTCACGGCCAGGGTTCGATGGTCGACCGCCGCCCGCGGTCCTTGCAGCCGGTCTCGGGCTCCTCCGGCGGGTTGGCCTTGGGCGGCCCGGGCACGGTGATGGTGGCTCCGGTCTCGGCGGTGATGCGCAGGCTGGCCTGGGGCAGGCCCTCGTTGCACCACTCCTGCCAGGCCCAGATCCAGGTCAGGGGGCTGCTCTGGTAGACGGTGGAGCTGGCCGTGCTCGGGTCCTGGTCCTCGGGCAGGTCGCCCTCGACGGTCGTCCTCGACGGGTTGCCGGGCAGTGGCAGCAGCCGCCCGGCCGGCTTCTCCAGGTCCAGGCGCAACGACAGCGCCAGGTGGCACGGCGGCCCCCCGAGGAACTTGAAGCCGCCCTCGAGCACGTAGCGCTGGGCCAGGTCGCCGTAGGACCAGCCGCCGGGGTGGAACAGTCGCCACTGGTCCGGGCGGCAGGCGGGCCGGCTCCGGTCCCCGGACGACGGTGCCGGCGGGGTGATCGGCGCGATCGTGCCGACGATCGTGTCCCCCACCGCCCGGTAGCGGTCCCACAGGGCGGCGTCGGCGGCCATCACCCCGGCCCGCACCGTCCGCGCCCCGCAGCGTGGCCGGGTGGAGCCGGCGCAGTCCCGCCCCCAGTCGATCGAGTACTCGCGGTAGCGGACCAGGCGGGCGGGGGCACGCGTGGTCGCTGACCCGGACGGCGGCGGGCTGGGGTCGACGACCTCCTCCACCACGACGTAGGCCTGGCCGCCGGCCAGCCGTCCCCTGGTCAGGTTCACGCCCGTGGGGCCGAGGTAGTAGCCGGTGGCGGGGGCACGGAGCCCGACGGCGAACGGCGGGAAGTCCTTGAGCACCCCGGCCGCCTGGTCGGGCGGGCCGATCCTCCACCAGCCCGGCTGGCGCTCGCGCACCACCCAGTCGGGCGGGTAGCGGAACCGGAGGTTGCCGGTGGTGTCGGTGAAGACCTTCCAGCCGGCGGTGGGGTCGGTGGACGGGAGGGGGCGGTGGCTCGACCGGACCGCGGCCAGGCCGATCACCGCCGCGAGGACCAGGACCACGGCGACCGCTCCGGCCAGCACCGGGCGGCGACGCCGGCGGCGCCGGACGGCCGCCAGGGGGGCGGTCCGGGGGGCCGGCTCGCCGGCGACGGCGTGCTCCAGGACCCGGCGGACCCGGTCTTCGATGGTCATGCTCCAGCCTCCGGGTTGGTGTTGCCGGCCAGGCGCTCCTCGGCGTAGGTGGGGCCGAGGCGGTCGCGCAGGCGGGCCAGGCCGCGGTGGGTCCAGGACTTGACCGTGCCCGGCGGGACCCTGAGGAGGCGGGCGACCTCGGCCTCGGGCAGGTCGAGGTAGTAGCGGAGCACGATCGCCTCGCGCTGGCGGGCCGGCAGGCGCTGGAGGGCCTGCCACAGGACCAGGTCGTCGCCGCCGATGTCGGGCTGGTGACCTTCCTCGGGGCGGCCGGCCAGGCGGTGACGGGCCTCGACCACAGCCCGCCGCAGCACCGAGCGGTGCCGGTTGAGCAGGACCTTGCGGGCGAAGGCGGCCGGGCGGTCGTAACCGCGGACCCGCGGCCACACGGCCCAGGTGCGGGCCATGGCCTCCTGGGCCAGCTCCTCGGCCTGGTGCCAGTCGCCGGTGAGCAGGAACCCGACCCGCCGCAGGGCCCAGAACTCGCCGGCGAAGAACTCCAGGAAGTCCGGGTCGTCGCCGCTCATGTCCACCTACACGCGAGACCCCGCGCGCACGTTGCGGCCGATCAGCCGGGCAGGGCGGCGACCTGCTCCACCGCCCACGGGCTCAGGGCCCAGGGGGCGGTGGCGGCCACCTCGCGGAACGACGCCCACGGGACCCAGCGCCAGTCGGCCACCTCCTCGGGATCCGGGGCGGGCGGCGGCTCGGGCGGCCCGCCGAGGTGGGCGAAGAACACCGGGCAGACCTCGTGCTCGACGATCCCGTCGGCGGCCACGGCCCGGTAGGTGAAGTCGGGAAGGACCAGCTCCAGGCGGTCGGGCCGCAGGCCCAGCTCCTGGCCGAGGCGGCGGGTGGCGGCCGCCGCCGGGTCCTCCCCCGGGCCCGGGTGGCCGCAGCAGGAGTTGGTCCACACGCCCGGCCAGGTCCGCTTCCCGAGCGCCCGCCGGGTCACCAGCAGCCGACCCCCGGAGTCGAACAGGTACACCGAGAAGGCCAGGTGCAGCGGGGTGTCGGGCCCGTGGACCTCGGCCTTGGGCATGGTCCCGGCCGGCCGCCCGTCGGCGTCCAGCAGCACGACCAGCTCCTCGTGCCAAGGGGCGCTGGATGCTCCTGGAGCACTCGACTCGTCAACGTCCTCGATCCATGTGGGGGGAGCCCGCTCCCCCCACGGCCCCCCAGAAGCGCCTGTGCCGTGACCGGGGTGGGAGGTCACCTACTTGGGGGAGGCCTGGACGAACGGCGGGCGGGTCACGGTGACGGCGCCGCGGCGGCCGCGGACGTCGACCTGGAGCCGGGTGTCCTTGGCGGCGACGTCGGGGAGCACGTAGGCCATGGCGATGCCGTGGCGCAGGGTCGGCGAGAAGGTGCCGCTGGTCACCTCGCCGACCGGGCGGTCGCCGTCGTAGGTGGCCATGCCGTGGCGCGGGATCAGCCGGTCGCCCGAGACCAGGCCGACCAGCAGCCGCTTGGGCCCGGCCTCCTTGCGGGTGGCCAGGGCCTCGCGGCCGCGGAAGTCGCCCTTGCCCATGGCCACCGCCCAGCCGAGGCGGGCCTCGAAGGGGTCGGTGTCGGTGGAGATGTCGTTGCCGTGCAGGGCGTAGCCCATCTCCAGCCGCAGGGTGTCGCGCCCGCCCAGCCCGACCGGGGTGACCCCGAGCGGCGCCCCCCGCTCGAACAGCTCCTCCCACAGGGCCGGGGCGACCTCGCCCGGGACCAGCAGCTCGAACCCGCGCTCGCCGGTGTAGCCGGTGCGGCACACCCGGGCCGGGGCGTCCCGGTAGGTGGCCGGGGCCAGGTGCATGTAGTCCAGGTCGGCCGAGACCGGGAAGATCTGGGCGACCAGCTCGGGGGCGCGCGGCCCCTGGACGGCGAGCACGGCGATGTCGGGCCGGGGGACGACCTCGGCCCGGCCGGGGTCGGAGGCGCGGACGGCGTCGGCCACCTTGGGCCAGTTGGCGGCGTTGGGGACCAGCAGGTAGCCGTCGTCCTCCCGGTAGACGATCAGGTCGTCGACGATCCCGCCGTCGTCGGTCAGGCACAGGGTGTACTGGGCCGCCCCCACCTCGGTGAGCCGGTCCAGGTCGTTGGAGAGGGCGTGCTGGAGGGCGTCGTGGGCGCCCTCGCCCCGGACCTCGACCTTGCCCAGGTGGGAGAGGTCGAAGACCCCGACCCGCTCGCGCACCGCCTGGTGCTCGGACATCGTCCCCTGGTACTGGATGGGCATGTCCCAGCCGGCGAAGGCGCCCATCTTGGCCCCGAGGCGGCGGTGGACGGCGTCGAGGGGGGAACGCTGCAGCTCGCCGGTGCCGGTCATCTGGGTTCCTCCCGCGGGGGTCGGGGGGTGCGGCCGGGGGGCCGGGAGGTGCGGACCGGTGGGGGTGCCTCGTCGCCCATGATCCGCTCGGAGCGGCTGGCCTTGAGCCGGGCGTTGTAGGCCCGCATGCGCTCGGGGTAGCCGACGATCTGGACGTCGTAGACGGGCAGCTGGAGCTGCTTGGCGACCTGGCGGATGACCTGGGGGGAGCCGACCCGGCGGCGGGTCCACTCGCCGTCGGCGGCCACGGCGACCGCGGTGGTGTCGGTGACCATGGTCTCGGGCTCGACGAAGAACTCGACCCCGACCCGGGTGCGGGCGAACTCCCGCAGGGCGTCGAGGTCCTCCGAGGTCGCCTCCCGGTCCATGGAGGCGACCCGCCGCCCGCGGGTCCGGCGGATGCGGAGGTTGTCGAAGAAGCTCAACTGGCGTCGCCGGCGGCGGCGTCGGTCGGGTGGACGATCGACAGGACCTTCTGGGACACGTCCATGTGGGGCAGCTCGGTGGCCTGGGCCATCTCGCGGACGCTCCAGCGGACCACGTCGCGGATCGAGATGATCCCGACGATCTGGTCGTTGGAGATCACCGGCAGGTGGCGCACCCGGGCCTGGGTCATCTGGTTGGCCGCGTCCTCGATCGAGGCGTCGGGGGCGACGGTGTAGAGGTCGCCGATGAGGGCCTCGTGGGCGGCCACGTTCTTGGGGTCCTCGCCGGCGCCGATCACCTTGAGGATGTCGCGCTCGGTGAGGATGCCCAGGACCCGCTCCTCCTCGAGCACGATCACCGAGCCGATGCCCTTGGCGTCCATCAGGCTGGCCACGTCGGCCACGTTGTAGTGCGGGCCGACGGTGACGACCTCCTTGGTCATGACCTCCGAGACCTTCACGAGGCGGTCCTCCTTCCAGCGACGCCAGAGGGTCGGGGCCGGGGCGCCCATCAGCGGCCCGGCCTCTGCCTCTGAGCCTACTCCTCGCTAGACTCAGCCGGGGAACACCCCACCCGACAAGGAGCCGACGGCCATGGCGGACAACTCTTACGACCTCGTAGTCCTCGGCAGCGGCACCGGCGGGTACTCGGCCGCTCTCCGCGCGGCCGGCCTCGGGCTCAAGGTCGCCGTTGTGGAGAAGGAGGACCGCTGCGGCGGCACCTGCCTCAACTGGGGCTGCATCCCCACCAAGGCGCTGCTGCACGCGGCCGAGGTCATGGACGGGGTCCACGAGGCCTCCGAGCGCTGGGGCATCAAGGCGACCGTGGAGTCGGTCGACTACTCGGCCACGGTGGCCAACCGCGAGGACATCGTCACCAAGAACGTCAAGGGCCTGGAAAGCCACCTGAAGAAGGACGGCATCGCCATCGTCCGGGGCCGGGGCCGGGTCACCGGCCCCCGGACCGTCCAGGTCGAGGGGACCGGCGAGCTGACCGCGAAGCGGGCCCTGGTGCTGGCCACGGGCTCGCAGCCGAAGTCGATCCCGGGACTGGAGGTCGACGGCGAGCGGGTCATCAACTCCAACCACGCCCTCAAGCTGGACTACCTGCCCAAGTCGGTGATCGTGCTCGGGGCGGGGGCGGTCGGGGTCGAGTTCGCCTCCTTCTGGCGGTCGATGGGGGCCGAGGTGACCGTCGTCGAGGTCCTGCCCGGCCTGGTCCCCCTGGAGGACGCAGACGCCCAGCGCGAGCTCCTCCGGGCGTTCAAGAAGCGCGGCATCACCTCGATGGTCGACACCAAGCTGGAGGACGCCAAGGTCACCGACGAGCAGGTCACGGTGACGGTGAAGGACGCCAAGGGCAAGACCTCGGAGGTGTCGGCCGAGCTGCTGCTGGTGGCCACCGGCCGGGGGCCGGTCACGGCCGACCTGGGCTACGAGGACATCGGGGTCAAGATGGACCGTGGCTTCGTCGTCCCCAAGAGCTGGGACACCCTGGAGACCGACGTCGAGGGCGTCTACGCGGTCGGCGACCTGCTGCCGCCGCCGTCGCTGGCCCTGGCCCACGCCTCCTTCGCCGAGGGGTTCCTGATCGCCGAGACGGTCGCCGGGCAGGCCTCGCCGCCGGTCGATTACGCCGGTATCCCGCGGGTCACCTTCTCCACACCCGAGGTGGCCTCGGTGGGGCTCACCGAGGCCCAGGCCAAGGAGCAGGGGCACGAGGTGGTGGTCAACAAGTTCCCGTTCAACGCCACGGCCAAGGGTCTGATCCACGGCCAGGGCGGGATGGTCAAGGTGGTCGCGGCCAAGGACGGTCCCGTGCTCGGGATCCACCTGGTCGGGGCCCGGGTCACCGACCTGGTGGCCGAGGCCATGCTGATCTACAACTGGGAGGCCCTGCCGGTCGACGTGGCCCAGTTCATCCACCCCCACCCGACCCTGTCCGAGGCCGTCGGCGAGGCCCACATGACCCTCGCCGGGCGCCGCTTCCACCAGCTCTGAGCGGGAGACGAGGTCATGGCGACACCAGTCAAGATGCCGGAGCTCGGTGAGTCGATCACCGAGGGGACCATCACCCGGTGGATCAAGCAGGAGGGGGACCGGGTCGAGGCCGATGAGCCGCTGTTCGAGGTGTCGACCGACAAGGTCGACACCGAGGTCCCCTCCCCGGTCGCCGGGGTCCTGAAGACGATCAAGGTCCAGGCCGACGAGACCGTCGAGGTCGGGGCCGAGCTGGCCGTCATCGAGCAGGACGGCGAGGGCGGCGGCGAGGCCGAGACCTCGGGCGACGAGGGCCAGGAGGAGCCGGCCGAGGAGACCGGCGACGAGAGCTCAGGCGGCGAGGAGACGGCCGAGGAGGCCGCCCAGCCCGAGGAGGGCAGCGAGGAGGCCGGCGGCGAGGAGGAGCGCGAGGAGACGGCGGCCGAGGCCAACGAGGAACCGAAGAAGGAAGAGGCCGCCGAGCAGCCAAAGGCTGATGCTTCCGGGGACGGCAAGACGACCGCGGTGACCATGCCCGAGCTGGGCGAGTCGATCACCGAGGGCACGATCACCCGCTGGCTGAAGGAGGAGGGCGACCAGGTCGAGGCGGACGAGCCCTTGTTCGAGGTCTCCACCGACAAGGTCGACACCGAGGTCCCCTCCCCGGTCGCCGGGGTGCTCCAGTCGATCAAGGTCCAGGCCGACGAGACCGTGGAGGTCGGAGCCGAGCTGGCCGTGATCGGCGGCGGCGGCGGCGGCGAGGCCAAGGAGGAGACGGCCGAGGAGGCCCCGGCCGAGCGGGAGCAGGCCAAAGAAGATACGGCCGAGGAGGGCGCCGGGGCCGAGGCCGAGCAGGCCGGCGAGGACCAGGGTGAGAAGACCAAGGCCCGGGCGGCCGCCAGGTCGGGCGAGGGCAAGGGGAACGGCAAGGCCGCGGCCGGGGTGTCGCCCCTGGTCCGGCGCCTGGCCCGCGAGCACGACGTCGACCTCAGCCGGATCAAGGGCAGCGGCACCGGCGGCCGGGTCCGCCGCGAGGACGTCGAGGCGTTCGTCCGGCAGCGCGGCGAGCAACCGGCGGCCAGCGCGGAGCCCCAACCCTCGAAGGGCGGGGCGGGGCGCGAACGGCCGTCCACAGCCCCCGCAGCCGCCCCCCAGGTGGCGGTGCCGCTGGCCAGGGGCATGCGCGAGGAGGTCGTCCCGGCCACCCGGACCCGCAAGGTCATCGCCCAGCGGATGGTCGCCTCCCTCCAGGTCAGCGCCCAGCTGACCAGCGCCGTCGAGGTCGACATGACGCGGGTGATGCGCCTGCGCGAGCGGGCCAAGGACGAGTTCAAGCAGCGCGAGGGGGTCTCGCTGTCCCCCATGCCGTTCGCCGTCCTGGCCCTGATCGCGGCGATCAAGGAGTACCCGACGGTCAACTCGGCCATGGACGAGGAGGGCAACCTCCACGTCTACCAGGACGTGCACCTCGGGGTGGCCGTGGACACCCCCAAGGGCCTGTTCGTCCCGGTGGTCAAGAACGCCGACTCCCTCAACCTGGCCGGCCTGGCCAAGGCGATCGCGGACGTGGCCAAGCGGACCCGCGACGGCAAGATCGGCCCCGACGAGCTGTCCGGGTCGACCATCTCGCTGACCAACACCGGCAGCCGGGGGGCGGTCTGGGACACCCCCATCATCAACCAGCCCAACGCGGCCATCTTCGCAACCCCGGCGATCGTCAAGCGGCCGGTGGTGGTCGACGACCCCGACCTGGGCGAGGTGGTGGCGGTCCGGCACATGATGTACGGGATCCTCACCTATGACCACCGCATCGTCGACGGCGCCGACGCCGCCCGCTTCCTGGTCAAGGTCAAGGAGGTCCTGGAGACGGCCGACTTCGAAGGCGACCTCGGCCTGGAGCGGGAGTAGGACCATGCAGGAGCTCTGGACGGTGCGGGCCGGGACCGTGCCCTACCGGCGGGCCTGGGCCTGGCAGCGGGCCCTGGCGGCACGCCGGGCGGCCGGCGACATCCCCGACACCGTGCTGCTCCTGGAGCACCCGCACGTCTACACCATCGGCAAGCGCGGCAGCGACGCCGACGTGCTCGCCGACCCGGCCTGGCTGACCGCCCGGGGCGCCGAGGTCGTCCGCAGCGACCGCGGCGGCCAGGTCACCTACCACGGCCCCGGCCAGCTGGTCGGCTACCCCATCACCCTGCTCGACCCCCATCCCGACATCTGGCGGTTCGTCGGGCGGGTCGAGCAGGCCCTGGTGGACGTGGCCGCCGCCTTCGGGCTGGCGGCCCGGGGCGAACGGGGCGACCTCACCGGGGTGTGGGTCGGGGACGCCAAGCTGGGCGCCATCGGCATGCGGGTCTCGCGCGGGGTGACCACCCACGGCGTCGCCCTC
>Ga0307416_100000557_pt1 | contig 19032 bp, 9 predicted proteins | sample DK1Cmetagenome_2_FD_203821 | JGI IMG/M metagenome (GOLD analysis project Ga0307416, IMG submission 203821) | Maize rhizosphere microbial communities from greenhouse at UC Davis, California, United States - DK15-C-3 | ecosystem: Host-associated > Plants > Roots > Rhizosphere > Soil | place: USA...
CGGTCGTGGTCGGGCAGTCGCAGCAGCTGACGGCGACGCTCCGCGATCAATCCGGCAATGCGCTCGCCGGGCGCTCCGTGGTGTGGGAGTCCGGCGGTGAGCTCGTCGCCACCGTCTCCACGACCGGCATGGTGACGGGTGTCGCCGCGGGTTCGGCGACCGTGACCGCCACGTCGGAGGGAAAGACGGGCAATGCCACGGTCTCGGTCATCCCCGCTCCCGTGATATCGACGGTGACGTTCGCGTCCGTCGCCGCCGGCGGTGCCCACACCTGTGCCCTCTCAGCGAGCGGAGCCGCGTACTGCTGGGGCCGGGGTGAGAGCGGACAGCTCGGCGTGCCGGTTCCAACTCGCACGTGCCCGACCGACGGGGGTCCATTCCCGTGCAGCCCCGTCCCCGTTCCGGTGCAGGGCGGACTCGCATTCACCCAGCTCGCCGGGGGCGGCGCACACACGTGCGGCCTAACGAGTGATGGCACGGCGTATTGCTGGGGGAGCGGCGAGAGCGGCCAGCTCGGTGCCGGGCCGAGCGCGAGCCGCGAGGCCCCGGTGGCCGTCGCGACGGGGCTCAGGTTCGCCAGCATCGACGCGGGGGCGCAGCACACGTGTGCGCTCACGAGCGAGGGCACGGCGTACTGCTGGGGGCGCAACGACCGCGGCCAGCTCGGCGACGGCACGACGACCGCCCGTTCCGGGCCCGTCGCCGTGACCGGCGGCCACACCTTCCGCTCGATCGCGGCCGGTGGGTTCTCCATCGGTCACACCTGCGCGCTCACCACCGGTGGCGATCCCTACTGCTGGGGGGACAACGAGCGTGGGCAGCTCGGGAACGGCCAGTCGGACGTGACGGCCCATCCCGAACCTGCGCGGGTGATCGGCGCGTTCACCTTCGCCGCGCTGACCGCCGGACTCGGCAGACACACCTGTGGGCTCACCGGTACGGGCGCGGCGTACTGCTGGGGCGACAACGGCTTCGGCGCGTTGGGGAACGGATCGCCGGCGGCGAGTCCGGTGCCGGTCGGTGTGCGTGGCGGGCTCGTGCTGACCCAGTTGATCGCAGGCGGCTTCATCGGCCATACCTGCGGGCTGACGGCCGCCGGCACGGCTCACTGCTGGGGAGACAACGAGGTCGGCCAGGTCGGCGACGGATCCACCGTCGACCGGCTGGAGCCGTCGGCTGTGGCAGGTGGGTTGTCGTTCTCGAGTCTCGATGCGGGCTTCCGCCACAGCTGCGGCCGCGCGACGAATGGTGCCGTCTACTGCTGGGGATCCGGCGGCGCCGGTCAGTTGGGCATCAACTCGACGAACCCGGCCCTGTCGCCGACGAAGGTGGTGGGACAGCCGTAAGCCGGACGACGGCGTCGACTCGGGATCAGCCGGCCAGCGCCGGGTTGTTCTGCCGCTCGACGTCGGGCAGCGCGAGGCACTTCCGCGAGCCGTACACGCCGCCGGCCGGGAAGCGCGTACCGGCGGGAGGCGTCAGCGTCACGTCGAAGCGGATGACGTCGCCCAAGTGCTGACCCTCGAGGAACAGCTCGCGCCGGCGCTGCTCGATGAGCGCCGCGCGAAGGGTCGCCTGGTCCGCGGCCGCAAGGGGCGGCTGGTTGCCGCGCGAGCGGAACCCGTTGACGATGGCCTCGGCGTTCTGGAGCGACGCCGCCGTGCCGGCCGCGATGTCCGCCTCGGCGACGATGAGCTGCGCCTCGGCGCCGCTCGCGATCCGGATCGGCGCGCTGGCGCTCGCGTACTTGTTCTGGAAGAAGATCGGCACCCCCGTCGGACTCGTCTGCCGCATGTCGGTCACCGGTACCCGCGGGTCGCCGAGCGAGCGGTACGGAGCGCCGACGGAGGTCAAGAGGTTGAAGCGCTCCTGCGCCCACACCCTGTTCTGGCGGCGCAGCGAGCTGGTGGACGCGGTCATCTCGTACGTGAAGGTCGGCGGCACCAACGCGGCGTCGCTCCTGGCGCCCGGGAGATCGCCGAGGTCGAGTCGCGCCCGCGCCCGGCCGACGAGCGCGAAATTGAGGACGTTGCTCGCTCCCGCCGCCTGCGCCGCGACAATCGCCGCGCTCAGACGCGCCTCGGCCACCCTGAACGCGCTGTCGCGCGAGATCTCGCCGCCGTACACGAGCGCCCCGTCCGCGTCGAGCGACGAGATCACGGTCGTGCAGAAGCCCTCGCCGAGGAGCAGGGTGCTGTAGCCGGCGTAGGCGTGCATCGTGGCGATGAGCGTGGCACGCTGCGGGACCCCGGCGTCGGCCCACGACTCGAGGAGCTGGCCGACGCGCTCCGCCGAGACGCGCGCGGTCTGCAGGGGCGTGTAGACGCCGATCGACTCGCAGCGACTCACCGCGTAGACGCGGTCCTTGGACGTGTGCACGCGCTGGTCGTACGGGATGCGGTCGATGATCTGTCTTATCTCGTCCAGCTCCTCGCCGATCAGGCCGCCCATCACGACGTACGCGCCGAACGCGCACTCGAAGTCGGCGACGGCGCCGTTGGCGAGGAGCTGCGCGTTGGCCGGGGAGCTCTCGGCCGGCGACGCGGGGACGCGGTCCTGCGGGTCGACGGAGAGGAGCTGGTCCGCCGCACCGCAGCCGAGCGATGCGAGCGCCGTCAGTCCGGCGAGGAGTAGGCGCATCAGTACCCGAGGTTGACGGCGACGACCCATCGCGAGAGCTGCGGAAGCATGTTGCTCTCCCAGTTTCCGTAATTGCCGCCGCGCGTGCCGCCGAGGTGCATCGCCTCGGGCTCGAGGCCGCCGTAGCGCGTCCACGTGCGCAGCTCGCGCCCGGCGAGCGAGACGGTGGCCCGACTCGCACCGATCGCCGCGGCCCAACGGTCCGGGAATGTGTACGTCGCCGACAGCTCCCGCAGCTTGGCGAAGCTCGCGTCCTCGATCGCGTAGTCCACGAGGTTGCCGTCGGCGGTGACGGCCGCGATCCGGCGCGGGTCGAACTCGGTCGGGAAGAAGTTCTCGCGGCAGCGGTCGGACGCGCTGCAGCTGGAGAAGGTGCTGAAGTCGAGCTTGCGGTGCCCCCGCTTGAAGTCCACCAGCGCGTAGAGGCGCAGGCGGCGCCCCAGCAACGTCACCGTGCTCGCGACCGCGCCCTCCACCCTGGGGAGGGTGCGTCCCAGGTACACGGCGGGCGCGTCGTCCGCCGTGCCGTAGCTGCCATCCCTACCCGCGCAGGGCGTGCTGCCGCCCTGGCCGTCGTCGCACATCACGTTGGAGATGGCGCCTGTCGCGTCCATGTCAGCGCTCACCACGCGCTTCTCGAACCACGAGCCCACCGGGTGGCCGACGCGGTGCTCCAGGTACTCGCCGGCGGCGAGGAACTCGAGGGCCGAGTCGCCGAGGGTCACCACCCTGTTGTCGTTGGTGGCGAGGGTGAACGAGACCTCCCACGCCCACCGCTCGCCGCGCAGCGGAACGGCGCGCGTGAGAAGCTCGATGCCGCTGTTGCGGATATCGCCCGCGTTGAAGAGCTGGACGCCGGGGAAGCCGCCGGAGGGCGCGACCTCCCGCGGGACGATGGCGTCCACGGTGCGCTTGTCGTAGTACGTGAGCTCGAGCGCAAGGCGGTCGCCAAGAAGACCGGCGTCGAAGCCCAGCTCGATCTCCTTCCCGCGCTCGGGGCCCAGGTCGGGGTTGCCGACGCTCAGCGGCGTCACCGCCGGCACGTCGCCCGGCCCCGTGACCGGCCGGTACGCGCGCAGCGCGTCGAAGGTGGACGGCTGCTTGCCGGCCTCCCCGTACGCGGCGCGCAGCCGGAGCGTATTCACCCAGCGCGCGCGGAAGAATGGCTCCTCGCTCGCGACCCAGCTCAGGCTCGCCTTGGGGTAGTAGACGCGGTCGAAGTTCTCGCCGAAGGCGCTGTTGTCGTCCGCTCGCAGCGCGGCGGTGAGGAAGACGCGGTCGCGCCAGGCGATCTGCTCCTGCGCGTAGACGCCGAGCGTCACGTCCTCGACGAAGTCCTCCTCCGTGACGCGTGTGCCGGTCGTCGAGCTGATCGAGCTGAGCCCCTCGGTGGGGAAGTCCGCGCCCGACGAGAACACGCGGCTCGTCGCGTTGCGATAGTACTGCCCGCCGAGCGAGGTGGTGGAGCGCAGGGCCGCCGTCACGCCGACCGAGGCCGTGGCCGCGTAGTCCATGGTTCGATACCCCGTGTTTCCGACCGCGACCTCCTTGTAGCCGAGCCTCCGGTCCTGGAAGGGCGACCTGACGAGCAGCGCTTCGACGCGAGGCAGGAAGATGGTGTTGGTCGCACCGGTGCGGTCGTAGCCGGCGCGCAGGCGGTGGCTCAGCCAGCGGAGCGGCCGGTGCTCGACGCGGAGGCTCGTCGTGAGGCGATCGAGATCCTGCTCGAACTTGGCGCCACGACTCACCAGCAGGTCGTACTCTTCCGGGAGGCCGCGGACGAAGCCGCGGCGCGTCGTGTCGCCGCCACCGCCGGGCAGATTGCGCGGACTGGCGTTCGAGGTAGCCCCGACGAGGCCTCCGAGGCCCCCCTCGGGGCTGAGGCGCGTCGGCCCTCCGGCGTAGCCGAGGCTCGCATCGAGCGTGAGCCTGTCGCCGGGGATCAGCGTCACGTTCAGTCGGGCGCTGTGCTTGCGTACCTCGTTCCACCGCTCCACGCCCTCGCTCCCCTCGTATCCGCCGGCCAGGTAGTAGCGGAGCTGCGCCGTCCCGCCGCCGACGCCCAGGTGATACTGCCGACTGCGGCCGCGGTGGAAGATCGGGGTGCCGCGGGCATTCTCGCGCTCGACGACGTCGATCGAGACGACGTTCCCCGCGGGGTCGAGATCGTAGTTCGTGGGGAAGCGTCCCTCGGGGTCGCGCAGGTAGTTCGTTCCGATCCTCGTGCCGACGGTCCAGCGTGGCGGCCCGACGGCTCCCTGCTTCGTGATGACGTTGATCACGCCGGTCGAGGCCTCGGTCCCATACAGGGTGGCGGCGGCCGGTCCCTTGATGATCTCGATGCGCTCGATGTCGTCCGGGTCGAGATCGTTGATGCGCGAGATCGGGCCCGGGCTGAAGAACTGGCTGACCGGGCCCGTGACCGGCGCGTTGTTCGCGCGCACACCGTCCACGTAGAGGAGCGGCTCGTTGCTGAGCGAGAGGCTGGTGCCGCCGCGGATGCTGATGCGGGCCCCGGCGCCGACGAGCCCCGAGCCGGGCTGCACGACGACGCCGGGCGCGCGCCCGTTCAGCAGCTGCTGGACCGAGCTCACGGCGCCGCGCTCCATCACCTCGGGGGCGCTGATCGCGATCACCGCGTTGCCGAGCGCGCGCCGCTCGGTCCCCTCGGTCGTGCCCGTGACGACGATCTCTTTCAGCTCGACCGCGGCCTCCGAGAGCACGAGGCGGAGATGCGTGTCGCCGACGCGCACCGTCTGCCGGAGTGGCCGGAAGCCGATCCGGCGCACGGTGAGCACCGTCTCCGTTCCGGCGCGCCCGGCGAGCCCGGCGAGGCGGAAGCGTCCGCCCGCGTCCGTCACCGCGCGAAGCGTGCTGTCCTCGGCCACGACCTGCGCTCCGGCGACGGGGCGCAGCGAGCGGTCGGCAAGCACGACACCGCCGACGGTGCCGTCTTGCGCGCGCGCAGGACGCCCGACAGCGATGAGCGCGACCGCCGCGCCGACCCAAGCCGCCCTACTCCTACGAGAGAGCACTCGCTGCCTGCGGCCTCGCGTTAGGGGTAGCGCAGTATGCAGCGACCCTCGCGAAAGGGCCAGACAGCGCGACTGCTGTCCACACATACCCGCGGCATGACGTGGCTCGCTCCCGGGATCACATGCGCGCGCGCGAGACGAATCCGGACACCGATCGCCGCCCGTGTCCGCTTTCCCCGCCATCCTGCACATGGCAGGGGTAGGAGTGGACGGCAGCGGACGCGACCCGAACCCGACCCGGAGCCCGATCATGACGACGATGACCGCACTCGCGACCGCGGCAGCGGCAGCGCTCACGCTGGCGGCGTGCGCGGATCCGGGTGGACCGCAGCAGGAGCCGCTCACGGTCCGCGCTCGTGTCGGCGCCGGCTCGGCCCTCGGCTCCAAGATCGCGTTCTCGAGCGACCGCGACGCGCCGAACGCGAGCACGGAGATCTACGTCATGAACGCCGACGGCTCCGATCAGCGGCGGCTGACGGAGACCGCCGGCAACAGCAACGGCCCCGCGTGGTCGCCGAACGGGAGGCGGATCGCCTTCCACAGCAACCGCGGAGGAGGCGTCGGCGAGAGTGACATCTACGTCATGAATGCCGACGGGAGCGACGTGACGCGGCTGACGAATCTGACCGCGCTCGGGCTGGGCGGGGCGCACTTCGCCAACTGGTCGCCCAACGGCCGGCAGGTCGTGTTCAACAGCTTCTGGGGCGGACAGCCACGACGGGACGTCTACGTCGTCAACGTCGACGGAACGGGGCTCACCAACCTGACGAATCACCCGGCGGACGACGTCCGCGCCGACTGGTCGCCGGACGGTCGGACGATCGCCTTCCAGAGCAACCGGAGCGGGAACCAGGAGATCTACCTCATGAATGCGGACGGCACGGGGCTGGTGAGGTTGACGTTCAGTCCGGGTGCGGACGCCAATCCGGAGTGGTCGCCGAACGGCCGGCGAATCGCCTTCCAGAGCAGCCGCGATGGCAACTCCGAGATCTACGTCATGAACGCCGACGGCACTGAGCCCGTTCGGCTGACCTTCTCCCCCGATCAGGACGCGAAGCCGTCCTGGTCGCCCGATGGCAAGCGGATCGCGTTCCACCGGGACGTGCTCGGCTTCCTCGAGGTCCACGCCGAGGTCTTCACGATGAACGTGGACGGCAGCGACGTGGTCATGATCACCCAGCCGTCGCCGCGGGCGTTCAGCGGCTTCCCGAGCTGGGCTCAGGGCCACGCCGTGAAGCCGTAGGCGTGCCGTGCGGTCGTCGCACCACACCGGGATGATGAGCGCCGCGGAATCGGTCTGCTTGACGGTCGCTCCCACGGCGCCCCATGTTGGGGCCGACGCCGGGCGGCCGAGCCCCTGCCTGCCCGCTTCGTGGAGCGACGCCGCGCCCCGGGCGCGCACGCCACGAGAGCTCGCCCGCGTCGACGCCCGCCTCGGAGGCGCGGATGGAGCAGGATCGGGTCACGGGCCTGCTCGAGGCGTTCGAGGGGGGCGACCGCGACGCGCTCGACCAGCTGCTGCCGCTCGTCTACGACGAGCTGCGGCGGATCGCGCACCGCGAGCTCCGGCGCGAGCGGCCCGATCACACCCTGAGCACGACCGAGGTCGTCCACGAGGCGTACCTCAAGCTGCTGGACCAGGGGCACGTGACGTCGGGCGAGCAGGTGCGCTTTCTCGCCGTCGCCGCCACGGCCGTGCGGCGCGCGTTGATCGAGCATGCCCGCCGCCGCGACGCAGTGAAGCGCGGCGGCGGGCAGCGGCCCCTCACCCTCGATGACGAGATCGCCGGCGCGGTGAGCGACGGCGCCGGCGATCTCCTCTCGCTGGACGAGGCGCTGACCCGGCTGGCCGACCTCGACGAGCGCCTCGCGCGCGTCGTGGAGTGCCGCTACTTCGGCGGCCTCACCGAGGACGAGACGGCGGCGGCGCTCGGCGTCACGGCGCGGACCGTTCGGCGCGATTGGGTCAAGGCCAGGGCGTGGCTGTACCGAGAGCTCCACGGCCTCGCGCCCTGACGCGGGCCCATTCCCGGAGCGAGACCAGCATGCGCATCTCGACCGTCGAACGCTGGCGCCAGATCGACGAGGTGCTCGACGCCGCGCTCGATCTGCCGCCCGAGCAGCGCGCCGGCTTTCTCGACCGCCGCTGCCCGCGGGATGCCGACCTGCGCGAGCATGTCGAGCAGCTCCTTCGCGCCTGCGAGTCGTCCGAGCACTTCCTCGAGCAGCCGCTCACCGGGGGCGTCGCACCCTTCCTCGCGACCTCGCTCGCCGAGACCGACCTGCCCGTGCCCGGGGAGCGGATCGGCGCCTACCGGATCATCGGGGAGACGGGGCGCGGGGGGATGGGCGTCGTCTACCTCGCCGAGCGGGACGACGGCGCGTTCCGCAAGCGCGTGGCGCTCAAGGTCGTTCGTCATGCGCCCGGGACCGAGGACCACCGGTCCCGCCGCTTCCACGAGGAGCGCCAGATCCTGGCCTCGCTCGAGCACCCCGGCATCGCCCGGCTGCTCGACGGCGGCGCCCTCGCCGACGGCCGTCCCTACTTCGTCATGGAGTACGTGGAGGGGACGCCGATCGACCGCTTCTGCGACGAACGTGGGTCGGACGTCGCAGCGCGCCTCGAGCTGTTCTGCAAGGTCTGCGACGCGGTGCAGCACGCTCACCGGAACCAGATCATTCACCGCGACCTCAAGCCGTCGAACATCCTGGTCACCGCCGACGGCCTGGTGAAGCTGCTCGACTTCGGGATCGCGACGCTGCTCGTCCCGGACGGCCCACGCGGGGCGTCCCAGCGGCCGGCCGGCCTCACCCAGCCGGGCGCGCGCGTCCTGACGCCCGACTACGCGAGCCCGGAGCAGCTGCGCGGCGGCGCGGCGTCCGCGGCGAGCGACGTGTACTCGTTAGGCATCATCCTCTACGAGCTCCTCGCCGGCCGGCACCCCTACCGGCGCCCTGGCCGGTCGCGGCTCGACGTTGGGCGGCGGAATCTCAGGGAGCAGCCGGAGCCCCCATCGGTCGCCGTCCTGCGCGAGCCGGAGGCGGGGACGGTCGGCGCCGGCGAGCCGGGCGAGCCGGGCGAGCCGGCGGCACCGCGACTCGCGGCGGCGAGGAACAGCACGCCGCGGCTGCTGCGCCGCCGGCTCGCGGGAGAGCTCGACGAGATCGTCCTCACGGCCCTGCGCAAGGAGCCGCAGCGCCGCTACCCCACGGCCGGCGGCCTGGCGGACGACGTGCGCCGGCACCTCGCCGGGCAGGCGGTTCGCGCACGACCCGACGGCTGGCGCCACCGCGCGCAGGCGTTCGTCCGGCGACACCCGTCGGGCGCGGTCGCCGCGACGCTGGGAGCCGCGGTCGTCGCCGTTATCACCACAGTCGTCCTCAGGGAGCCGGCACCGCGGGTCGCCCCCTCCCCGTCGGCCGTCGCTGTCTTCCCCTTCACGCCGGCTGTCCCCGACACGGCGCTGCAGCGGCTCGGCCGCGACCTCGTCTCGACGTTGAGCGCGAGCCTGAACGGCCTCGGGGACGTCCGCGCCGTCGACGCACAGACGATCCTCGGGCAGACCGAGCGCGCGCGCACGGTGCCGTCGGCCGAGCAGCTGTCGGTGATCGCTCGCGACCTGGGGGCGGGGATGGTGATCAGAGGCAGCCTCGCGCGGGTGGGGACGCGCGTACGTGCGGACGGCGTGCTCCTCGGCGCCGGCAGCACGGCCCCCCTCGCCCACGTGTCTGCCACCGCCGCCCCCGAGGATCTGGCCACACTCACCGACTCGCTCGCCTGGGCGCTGCTGCGCCAGCTCTCGCGCATCCGGGGCGCGCCGGCGCTCGGCGCCGTGACCACCCACTCGCTCCCCGCGTTGCGGGCCTATCTCGAGGGGGAGCGACTCGTCGACGAGTACCGGATGCGGGCGGCGGCCGCGGCGTTCGCCCAGGCTATCGAGGCCGACTCCAACTTCTGGTTCGCCTACTGGCGCCACGCCTGGGCCCGGGAGTTCCACGCGCTCCCGGTGGACAGCGCGGTCACCGCCACCTACCTCGCGCACCGCGACGGCTTTCCGGTCCCCGACCGGCTGCTGATCGAGGCGCGGCGAACCGAGGGGTTGAACGACCGGCGCCTGCGGCTCGAGTCGCTCGTCAGGCAGTTCCCCGACTACTGGCGCGGGTGGTTCGAGCTCGGCGAGCTGCACGTGCGCCACGCACCGTTCGCCGGTCATACGCTCGCGGAAGCGAGCCGACCGCTCCGGCGCACCGTGTCGCTGAACCGCGACTTCGTCCCGGGGTGGGATCGCCTCCTCTGGGTCGCCGTCGCAGGGCGCGACACCGTCACGTCGGCGCGCGCCCTCGGAGAGCTGAAGCGACTGCGCTACGACTCCACGTCGGTACAGGACGACCGGTTCGACATGCTCCTCCTGTACCGGCACCTGCATCAGCTGGCACGCACGGGCGGTGTGCCCGATCCGGCACTGGCCGACAGTCTGACTCGAGCGCTCGACCGCACCGGCTTTCGGCCGAGCGCCAATGGCATGCCCGACCGCTCACATGGAGGCATCGTACGATTCGAGTTCCACCGTGCCCGCATCGACCTCGCCGAGCGCCAGCTGAAGTCCCGCATCGCTCCGCCGGGGTTCCATTGGTACGTGATCGCGAACAGCTGGGCGGCCCGCGGCGCCTGGGACTCCGCGCTCGTCGCGATGGACAGCGCAACGCGAATCAACCCGGCGTCGGCCAACGGCCTCCACGGCTACCGCCTGGCCACCGTGGGCGCGTGGCTCGGTGCGGTCGAGCCCTCGGCCGCCTCCGCCTGGCGTGAGCGCGTGACCGTCGCGCTCGGCCGAATGCGGCCGCAGGACGGCACGATGCGGCCGCAGGACCGCGCAGAGCTGGCGTGGGTCGACGGGCTCGAGGCAGCCACGCGGCGCGATGGCGCAGCGCTGGCCCGTGCCCGCCAGGCGCTGCGACAGACCCGCGCCCCCGAAGTCGGCCCCATGGACAGCTCGCTGGCGGCGTTCGCGCACGATCTGGCGGGCGATCGGCGACGCGCGCTGGCATTGCTCGTGGCCCTGGAACAGGACCGTCATCGCGTCAGCAACAGCCACCCGTTCCTCAGCGGAGTGAACCGGCTCACCGCCAGCCGGTGGCTCTCGGCGACGGGTGACGTGGGCGACGCGGCCGACGCGGCCCGTCTGCTCACCTGGCACGAAGCGATCGGCGACCCCGGTCCCCACGCGATGCACGCCAACGCGCTGCTCGCGCCGTTCGCCTACCTCGCCCGCGCCCGTTTACTGGAGACGCAGGACCGGCGAGACGAGGCGCGCGCGTACTACGGGCGCTTCCTCGACATCTACGACGCGCCCGTGCAGGCCCACCGGGGCCTGGTGGAGGAGGCACGCGCCGACCTCGCGCGACTGAGCCAGCAGTGAATCGTGGCGTCACGACTCCGCGGCTGGCACGGCGCTCAGTGCCAGCGCCGTCAGAAACCCCCTCGGGTCGTCGAGGTGCAGGCCCAGCCGGCGGACCGAGCGCCGCACGCCGCCCGGCAGTCGCAGCGTCGTCGGGGCGTCGAGCGAGAGGAGCACGTTGGGGGTCGCCGGCTTCATCAGGTTCACGTAGTCCGCGGCCGCTCGCGTCCCCGCCGCCGGCAGCGCACGCCAGTCGGGGCGCACCACCGCCGCGCCGATGTCGGCGCGCGCCACGCGGCCGGCGAACCGGTATCCCACCCGGAACTCGAACGCCTCGTCGTCGAGCCGGAGCGCGCCGCGCCCGACCGCACGGTAGTCGGCGGCGAGCCACGCCAACGCGCCAACGCTGGCGGACGTGAGGAGCCAGGCGAGCACGGGGTGTCGCGTCGCCAGCCAGAGGTGCAGCGCGACGGTCTCGACGAACAGCGCCAACCCGAGCCCGGCGAGCAGGCTTCCCGAGCGCGCCGAACGGTACGTGAACTCCTGCATCGTGCTCCCGTCGACGATTCGCGGTCCACCGTTCACGATAGAGCCCCCGGGACCATCATGGAGGCGTCCCGGGGACTCGACCGCTCACCGTGAGCCGTTCGCGGCTCTCACGCCCGCAGGATCTGCTTGCAGTCGATCGTCGCGTCCACGCCGACGCCCTGCGCGCTCGTCCCCTTGATCGTCACGCGCGCCGTCGAGCCCTTGTCGTCGATCGTCACCGTGCCCGTGCCCTTGTTGTTGCGCGGGTCGATCGTGATCTGGTTCTTCTCGTCCAGCCGGTCGTTGACGTAGACCGTCGCCATGAACTGGTCGGTGCCGGTCTTCGCGGCGGCCGGGTCGTCCACGATCATGTCGATGCCGACGAGCCCCTCCTTGTCCTCGATGTCGCTCGCCGCGTTCCCCCACGCGCCCTTCTTCGCGTAGCCGACCGTGCACGTCGGCGAGTCGTGCACCTTCTCGTGCGTGCCGGGCAGCGGGCCGCCGGTGAGCGTCACCTTGAGCGTGGACCCGCCGCCCGCGCCGGCGAGGGCGGCCGCGGTCGCGACGCCGCCGGTCGCGGCGGCCGAGTCGCCGCCGGCGGCGGACTTGTCCCCGCCCCCGCACGCGGCGAACAGGGCGGTCGTGGCGAGGAGGGAAGCTGCGCTACGCGTCGAACGGGTCATCGGTGTCTCTCGCGGTAGGTGTGGTCGCGGTGGCGCGGGGGCAGGAGCGTACGCCCCTGCCGCGCGATCATGCGCTCTGCGCGCCCCACGTTATCACCCGCCCCGCCGCCCCCGGAAGAGCCGCCCCACCACCCGTCGCTCAGAGCGCGGCGAGCGCGCACCGCGCGCCGTCGATCAGCGGCTGGGCCTCGGCCGCGCTCAGGCGGCCCGCGGCGACGGCCGCGCTCACCTCGTTGATGAACGCCTCGAGCAGGTTCGCCGCCGGCGTCGTCCGCCCCTGATCGAGCTGTCGCGTCGCCGCGTCGAGCTTCGCGAGGAGCGACTTCGCCTCGCCGGCGCGCAGCGTCCCGGCGGTCTGCATCTGCCCGATCAGCGTGACGAGCGAGGCGATGCAGCCCTGGGGCGTCGCCGGCGTCAGCGTCACCGCCCAGCGAAGGGCGATGCGTTCGGCCGTCGTGACGTTCGTGCTCGCGCCGGCGACGAGGACGACCCCCGCGCTAGTGACGTTGTGCAGCGCGCCGTTGGGCGCCGTGGAGTAGCCCGCGACACCGGGCAGCGGAGTGGCGCTGCCGTTCTGCCAGAAGAACGCCTCGTCCACCGCGGTCGCGTTGATGCGCGCGAAGGCGATCACGAAGCCGGCGTCGTTGATGTCCATCGCCATGCTCTCGTCGCGGCCGAAGGTGCCGAGGTCCGCCACGCTCCAGCCCGACGGGCCCGGCGTCCAGACGGCGGCGTTGAGTACTCCGCCGATCGTCGGCGAGGTCACCCGCCACCCGGCCACCTGCCCGCCGTCGTTGATCGCGCTGCCGTAGCTCGCCTCGCCGCCGGGCGTGAGGTCGGTGAGCGCACCACTGCCGCTCCAGACGAAGGCGTGCGATCCTCCCGACAAGAGGTTGCTCGCGCCGGCGATCGTGCCCGCGCTGTTGATGTCGTTGGCGGTGCAGAAGCCGCCGCCGAAGTCGCTCGCCGGCACGCTCACCGCGCCGACGGTCCCGTTGGGGACGCCGGGCGTCCAGAGGAAGCACTTCCAGACCAGGACGCCGCCCTCCAGCGTGCGGAAGTTGCCGACCACCTGACCGCCGTCGTTGATCGCCCACGCGGTGCCGACGATCGAGCCGGGAAGCTGGGAGCCGATGTCCGTGCGCGTGTATCCGCCGCCGCTGGTGTTCGGCGTCCAGAGCGCGGCCTGCCCGCCGCGCTCTCCGGCGATCTGGCCGAGGGCGTTGATCTCGATTCCGCGGCCGAAATCCACCTCGTCGGGCGAGGTGGACTGCGGCGCGACGGCGGTGCCGGTGGACCAGACGACGGTCCTCCCTCCGCTCTCGCCGGTGATGTCGCCGGCGCCGTTGATGCCGATTGCGATGTCCTGGGTCGAACCGGCCAGCCCGCCGAGCGTGACCGGCGGCTGCACGGTGACCGAGTACACGGTGACGTTCGGCGCGACGTTCCGCGGCTCGCTCGGCAGGTCGTGGTCGCCGCAGCCCGCGAGCACGGCGGTGAGGGAGGCGAGTGTGAGCGCTGGTCGGGTTCGCATGGGACCTCCGCTGTGAGCGCGCCCGGGCGGGCGCTTCTCGTCCGAGGGGGGCAGGCAAAGGTCGCCCAATCGCCCATCGGGCACATGGGCAGCTTCGCCTACGGTCGCGACCCGCTCCGCCGGACGTACCGGACGGTGATCGCCTGTATGGAGACGCGGCGACGGGCGGCCATTCTCACGGATGGCCGCGCTCGCACGCCCGGAGCCCGCTGCGCGCTTGCCGTTCCCGGGGACGCTCTCTATTGTGGGCCGCCAACCGTTTCCCGACGCCACACGGCACTCGCTCATGCCGCGCCCCGCTCTCGTCTTCCTCGCCCTCGCGCTGGCCGCCGCCGCCCACGGTGCCGCCGCCCGCGCGCAGGGCGACGAGAATCCCCGCGCGGTGGTGCACGCGGCGACGCGCGCCGTGCAGCGCGACAGCGTGGCGGCGCTCCGCGTGCGCTGGGACGCCCGCCTCCGCGCCGACTCCGCCGACCGCGCCGCCGCGCTCGGCCTCGCCACGCTCGCGCGCCTCACCTACGACTATCCCGCCGCCGAGCGGCTCTACCGGCGGCTGCTCGCCGACTCGCTGCGCCCCGACGGCTACACGGCGCTGGCCCGGCTCGGCCTCGCGCGCGGGCTCGAGGGGCGCGGCTTCAGCGTCGCGGCGCGGCCCCACTTCGAGCGCGCGCGCGAGGAGGCGCGCGCCGCCGGCGACGCCGCCACCGAGGGGGAGGTGCTCCTCCCGCTGGCCTTCATCCGCGCTCGCACCGAGGGGCTGACGGTCGGCGAGGCGCTCCTCGACACGGCGGATCGCCTGATCCCCGACACGGCGCTCGTCCTGCGCGCGCAGCTCGGCAACCGGCGCGCGATCATCCTCTCGCTCCGCGGCCGGCCGGAGGCGCTGGCCGCCGCCGAGTCGAGCATCATGCTGGCGCGGCGCGCCGGCGACGTGCGCGCCGAGGCGGACGGCTTCCGCACGCTCGGGCAGGTGCTCGTGTACCGGCAGGAGTTCGACTCGGCGCTCGTCGTCCTGCGGCGCGCCGAGGAGCTGTTCCGGCGGGCCCGCGACCGCAGCGCGCTCGCCGCCCACATGGTCTGGCGCGCCCAGGCGCTCGGCAACCTCGGCCGCTACGGCGAGATGCGCGAGGTGATGCGCCTCGCGCTGACCGAGGGCGAGGCGGCGCACAACCCGTCGGCCGTCGCCGTCGCCCACCGCTCGTTAGGCGCCCTCGCCGTCATGCTCGGCGACTACACGGCCGCCGGCGATTACCTCAAGAAGTCCGCCGCCATCTCGCGGGCGACGGGCGACTCCCTGGGCGTGATGACGACGCGGAAGTTCCTCGCCGACGTCGCCCTCGCCGCGGGCGACGTGGCCGGGGCCCGCGGCCTCACGCTCGAGCGGCTGGCGTCGGCCCGCGCGATGGAGGACCCGCGCGACCAGTACGAGGCGCACGTGATGCTGGCCGCGCTGGCGATCCGCGAGCGCGACTGGGCGGCCGCCGGGCGCTCGCTCGCCGAGGCGCGCGCCGCGATCCGCGACTTCCCCGGAGCGCAGTACCGGCTCTGGCTCCTTCACCACGAGGGACGGCTCGCCCACGCCCGCGGCGACCTCGACTCCGCGGAGCGCGCGTTCACCGCCTTCCTCCGCGAGCTCGGCGCCGAGTCGAGCACCGCCGAAGCAGGCTACGACACGCACGTCCGGCTGGCCGACATCCACGCCGCGCGCGGCGACCTCGCGCGCGCCGAGCGCGAAATGCTCAAGGCGTCGGACGAGCTCGACCGGTGGCGCGCCGGGCTCGGCGACGCCGAGCTGCGCGTCCTCGCGTTCCAGGTGTCGCCCTCGGAGCACGCGCGGGCGGCCGACCCGCTCGAGCAGGACGCGCGGACGGCGCGGGTGCTCGCCGCGCTGGCGCGGGGCGGACGCCCCGAGGCGGCGTTCGCGCTCGCCGAGCGGCGGCGGGCCCGGGAGCTGCGGGACCGACTCGTCCGCGCGGCCGGGCTCCGCGCCGACACCGCCCGCGCGCGCGCCGCGGCACCGGGTGCGGCCGACAGCGCCGTGGCGGTCACCGCGGGCGAGTTCGACGTCCAGCTCCCCGACGACCGGACGGCGCTGCTCGAGTACGTGGGCGGCGTCGGCGGGGCGCCGACCACCGTCTTCGTCGTGCGGCGCGGCGGCGGCATCCGCGCCCGCGTGCTGGCGACGCCGGCCGACTCGCTCGGCGACCGCGTGGCGCGGTTCGCCGCGCTCCTCGAGTCGGGGGCCGACGCCGAGCCGCTCGCCCGGTCGCTGGGCGCGGCACTGCTCGAGCCGGCGCTGGCCGAGCTCGGGCCCGGCTTCACGCGGCTGATCGTCGTGCCGGACGGCCCGCTGCACCACGTGCCGTGGGACGCGCTGCGCCTCGCCGACGGCCGCTTCGTCGCCCAGCGCTACGCGGTGAGCATCGCGCCCTCGGCGGGGGTGGTGGCCGCGCTCTGGCGCCGCGCGCCGGACGCGGCGCGGTCCGCCGCGCGGCCGATGCGCCTCCTCGCGTTCGGCGACCCGACGTTCCCCGGCGAGCGGGCGGCGGGCGCCGCGACGAGCGCGGCGGACGAGGTCTACCGCTCGGCGTTCGATTCCAGCGGCGGGCTGCCGCGGCTGCGCGCCTCGGCCGACGAGGCGCGGCGCGTCGCCCGCTACGCGCCGGCGGCGGAGGTGCGGCTGCGCGAGCGGGCGAGCGCCGCCTACCTCAAGCGCGCGGCGCTCGACTCGTTCCGCATCGTCCACTTCGCGACGCACGCGCTGGTGGACGAGCGCACCGGCGCGCGGACGGCGCTCGCCCTCGCCCCGGGCGACGGCGAGAGCGGCTTCGTCGGCGCCGGCGACCTCGCGGCGCTCACGCTCGGCGCCGACCTCGTCGTGCTCTCCGCCTGCCGCAGCGCGCGCGGCCGGATCGTGGAAGGCGAAGGGGTACAGGGGCTCACCGCGCCGCTGCTGCAGGCCGGTGCGCGCTCGGTGGTCGCCACGCACTGGCGCATCGGCGACCGCGCGACCGTCGCCTTCATGGACGACTTCTACGCCGCGCTCGCCCGGGGCCTCGCCGTGACCGACGCGCTGCGGGCGGCGAAGGTAGCCGCGATCGCGCGCGGCGCGCCGGCCCGCGAGTGGGCGGCGTTCGCGACGGTCGGCGACCCGCTCGTCACGACCCCGCTCCGGATGGCCGCACCGCCGCGCGGGCGCATGTGGGTCGCGCTCGCGCTGCTGCTCGGCGCGGCGGGGCTCGCCGTATATCGGTTGCGGACGCGCGGACGCCGGCCGGCCGATCCGCACTGAACGCCAGCGCGCCTCTACAGAGTGTCGCGACGCGCGGGCTCCTGAAGATCCCGGCGCAGCGACGGCCGTGCGCGGGCGCGTCAGCGGCCGGCCGCCCAGGGGATGGCCTCCACGCGCTCCACGATCGGCGACTGCCGGAGCGCCGTCAGAAGGCTGTCACGCACACTCCGGCTTGTCCCCTTTGAAGAAGGTGAACGTCGCACCGGACCGCCCGCCGGAGTAGCTCTGCACGTGGGGGGAGGGAATGCCGACGCCCGGCGGCGGGGGCGGACCGGCGAAGACCGCCTCGCGCCAACGCGCCACCTCGTCGTCGGTCGTGCCCGGCCGGAAGTAGACATTCGCTGTGATTGGCGGCCGGCGCGCCACGCGGATCCATACAGCGGTGCCGACCCCACGATACCGCCCGGCCGCCGGCTTACGGAAGGCGACGCCCGCGGTGGGCGGGCCGTGGAGCGGCCCACCTCACCGCGGTCGGCCGCTCAGAGCGCGGCGATCGCGCACCGCGCGCCGTCGATCAGCGGCTGCGCCTGCGCGGCTGCCAGTCGGCCGGAAGCGACGAGCGCGTTCACCTCGTTGATGAACGCCTCGAGCAGGTTCCTCGCCGGCGTCTTCTGCCCCTGGTCGATCTGGCGCGTCGCCGCGTCGAGCTTCGCGAGAAGCGACTGCGCCTCGCCGGCGCGCAGCGTCCCGCCGGCGCGCAGCTGCTTGACCATCGCCACGAGGTCGACGATGCAGCCGTGGGGCGAGGCCGGCGTCAGCGTCACCGCCCAGCGGAGCGGCTCGCGAGTGTTGGCGTCCAGGTCGAGAATGCTCCCGCCGACGACGAGCACCACGTTGCCCACGACGTTGCTGAGCGCCGTGGTGGAGACGCTCGGCGCGCTCCCCGCCGGCAGCTCGGCGACGACGCCGTTCTGCCAGAAGAACGCGCGGTCCGTGCTGCCGTCGCGCGTGAAGCCGACGACGAAGCCGGCGTCGTTGATGTCCATCGCGTAGCTCTGCTCGTGCCCGAAGGTGCCGAGGTCCGCCACGTTCCAGCTCGCCGCGCCGGTCGGCGACCAGACGACGGCGTTGATCACCCCGCCGATGCCCGGCGAGGTGATTCGCCACCCAGCCACCTGCCCGCCGTCGTTGATCCCGCTCGCGTAGCTGTGCTGGTCGGGGCCGGGCGTGAGGTCCATGAGCGCGGCGCCGCCGCTGCCGTCCCACGCGAACGCGTGCGACTCCGCGGGCGACCCCGCGGGCGCCGGCAGGGCGCTCGCGCCGACGACCGTCCCCGCGCCGTTGACGGCGTTGGCGACGCAGAAGCCGCCGCCGAAGTCGGCCGCCGGGACGCTCACCGTCCCCGACGTCCCGTTGGCGACGGCGGGCGTCCAGAGAAAGCACTTCGAGACGCTCTCGCCGTTCTCGACGAGGGTGAAGTACCCGACGACCTTCCCGCCGTCGTTGATGCCCCACGCCACGCTGCTGATCGGTGCGCCGGGCAGCAGGGCACCGATGTCGGTGAGGATCGGCGGCGCGTTCCCGTTCGGGGTCCAGAGCGCGGCGCGGACGCCACGCTCGCCGGCGACCTGCCCGGCGGCGTTGATGTCGTGCCCCCAGCCGGGCGCGCCGTCATCGATGGCGCTGGCCGCGGTGGACGACGGTACGACGCCCGCACCGGTGTGCCAGACAGCGGCCTTGAAGCTGCTCACCCCGGTGACGTCGCCGGCGTCGTTGATCCCGTGCGGGATGTCCTGGATCGATCCAGGCAGCCCGCCGAGCACGACCGGCGCGCCGACGGCGACCGAGGCGTACACGGTGGCGCGCGGCGCGATGTCGCGCGGCGCGATGTCGCGCGGCGCGCTAGGCAGTGGCTCGTCGGTGCAGCCCGAGAGCGTGGCGGCGAGCGACGCGAGCGCGGCGAGGTAGGAACGCGTGGGCC
>Ga0307416_100000558_pt1 | contig 19016 bp, 18 predicted proteins | sample DK1Cmetagenome_2_FD_203821 | JGI IMG/M metagenome (GOLD analysis project Ga0307416, IMG submission 203821) | Maize rhizosphere microbial communities from greenhouse at UC Davis, California, United States - DK15-C-3 | ecosystem: Host-associated > Plants > Roots > Rhizosphere > Soil | place...
TCCGGTCGCGCCGCGCGGTGGCCATGGCCCCAGCCGTGGTCCTGGGCGCCGGTGTCGCCGCCCTGGCCGTCGCCGTGGGCGCCCGGTACCTGCGCGACGACGCGCCAGGCGGCCGGCCCACCGATTCCGCGGCGGGCGCCATCGCGCTGCGCCCGCAGCCCACGCTGCCGCCGGCCCGCCTCACGCCGGCCGAGTCAGCCCTCATGACGATGCCGGCCGACACCACGGAGCTGTTCGCCGCACCGGGCGTCCTGACGGTTCGGGCCCCCGCCGAGGCGACCCTGCGCGTGAACGGCCGGCGCGTGGGTCAGGGCACCTGGCGATCCGACACGATGCCGCCTGACGACTACACGGTGACGGCGACCGTCCCCAGCGTCCAGCCGTGCCCGACGGCCACCGTCGTCGCCAGGGTGACGCTGGAGGAGTCGGAGGTGCGCTCGGTGCCGCTCACCCCGCAGCCGTGCGCGCCGTTGACGCTGGACATTCGGCCGCGCGAAGCGTCCGCGTCGTACGTCCTCCAGGGCCCGAACGGGATTTCGCTGAGAGGTAAGACACCGCGCGACACGGCACTGGTCCTTCCCGTGGGCCGGTACTCGATCCGGGTCGAGGCGCCGTACTGCGCGCCCTTCTCCGACACCCTCGTCGTTCCCGTGGGCACTCGGGCGCGGCGCGAGCGAATTCTGCTGATCTGCGAGTCGCTGACGCCCCCGTCCTGACCCAGACCCCTAGGCTAGCGGATCACCGCGTCCCCGGCGACGGCGGCCGCGAGCCCCGCTGCTGCCCCGACCCAGAACAGTCGCGCGCGGTACCACCGTGAGGTCGGGGGCTGCAGGATGGCCACGTGGTCGGTGGACACGCGCGACGTCTGCCCGGTGACCAGTGCCGTCACGTTCCGGTCATCGACCCGCAGGACCTCGAAGCGGGCCACGAGTACGTCGCGACGGCGCGGGTCGACCGCGATCCCCCGCTGCCCCGGTTTGATCCAACGGCGGGCGCCACCGTCGAATTCGAACGTGCTGTCCGCGACCTCACGCACCTCGAAGCGCACCGCTCCATCCCGGGGGAGTTGCCCCCGAGCCATGGGAGCGCCGACCGCGACGAGCAGCAAGCCGGCAATCCAGCGCAGCCGCCGCACGCTCAGCTCACGAGCCGCGCGACGAGGGCCCGGAGGTCGTTGAACATCACCAGGCAGAATAGGAGCAGCACGGCGAGCACGCCCGTCCTGAGTATGTACTCGCGGGTGCGCGCACTGAACGCGCTCCCCTTGATGGCCTCGAGCACGTTCAGCAGGATCTGCCCTCCGTCGAGCACCGGAATGGGCAGCAGGTTGAGGATGGCAATGTTGACGCTGAGGAACGAGATCAGCCCGAGCAGTCGTTCGAAGCCCGTCTTGGCGACCGCGACCGTCATGGCGACGATCGCGATCGGGCCGCCGACCTGGGAGGCCGGCACGTCCCCCGCGAACAGGCCGCGCACGACCGTCACGATTCCGAGCCCTAGCTTGAGCGTGCTGTCGGACCCGAGTCGAACGGCCTCGCCGAACGGCAACGGGCTGCGCGCGAGCTCGGCTCTCGGCGCCGCGCCGATCTGCCCGACGCGCTCCGGTGCGCCGGTGATGGGGTCGGGCGCTTCGCGCTGTTCGGGCTGAAGCCGGAACGCCCTCCTCCCGACCCCCGGACGCTCCACCTCGAGCGACAGCGCGCGCCCGGCCGAGGGCCTGATGCGATCGACGACCTCGCTCCAAGTCTCCACCTGGACGCCGTTGACCGCAACGATGCTGTCTCCGCGCTGCAGCCCTGCGACCGCGGCCGGGCGCCCGGGCAGCACGGAATCGATGACGGCGGGCAGGTATGCGCGGCCGTAGGTCGCGGCGGCGCCCACCTGGATGACCCACGCGAGCAGGACGTTCATCGTGACGCCCGCCAGCAGGATCACCAACCGCGCGGCGAGCGGCTTCGACTCGAACCACCGGTTCTCCGGCACCGGCTTGGGGCCGAACGGATACATCGCGTCAGGGTCCCAGTCAGCGCGCCGCCGCGGCGCACCCGCGTGCTCGTCGACGACCTTCCCCGCCGCATTCGCGCCAGTGGTGGGAAGCTCTTCGGGCGGCGTTTCCCCGCCGCCCTCGATCAGAGCCATGGCGTCGTCGTCGCGAGACGCCATCCGCACGTAGCCACCGAGCGGCAGGAGCGCGAGCACGTACTCGGTTTCCCCGTAGCGCTTCTTGAACAGCGCCGGCCCGAAGCCGATGGAGAAGCGCGGCGTATACACGCCTGCCGCCTTGGCCGCGAGGAAATGGCCGAGCTCGTGGACGAAGATCACGAGCCCGAAGACGACGAGGGGGGCGATCCAGGTCAGCATGCGAAGAGGAGCTCCACGTGGCGCCGCGCTTCCGCGTCGGCCGCGAGTAGCGCGTCGCGCGATCCGCCGGCTCGGGAGCCCAGTGCATCGAGCGCCGAGGCGATGGCGCGAGGAATGTCAGCGAAACGTACCAAGCCGTCCAGGAAGAGCGCCACGGCCTGTTCGTTGGCGGCATTGAACACGGCGGGAGCCGCCCCCCCTGCCCGCCCCGCCTCGATGCCAAGTTGCAAGGCGGGAAAGTCCTCGGCCCGGACCGACTCGAAGGTCAGAGGCGAGAGCCCAACCGGGTCGAACCCAGGTACCCCCGTGTCCGGGACCCGGTCCGGGTGGGTGAGCGCGTAGAGCACCGGCAGCTCCATACTCGGCGCCCCCATCTGCGCCAGCACGCTTCCGTCGACGAACTCGACGAACGAGTGAACGACGCTCTGAGGGTGCACGACCACCTCGATGCGGTCGTAAGGCAGGCCGAACAGGTAATGAGCCTCGATCACCTCGAGAGCCTTGTTCGCGAGGGTGGCGCTGTCGACGGTGATCTTCCGGCCCATGCGCCAGGTCGGGTGCTGAAGCGCGTCCGACACAGTCGCGGCGGCGAGACGCTCACGCGTCCAATCGCGGAAAGGGCCGCCGGACGCCGTCAGTATGACTCGTCGGACCTCGGTGCCACGTCGGCCGGTGAGGCACTGCAGGATTGCCGAGTGCTCGCTGTCGACGGGGACGATCTCGCCGCCCCCGCGCGCGGCGGCCCGCGTCACGAGCTCGCCCGCCATGACGAGCGTCTCCTTGTTCGCCAAGGCCACGCGCTTCCCCGCCCCGAGCGCCGCCAGCGTTGCGTCCAACCCGGCGGCGCCTACCACCGCATTGAGAACGACGTCCGCGTCGGGCCGGCTGGCGGCCTCCACCAGGCAATCGGGTCCGTACGCCCATCCTTTGCGACCTGTCGGCACGCCGTCTACCAGACCGACGAACCCGGGCCGATGCAGCTCAGCCTGCTCGCCGAGGAGCTCCGCGTTGGCGAATGCCGTGAGCGCAACGACCCGGAAGCGATCACGCTGCCGCGCCAAGACGCGGAGGGCCGTCGTGCCGATCGACCCGGTGGACCCGAGGATCGCGACGCCTCGCACCCCGGGAGCGGGACCATCCGCCGCTTCCGGCTCCGCGACCACGGCAGACGAGGCACCCCCGGCGACGGGTAGTCGGTCACGCCGCCCAGTCGACGCGGGGCTCACGGCGGTGCCGGGATCAGGAGGCGGCGCATGAGCAGCAGATAGGCGACCGGAAGCACGAAGAGGAGACTGTCGAACCGGTCGAGAATCCCGCCGTGCCCCGGGATGAGCTGCGAGCTGTCCTTCACTCCAGCCTCGCGCTTGATCAGCGACTCGGCGAGATCGCCGATCTGGGCGGTCACGCTCACCGCGAGCGCGAACGCGACCACCGCCCAGGGAGCCATCGCGAGCTGGGCCATCGGCCGCAACACGAATTGCACGTACAGCCAGCACACCACCACGCTAACGACGAGCGCGCCCACGGCTCCCTCGACGGTCTTCCCGGGGCTGACGGAGGGGATGAGCTTGTGGCGACCCAGCAGTCGGCCCACGGCGTAGGCACCGATGTCCGAGGCCCAGGTGAGGATGACCGGCAGCAGAATGAGCGCGGTTCCGCCCTTCGCGTCGATGGTGAAGCGGTGGTAGCGCAGCGCGTAACCGAAGCTGAGCGTGGCGCCAGTGTACATCGCTCCGAAGATCGTAATTGCGGTCGCCGCGAGCGGCCGGCCGCCGACGCCGCGGGACCAGATGGACGTGGCGAACACGGCAAGGGCGGCGACGATACCGGCCGAGAGGGGCGGCTGAAACCCGTGTCGCGCGCCGTGGATGGCCAGCGGAAACAGCGCCGCCAGTGGGATTCCCCAAACGTCCAACGGGTCGACGCCCCCCGCCCGGGCTATCCGGAACAGCTCCCACGCCCCCAGCGCGGCGATGCTCGCCAAGAGCGCCGCGAGCAGGGCGTCACCCCGGTAGACGATGGCGATCGCGAGCGGCGCGGCGACGACCGAGAAGAGGACCCGCCGGGCGAGCTCCGAGCGCACGCGCGGTCAGGCCGGCACGCGGCCGAAGCGCCGCTCGCGGTTCTGGAAGTCGAGGATCGCCTCGTAGAGCTCGCGCCGACCGAAATCCGGCCACAAGACCCGCGAGATGAACAGCTCGGTGTAGGCCAGCTGCCAGAGCAGGAAGTTGGAGATTCGTTGCTCGCCCGACGTGCGAATGAGGAGGTCGGGATCCGGGCAGTCTGCCGTGTAGAGGCGGGCGGCGAAGTCTTCCTCGCCGATCTCCTCCGGGTCGAGGCGCCCCTCGACTGCCTCGCGGGCGAGCAGCCGCGCCGCGCGCACGAGCTCCGAACGGCTGCCGTAGGAGATGAACAGGTTGAGCGTGAGCCGGTCGTTGTGCTCGGTCTTCGACACCACGCGTCCGACGGCGGCCGCGGCGGCCGGCGTGAGTCGCCCGAGGTCGCCGAGCACCCGCACGCGCACGCCTTGCTCGTCGAGCGCCTCGGTCTCGCGGGCGATGTACTCCTCGAGGAGCGACATCAGCGCGCTCACCTCGGTAGTGGGACGCTGCCAGTTCTCCTGGGAAAACGCGAACAGCGACAGGTAGTCGAGCCCGGCCTCGATCGCCCCCTCGACCACCTCGCGCACAGCCTTCATCCCCGAGCGATGGCCGAACGGTCGCGGCATCAGGCGCTCGCGGGCCCAGCGCCCATTGCCGTCCATGATGATCGCCACGTGACGCGGGATCGCGCCGTTGATCCGGATCTGCGTGAGGAGCTCGGCGGAGGTCATAGCCTGCGCGGGAGAGTGTCGGCCGGAGACGCTCAAACCTCCATGATCTCCGCTTCTTTGCCCTTCAGCACCGCGTCGATCCTGCCGATGTAGTCGTCGTGCAGCTTTTGCAGATCCTTCTCCGCGTGCTTCTTGTCGTCTTCCGAGACGCCGTCGAGCTTCTTGATCTTGTCCCGGGCGTCGGTGCGGGCGTGACGGATGGCGACGCGCCCCTCCTCGGCGAGCTTGTGGACGACCTTCACCAGCTCCTTTCGGCGCTGCTCGTTCATCATGGGAAGCGGGACGCGAATCGAGCCGCCCTGGGTAGAGGGCTCCAGCCCGAGGTCCGATTCGCGGATCGCCTTCTCCACGACCTTGATCTGCCCCTTGTCGAATGGGGTCACGGTCAACAGGCGGGGCTCGGGCGAGTTGATGCTCGCGACCTGGTTCAGCGCCATCTGCTGGCCGTACATCTCGACGCGCACCGTGTCGAGCATTTGCGGTGACGCCTTGCCCGACCGGATCGAGGCGAACTCGCGCTTCGAGTTCTCGATGCCCCTGTCCATCCCGGCACGGCAGTCCTTGAGAATTTGCTGGAGAGTGATCATTGCACGAGGGTTCCGATGGGCTCGCCGCGGACGGCCCTCCCGACAGCGCTCGGCGTGTTGATGTTGAGCACGATCAATGGCAGACGATTCTCCTTGCACAGCGTAATGGCCGTCTGGTCCATCACGCCGAGCTCCTCCAGCATCACGTCGCGGTAGCTGATCTTCTCGTAGAACTTGGCCGCCTTGTCGATCTTCGGGTCGGCCGAGAAGACGCCGTCGACGCTGGTCGCCTTGATGATGACGTCCGCCTTCATCTGGATCGCACGGAGCACCGCGGCGGTGTCGGTGGAGAAGTAGGGATTGCCAGTGCCGGCGGCGAAGATCACCGTGCGCCCCTTCTCGAAGTGCCGGAGGGCGCGGCGCCGGATGTACGGCTCGGCGAGCTCCTCCATGCGGATCGCGGTCATCACGCGGGTGTCGACGCCCTTGCGCTCGAGCACGTCCTGCAGCGCGAGGGCGTTGATGACCGTGCCGAGCATGCCCATGTAGTCCGCGCCGACACGGTCCATGCCGTTCTTCGAGAGCTGGGACCCCCGCACGATGTTGCCGCCGCCGATCACCAGGCCGACTTGCGCACCCAAGTCGGCGACGGCCTTGATCTCGTCGCAGAAGGAGTTGATGCGGTCGAAGTCGAACGGCCCGGCGGTACGGTCGCCGGCGAGCGCCTCACCCGAGAGCTTGAGCAGCACGCGCGGGTACCGGAGGCCCGAGCGCGCGGCCCCCGGCGCGTGCACGTGGTGGTCCACGGCTTCCACGCGACGCTACTCCTCGCCCATCTTGAAGCGGGCGAATCGCCGAACGGTGAGGGGCTTGCCCGCCTGCTTGCTCGCCTCGTCGACGAGCTGGCGAATGGTCTTGCTGGGGTCGCGCACCCAGGGCTGCTCGAGCAGCGTCACCTCGGCGTAGAACTTGTCGACGCGGCCCTGCACCATCTTCTCGACGATGTTGTCGGGCTTCCCGCTCTCGCGTGCCTGTTCGGCGAAGATCCGCCGCTCGCGCTCCACCAGGTCGGACGGGACCTGCTCGCGGCTGACCGCCGCCGGCACCGTGGGCACGCCCGCGGCGATGTGCTCGGCCAGCGACCGAGCGAGCTGCTGCGCCGCGCCGTTGTCGCTCCCCCCTACCTCGACGAGCACCGCGAGCTTGCCGTCGTGATGGACGTAGGTGCCGAGGGCGCCGTCGGTGGCGAAGCGCGCGTAGCGGCGCAGCGCCACCTTCTCGCCCGTGCGCGCCGAAGCACCCTTGACGACGTCGTCGACCGTCTGCGTGCCGTCGGCGTGCCACCGCTGGCCGAGCAGCGATCCTTCCTCCGCCTTGTGGACGACGGCGTCGGTCGCCACGTCGCGCATGACCTGCTGGGCGAGCTGCTCCGAGAGGCGCACGAAGTCTTCGTTTCGCGCGACGAAGTCCGTCTCGGAGTTGACCTCCACCAATGCGGCATGCCGCCCGTCCGGGCTCACCATGCTGACGACGCGTCCTTCGCTCGCCATGCGGCCCCCGCGCTTCTCCGCCTTCGCGATCCCGCGCTTCCGCAGGATCTCGACTGCCTTGCTCACGTCGCCGCTGGACTCGACCAGCGCGTTCCTGCAATCCGTGATGCCGGCGCCCGTGCGCGCCCGGAGCTCTTGGATTTCCTTTGCTGTGGGGCTGTAAGCCATCGCTTCTACCGTTCTACCCGTGTCATGGAAACGCCGCCGGCGGTGCGGCCGGCGGCGCATGAGTTTACCTAGACTCGAGCTCGAGGGTCCAGGCCCGGCCGTCTGCCGCCGGCGCCGCGGCCCCCGCCCGCCGAGCCGTCACTCCTCGTCGCTGCCGGCCTCGGCCGCGTCCCCGGCGTCGCCGGCATCAGCGCCTTCTCCCTCACCGCCGGGCTTGAGGCGCGCGGCAATCGCCTCCGGCTTGGCGCGCCGGCGACGCGGCCGGCGACGCCGGCGGTCGTCCGCGGCGGCCCCGGGCGCGGCGGCCTCCATACCGCGGTCGGAGCTGTACGTGCTCGCCTCGCCCTCCTCCTCCTCGTGGCGCACCGGCGCGTCGCGACGCGCCTCGTTGATTGCGTCGGCGATCGCCTTCGTGATCAGCTCGACGGACCGGATGGCGTCGTCATTGCCGGCGATCGGGACCGTGATGAGGTCCGGGTCGGCATTCGTGTCGACGATGGCAATGAGCGGGATGCCGAGCTTGTTCGCCTCGCTGACGGCGATGCGCTCCTTCTTGGAGTCGATCACGAACATGAGCCCCGGGAGCCGGGTCATGTTCTTGATGCCGGAGAGATTCTTCGAGAGCTTCTCGCGCTGCCGCGAGAGAAGGAGCTGCTCCTTCTTCGTGTAGTTGGAGAACTCGCCGCCCTCCTCCGTTCCCGCCTCGAGCTCCTTCAGGCGGCGCGTCTGCTTCTTGACCGTCTGGAAGTTCGTCATGAGGCCGCCGAGCCACCGCTCGGTAACGTACAGCGCACCGGACCGCTCGGCCTCGGCCAGAACGATGGCCGAGAGCTGGCGCTTGGTGCAGACGAAGAGCACGTTCTCGCCGCGCAGGATCACCTCGCGCGCGAGCTTCTGCGCCATCTCGAGCTGACGCAGTGTCTTCTGCAGGTCGATGATGTGGATGCCGTTGCGTTCGGCGAAAATGAAGCGCCGCATCTTCGGATTCCACCGACGGGTCTGGTGGCCGAAGTGCACACCGGCTTCGAGAAGTTGCTCGAGAGAAGGCTGAGACATGAATCCTGGGTCCTTCGGGGTTGGGTCCTCCGCTCCCGTCGACGTCGCGTGCGACCGGCGGCAGTTGCCGTCCGGCACCCGCCGCGACTCAGGGTGCGTGTGAGATGAGATGCCAGGTACGAGGTACGGGGGACGAGTCGCTCGTACCCCGTACCTCGTGCCTGCTCTGCTACCGCTTGCTGAACTGGAACCGCTTGCGCGCCTTGGGACGGCCCGGCTTCTTGCGCTCCACGGCGCGCGCGTCGCGGGTGAGCAGCCCGAGGTCGCGGAGCTTCCGGCGGTGCCCTTCCTCGATCTTGACGAGGGCGCGGGCCACAGCCAGGCGCAGCGCACCGGCCTGCCCGCTCGAGCCGCCGCCCTGGAGGTTCGCCTTCACGTCGTACTGACCGAGCGTGTCGGTGGCCGTGAACGGCTGCTGGATCGCCGAGACCAGTGCGGGCCGCGGGAAGTAGTCCCCGAGCGTGCGCCCATTCACGTCCCACTTGCCAGATCCGGGCTTCAAGTACACGCGGCAAACCGCTTCCTTCCGGCGACCGACGGTGTGCGTGGTGTTGTCGGCCATCACTTCGCCTCGCGCTTGGGGAACGTGAGCGGCTGCGGCTGCTGCGCGGCGTGGTCGTGCTGCGGGCCGGCGAACACGCGCAGCTTGCGGCGCAGTACCTGCCGCCCCAGCGTCGACTTGGGAAGCATCCCGAACACGGCCTTCTCGATCACTCGCTCGGGGTGCTTCTCGATCATCGACGCGAACGGCGTGAAGCGCTCGTGGCCCATGTAGCCGGTGTGCCGAAAGTACTGCTTCTGCTCGGCCTTCCGGCCCGTCACCTGCACCTTGCTGGCGTTGATGACGATGACGTTGTCGCCGGTGTCCATGTGCGGCGTGTACATGGGCTTGTGCTTGCCGCGGATGATCTTGGCGATCTCCGTGGCGAGGCGCCCCAGGACCATTCCCTCAGCATCGACGACGAACCAGCGGCGCTCGATGTCTGCGGGAGTCGCTGTGTAGGATCTCATGAGTCTCGGAACAAAAAGGGGCCTGCGCCTCACCGGTGCGTCATGCAACCCGGGTCTCGGCCGCCACCGAAGGCGTTTTTGGACAGACAGTGAAGCTAGACAAGCAGTTAGGTCTTGTCAACCGACTCAACGCGGGCCGCGCCGAGGCGCCGGCACTCGCGCTCAGCGCTACTGCAACTCGACGAGAAGCGCCCCCTTCTCCACTGCCGTGCCGGGCTCCGCAGCCACGCGCTTCACCGTGCCGGATGCCGACGCACGGAGCTCGTTCTCCATCTTCATCGCCTCCATGACCACGAGGCCCTGGCCCGGCTGCACCGCGTCGCCCGGCTGGACGTTGACGCGCACGATCAGGCCCGGCATCGGGGCCACGAGTGGAGCGGGTCCGACGGGAGCCGCGACGCTCACGGACAGGTCGCGAATGGCACGCGTGCGCTCGTCGAGCGCTTCGACCTCGTATCGGTAGCCGTCGATCGAAAGGGTGTAGCGCCCCCGCGAGGGGTGCGGCCGTGACACGACGCGGTGGACCGCCGTCCCGACGCGCACCTGCCGGACCGGTGTCCCCTCGACGTCGGAGAGGTGGGCCTCGAGGACGTCGCCCAAAACGACGACCCCCTCGGGCGTCAGGGTGACCTCGACCCGCTCGTCGCCCACCTGCACGACGTACTTCACGCCGCCCCCGGGACCAGCTCGCACACCGTCTCCACGTGCGCCGTTTGGGGAAACATGTCGAAGGCGACCACGGACGCGATGCGCAGCGCAGGCATGCGCGCCAAGTCGCGCGCCAGCGTGGCCGGGTTGCAGCTCACGTACACCACGGCGCGCGGCGCGGCGCCGGGTGCGCCGAGCGCCGCCGCCACGCGCGCGTCTACGCCGGCGCGCGGCGGGTTGAGAAGCACCACGTCGGCCGGAAGCGCCGCCCCGAGGTGGTCCTCCACGCGCCCGGCAATCGCCCGGGAGCCCGCCGGGAGTCGTCGGCCGCACCACGCCGCGGCGTCGGCGTCCAGCTCGATCGCCGTCACTCGGACGCCGCGGCCGGCCAGCGCCGCGGCTGTGTCGCCCACGCCCGCGTATGCGTCGACAACGCTCCGCGGAGCATGCCCGAGCACGCGCTCCACGACGTACTCGCGCAGCATGTCGGCCACGACAGGGTTCACCTGCGCGAACGACGCGCTCGGCGTGCGCTCCGCACGTCGGTTCGCAATCGGCTCGGCACGCCGACTCTGGGGTGCCCACCACAGCGCGGATAACGAGGGTACCGCCTCGAAGAACCTGCCCGCCTGGGGCCAAGAGGTCCCGCCCTCGAGCACGAAGGCCGAGCCTGCGTCGAGGAGGCGGACGGCTCCTCGGAGCTCGCGCGCGCGCGGGAAATGCGCGCTCGCGGCCATGACCTCGCGCCAGGCGGCGAGCACCCGTTCGTCGGTGATCGGGCAGTCGTCGAGCGGGAAGATGCGACCCGGCGCGTCGTACGGGTGTAGGCCGGCCACCCACTTCGCGCCGCGCGGGCGGATCGCGAGCGTGAGCTTGCGCCGGTAGCGCCACTGGCGCGGGCTCGGGCGCACGTCGGGCAGCGTCGTGGCCCGTCCGCCGATGCGCGACAAGCTGTCGTGCACGATGCGCTGCTTGGCGGCAAGTTGGGCGTCGTATCGGATGTGCTGGATCTGACACCCGCCGCAGCGATCGCGGGTGTAGTGTGCGCACAGGGGCTCGGTCCGTACCGACGACGGGCGTGTCAGCTCGACCAGGTCGCCGCGAGCGAATCGGCCCTTCAGCTCGACCTGCGCCCGGCCCGCGTCGCCCGGTGCGGTGCGGGGCAGGAAGACGACGAGCCCCGCGGCACGTGCCACGCCATCGCCGCCGGCGGCGATGGATTCGACCTCCACGTCGAGTGTCTGGGTCACGACGGGCGCAACGCCTCCAGTCGAGCCGCGCGGCGCCACCCGTCTGCTTCAGTCGCCGGCGCGCCGCCGTTCGCACGCGACCGGCCCGCTGGGACGGCGGCGGCCACCGGGCGCGCCCGCCGGTCCCGGTCGGCGAACAGCGCGGCCGCGATCGCGGCGATGCGCACCCCGGCGGGTGGAGGGCGGACGGCCAGGAGCGAGGGCAGGCGCTGCTCGAGCCACTGAATGGAGATGTCGCCGCGCCGGAACTCCTCGTCCTCCATCACCCGCAGGTGGAAGTCGCGCGAGGTCTCCACACCGTCCACCGTCAGCTCGAGGAGGGCACGGCGCATGCGCGCGATCGCGAGCTCTCGCGTGCGCCCGTGCACGATGAGCTTCGCCAACATCGGGTCGTAGAACAGGCCCACCTCGCTCCCCGCCTCGATGCCGCCGTCCCATCGCACGCCCGGCCCGCTCGGCAGGTGCAGATAGCTCACGCGCCCGGTCGACGGGAGAAAGCCGTTTGCGGGGTCCTCGCTGGTGATGCGGCACTCGATGGCCCAGCCCTGCGGTGCCACGTCCGCTTGCGCGAACGGCAGGCGCTCGCCGGCCGCGATGCGGATTTGCCACTGTACCAGGTCGATTCCCGTGACGAGCTCGGTGACGGGGTGCTCGACCTGGATTCGGGTGTTCATCTCGAGGAAGTAGAAACTGCCGTCGCGCGCCAGGAGAAACTCGCAGGTCCCGGCGTTCACGTAGCCCGCCGCGCGCGCGGCCGCGACCGCGGCAGCCCCCATGTGCGCGCGGAGCTCGGGCGTGACGGCGACGCTCGGCGCCTCTTCGATCATCTTTTGATGCCGCCGCTGCACCGAACATTCGCGTTCGCCAAGGTGCAGCATCGTCCCGTGCACGTCGCCAAGGACCTGGATCTCCACGTGGCGGGGCCCCTCGACGTACTTCTCGACGTAGACGGCGTCGTCCCCGAACGCATTCTTGGCCTCGCGCTTCGCGGCGGCGAGGGCTGCCGCGAGCTCGCCGGGCGCCCGCACCACGCGCATCCCCTTGCCTCCTCCGCCGGCGGCGGCCTTGAGCAGCACCGGGTACCCGAACTGCTCGGCGACGGCGGCCGCCTCGTCGGCGTCGCGGAGGGCGGACGTCGTTCCAGGTACCACCGGCGTGCCGGCGCTGATCGCGAGCGTCCGCGCGGCAGTCTTGCTGCCCATCGCCGCGATCGCCTCCGGGGGCGGGCCGACGAACGCGAGTCCGGCGTCGCGCACCGCGCGCGCGAACCACTCGCGCTCCGACAAAAAACCGTAGCCGGGGTGAATCGCTTCCGCGCCGGCGGCGCGGGCCGCCTCAATGATGCGCTCTCCCCGCAGGTAGCTCTCGGACGACGGCGCGGGCCCGACGCGCACCGCTTCGTCGGCCTCGCGCACGTGGGGCGCGCCTGCATCCGCGTCGCTGTAGACGGCGACAGATCGCACGCCCAGCTCCCGGCAGGCGCGAACCACGCGGAGGGCGATCTCCCCCCGGTTGGCGATCAAGAGTTTCGAGAACACGGATGGATGCGCCGAGCGGTCACAGCGGAATGTTCCCGTGCTTCTTCGGCGGATTGCGATCGCGCTTACCCTGAAGAGTCTCCAGTGCGTCAATGAGGCGCGGCCGAGTGTCGCGTGGGTCGATGATGTCGTCGAGGTAGCCACGGCCGGCCGCGATGTAGGGGTGCGCGAACTTCTCGCGGTAATCCTCGATCCGTCGGTCAGTCGCGGCGGCGGGGTCGTCGCTCTCGGCGATTTCCTTACGGTAGAGGATCTCGACGGCGCCTTTGGGGCCCATGACGGCGATTTCCGCCGACGGCCAGGCGACGTTGAAGTCGCCGCGGATGTGCTTGGAGCTCATGACGTCGTACGCACCGCCGTATGCCTTGCGCGTGATGACCGTCAGCTTCGGGACGGTCGCCTCGCAGTAGGCATACAGGAGCTTGGCGCCGTGCTTGATGATGCCGCCGTGCTCCTGCGCTACACCGGGCAGGAAGCCGGGCACGTCCTCGAACGTCACCAGCGGGATGTTGAACGCGTCGCAGAAGCGGATGAACCGCGCCGCCTTGAGCGAGGCGTTGATGTCGAGCACCCCCGCGAGGACGGCCGGCTGGTTCGCGACGATGCCCACGCTGAAGCCCCCGAGGTGAGCGAAGCCACACACGATGTTCTGCGCGTAGTCGCGATGGACCTCGTAAAACTCCCCGTCGTCGATCACGCGGCGCAGCACCTCGTGCATGTCGTACGGCCTGTTCGGGTTTTCCGGCACGAGCGTCAGGAGCGCCTCGTCGCGCCGGTCGCGCGGGTCGGCGCCCGGTCCCCGCGGGGGGTCGGCGAGGTTGTTCGAGGGGACGTAACGAAACAGCTCGCGGATCGCCTGCAGGCAGGCGAGCTCGCTGTCGAAGGCGAAGTGGGACACGCCGGACACGCTCGCGTGCGTATCGGCCCCTCCGAGCTGCTCCATCGTGACGTCTTCATGCGTCACGGTCTTCACGACGTTCGGCCCGGTCACGAACATGTACGACGTCCCGCGCACCATGTACGTGAAATCCGTGATGGCCGGCGAATACACGGCGCCCCCGGCGCACGGGCCGAGGACCGCCGAGATCTGCGGCACGACACCGGAGGCGAGCGTATTGCGCAGGAAGATGTCGGCGTACGCGGCCAGCGAGACCACGCCCTCCTGGATTCGGGCGCCGCCCGAGTCGTTCAGCCCGATCACGGGCGCCCCGTTGCGCATTGCGAGGTCCATGACCTTGCAGACCTTCTCGGCGTGCGCCTCGGACAGCGAGCCTCCGAAGACGGTGAAGTCCTGCGAGAAGACGTACACGACTCGCCCGTCAATGCGTCCGTAGCCGGTGACCACGCCGTCGCCGTAGACGGGGCCGTCGCCATTCTCGGCGCTCGTACGCGCGGTGACGAAGCGATCGAGCTCCACGAAGGTGCCGTCGTCGAGGAGGACGTCCAGGCGCTCTCGCGCGGAGAGCTTACCCTTGTCGTGCTGCGCCTTGAGGCGGGCCGCCCCGCCTCCGAGCTCCGACTCGGCGCGGCGGCGCTCGAGGAGCTCCAGCTTCTCCGACATGCTCATAGGCGCGGTAAGCTACTGCGAAGCGCGGTGGGCATCTAGACGGGGGCGGGGCACCCCGCGGAGCGCGCCACGGACGCGCTGAGCTACCGGCGCTTCAGGCTCGCCGGCAGGATCGCGCCGTCGCCGAACCGTGCCCGCACGCGGTCGACCGTACGAGCGACCGTGCGATCGCGCTCGGTCTCGAGGGCGGGCTCGGCGCCCGGGAAGAGCGGAAGCTGGCCACCGTCGGCGGGGCGCAGCGACGACAACGACACCCCGAGCAGGCGCGCGGGAGTCCGCCGCGCCTGACGGAGCTTTGATAGGAGCTCTCGCGCGAGCGTATAGATCGGGCCGTCCGATTCCACGCCGCCGGGTACGGTCCGACTGGCCTGGCGCGTCGTGAAGTCCGCATCTCGGAGCTTGACGGTGACGGTGCGCGCGCGGAGCCCATCGCGCCGGAGATCCGCCGCGACCCGGACGACGAGGCGCAGAAGCTCCCGCTGCAGCTCGGCGTCGTCGTGCAGGTCCACCGCGAATGTGTCCTCGCGGCTTAGTGACTTGGCTTCCAGCCGAGGAATCACTGGCGAGTCGTCGACGCCCCGGATGCGGTCCTGGAGCCACGCGGCCGCGCTCGCGCCGAGCCACCGCTCCAGGGCGGCCCGGTCCGCCGCGAGCGCGTCCGTGACGCGCACGAGACCCTGCTGACGGAGGCGCTCCTGCGCGCGCGGCCCGATGCCGGGTATGTCGCCGAGTTGGAAGCGCGTCATGAACGCGGCCTCGCCGCCCTCGTCCACCACGGACACGCCCGTCGCGGCGCTGCCGGGCGCCGGCTTGGCGGCCGCGGCGGCCATCTTCGCGATCAGGCGCGACGTGCCGCCGCCGATCGACACAGCGATCCCGGTCTCGCGGGCGACGGCGTCGCGAATGCGGGCGGCGATGGTTGCGAGCGGCGCGCCCTCGTACAGCCGCTCAGTGCCGGTCAGGTCGAGGTAGAACTCGTCGATGCTGGCGGGAGCGACCACGGGCGAGAAGCGATCGAGGACGGCGCGAATCTCGCGACTCTTCGCGCCGCACGCCGCGCGCGGAACGGGGACGCACGTCGCCTCGGGGCAGAGCCGCAATGCCTGCCCGATCGACATGCCGGACCGTACGCCGAACGCTCGCACCTCGTACGACGCGGAGCAAACCACGCCCCGGCTGCCGGGGGACCCGCCGACGATTAGTAGCCGCGCCTGGCCGGCTCCGGAGGGGTCGGCGAGCCGCGCCACGGCGACGAAGAACGCGTCGGCGTCGGCGAGGAGGATGCGCCGCGTCGGCGGCGCATGGTCGGGGGCGGGCTCCGGCACGCGCCCAGTATGGGTGAAAGAGCCGGCAAAGGCAAAGCGCCCCGCCGAGCGACTGCTCGGCGGGGCGCTTCGGCCGCCGGTTAGGACGCGTCTCCTACGCCTCGTAGCCTCCCGGGACACCCACGTCGTGCTCGGACTCCATGGGGATGACCTTCGGTGGCGTCTCCGGACGCGGCGGCTGGTCCTCGGGGATGTTCGTCACCGACAGGACGATCCGGCGGTGGATCGGATCCACCTCGAGGACTCGCATGTCCAGGTTCATCCCCTCGTAGACCACGTCGGCCGGGTTCGGCACCTGGCGGCCGACGTTCAACTGGCTCACCGGGACGAAGCCCTCGATGTCGTTGCCGACGTCGACGACGACTCCCTTGTCCATCAGCCGCACGACCTTGCCGCGAAGCTCAGTGCCAACGGGGTACGTCTCACCGATGCGGAGCCACGGGTCTTCCTCCGCCTGCTTGAGCCCCAGGCTGATCCGCTTGTTGTCGGAATCGATGTTCAGGATCACGACGTCGACAGTGTCGCCCTTCTTCACGACCTCCGACGGGTGTTGGACGCGCTTCGTCCAGCTCATGTCGGAGATGTGAATCAGGCCGTCGATGCCCGGCTCGATCTCGACGAAGGCACCGAAGCTGGTCAGGTTCCGGACCTTGCCACTGATCCGGGTGCCCACCGGGTACTTGAGCGGCAGCACCACCCACGGATCCTGCTCCGTCTGCTTCATGCCGAGCGAGATCTTTTCCTCGTTCGGATCGACCTTGAGCACCACCGCCTCGATGCTCTCGCCGATCGAGACGAGCTTCGAGGGGTGCCGGACGTTGCGCGTCCAGCTCATCTCGGAGATGTGCACCAGCCCCTCGATGCCGGGCTCGAGCTCGATGAAGGCGCCGTAGTTGGTGATGGAGACCACCTTCCCCTGCACGCGCGTGCCCACAGGGTACTTGGCGGCGACGTCCTTCCACGGGTAGCTCTGGAGCTGCTTGAGGCCGAGGGAGATGCGCTCGCGCTGCCAGTCGATGTCGAGCACCTTGACCTCGAGCTCCTGCCCGATGTGGACGAGCTCCGACGGGTGCGAGATGCGGCCCCACGACATGTCCGTGATGTGGAGCAAGCCGTCGACGCCCCCGAGATCGATGAAGGCACCGAAGTCCGTGATGTTCTTGACCACGCCCTTCCGCACCTGATCCTTCTCGAGCTCCTTCATCAGCTTCTCGCGCTTGCCGGCGCGCTCGGACTCGAGAATCACGCGGCGCGAGACGACGATGTTGCGGCGGCGCTTGTTGAGCTTGATGATCTTGAACTCGTACTTCTGGCCGAGCAGCTCGTCGATGTTCGGGACGCGGCGGAGCGCGATCTGCGAGCCGGGGAGGAACGCGTCCACGCCCATGAGATCGACCACCACACCGCCCTTGATCTTTTTGACGAGCGTGCCCTCGACCGGCTGGTCGTTCTCGTAGGCGAGGCGGATGCGCTCCCACACGCGCATGAAGTCCGCCTTCTTCTTCGAGAGCACGACCGCGCCTTCCTGGTCCTCGAGGTGCTCGAGGAGGACCTCGACCTCGTCGCCAGGCTTGAGGTCGGGCATGTCCTTGAACTCCTCGAGCGGCACAGTCCCCTCGGACTTGAAGCCGATGTCGAGGACGACCATGTTCTCGCGAATCTCCCGCACCTTGGCCTTGACGATCTCCCCCTCTTCGATGGAGGCCATCGTGCCCTGGTACAGGTCGATCATCCGCTCGTACTCTTCGGACGAGTACTCGTCCTCTTCGTAGAGCTCAGGGCGGCGGTTGGCAAGCGGCCGCAGTTGCGCCTTCTGCAGGTCGCGCTTCTCGCGCGTGGTCAGCGCTGCTGAAGGGGCAGGCACGGGCGTGCCGGTTGTGGTGGTCTCAAGCTCGGGCATACCGAAGTCGATCTCCTGGTTCGCGGAATTGGGCTCGCCGCGCCGAGTCGGGGTAGAACAGCTGATTGGCCGGCGCCCTCGTCTGCGCGGGCGGCTCGCCATGCGAACCGAAAAAGCTATCTGAAGTCGCGTTCCGCGTCAATGGAGGAAGTCTCGCCGGGACGGTGAGTTACGGCCCGCGCCAAGGCGACGATCCGCTCCACCTGATCCGCCTGGGTCAAGTACGTCGTGTCGATGAGCACGGCGTCCTTGGCTTGGACGGTCTGCGTCGCGTCCCGCGAGTCTCGCTGCACCAGGCGGTCGGTCTCCTCGGCGATCTCCTCGTCGGTGGCCCGACGCCCGAGCTGCTGCGTGAGGCGGCGCCGCGCCCGCTCCCACGGGTCGGCCACGAGGAAGATCTTGAGCTGGGCATGGGGAAAGACCACGGTCCCGATGTCCCGGCCGTCGACCACAACGGAATGGCCCGCGGCCGTGCCGCGGACCTGTTCGTTCACCCAGGCGCGAACACCGGCCATCTTCGCGACGCGCGAGACGAGCCGCGTGACGTCCGCGCCTCGCAGCTCCTCCTCGGCCGCGGCGCCGTCGATGAGCGGCACGAACGAGCGCCCACCTGGCACCAGCCGCACCCGGGCGAGCTGCTCGAGCACGGCCGCTTCCGTCCAGAGCTCGGGCTCGAGCGCGACGCGCCGCATGGCTGCCGCGGCCGCCCGGTAGAGCGATCCCGAGTCCACGTGCAGGAAGCCGAGACGCTCCGCCACCCACTGCGCGGTCGACGACTTGCCCGACGCGGCGGGGCCGTCGATTGCGATCACCGTATGCTGCGCTCTCGCCACGCTAGGCACTCGCCAGCCTGTTCAAGTCCCGCCAGAAGGCCGGGTAGGACACGCCGACGCAGGCGCGGTCGTCCACCCGGATCTCGTTCCCGGGGAGCGCGCCGAGCACGCCGAACGCCATCGCGATCCGGTGGTCCCCGAACGTGCGCACCTGGCCGCGCAACGGGCCAGCGCCGCCGGCGACGCGGAGTCCGTCGGGCAGCTCGGCGGCCGCGGCCCCGATCGCGCGAAGGTTGCTGACGACGGCGGCGATGCGGTCACTCTCTTTCACGCGCAGCTCCGAGGCGCCCCTGATGACGGTCTCGCCCTCGGCGCGGGCGGCAATGCAGGCGAGCAGTGGCAGCTCGTCGATGAGCGAGGGAACCTCGCCGCCCTCAACCGCGATCGCGCGCAGGCCGGCGGGTGCCACGCACACCGTGCCGACGATCTCGCCCGCCTCGTCCCGCTCG
>Ga0307416_100000559_pt1 | contig 19016 bp, 17 predicted proteins | sample DK1Cmetagenome_2_FD_203821 | JGI IMG/M metagenome (GOLD analysis project Ga0307416, IMG submission 203821) | Maize rhizosphere microbial communities from greenhouse at UC Davis, California, United States - DK15-C-3 | ecosystem: Host-associated > Plants > Roots > Rhizosphere > Soil | place...
AAAACCGTAAAGTTCGCAAAGCTTTGTGGCAACATAGTTTTCCCGCAGATTCTGCAGATTAGGCAGATAAAACAAAATCTCATAGATCTGCTAAATCTGCGAGAGAAAAACTTAGCGAACTTTGCGTAACTCTTTGCGCTCTTTGCGGTTAATTTTTTTTAACGCAAAGTACGCTAAGAATTTTTAATGCGAGACTTAATAAAACCGCAAAGTTCGCAAAGCTTTGTGGCAACATAGTTTTTCCGCAGATTCTGCAGATTAGGCAGATAAAACAAAATCTCTTAGATCTGCTAAATCTGCGAGAGAAAAACTTAGCGAACTTTGCGGTAAAAAAATCGCGTTTAAAAACAAAAAAAGTGAAATTTCCAATCGGTACCAGCGATTTGAAATCCCACTTTCTGTTCCAAAAAAAAAGTGACAAAAAATTAAAAAGCTCTCTATTAGAAAACCTGTCTAACTAAAAATTATTCGATACAATATTAGAATAAAATAATAGGGTGGCTATAGGTATTTTTACTTGTTTTAAGAAGAATTTCTCTTTAAGCTTTTAAAAGATGAAAGACTACTTTTTTGGTACAATATATTTTACTGAAACAATTTTTACTGATTTTATCAGTCCCAAATCTAAAGAAGTTTCTTGATCAAATGTAAAAATACAGCTAGATTTAGCATCAATTCCATAACATGATGAAGTGGCTTTTGGTGCAAAATTTCCAATAGATTCTGTACCATCAACATTAATAGTAATTAATGGAACCCCCGTAACATTAAAGTCGTTAAGATTATTTAGTTTTATCTCCATTTGAATTCTGCTAGTATTTTTACCAGTATCTGGAGTATAAACGAAATTCAAAATTTCGTACGAGAAATTTTCAAGTTCTTTAGTGTTTTCTTCTATAGGTTCAATCTCGAAATCGCAAGCGACTTCTCTTTCATACGCTGGCATATAAGATGATCCTGATGGTGTTTGAATAGTCTGTGCAGGAATAGTAATCATTTTGGTACAATCTCCAGAAGAACAGCCAAAAAAGATTAGGAAAGTGATTGCAATAAAAATCAGTTTTAAAGTTTTAGTCATGTTTTATTGATTTGAAAAGTTGTTCACGAAATAAGTGAAATTATAACATTTTAGAACGTGTAAAATTGCAGAATTTTAGTTCAGTGCCAATTTCTTTAAGTCGATTACACCCTGAATATATTTTATTAATTCTTCTTTGGTTACAGCAAAAGGAGCTTTTTCTGCCTCGAATTCTAAGTACAAATTAGCAATGTTTTCTGCATCGAGATTTTGAGTATGGTAATGATGCTCTGCGTATTGTATAAGATGATCTACAAAAAGTTCGCGTTGTTTTCCTTTTTCGATTGTTTCAAGATCGCCTTCTTTTATTTTTTCTATTACAGATTCGGGTAAATCGATTGTGAGGTACATGCAATCTACGGCAACTTTAGAAAGCATTTCTTTGCGGACCCTTCCCGTTGCATCGCAATAGGCGCATGGTGCAGGAACCCATTTCAATTGTCGGTTTAAACGTCGGATATCATCCCAATCAACAAATCTTTTTCCAAGACATCTCGGACATTTTATATCTGATCTTCTAAAAAAATTAAAAATGTTCATTGGTTCGTAAGTAGCTTAGTGGTTTGGTTGGCGCGAATTTAAAGAATTAAGTAAGAAAAGTTTCTTAGTTTGATATTTTTTTTAAGAAAATAATTCACAAAATCAAGAATTAAAGCAATTGTTGTAGGTTTTAAAACAAATAAAAATAGTCATTGCCGAAATTTGAAATCCCAATAATTGCTTGCGTTGCGAGATTTTGGTGTTGTACTGAATTTAGTGCAAAAACGAAGTGGTGAAGCTTTTTTAGTTGTGCGAAAAATGATACTTTTGTTTGATAGAAAGGTATTGTATTGAAATAAAAAACTTTGAAGAATTTTAAATATCTTTGAATTATGAGCACAGCAACAAAACCAAAACATATTGGCAGAAATATCAGCCGAATTAGAGAGTTTAGAGGTATGAAACAAGAAGCACTAGCTATTGCCCTTGGCATGAGCCAGCAATATGTTTCTACTCTTGAAGGAAGTGAAACCATCGACGAAGAAAGACTTAATAAAATTGCCGACGCATTAGGGGTTTCTGCAGAAACTATTAAGAATTTTAGTGACGAAGGGGTATTCAATTACTTTAATACTTTTAATGATGCTGATTTTAGTAATAGTCAAGGTGCATTTGGCCATCATGATCAATATACTTTTAATCCAATCGATAAGCTGATTGAAGCTTATGATGAAAATAAGAAACTTTATGAGCGTTTATTAGAATCGGAAAAAGAGAAGATTTCTTATTTGGAAAAGTTGCTTAAAGAGAAATAGGATTTTATAAAATATTATATAAATGGAAAAAGAGACTTTTGTGAAGAAGTCTCTTTTTTTGTTTTCGCTGGAGCGAGTGATTAATAGATTGCTACCTATTGTCAGATATTGGAGTAAATGGACCGCCACCGTTCAAAAATTCTTCTCTAACATTGAAATTTAATGTTAAAATTGATCTTATGCTTGTGTCCATTTCTTGTTTTTCTGAATAAATATAGTTAGGGTCACTATCTAAAACCATTTTGGCGCTTGTCAATAATTCTCTTACGCTTTTTTTGGTTTGCTCTATATCTTCTTTTTGCATTGATCCAATCTTTTGATTTGCTTGTATATAAAATTTGGCCCATGTTGCATCAACATTTGATAATATATTAAGATCCTTTTTAGGGAAAATTGCTTGTTTTGCTTCAACAAGAACTATAAAGTAGTTTATATTGGTAATAGGGGTGTTTTCGTATTTTAATTGCGCCCCATCCCAATGTAATTTGCTTGGATTAGATGCATATGTTTGATAAGATGTAGCAGAATTTTCTCCAAAAATAACATAATAGCCAGGCATAATATTATTTTGTGACCCTGAAAGTATCTCATTATTGCTTATAAGATATGTTTTGGCCAAACTTTTTTGAAAAACTTTATCGAGAATAAGTTTTGCGCCAGATACTATTCCTAGATAAGATTGAGCGACAGAAAGGGCTGGTATTGTACTTGAGAGGTCAGAAGCAATGCTTATTACTTCATCTGCGCCATCTTCTGATGTAGAGCTTAAACTAAGGTTTACTTTTATACTGTTAAATGTTGAAGGTATTTCTCTAACGATATATTGTGACCAGCCTAAATCTACAGGTTGAAGTCTGTTTTCAATTTTAATCATTTTGCTGCTTCTGGTGTCTTCAAGAGATTTGTTTGTTTCATAGTCAGCTTTAACATTTACAGTTACAAATGCATGTCTGTTTTTGGAGATTAAATTTGTCCACCAGTTTGAATTATGATTGATTCTTTCTCCAGCGATTTGTATAGAAACGTAACAACTATTCTTTGTTATCGGATAATTAAATTTACTGTCTGAATCAGATTTAATCTTTATCCAATTGCTTGTACTTTGTCCTATTACATTGTTATGAAGAAAAAATAACAGTAATAATAGAGTGAATTTTGAGTTTTTCATTTTTAGTTTTTTAGTTTTGTAGATTGGTAAAATTTTGGTTAAAATTAAGAATTGTTTAATTTTTACAATGCGTATTTATACGGTTTTTAATTTTTAAATATTTGTTTTTTAGTTAAATATTGTTGTTTTTGAGATAATGTAATGATAAACAAATGTGCTTTTGGTTTTTTAAATTGTGCTTATAGGGTTGCAATAAAAAAGCCCAACTTAAAAAAGTTGAGCTCTTCAAAAATTATCTAATTATCCAAATTGACAAATTATCTAATTGGCAAATTGTTTAGCAGAATCTGATATTTTCTTCCCACAGGAATAGTATCGCCATTAGACATTGTGAGATTTTTGGTCGTAACGGCAGAAATTTTAGTTGTATTTACAATATAAGAACGATGCACTTGAAGGAAATGTGCACAATCAATTTCGGCACTGATACTCGCAAGCGAACCGTAAATTACAATTGGAGATTTTAGTTTGCAATTGTACAATTTCATGTAATTGCCCAGACTTTCTATGTATAAAATATCAGAAAGAGGCGTTTCAATTACTTGTCCGTTAGAGCGGTAAGAAAGAACTTTTTCGTCGTCGTTGTTTTCTTTTTTAAGATTATTTCCCGAATGATAGGTTTTGGCTTTTTCTATTGCTTTTGAGAATTTATCAAACGAAATGGGTTTCATTAAATAATCAATCGCATCGTTTTGATAGGCCGAAAGCGCAAAGTCTGAATAAGCCGTTGTTACAATCGTAATTGGACGTTTGGGCTGTAGTTCCATCAATTCTACACCAGAAATTACAGGCATATTTATGTCAAGAAAAATAATATCGTATTGGTTTTCGTTGAGCAGTTTTATGGCTTCCATACCATTAAAAGCGCTTCCGGAATGTTCCAGTTCGTCAAATTTGGAGATGTGCGAAATCAAGGCTTTGTGCGCCGGCGATTCGTCATCAACTATTAGACAGCGGTAGGTAAGTGCCATATATTTAATTTTACGATAAACATATTTTTGTCTTTTTTGCAGCTTAAAGTATGTTTTAAACCATATACTTCCAAACGTCTTTTTAGGTTTTCAATTCCGATTCCCGTGCTCGAAAGCCTTGATTCAGTATCCAAACAGTTGTTTTTTAAAGTGAAAGATACATTTCGGCAATCTACTTTCAAATCCAGATTGATAAAGGGCTCTGCAGTTTCGGCCGAAAACTTCACCGCATTTTCTACCAAAGGCAGAAAGAACAAAGGCGGAATCTCGATTTGATCATGCACGCCTTCAATGTTTTGCGTTACAGCCAGTCTTTCGTTTCTAAAGGTATAATATTCAATATACTTTTTAATAAACGCAATTTCTTCCTGCATTAAGACAAAATCTTTCTTAGAAGCTTCGATTTGATAGCGCAGCAAATCTGAAAGATTCAGTATTCGGTCTGGAACTTTTTCTGGTTCTGCTAATGCTTCTCCGTAAAGATTATTCATGGCATTCAATAAAAAATGCGGATTCAATTGCTGTTTTAAAAACGAAAGTTCCGATTTGAAATTCATAATGTCTTTATCGGCCTGACTCATTTTTTTGGTAATCACAATGTGCAGAAAATAGAAAAAACAGCCGTTTATGATCAATGATACAATCTGCAGCGCTTTTAAATTTCCTAATCCGACAAGCGGAAAAAACCAATTCATAAAAAAGTAAAAACCAGTCCAATAGACCGCAAGAAGCGTAAAAAAGATTTTAAACCTTTTGTGAAATAAAAAAGGATTGATGATGCAGATGTTAAAAACCGTAATCCAGACAATGCAAGGGAAATAACCCATGGCAATTTTGCTGAGAATATAAGACCAGCTATGTCCGTTGAGTCTTATTTCGTCGTAAATGCAGGCCAGAATGACCAAATAAACAAGTGTATTTACGATTAAGTTTCGTAGAAAAAAATTTTGGTAGATTTTTGCAATTGTCATAGCGGCAAAAATAATATAATCGTATAGTTTGTAAGCATTTATCAGGAATAATTTATACCAACGCCATTCGTATAAATCATACGCCATTGGTATAAAATTGCTGTTAAAATAAAGGCTTCTCCATTATTTTTGATCTGAGTTTCTATAAATCTTTTTAATAAAAATAAAATGTACCAGTTTAAAGAATTAAAAGATACTGATGGGGTTGTGGAAATTTTTAAAACAAATGTCCAGAAAGAATCTGATCGAGATTATATCCTAGCCTCTATAAAAAATCAGTTTCCAGATTATAAAATTAATTTTGATTTGGAAGATTGTGATAAAATTTTGAGAATTGAAGGTGTTGATTTGCAATATGATACTATTGTGAATCATGTATGCGATTTAGGTTATGCCTGCGTGCGATTGGAATAGTTTTGCATTTGTAAAAACAGGTGTAAATACGCTAATATATTTCTGATTTTTGTAAGTATTTTGTGTAATATTCTAATTTCAAAACCAATCTGAAATGCTAAGTTTTATACTTTCTATTTTTCTTTTTCTTCTAGAGCAGTTAGCCTGATTTGACTGTTTTTCTTCCAATGTTTTTCAATAACTTTTTATCGTATAAAAGGTTTACTCTTTTGCGTATTATTTTTCTAATTTTACGCCATGAAAAAAAAGTTCCAACTCTTCGATTTTAGCCAGAAAGTCAATTATAAAAACGAAATTTTAGCAGGTTTGACTGTTGCCATGACTATGATTCCAGAATCGTTGTCGTTTGCTATTTTGGCTGGATTTCCGCCATTAGTTGGCTTATATGCAGCTTTTATTGCCGGATTGGTGACGGCTATTTTTGGAGGAAGACCAGGAATGATTTCGGGCGGAGCAGGAGCAACAGTAATTGTTTTGATTGCCTTGATGAAGTCCCACGGAATAGAATATGTTTTTGCCGCCGTTGCCCTTGGCGGTGTTGTCCAGATCTGCATCGGACTTTTTAAACTAGGAAAATTTATTCGATTAGTTCCACAGCCTGTTATGTTTGGTTTTGTAAATGGTTTGGCTGTTGTGATATTTATGTCGCAGTTGGAACAATTTAAAACGGTTGTTAATGGTCAGGTTGCTTGGCTTCAGGGAACTCCTTTATATATTATGTTAGGTCTGGTTGCTTTAACAATTGCGATTGTTTTGGTTTTTCCGAAGATTACAAAAGCAGTTCCAGCATCTTTAGTGGCCATTATGGTCGTTTTTGCAATCGTAATTATTTTTAATATCGAAACCAAAACTGTAGAAGATATCGCTTCGGTTCAAGGCGGATTTCCTCCATTTCATGTCCCGAATATTCCGTTTTCTTTCGAAACCTTAAAAGTGATATTTCCGTATTCGGTAATTGTTGCAGCGGTTGGTTTGACGGAAGGTTTGCTTACGCTAAATTTAGTCGACGAAATTACCGGAACACGAGGAAACAGCAACAGAGAATGTATAGCGCAGGGAAGTTCGAATATTCTAAATGGTTTTTTCTACGGAATGGGAGGCTGCCCAATGATTGCACAGACTTTGGTAAATCTTGGAGCAGGATCAAGAGCCAGACTTGCGGGAATTATTGGCGCTTTGACTATTTTAATGATTATACTTTTTGGAGCTCCCGTAATCGGAAAATTACCAATGGCAGCCTTAGTTGGAGTTATGATGATGGTGGCCATTACCACTTTTGAATGGGCAAGTTTTAAGATTATCAATAAAATGCCCAAACATGATATTTTTGTTGGAATTTTAGTGGCTTTAATTACAATTGTATTGCATAATTTGGCTTTGGCGGTTTTAATTGGTGTGATTATTTCGGCTTTGGTTTTTGCTTGGGAAAGTGCTAAAAGAATTCGCGCAAGGCAGTATATTGACGAAAACGGAGTAAAGCGTTACGAAATTTTTGGGCCGTTATTTTTTGGTTCTACTACTGCTTTTTTAGAGAAATTTGATATTCAGAATGATCCGAATCATATTATAATCGATTTTAAAGAAAGCCGTGTTTCAGATATGTCGGCGATTGAAGCTTTGAACAATATTACTAAGAAATACAATCAGCTCAACAAAACTGTAGAGTTGGAGCATTTAAGCGCCGACTGCAGACAATTGCTAAAAAATGCTGATGCCGTTATTAAGGTGAATGTTATTGACGATCCTACTTATAAGGTGGTTAGTTAGAAATTTGGAATAATTACATAGATTATCATCTTGTATATTCTTACAAAGTGGTAAATAATTTATAGGAAAAATATAACTTATAGTTTTTAATAATATTGTTAAATATCATCAAAAAAAAACACTACAAAAACTTATTTTTTTTATTTTATGTTATTGATTTTTAGTGTTTTGTTGTTTTGTCTTTAAGGTTAATGGTATTGGGAGTGAATATCAAATATCTTTCATATGTATATATTTGTAATATTTTTACTCGGTTTTTAATACTATAAATTTTAATGTGTTTATGGATAGTAGTTTAAATTCTATAGCTATTCTAATTTGCTGGTATGGTGCCTATCCTTGGTATTTTCCATATTTCATACATTCATGTAGTTTTAACTCAAGCATAGATTTTTATATTTTCACAGATAATGTAGACAAAACTCTTAACAAACCAGATAATGTTAGAATTGTTTATAAATCACTAGATGAAGTAAGAGAATTAGCATCATTAAAATTGGGTTTCAATGTATGCATTGATTATCCTTATAAATTATGCGATTTTAAACCTGCTTATGGTTTTATTTTTTCTGAAATTATAGAGGGATATGATTTTTGGGGACAAAGTGATATTGATGTTATTTATGGAAATATTCGGGGTTTTTTGACAAGCAATTTATTAAATAAATATGACTTTATTAGTATGCGTCATGATTATACTACGGGATGTTTTGCACTATATAGAAATAATGATCAAATGAATAAATTTTTTATGAGAAGTAAAGATTTCAAAACTGTTTTTTCAAGTTCTCGTCACTATTGTTTTGATGAATGTAATTTTGCTTGGGATGAGTTAACTATGGGAAAATCTATATTTGAAATTAATACAGATATTGAAAGTTTTACTCATATAATTAAGAATGGTGAGAAATCTGGAGAAATTAAAGCCCATTTTGATTTTATTCTTCTTGAGGGATTAATAGGAAGGGTAACTTTTGATAATGGAAGGATTTATTATAAAAAACAGTTTGAAGGAATAATGTATCATTTGTTTTGGTTTAAAAGAAATTGTAAAAGTCAAAAATTTGCAAAAAGCATACCTCACAAGTATTTTATTAGTAAAACCAAAATATATCATTCCAGATCGGATAAATTAGCTAAAGTTTCAAGTTAAAATATTTTTTAAGGCGCATTATTGAAATTAATAAAACTTTAAGTTCAATTTCAGGGTTCTTTTGAAATAAAATAATTAAATAAGGTTATTAGTTTTAAATCTGTTCAAAAATAGTCAAGTGCACGTGACTATGAAAATAGATTTAAGAGTTTTAATATGAGTTTTAAAAAGAGTTATAAATCCAAAAAAACAAAAAATGAAAGAAATCAAAAAAATTAGTTTATCTAATATTACAAATAAACTAAGTCGAAATGAAATGCGTGCTATAATGGCGGGTAGTTATAGTGGCACAGAAAGTTGTCCAACTGTAAATTGCAGATTTCATTCTGAATGTGGAAATTGCTATTGTAGAAATGTGAATGCAGGAAATGGGGCTTGTGGTCCAGGTCCACTATAATAAATTGTTGATTTGGTTGGCATAATCACTATGTCAACCAAATATTAAAGAAATTAAACTTTAAAACTTAAGAATATGAAGATAAGTATTGTAAATTATATTTTGATTTATAGTAATTATCTTAAAAAAATATGATATAAGTAAAAAAAATATCTATTTCATAAAATTGATACTTATTTTTATGGCTGAAACACTTACACCCCTTTTTTATTATTTGAATAAGGAAGATATAATTATTGATAAGCAGGAATTTTTATTTCAAATCCAATCACATCCAAATTATCCATCCTTATTATCTATTTCTGATGCTTTAACTTTTTTTAATATAAAAAATGGTGCAATAGCTGTAGAAAAAGAAAAAATACATTTATTGCCAGATTTTTTTCTTACCTTCCTTAATGAAGAAAATACTAATCCACAGCTCTATTTTATTGAAAAGGAAAATGATAAGTTTTTTTGTAAAAAAGACGGTAAAAAGAATGAAATTTCAAAATTAGAATTAGAATCTAGATGGAATAATATAATATTTTTATTAGAAAAAACTGATATTGAAAGATCAAAATTAAAAGATAATAACCTTTTGTTGCCATTACTATTATTGATTTCGATATTTTCACTTGTTCTTCTTGAATTTAATGCAAATCTTCAAAGTATCGTCTTTTTTTGTATTATTTTTGTAGGAGTTTTGTTTTCGATTGCGGCACTTAAAGATCTATTGGGCGCTAAAAATAAATTGATTAGCGATTTTTGTAATATTACCACTACAACTAATTGCAACACTATTGTTAATTCTAATAAATGGAAAATTTTTAAAATATTTAATTACAGTGATTTAAGTTTAATTTTTTTTGTGTCTCAGTTCGCTGGGCTTTTGTTGTTTACTATTTCAGAGAATAGTTCTTATTTCTTTTCGTTACAAAAGATATTATTATTAATATCAATTCCAATAATAATATCCTCAATATATTTTCAAAGATTTGTTGAAAAAAAGTGGTGTCCTATATGTTTGGTAATTATAGGTGTGATATTAATTGAATTATTTTATATAGTTTTGTTTATTCCTACCGAATCTAAAATTTCAAACAAATATATAACGTTATATTTTTTTGTTTTTGTTCTAATTTCAACATCTTGGTTGTTCTTAAAAAGAAATCTATTGATACAGAAAGATTTAAAAGATATTCAATTAAAGTCAAATCGTTTTATAAGAAATTCCAATCTTTTTAAAAGTGCGTTAATTTCGAAACCTAGAATTAAGTTACCTGAAATTCCTATTGTTTTAGGTAATAAAGGAAGCAAAATAGCTATAACTGTTATTTCAAATCCTTTTTGTGGGCATTGTAAAGATGCTCATATAATTTTGCATAGAATTTTAGAAAAATATCCTAATGACTTACAAATTAATATCATTTTTAGAACTGATTTCGAAAAAGAAAACGATAAAAATAAAAAATTCTATAGAACACTGTATAAAGTATATGATAATAACTCATCTGCGGAATTTGAAAAAGCAGTAAATTACTGGTTTTATAAAAAAGATGTCCAAAAATGGTTAGATTTGTATGGGGAAGAAGATTCTACAAAATATGATTACATTTTAGAAAGTCATTATGATTGGTGTAATGAGAATAATATTGCCTTTACGCCTTGCATATTTATTAATAATTATGAATTTCCAAATATTTATGAAAAATCGAATTTAGAATTTTATATTGAAGATTTAATTGAAGATTTAGATTTTTTACAAGATATTGAAGCAGATATGAATGTGATTGAGAACCATAACTGTTAATGTATTGTAAAACAACTTCGATAAGTTCTACTAATCATAGAATTTATGAATAAACATAATTTACATAGTATATTAGACAAATTCAACGAGCTTAAAACTTATCGGATTTGTCTTTTTTAATAAGAATCGCAGAGAGTTATCTCAAATTACTTGATTAATAACGTAGTATTAACTTCACATCACTCAATTTTCCATCAATTTCTCCAATTTGTAAACCTAGAATATGAGCAATCAAAGGATAAACCGAAACATTCTGAAACGTTTTTATTTTTTTATTGACTTTAAACGCAGGACCTTTTGCGTAGAAAATGGCATGCATATCTTTTTCATTATTGTCATAGCCATGCGTTCCGCCATTTATATGAGTGCTTTCTTTGCTTACTAAACTCCAGCCTTTATCTGCTTCAATTACAAAATCGTGCACACGCGGATTTGTTCCGTAGTGTAATCTTTTTGGGACTTCGGTCGATTTCCAGAATTTAATATGAGGAACTTTTTTCAGAGCATTGGCAATTGAATCTTGATAACCAGCTTTTGCCTGTATACTCATAATCGGATTAATTACGTCTTTATAACCCAACCATTCTGGTTTTAGGTAATCTAACACTGCTACTTTTTTATCATTGCTGATATTGGCCATTCCGTGGTCTGAAACGATAATCAAATTGATTTGTTTTCCAATAGGCAGCTGATCTAGTTTTTTAGATATTTCTCCAATAATGGAATCCATTTTGATTACTGTTTTTTCAGTTTCTGGCGAAAGTGGCCCAAAATTATGACCTGTATGATCTGGTTCGTCGAAATACAAAGTCACTAAATGTGGGCGCTGTTTTTCTGGTAGCTGTAGCCATTTCATAACTGTATCTATTCTGGCTCCATATGGGACTTTACCATCGTAATTTTTGAAATAGCTCGGATTCCTTTTGTCAATGTCAGAACCTGGCCAAAAGAAAGAAGCAGTTTTTACACCTTGCTGTTCAGCTAAATTCCAAATCGGATTTCCGCTATAGAAACGAGAATCGTTTTTAGCATTGCTTGATAATGAAAAAGACTGATTTAGAGAAGAATCGTAGAAAATATTATTGATAATTCCGTGATGATCTGGATAAAGTCCCGTAACGATAGAATAATGATTTGGGAAAGTCTTACTAGGATAAGACGGTTTCATTGATTTTGCATGAACACCCTCTTTTTCAATTTGCTTCAGATTTGGAAGATTATACATTTTGCCATAATCCCAACGAAATCCATCCATAGAAACTAAAACTACATAATTGTCTTTGCTGTTTTGGGCTTGTAAAAAAGTTGTAAGAAGTAAAAATGTAAAAGATAAAAGGTGAGTTGTAAATTTTCTCATTTTGCAATTTTAAATAGAATCGCAAAGGTATAGATAACAGCTTTTTTAAAGAAAAAGAGAATGTTAAATAAAGTGATAGCCAAGAATTCACGTATTATTTTTTTTCTAATCTTTGCGTTTGAAAATAGTTATCATTAATTATGGGAATACTTTGTGTGAAAAAAAATGCCACGAATTCACGAATTATTTCTTCAAATCTTTGTGTTTAAAAAATAGTTGTAATTAATTACACGAATGCTTTGTGTAGAATAAGTTTAGAACAGATTTATAATTCTTTTAATCTGTGTAATCTGTGGCAGATAAAAGTATATGTAAAGATTAGAAAAAAATAATTCGTGAATTTGTGGCTATAAAAAAAAGCGCCAGATAAAAATCCAGCGCTTTTAAGTTTTAAGAAGGGAATGATTACATCATTCCAGGCATTCCGCCTCCCATTGGCATTCCGGCTCCGGCATTTTCTTCTTTAATATCAATTAATGCACATTCTGTAGTTAAAATCATTCCAGAAACAGATGCAGCGTTTTCAAGAGCCACACGAGTTACTTTTTTAGGATCGATAATTCCTGCAGTAAGCATATCTACATATTCGTCGGTTTTTGCGTTGTATCCGAAATCACCTTTTCCTTCAGAAACTTTTGCTACAACAACAGATCCTTCAAGACCAGCGTTTTCAACGATAGTTCTTAATGGAGCTTCAACAGCGCGAGAAACGATTTGAATTCCAGTTGCTTCGTCAGCGTTGTCAGCTTTTAAGTCAGCCAAAGCAATTTTCGCTCTTAATAAAGCAACACCACCACCAGCAACGATTCCTTCTTCTACAGCAGCACGAGTTGCGTGTAAAGCGTCATCTACTCTGTCTTTTTTCTCTTTCATTTCAACCTCAGAAGCAGCACCAACATAAAGAACAGCAACACCTCCAGCTAATTTAGCCAAACGCTCTTGTAATTTTTCTTTATCGTAATCAGATGTAGTAGTTTCCATCTGACCTTTAATTTGGTTTACACGATTTTTGATGATATCAGCCTCACCAGCACCGCTTACGATAGTTGTATTGTCTTTATCGATAGAAACTCTTTTTGCGTTTCCTAACATTTCGATAGTTGTATTTTCAAGAGTATATCCTCTTTCTTCAGAGATAACAGTACCTCCAGTTAAGATTGCGATATCTTCTAACATTGCTTTTCTTCTGTCTCCAAAACCTGGAGCTTTTACAGCAGCAATTTTAAGAGCACCTCTTAATTTATTTACTACTAAAGTAGAAAGAGCTTCTCCGTCAACATCTTCAGCGATAATCAATAATGGTTTTCCTGATTGTGCAACTGGCTCTAAAACTGGAAGTAATTCTTTTAAAGAAGAAACTTTTTTGTCATATAATAAGATGTATGGAGAGTCTAATTCAACTTCCATTTTCTCCGGATTTGTTACGAAGTAAGGAGAAAGGTATCCTCTGTCAAACTGCATACCTTCAACAACGTCAACGAAAGTATCAGTTCCTTTAGCTTCTTCTACAGTGATAACACCTTCTTTTCCAACTTTAGCGAAAGCTGTAGCGATTAATTCACCAATAACTTCATCATTGTTAGCAGAGATAGAAGCAATTTGCTGAATTTTGTCAGAATCGCTTCCAACCACTTTAGCTTGTTTTGCTAAGTCAGCCACGATAGTTTCAACAGCTTTGTCGATACCGCGTTTCAAATCCATTGGATTTGCACCTGCAGCAACGTTTTTAAGACCTTCTTTTACGATCGCTTGAGCTAAAACTGTAGCAGTTGTAGTTCCGTCTCCAGCTAAATCATTGGTTTTAGAAGCCACTTCTTTCACCATTTGCGCACCCATATTTTCTAGCGCGTCTTTTAATTCGATTTCTTTTGCAACAGAAACACCATCTTTAGTAACAGTCGGTCCTCCAAATGATTTTCCGATGATTACGTTACGACCTTTTGGTCCAAGAGTTACTTTTACAGCATTTGCTAATGCATCAACACCACGTTTTAAACCGTCACGTGCTTCAATATCAAATTTTATGTCTTTTGCCATTTTAATTTTTGTTTAAAGTTTGATTTGTTTCAAGTTAAATGAAGTTCTTAATTTGTAATACTCCGTACTTAATACAATATTTTTAGATAATCGCTAAAATATCATCCTCACGCATGATTAGGTAATCAGTGCCTTCTAGTTTTAACTCTGTTCCTGCATATTTACCATAAAGAACAGTGTCTCCAACTTTTACAGTCATAGTATGATCTTTAGTTCCGTTTCCTACTGCTACAACAGTACCTTTTTGAGGTTTTTCTTTGGCAGTATCTGGAATAAAAATACCTGAGGCAGTTTTGGTTTCAGCTGCAACAGGCTCAATAAGTACGCGGTCTGAAAGCGGTTTAATGTTTAAAGCCATGATTTTTATATTTATTAATAAGTTATACTTTTTTTTCTGTTCTATAAACTTTCAGAAATTGTGCCACGCTAGAAAAACTGACATTTTTTCTTAAAAAAAATGCCAGCTTTGACAGGCTGGCATTAGATTTTTATATCGAGCTACAATTATTTTGCTGCAGGTGCTGGTGTTGCAGGAGCAGGAGTAGTTCCTTGTGCTGGAGCTGCAGGTGCATTTACAGGAGCTTCAGTTTTGTCAATGATTTTAGATTCAGTATCGCTTAAAGATCCAGAGAAGCTTAAGCTTGAAAGTAAAATTAGCACAATTAAAACAGTAGCCAAAGTCCAAGTACTTTTATCTAAAAAGTCAGTTGTTTTTTGTACTCCACCTAACATTTGCGTTCCGCTGATAGTAGAAGACAATCCGCCTCCTTTAGGGTTTTGTACCATGATAACTACGATCAATAGAAAACAAACTATTGTGATTAAAACTAAAAAAATTGAAAATGTGCTCATTACTTAATTATTGTTATTGTTATTTTGTTGTAAAATCTTAATATCCGATATGCGGTCTGCAAAGAAAGTAATTTTTTCTGGATATTTCAAAATTAATATTTCATATGCCTGAATTGCTTTTGTATATTTCTTTTGTTCCAGATAAACTCTAGCCAAAGTCTCTGTCATTAAATACGAATTGTCCTCTATATTGGTCTCAATTTGAACTGCTGGAGCACTGTTGCCAGGTTTTATTGGAGAAATTTTTGGATTGTTTTCGATAAATTTATCGATAATTTCAGCCTTTTTCTGTCTTTCTTCTTCTTTTGCCGCTTCAATTTTAGCTTTTTCTTCTGGAGAAACTTCGTTTGAGCGGTCAATTGGTTCTGTACGAGATAATTGAAGCCATTCTTGGAATGAATGTTTTTCGTTAAGAGAAAAATCTAAAGGTTTTCCGATTTCTAAATGCTCTGCTGCGGTTTTTGCAGGTTCATTAGGTTCTTCTTCTTCGATTATTTCTTCAATTGGTTCCTCATTTTCTTCCTGAATTTCCTCTTTGTCTTTATCCTCAGATTGCAGAACTTCTAGAATTTCTTCTTTTGGTTCTTCAGGTGTTTTTGTTTCAGCTTCTTTAATCGAAGAAAGTATAGATCGTTCAATGGTATTCATTTTAAATTCCGGAATGATCATTTCTTCGATAACGCTGTCATCTTCATCTTCTTCGACCGAATTTAAAACAGGTTCTTCTATAACACGATCAACTTTTATTTCCTCGGTTTTTGCAGACTGTTGTTCAGCAGTTGCAGCTTCTGATTCCTTAATCGAACTTAAAATAGAATTTTCAATACGATCAAATTTATGTTCTTCAACTGCAATTATAGATTCAGGCTCGGTCACAGAAGGAGTTTCAGAAACTTTTATCGAGCTTAAAATAGAATTTTCAACACGGTCAATTTTAGGTTCTTCCTTTATTATTGTTTCTTCTTCTATTTCTTCGACGAAAGTTTTAGTTTCTTCTTCCTCTTTTTCAATATTTGAAATTGAATCTGCAGAATCAATCTTATTTTCGGTTTCGATTACCGGTTTTTCAAAAGTAATCGAATGGGCTTCTTTGATAGCAAGAAAAATAGACGGATCTATTTCTGGAAGTTTTTTAGGCTCTTCTGCTATTACTGGTTTCTCAAAGGTAACCGAATGTGCTTCTTTTATGGCAAGGAAAATAGAAGGGTCAATTTCAGGAACTTTTTTAGGTTCTTCAGTAATTACGGGTTCTCCAGCTTTTATTGTCTCCTGAGCTTTTATTGGTTCTTCGATTTTTATAACCGAAGGAGTTTCAATTGAAGAAATTGCAGTTTCTTTAACTGTATCTTGAACAGGCTGTTCCTCAAGTTCTGTCTTTATTTCAATAGCTTTCTGGATTTGCTCAGGCGAAATAATTTCACTATCAAAAACGGTAATTTCGAGAAGATCTCTCAATTTTTGTTCGTAGAAATCATTCTGAATAGAAGTAAAAGCTTCAGAAGTAATAAAATCAAATAAAACAGAACGATCTGCAGTATATGCAGCAGTTACCTTTAAAGCATAATTATACTTAAAACTATTTTGATTGTAAAGTCCTTTTAATCGCAATGCACGTGCACTTTGAAAATACGGAAATTCATTCAAAACACTGCCTAATGCATCCGCTTGCTTTTCTGTAATAGCATCGGGTTTGTTCATTAAGTAGGTATAATCGCTAACGTTCATTCTTTATTTTTTGGTTTAATTGGTTAATTGTTTAATCGTTGATTTGTTTTTTAGCTGTTTAATCGATTAAACGATTCAACAAACAAGTAAAAACTACCATTTTGCCAATGACTCATTAAAGATGTCCTGTGTGATTCTTTCAAAAATAACTCTAATTGCTTCAGTTAAAACAGAACCCGTCGGTAAGTCTCTTCCAGGAAAATCATAATAGAATTCAAAAGCCTTTTCAAAATCATCTGTTTCTTTCTTTTTATTAATAAATCTCACTTGCACACGAATTGATAAACGGTTTTGAGCTGCTCCCGCTTGGCCATTTGCATCTACAGCAGTTGCCGTCATGGGCGTTATTCTGTAATCAGTAATTTCTCCTTCATAGACCAAATCACCGCCATTGCTAACCAAGTTTAAGTTCGTTTGGTTCATAATCAAATCCTGTAAAGCCAAGGTGAAAGTCCTATCGATTCCAGGTTCAATTAAATCGGCGTTATTCTGAAAAAAGTTGACTTGAAATGTTTTGGCATCGATTTTTCCAGTTCCTGTAAAGTTGTAAACAGAACAGCCACTTAACATAAAAAGGCTTAATAATGCGAAAAGAGAATATATTTTTTTCATAATATTTAAGAGGGAATCCCAATTTTTAAATTCCAAATTCCAATTGGGCCAAATATAGGTAATTGGAATTTGGAATTTGGAATTCGAAATTGTAATTTAATTATTTTTATAAATCGAATTGCTTGATTTTGCGGTATAAAGTTCTTTCGGAAATACCCAATTCATCTGCTGCCGCTTTGCGTTTTCCTTTGTTTTTCTCTAATGATTTTTTGATCATTTCGATTTCTTTTTGTTCCAAACGTAAAACCTCTTCTTCCTCGATAGTTTCAGCAAATAAATAATTATCATCCTGTATCTGATAGTTATCTTCGCGAACAGTAGGTGTTGTCATAACAGCGGTTCTCGGTTCTTCTTCAAAATCAATTTCGCTGTCGTTCTGCTGATTTCCGTATATTTTCTGAATTAGATTTGGATTAATATCTTGCACTTTAGAAGATCCGTTTTTCATCAATTCTAAAGTCAGTTTTTTCAGATCGTTCAGATCGCTTCTCATATCAAAAAGCACCTTATATAATATGTCTCTTTCTGTACTAAAATCGCTTTCTTTTTTGCTGTCGCTGATAACAGAAGGCAAATTGCTTCCTTCAGCTGGCAAATAAGATTGTAAAGTCGCAAGATTGATATCGCGATTGGTTTCTAAAACAGAAATCTGTTCAGCCACATTTCGAAGCTGACGAATATTCCCGCTCCATCTGAATTTTTGCAAAAGCTGAACAGCATCGTCGTCAAGTCTTAAAGGCGGCATTTTATATTTATGAGCAAAATCTGCCACAAATTTCCTGAATAACAAATGAATGTCATCGTTTCTTTCGCGCAAAGGCGGCAAAGTAATTTCGACCGTACTTAAACGATAGTACAAATCTTCACGGAATTTACCTTTTTCTATAGCATTAAATAAATTCACATTGGTTGCAGCAACAATGCGGACATTGGTTTTTTGAACCTGAGATGAACCTACTTTTATAAATTCACCGTTTTCTAAAACACGAAGTAATCTTACCTGAGTAGTCAGTGGTAATTCACCAACTTCGTCAAGGAAAATTGTTCCGCCGTCTGCCACTTCAAAATAACCTTCACGTGTGCTTGTTGCGCCCGTAAAAGCACCTTTTTCGTGTCCAAAAAGTTCACTGTCAATAGTTCCTTCTGGAATTGCACCGCAGTTTACGGCAATATATTTACCATGCTTTCTATGTGAAAGCGAATGTATAATTCTTGGAATATTTTCTTTACCAACACCACTTTCCCCAGTTACCATAACCGAAATATCAGTTGGAGCAACCTGAATGGCTTTTTCGATAGCACGATTTAATTTTGGATCATTACCAATAATCTCAAATCGTTGTTTTATTGCTTGAACTGTTTCCATATAGTTTTTTGTTTCAAGTTTTTTTGTTTCAGGTTTCAAGTTTTTGATTTGACCTTTAACG
>Ga0307416_100000560_pt1 | contig 19013 bp, 23 predicted proteins | sample DK1Cmetagenome_2_FD_203821 | JGI IMG/M metagenome (GOLD analysis project Ga0307416, IMG submission 203821) | Maize rhizosphere microbial communities from greenhouse at UC Davis, California, United States - DK15-C-3 | ecosystem: Host-associated > Plants > Roots > Rhizosphere > Soil | place...
AGGGCAACCTGGGGTTGCTGCGGGCGGTGGAGAAGTTCGACTGGCACATGGGGTTCAAGTTCTCCACCTACGCCACCTGGTGGATCCGCCAGGCGATCGCCCGCGGGGCCGCCGACCGCGGCGCCCGGGCCATCCGCCTCCCCGTCCACGTGGACGAGCAGGTGGGGCGCCTGCGCCGCACCCAGACCCGCATGCACGAGCTGCTGGGTCGCGAGCCCTCCGACGACGAGCTGGCCGCGGCGCTCGACCTGCCCACCGACAAGGTGCTCCGGCTCAAGGACACCACCCAGGCGGTGACCTCCCTGGACGCTCCCGTGGGCGAGGACGGCGCCGCCCTCGGCGACTTCCTGGAGGACGGCTCGGCCGTCGGTCCCGACGAGCTGGCCGTGGACGCGGTCGGGCTCGCCACCCTCCAGCAGGTGCTGAACGCCCTGCCCGAGCGGGAGCGGCAGGTGCTCGTCCTGCGCTTCGGGCTGGACTCGGGCACCCCGCGGACGCTGGAGGAGGTCGGGGCGGTGATGGGGTTCTCGCGCGAGCGGGCCCGCCAGGTCGAGCGGGACGCCCTGGCCGCCCTGCGCGCCCCCGAGATCCGCGCCCGCCTCCAGGACCTCGGCGGGGCCGCCTGACTACAGGCCGGACGGGAAGGGGTAGGCGGACGGGACCGGGGAGGGCAGCTGGGCGGGCGTGCCGAAGGCGACCACCAGCTGCTGGTGGGGTGCCAGGGCCAGGGTGGTGGGGTCGCCCCCGTAGGCGCGGCCGTCGACGTACACCCGCAGCTGCCGGCCGCCGCCGGCGCAGTAGCCGCCGAGGCAGCTGGGGGTGAGCCGCACCCCCCACACGGCGAAGAGGTCCCCGAGGGTGTAGGTGCGGTCGGTGGGCGACTCGACGTGGATGACGCCGCTGGCGTCGTGGGTGTGCAGCGGGGCGTACCCGACCGCCGGGTCGATGCCGATGCCCGCCGGCACCGGGACCTCGCGCCCGTCGACGAAGAGGTCGAGGTGCTGATGGATGTGGACCGCGGTCTGCTCCACCGGGCTCAGCGGGGGCACCCCGATGGCCGCCAGGCGCTCGGCCAGGTCGGCGGTGTCGGGCGCCCAGGGCGCCGGCCCGGTCTGGAGGCCGGCCAGCGGGCCGGGGCTGGCCGTGGCCTGCCGGTGGCGGGAGGCGGTGAAGACGGCCACCCCGCCGATCCCGGCGACCAGCGCCACCGCCAGGGCCACCGCGATGCCCAGCCGGCGGCGGCGCTCACGGCGGCGGCGGGCGGCCTGCCGCGCTTGAGCCGCCTCCCGGCGCCGGCGCGCCTGCTGCGCGTTCATGGCCTCAGAATCGCCCGGCGGCCGCCGGTCGGCAACGCCGCCTGCCGCCATCTCGCCTTCCGGCTGGCCGGAGGCCAGAGATGGGGGCTACCTGCGATGCCGCCCGCCGCCGGCGGCGCGACCATCGAGACCGGAACCGGGCGGCCGACCGGCCGCCCGAACGGAAGCAAGGAGGAGGTGACCCTGGATGCGGCCATGGACCCGTCTCCAGGACTGGGGCACGCTGATCGCCGGCCTGTACGCGGCGCTGTCGCCGATCTGGGTGAACACCACCGGGGAGCGCGACGCCCGCTGGGCGCTGATCGCGCTCGGCGCCCTGCTGGCGGTGACGGCGCTGTTCTCGCTGGCCCTGCCCGGCGTGGTGGCCACCGAGTGGCTCACCGTGCTGTTCGGGGTGCTGCTGTTCGTCGCCCCGTGGGTGCTCACCTACACCGACCGGGCCGCGGCCTCGTGGACCTCGTGGATCGTCGGGGTGATCGCGGTGGTGCTCGGCGGCTTCTCGGTGCCGGCCAGCAACCGGACCCGGGGGCAGGCGATCATGCCCTAGCCCGGGTCCCCCGGCACGGGGCCGGCCGCAGTCGGCCGGCCCCGTTCGGCGTGGATCGGCAGGTCGATCTGGAGGCTGGTGCCCTGCCCGGCGGGGCTGTGGACCTCGATCGTCCCGCCCAGGGCCTCCACCCGGTCGGCCAGCCCGACCAGCCCGGAGCCTCCCCCAGGGGCGGCCCCGCCGACGCCGTCGTCGCGGACCGACAGGTGGAGCAGGCCGTCGCGGGCCTCCGCCTCGACCTGGGCCACCGACGCATGGGCATGCTTGGCCGCGTTGGCCAGCGCCTCGGAGATGACGTAGTAGGCCGCCACCTCGACCGGCTCGGGCAGCCGCGCCTGGACGTCCACCTCCAGCTCGACCGGGACGGCCGAGCGGCGGGCCAGCGCCTTGAGGGCGGGCGCCAGGCCGCCCTCGGACAGGATGGCCGGGTGGATGCCGCGCGACAGCTCCCGCAGCTCCTCCAGGGCGCCGGTGAGGCCGTCGGCGACCCGGGCCAGCTGCGCCCGCAGCTCGGGGCGCTCGGGCGGCACCGCCGCCTCGGCGGTTCGCAGGTCGAGCACCAGCGAGACCAGCCGCTGCTGGGTGCCGTCGTGCAGGTCGCGCTCGATCCGCCGTCGCGCCTGGTCGCCGGCGGCCACGATGCGGGCCCGCGAGGCGGCCAGCTCCTCCCGGCTCTGCTCCAGGGAGCCGGCCATGGCGTTGAAGCTGCGCTCCAGCACCCCGATCTCGCCGACGCCCTGCTCGGCCGTGCGGGCGCCGAGATCGCCGGCCGCGAGCCGGTCGGCCATGGCCGCCGTCCGGCGGACCGGCTGCACGATGGCGCGGGTCAGGTAGCCGGCGAACAGGGCGATGAGCAGGATCGACCCGCCGAGCCCGAACGCCGCGGCGGCGATGGCCCGCTCGGCGGCCGCGTCCGAGCGGCGCTCGCGGGCCGCCGCCAGGCCACGCTCGGCCACCAGGAAGCGAGTGAACTCGTCCCGGATGGCGTCCATGCGCCGCGCGCCCTCGTCGGTCGCGGCCTCCGTCTGGGCCGCCGCCCGGTCCCGCCGGGCGGTGGCCACCAGCGGGATCGAGTAGTCGCGCACATAGGAGCGGGCCGCCTCGACGATGCGCCGGGCCCGCGCCTGCTGCTCGGGGTCGCTCCCGACCAGCCGCTCCAGGGTGGCGGCCTCCCCCGGAAAGGCGAGCTGCGCGCGCCGCCACGGATCCAGGAAGCGGTCCTCGCCGGTGATGATGAACCCGCGCTGGGAGGTCTCCAGGTCGACGACCTGCCGCTCCAGGAGGTTGGCGACCGACAGGACCTCCTCGGACCGCCGGGCGCGCCGCTCCAGGGCGCGCAGGTCGGCCACCGAGGACAGCAGGACCGCGAAGGCGGCGCCGATCAGCAGCGCGAGCAGCCCGCTGGCGATCAGCATGCGACCGGTCAGCCCGCCCCGGTGCTCCGGCCTCTGAGACACCCCTCGAGGTCTCCGCAGCGTGCTCACAGCCGCAGGCTAGACCATAATCCCGTCCTATGACGACGACCGGGATTCGGGTGGTCCTGGCCGAGGACGACGTCCTGCTGCGCGAGGGGCTGGCCAGCCTGCTGGAGCGCTCGGGGTTCGAGGTCGTGGGCCAGGCCGGCGACGCCGCCCAGCTGCTGGCCCTGGTCGCCGAACAGGCGCCCGAGCTGGTGGTGGTGGACATCCGCATGCCCCCGACCCACACCGCCGAGGGCCTGGACGCGGCCCGCCAGATCCGCCAGCAGCACCCCGAGACGGCCATCCTGGTCCTGTCGGCCCACGTCGAGGTCGACCACGCCATGGAGCTGCTGGCCAGCGGACGCGGGGTCGGGTACCTGCTGAAGACCCGGGTCACCGACGTGGAGGAGTTCATCGACACCCTGGAGCGGATCGCCAAGGGCGGGTCGGTGGTGGACCCGGCGCTGGTGGCCGAGCTGGTGGACGCCCGCCGCCGCGACGACCCGCTGGCCGCCCTCAGCGCCCGGGAGCGGGAGGTGCTGGCGCTGATGGCCGAGGGCCGCTCCAATGCCGGCATCGCCCACCGCCTGTGGGTCACCGAGGGCACCGTGGAGAAGCACGTGCGCAGCATCCTGACCAAGCTGACGCTGCTCGAGGCCACCGACGACCACCGTCGCGTCCTGGCCGTGCTCACCTACCTCGAGGCCCGCTGACCCACCGCGCATTGCGGCTCAGAGGGTGAGATGGGCCCCGTTGCCGGGATTGAACAGGTGCAGCTTGCCGGGGTCGAACCACAGCTCGAGCTGCTGGCCCTCGCGGGCCCGGCTGGCCGGGTCGAGCCGGGCCACGACCTGGTCGCCGCCGCCGGGGGCGTCGCCGGTGCCGGCGTCCGCGGCCAGCTCCTCCAGCTCCTGGGCGGTGGCCCGGGCCCCCTGGAGCCGGAAGTAGGCGTACTTGTCGGACCCCAGCGACTCCAGCACGTCCACGGTCGCCTTGAAGGTCAGGCCGTCGGCCCGGCGGCCGCCGACCAGGGCGGCGTCCTCGAAGTGCTCGGGCCGGATGCCGACGATCAGGTCGCGGCCTCCCCCGCCCTGGCGGACCTTGCCGGCCATCTCGGCCGGGAGGGCGACGTCGCCGAGGGTGGTGCGCAGGTGGCCGTCCTCCAGGGTGCCGGGGAGGAAGTTCATCGCCGGCGAGCCGATGAAGCCGGCCACGAACAGGTTGCGTGGCCGCTGGTACAGCTCCTCGGGAGTGCCGACCTGCTGGATGACGCCGGCCCGCATGACCGCGACCCGGTCGCCGAGGGTCATGGCCTCGGTCTGGTCGTGGGTGACGTAGACGGTGGTGGTGCCGAGCTGGTTCTGCAGCCGGGCCACGGTGGTCCGCATCTGCACCCGCAGCTTGGCGTCCAGGTTGGACAGGGGCTCGTCCATCAGGAACGCCTGGGGGCTGCGGACGATGGCCCGGCCCATGGCCACCCGCTGGCGCTGGCCGCCGGACAGGTTGGCCGGCTTGCGGTCCAGCAGCTCGGTGAGCTCCAGCAGCTCGGCCGCCTGCCTGACCTTGCGGTCGATGTCGGCCCGGTCGGCGTGGGCCAGCTTGAGCCCGAAGCCCATGTTCTCCCGCACCGTCATGTGGGGGTACAGGGCGTAGGACTGGAACACCATGGCGATGTCGCGGTCCTTGGGGGCGAGCTGGTTGACCACCCGGCCGCCGATGCGCAGCTCGCCGTCGGTGATGTCCTCCAGCCCGGCGATCATGTTCAGGCAGGTCGACTTCCCGCAGCCCGAGGGGCCGACGAGGATGACGAACTCGCCGTCGTCGATGTCGAGGTTGGCGTCGTCGACGGCCATGGTGCCGTCGGGGAACCGCTTGCTGACATGGTCAAGGACGATCTCGGCCACGGTCTGCTCCTAACCCTTCACCGCGCCGGAGGTCAGCCCGGCCACGATCCGGCGCTGGAAGAAGAAGACGAACACGATGATGGGGATGGTGATGACCACGCCGGCGGCGGCGATCGAGCCGATCGGGGTCTGGAACTGGGAGGCGCCAGAGAAGAACGCGATCGCCGCCGGCACGGTCTGGGAGGCGCTGGTCGAGGTGAGCGAGATCGCGAACACGAAGTCGGTCCAGCAGAAGATGAACACCAGGATGGCCGTGGTCACCATGCCGGGGGCGGCCAGCGGCGCGATCACCTGGAGGAACGCCTGCATGGGGGTGGCCCCGTCGACCTGGGCGGCCCGCTCCAGCTCCCAGGGGATCTCCCGGAAGAAGGCCGACAGGGTGTAGATGGCCAGCGGCAGCGAGAAGGTCAGGTAGGGGATGATCAGGCCGGGCCAGGTGTCGAACAGGCCCAGCTGCCGCCACAGGTTGAACAGCGGGCTGACCAGCGAGATGGCCGGGAACATGGCGATCAGCAGGGTGACCGCGACCAGCACCTGCTTGCCCGGGAAGCGCAGCCGGGCGACCGCGTAGGCGGCCATCGAGCCCACGGCCACGGCCAGGACGGTGGCGATCAGGGCGATGCCGATGGAGTTGACCAGGGCCCGGGTGAACAGCGAGGTCTGGAAGATGCCGCGGTAGTTGGCCAGCGTCCACTTCTGCGGCAGGAAGCTGCCGTCGGCGATGGTGCTGGGGTCCTTGAACGACAGCGAGGCCAGCCACAGGACCGGCACCAGCGCCGCCAGGACGACGACGGTGTTCCCGGCCGCCCAGGCCGCCTTGGCGGGGGTTCGGGTGGTCATCGACGGTCCACCTCCTGGCCGGGCGCGGCCGTGCCGAAGCCCTTGACGAAGACGAAGGCGATGATCGCCACCGCGACGAAGACCAGCACCGAGATGGTCGAGCCGATCCCGAGGTTGAGCGCGGTGAACAGGTTGTCGTAGCCGAGGATCGACACCGAGCGGGTGTTGTTGGCCCCGCCGGTCAAGATGAAGATGTTGTCGAAGATCCGGAAGGCGTCCAGGGTGCGGAACAGCAGCGCGACCAGGATCGCCGGCTTCATCAGGGGCAGGATGACCTGGGTGAGGCGCTGCCAGCCGCTGGCCCCGTCGACCTTGGCCGCCCGCAGCAGCTCCTCGGGCACCAGCGACAGGCCGGCCAGCAGCAGCAGGGCCATGAACGGGGTCGTCTTCCAGATCTCGGCGGCGATGATGATGAAGATCGCCGGCCACTGCTCGGTCAGCGGGGCGCTGCCCGAGCGGAGCAGGTTGGCCAGGTAGCCGGTGCCCGGCGTCCAGGCGTACTGCCAGCTGTAGGCGGCGACCACGGTGACGATCCCGTAGGGGACCAGAATCGCGGTGCGCACCGCGCCCCGGCCCAGCAGCGCCCAGCGCATGATCATGGCCAGCCCCATGCCCAGCACCAACTCCACGGCGACCGACACGACGGTGATGAGCAGGGTGACGCCGAACGCCGTCCACCACAGCTTGGCGCTGAGCACGGTGGCGTAGTTGGCCAGCCCGACGAAGTGCCGCGCGGCCGGGAAGCGGAGGTCGTAGCGCTGCAGCGACAGCCAGACGGCGTAGCCGATCGGGTAGGCGGTGACCGCCAGCATGACGATCACGGCCGGGGCGCACAGCAGCCAGCCGAGCCGGCGCTCGGCCCGGGCGCCCTCGGACAGCGAGGCGGCCCGCCGGTGCCGCGGCTGGGCCCGCGGCGGCGCCTGGGCGACGCCGGTGGCGCCGGATTGCGCGCTCATGAGATCAGCCCCTTGGACTCGATGGCGTCCTGCAGCTGGCCGTGGAGCTGGCCGAGCTTGCCGGGGCCGGCCACCGACGGCGGGTACAGGGTGGTGGAGATGGCGATGGAGACCGACTGGTAGGCGGGGGTCTTGGGGCGGACGCCACCGCGCTGCAGGGAGTCGAGGATCTCGGCCGCGAACGGGTAGCCGCCCTTGATCAGCCGCGGGTCCTTGTACAGGCTGGCCAGGGTAGGCGGCAGCCCGCCCTTGACGGCGTTGCGGAGCTGGTTGTCGCGGTCGCGCAGGCACTGGATGGCGTCGAAGGCCTGCTGCTTGTGGCGGCTATAGGCGCTCACGGCCAGGTCGATGCCGCCGACCGGGGGCCGCGAGGGCAGGTTGGCGTCGACCCGCGGGTACTCCGCCCAGGCCATCTGCTTGGCGACGGCGGGCGCGTTCTCCTGCGCCGAGGGGTAGACGAAGGGGTAGTTGATCTCGAAGGCGGCCTTGCCGGTCTCGAAGGCCAGCCGGTTCTGGTCCTCCATCTGCACGCCCAGCGAGGGGTCGGCCGCGGGCGAGCGGGCCAGCTGGCCGATGAGCGAGACGCCCTTGGCCGCCGGCGGCCCCAGGATGACGTGCTGGCCGTCCTCGGAGAGGACCCGCCCGCCGGCCGAGGCGATCATCGCGTTCACCCAGACGGTGTAGCCCTCGTAGGAGGCGCCCTGGATCTCGATGTAGTGGGGCTTGCCCTGATGGGCCAGGGTCTCGGCCTGGCGGATCATCTCGGCCCAGGTCGTCGGCGGGTGGGGCACCAGGTCCTTGCGGTACCAGAGCAGCTGGGTGTTGCTGTTGAACGGGGCCGCCACCAGCTGCCCCTTCCAGGTGGCGGTGTCCAGGGCGGCCTTGACGGCGTCCTGGCTGACCTGGCGGCGCTGCTGGCCGGTCCAGGGCTGGATCCAGCCGGCCTCGGCGAACTCGGCCTCCCAGACCACGTCCAGGCCGAGGATGTCGAGCGAGCTGTCCTTGGCCGCGCTACGCCGGACCAGCTGCTCGCGCTGGCCGTCGGCGGCCGCCGGGAGCTCGCGGATCTGGATGTTGTACTCGCCGCCGGAGGCGGCCGAGCAGTCGGCGGCGGCGGCCTGGAAGCTGCCCGACGGCTCGTGGAAGATGTACCAGTTCAGCGTCGGCGTGCCGCCGCCGCTGCTCGCGCCGCTGGTCCCGCCGCAGGCCGCCAGCAGCACCGCCGCCAGGGCCACCAGCAGCCCGAGGCGCCAGCCTCGAAGTCCACCCATCGCCGCTCCATCTCTCGCGGGTGCAGGTTCCCCGTCAGGATCCCGGCGGGACCGGGTGGCGGCATCGGGGCCAACCGGAGTCTCGGCTACCGGCCAGCAGGAAGAGTCGTCACGGCCGCGGGCCGCCGTGGTCGGCCAGCAGGTCGCGGATGGCGTCGGCCGACAGGGTGGTCTTGGGCAGGAACCCGATGGCCGGGCCGGCCGCGATCAGCTCCGCGTAGTCCTGCTCGGCGTGGGTCGAGATGAGGATCACCGGCGCCGAGGCCCGACCGGCCTGGCCGGTGGTCTGGCCGTGGAGGCGCCGGGCCAGCTCCAGGCCGCTCTCGCCGCCCAGGTCGATGTCCAGCAAGGTGACGTCCGGTCGCAGCTCCCCGGCGCGCTGGAGGGCCTCGGCGCTGTTGGAGGCCACCCCGACGACGGCGACGCCCTGGCCCTCCAGGAGCCCGCGGGCGGCCTCCAGGAAGCGGGGGCTGTCGTCGACGATCAGGCATCGCAGCATGGGCGCAGGATGGCAGCCCGCGGCGTGAGCGCGCATGCCGGGTAGCTGGAAACTCATGGTCCCGTGGGGTGGACGACGGCGACGTTGACCCCGGCCAACCGGTTGAGGGCGGCGAACAGCTCCCGCCCGGTCTGGTCGTGGAGCAGCCGCCCGAAGCGGCCGCGGTCGCCGTGGCGGGGCAGCAGCACGGTGACCTCGGTGTCGGGCCGGGCCCGCTGGCCGACGGCGCCGGCGGCGCAGGCGACCAGGTTGCGGGTCGGGCAGTGGACCACCTCCAGGGGCACCGACAGGGGGAGGTCGGCCCACCGCCGGGCCAGCCGGTCGGCGGCGCCGGGGTCGGCGGCCACGTGCAGGGCGGTGATCGTCAGCGGGTTGAGCTGGCGGGCGTACTGGAGGGCGTGGAGAACGGCCCGGTCCACCCCGTCGACCAGCACCAGGACCTCGTGACGGGGCTTGGGCGGCCCCAGCAGCTCGAGCGCCTGGACCGTGAGCTCCTCCCGCTCCCTCTCATAGGCGCGGTTCGTGCGGTCCAGCAGCAGCACCAGCAGCGGCAGGGTCACCAGCACCATCCAGGCCCCGGCGGCGAACTTGGTGGCGATGAGGTCCAGCAGCACCAGGAAGGTCACCAGCGCGCCGGTGCCGTTGACGGCGAGCCCGTGGCGCCAGCCCGGCTCCCGCAGGCGCAGATGCCGGCGGGTCATGCCCGCCTGGGAGAAGGTGAAGGAGGTGAACACCCCGATCGCGTACAGGGGCAGCAGGCGGTTGTAGTCGGCCCGGAAGGCCAGGGTGACGACCGCGGCCGCCGCCGACAGGGCGAGGACGCCGTTGGAGTGCACCAGCCGCTGCCCGCGCTTGGCGAACCACCGGGGCAGGAAGGCGTCGGCGGCCGCGAACGACACCAGCCGGGGGAAGCCGGCGAAGGAGGTGTTGGCCGCCAGGACCAGGATGGCCAGGGTGGCCGCCTGGAACAGGTAGAAGAAGGCGTGGCCGGCGGCGGAGCCGCCCAGCACCCAGCGGGCCAGCTGCCCGATCAGGGTCGGGTTGCCGCCCGCATAGGGGCGCACCCCCACCCGGACGGCCAGGAAGCTCACCCCGATGAACAGGCTGCCCAGGATCGCCCCCATCGCCACCAGCGTGCGGCGGGCGTTGCGGGCCTCCGGGGGCCGGAACCCCGGCACGCCGTTGGAGATCGCCTCCACCCCGGTCAGGGCGGTGCAGCCGGCGGCGAAGGCGTGCAGCACCAGCAGCACCCCCCCACCGAGGCGGTCGCCGGCGGCAGCGGGGCGGTGCCGGCGGCCGGGATCGGGTCGAGGTGTCCCCTGGCCAGGCGGGCCAGGCCGACCAGCAGCATCACCGCACAGGAGCCGACGAACAGGTAGGTCGGCACCGCGAAGATGCGGCCCGACTCCCGCACCCCGCGGAGGTTGGCCCAGGTGATGAGGCCGATCGCGGCCAGCGACAGCGGCAGCACCAGCCGCTGCAGCGGCGGCAGGGCGGTCGTGAGGGCGGCCACCCCGCTGGTCACGCTCACGGCCACGGTGAGCACGTAGTCGACCAGCAGGGCCGACCCGGCGACCAGGGCCCACCTGGCCCCGAAGTTGTCCCGGCTGACGACATAGGCGCCGCCGGCCGACGGGTAGGCGGCGATGGTCTGCCGGTAGGAGAGGACCAGGATGGCCAGCAGGGCTCCGATGCCCAGCGCGACCGGGAGCGCCAGCCTGGTCGCGACCGCCCCGCCGGCCACCAGCACCAGCATGATCTGCTCGGTCCCGTACGCGGTCGAGCTGATCGCGTCCGAGGAGAACACCGCCAGCGCGACCACCTTGCGGAGCCGCTCCCGCACCAGCCGCGAGGTGGCCAGCGGCGGCCCCAGCAGCAGGTCCTTCCACCGGAGGGTGGTGGCCGGCTGCTGGCCGATCGGCCGGGCGATCACCGAGGACATCGGGCCGCACCGCGCCTACCCGCGGCGCGGCCGCGCCGGCGCGCCGGTCCGGTCGCTCGAGCCCGGCTGGTCGCCACGCCCACGGCCGCGGTCCACGCCGAGGGGCGGCCGGGGGTCGGTCGACGACGACGTCTGGCGCGACTCGCAGTACCGCTCCGCCACCAGGAACCGCTCCAGCGTGATGACGCCGAGGTATCGGCTGCTCATCGGAGGCCTCCTTCCAGGCCGTGAAGTCCTTCGCCTCCGAGGTTCGCGCTCCCGGGCCGGGATGTCGTCGATGCCAGCGCCCAACCCCGCTCCCGGCCGGCTGCACTCTCCGGGTGCCGGCTACCTGGAACCGGTGGCTGCGACCATGTCGGAGAGCTGGCGGCGCCGGTCCCGGCGCATCATGGCCAGCGCCCATCGTGCATGGGGGATGGCCTCCATGACGAGCCGGCGTCCCCGGGTCCAAGCTGGGAGCAGGAGGTGATCCGCCGTGAGCCGACCCGCACCCGCGCCTCTGACCACCGCGCGGGCGGTGGGGTGCTCCGCCGCCGCCTGGTGCCTGTTCTTCGCGGCCGTGAGCGCCTGGCAGGTCGTCGCCGGCCCGGCCCCGGGCCAGCGGTTCGCCGGCTACGCCTTGGGCCTGGCGATCATGAGCGTGCTGGTCGGAGTGCTGAAGCTTGCCGGCGCGGCCGTGGCCCTGGTCGCGGTCCTGGCGCCGCCGGGGCTGCCGCGCCGGCCGCTGCAGCTGCTCGGGGTGGCGTTGTGGGGTGCGTTCGGGCTGCTGAGCCTGTACTCGGTCGGGAACCTGGTGATCACCGTCGGGACCGTCAGTGGCCTGCTGCCGCCGTCGGCGGCCTGGACCGCCGCCGGCGGCGTGACCGTCAGGGCGGTCCTCTACGTGCTGTTCTTCCTCGTCGGGGCGGCGCTGTTCGGGGTGCTGGCGGTCTGGTTCCATCGGCGCCACCACCTGCGCTGGACCTCGGCGGTCGCCGGGCTGGGCGGCGCGCCAATGCTGCTCGGGCTGCTGCTGGCCGTGGCCCCCGCCATCCTCGGCCAGTGGGGCCTGCTGCCCACCTGATCCCGGAGGTCGCGGTGACGTACGTGGACGTGAACGGGTTGGCGACCTGGCACGAGGTGCGCGGCGAGGGGTTCCTGCGGGGCGAGTACGACCGCGTCTCGCCGGACGGCCCGGAGCACTTCCCGGTGGTGTACGCCAAGACGCTGCGCATGATCGCGGTCGAGGCGCCCACGCTGGTGCTGCAGGGCGACCGCGACGAGGTGACCCTCGAGCACGGCGCCGCGGTCGCGACCGCGCTGCCGCGCGGAAGGCTCGCGGTGCTCCCGGGCACCCACCTCCTGCCGGTGGAGAACCCGGAGGTGGTCAACGCGCTGCTGGTGTGGTTCCTCGGCGCTCACCGGCGGCAGGCTACCCCGGCTTCTCCCAGACCGAGACGTGCTTGACGCTCTCGCCGGTGAACGGCTCCCGCCGCCAGCCGCCCCAGCGCTCCCGCAGGGTCATCCCGGCCAGCCGGGCCATCAGGTCCAGCTCCGCCGGCCACACGTACCGGAACGGGATCGTGCTGTACTCGCCGCGACCGTCCGCGACCTCCAGGTAGTGCCCGCGCATGGCCTGGGTGGCGACGTCGTAGGAGTAGAACACCGACCGTTCCGGACTCACCTGCCACGGCAGGACGTTCTGCCCGGGCGGGAGCCGGCGCAGCTGGGGGACCCTGAGCTCGACGACGAAGCAGCCGCCGGGCTCCAGGTGCGCGGCGGCGTTGCCGAAGCAGGCCACCTGCGCCTCCTGGGTCGTCAGGTTCATGATCGTGTTGAAGACCAGATAGGCCACGGAGAACGTCCCGTCCACCCTGGTCGTGGCGAGGTCGCCGATCGCCACGGGGCTCTGCTGGCCGCCGGGCTTGGCCCGCAGCCGGGCCACCATGGCCTGCGACAGGTCGATGCCGTGGACGGGGATGCCGCGTCGGGCCAGGGGGAGGGCGATGCGGCCGGTGCCGATGCCCAGCTCCAGGGCGGCGCCGTCGCCGGCCAGCTCGGCCAGGAACTCCACGGTGGGGTCGAGGACCGACGGCTGGAACATGTCGGCCGAGTCCTCGTCGTAGGATGCCGCCACCGCCTCGCCGAAATGATTCTCGGGCATGGGCTCCTTCAGCTTGAGATGCCGGCCACCTTGCCCAGGGCGGGGACGGCCGCGGCCAGGACGGCCAGCAGGTCGGGGTTCCACGGCCCCGGGGTGAGGACCACCAGGTGCTCGATGCCGAGCGCGGCCGCCGCCCCGGCCCGGGCGACGAAGGCGTCGGCGGGCTCGCCGGGCTCCAGCCGGGTGCTGAGGGTCTTCTCGATCTGCTCGTACGGCCGGCCGAGCTCCTCGCAGTGGCGGGCCAGGACGGCCAGCTTGCGGGTGACGGTGCGGCCGCCGTCGGGGATGTCGAACAGGTTGCAGGCGTCGGCGTACCGGGCCACCAGGCGCAGGGTCTTGCGCTCGCCGGTGCCGCCGATCAGCACCGGCGGGTGGGCGCGCTGGATGGGCCGCGGGCTGCCGGCCGGGCGCTCCAGCCGGTAGTGCTCGCCGAGGAACGGGGCGTCGTCGCCGGCCCACATCTGGGCGGCGAGCCGCAGGGTCTCCTCCAGCCGCTCGAACCGCTCGGCCACCGGCGGCAGCGGCAGGCCCATGGCCTCGGCCTCGGGGCCGTGGTAGCCGGCGCCGATGCCCAGCCAGGCCCGGCCGCCCGACAGCACGTCGAGGGTGGTGACCGCCTTGACCAGCAGGGCCGGTGGCCGGAAGGTCACCCCGGTGACCATGGCGCCGAGCCGGACCCGCTCGGTCCGGGCGGCCAGGAACCCCAGGGTGGTGTAGGCCTCCAGCATGTCGGTGTCGCCGGGGGGAGCGGTCGGGTCGGCCTGGAGCAGGTGGTCGACCACCCACACGGTGTCGATCCCGGCCTGGTCGGCGTCCCGGGCCACCCGGGCCAGCTCGGCGCCGAGCCGCCCGGGCAGGAGTAGTTGGTCAGGGCGATGCTGACCCGCATCCCGCCCGCTCCGGCGCCGCTCACGACGGCGGCGGGCCGCCGGGCTGCTGCAGCGTCCCGATGTGGGCGTTGGCCAGCAGCCAGCGGCCGTCGGGCCGGGCGGCGACCAGGGTGAGGCGGAACCGGCCGGAGTTGTCGCGGCCCTGGAAGCTGGTCTCCTGGGCCAGGACCCCGACCACCACCGCGGCGGTGCCGTAGTCGCGCGCCTGGGCGTCCTCGACGGCGAAGGCGCGGTTCTCCAGGCCGTTGCCGAAGCGGGCCAGCCACTGCTGGCGGTCCAGGACGAACCCCAACGGCCCGACCCCGACGAAGTCGTCGGCCAGCAGCCCCTCCAGCGCCTCGGCGTCGTTGCCCCGCTCGGCCTTGGCCCAGCGGTCGACGAGGTCGAGCACCTCGGTCTCGGTCGTCATCAGGTCCTCCTCTCGCCGCCCCCGGCGGCCGCGGCCGCGCCTCGGGGGCCGATCTCGGCGGCCGGCGGCTCGGTCGGCCGGGCCGTCACCGTGGCGCCGATGGTGACCGCGATCACGGCGGCGATCGACAGGAAGGTGCGGATGGTGTGGAACTGCTCCCAGCGCGCCTGGATCGACCGCCAGTCGCCGGGCAGGGTCGCCGCCGTCCAGGTGCTGATCTGGTTGTCGATCGGGACCTCGACGGCCAGGGTGATCACCAGGGCCACGGCCATGAGCAGGAACCCGGCCAGCACCCACCAGAACGCCACCGCCTGCCGCCCCTGCCGCAGCAGCGCCAGGGTGACCAGCGCGCTCAGCAGGGCGAGGGGCAGGAGGATGGCCATGGGCACGCCGAGGTTCTGGATCATCTGGTGGCCGACGGCGACGAAGGTCTCGCCCGACAGCTGGTCCATGGTCCGGCTCAGCGAGAACCAGGTGCCCCAGAACACGCCCATCACCAGGGAGAACAGCACGATCGTGGCGGCTTGGGCAGCGCGGGTCTTCACGGCTCCTCTCCTCTCACGTCACTCCTCGCTTCTTGTATTCACTCCAAAGATAGAGCAACAACAAGATTCGTGCTATGTTGCCGGCCATGGAGATGGGCCTGCGCGAGCGCAAGAAGCAGCAGACACGCCAGCTGATCGCCGACACCGCCTGGCGGCTGTTCGCCGACCGCGGCTTCGAGCGGGTCACGGTGGTCGAGATCGCCCGCGAGGCCCAGGTCGCGGTGGCGACGGTCTTCAACTACTTCCCGACCAAGGAAGACCTGTTCTTCTACCGGCTGGAGGCGTTCGGGGCCCAGCTGGTCGAGGCCGTCAGCGAGCGGCCGGCCGGGGAGCCGGCCCTGGCCGCCTTCCGGCGCGCCCTGATGGGGTCCGGGGGGCTGCTCGCCCTGGCGCAAGCCGGTGACCACCAGGCGCTGGAGCGGCTGCGGACCGTCAACCGGGTGACCGCCGCCAGCCCGGCCCTGCTGGCCCGCGAGCAGCTGGCCATGGCCCGCAACGCCGACGCCCTGGCCGCCCTGCTCGCCGCCGAGACCGACGCCCCCGCCGACGACCTCGGCCCCCTCGTGGCGGCCAACGCCCTGATCGGCGTGCAGCGCGCCCTGGTCGACTACACCCGCCGGCGGGTCCTGGCCGACGAGGCGCCGGCCCGGCTCGCCGCCGACGTCCGCGCCCTCGCCCTGCGCTCGTTCGCCCTGCTCGAGCGGGGCCTCGGCGACTACGCCCCCAAACCGCCGTCCCCGGGCACCTGAGCCGACGGCGCCGCCGACCGGAGGATCCAGACCATGGCACAGGCAGCAGTGGCGCGACCCGCCGTCCGCTGGCGGCTGGGCGCCGGGACGCGCAAGGGCGTGCTGCTGGTCCACATCGCCTCCGCCGGCGCCTGGCTCGGCGTCGACGTGGTGATGGCCGTGCTGGTGTTCAGGGCCCTGCTCACCGACGACGGCCGCGCCAAGGCCCTGTCGTTCCGGGCGCTGGAGCTGATCGCGGTGGGGCCGCTGCTCGCCTGTGGCCTGCTCTGCCTGCTCAGCGGGATCCTGCTCGGGCTGAGCAGCAAGTACGGGCTGGTCCGCTACTGGTGGGTGGCGGTCAAGCTGGTCCTCAACCTGGTGCTCACCGGGCTGGTCCTGGTCGCCCTGGCCCCGGAGGTGGCCGCCCACGCCGAGCAGGCCCGCCAGTTCGACGCCGGCCTCCCGGTGCCGCTGGAGGTCGGCCAGCTGATCTTCCCGCCGATCGTCTCCCCCGCCGCCCTGCTGGTGGCGATGGTCCTGGCCGTCTTCAAGCCCTGGGGCCTGATCCGTCGCTCCGGCCGACCAGGAACCAGGTGACCAGCTCGCCCTTGCCCTTGACCTGGACCGGGCCGCGGCGCTCGAACCGGTAGCGGTCCCGCAGCCGCCGGTAGGCGCGGTCGGTGACCTGGATGCAGCCGGGCACCCCGGTGGACTCCATGCGGCTGGCCGTGTTCACGGTGTCGCCCCACAGGTCGTAGCTGAACTTGGCCGTGCCGATCACCCCGGCCACCACCGGGCCGGAGTCGATGCCGATGCGCACCTGCAGCGGCCGGCCGGCCGGGTCGCGGTGCCGGCCGGCCTCCTCCCGGACGGCCAGGGCCATCTCGGCCACCGCCTGGGCGTGGTCGGGCCGGGGGACGGGCAGCCCGCCGGCGACCATGTAGGCGTCCCCGACTGTCTTGATCTTCTCCAACCCATGGCGGGCGGCCAGCCGGTCGAAGGCGGTGAACAGGTCGGCCAGGACCTGCACCACCCGCTCGGGGCTGCTGCGGTCGCTGCTGGCGGTGAACTCGACCAGGTCGGCGAAGAGGACGGTGACCTCGGGGAAGCGGTCGGCGATCGGCTCCTCGCCCCGCTTGAGCCGGTCCGCGATCGGCGCCGGCAGGACGTTCAACAGCAGCCCCTCGGAGCGCTCCTGCTCGGCCAGGAGCAGGCGGTGCGCCGCGTCGAGGGCGCGGCGGCCGCGGATCGCCTCGCCCAGCAGCAGCAGCGCCACCAGCAACGCCAGGTCCGAGACGGCCCCGCTGAGGATCCGGGCGGCATAGTCGCCGGGGAGGTCGGACACGGCCACGAAGACCAACGGGGTGAGCCCGAACCAGGCGACCACCGCCAGCGCCCAACCCCGCCGGCCCGCGGCCCAGGCGGTGACCAGGGCGACCGACAGCGGCACTGAGGAGAACAGGCCCGGGTAGTCGGGCTGGTTGTAGAGGATCAGGGCCGCCGCCGAGGCCAGCAGCACGGCCAGCGGCCAGCGCCGCCGGAGCAGGGACAGGGCGCCGATGGTGGGCGCCAGCGCGTAGGCGAGAGCGTCCGGTTCCCTGCCCTGCTCGACCCCAAAGGTGATCGCCAGCGCGACCGCGACCGTCAGGGCCACCGCCAGGCCCACGTCGACCAGCGGCGCGGGCACCCGCCGCAGCGCTTGCCACCAGGACCCTGCGTCCATGCCATGAGACCTTACCCCCGGCCGCTAGCGCCACCCACGGGGCAGACTGGGGGCGTGACCACGCCGTTCGACTACGACGCCGACCCGGAGCGGTTCCGGTCGCGTCACCAAGCGGGGCGCGCTGATCCACGCCCGCAAGGGCTCGCCGGCGCTCAACCGCTCTCCAGCGCCTCGGGCTGCGACAGGTCCCGGACAGGAACCGAGATCAGGATCCGGTCCGGCTGGACCGTCTGGACCCGGTCCCATTCGACGTAGCGGCCGTCGTGGAACAGCCAACCGGCCAGCACCCTGACCAGCCACGGGCCCTTCACGTGGCGCCGCTGGTAGCCGAGGCGGGCGCCGATGCCGCGTGCGCCGACGATCAGCCCGGCAACCCGCAGGCTGGCGCCGAACCCGCCGACCGGGGGGCCGTCCTGGACCAGGCGGACATCGTGGACCCGGCCGGCGCTCCGGCCCTCCTGGTCGATGACCTCGGCCCCGAGCAGGTCAGTCAGGCGCATCGCTGGCTCCGGGCAGGTGGCCGATGACGTGGTCACGGGTCCAGGCCTCCAGCCGATCGGTCTCCAGCTCCGCCTTTGGCGCGCTGAGCTCGACCGCGCTCCCGATCCTCTTGACGACCGCGAAGGAGACCCGGGCCGGGCGCCGGTCCTCGCCGTCGCCAAGGCGGTTGGCGACGGCCTCCACCCAGGCGCCGAGGCGGCCACCGAGGCGGCGGCCGAGCGCGGCGGGGCCGACGAGGATCGCGGTCACCCGCGGCGGCCCGCCACCGTCGGGGAAGGTCAGCTCCAGGTCGTCGACCTTGCCGGCGAGCCGGCCGTCCCGGTCGACGAGCTGGCGGTCCAGCAGGTGAAGCCCGGCATCCAGGACGCGGCCGGCCACGCCGGTCAGCTCCCCGCCTTGGTCAGGATCATCAGCGGGATCGTGGCCACCGCCACGACCAGCAGCAGGACCAGGTACAGCGACCCCAGGGCGTTGGTGAACCACGAGTTCACCTTGTCCCCCATGTAGTCGGGGTCGTTGGCCACCACCAGGATCGGGAAGTAGGTGAGCGGCAGCGCCGCCGCCGACAGCACGATCGAGTACTCGGTGACCGTGATCGGGTCGACCGTCGTCAGGACCAGCCCGGCTCCGGCGGTGATCGAGACCAGCGTGATCAGGTGGAAGCGGGGGGCGTCCGCCGGCCGGACGAACTTGCCCCACTGGAAGCCGAAGTACTGGGCGATCGAGTAGCCGCAGGACAGGCCGGTCTCCAGGGCCGCCCCGAAGGTGGCCGCGAAGAACCCGACCAGCAGCACGGCCAGCCCCAGCTTGCCTAGCACCAGCAGCGTCGGGAGGGCGACCTGGGACAGGTGGCCGGGCTGGATGCCGCGCGGCTCCAGGAACAGGGTCGCCCCGGCCATCAGGGTCAGCGACAAGAGGCCCCCGAGGGGGAAGCCGAGGTAGACGTTCAGCCGGTTGGTGATCAGGTCGGCCCGGCTCCAGCCCTCCTCCACCGCTCCGGAGGAGAAGAAGAACACCTCATAGGGCGTCATGGCCGCCCCGAGCAGGGCGATGGCAAAGAACCACCAGGTCGGGTGGCTCTCGCCCTGGGGGACGGCCGGGTGGGTGGCGCCGTGCAGCAGCCCGCCCCAGTCCGGGCCCAGCCGCCACAGGGCCACCGCGGCCACCACCAGGGCGAGGCCGGCCAGGCCGAAGACGTTCTCCATGACGTCGAACTTGACTCGCCAGACGACCAGCCAGACCAGGAAGGCGACGATCGGGACCCACAGCAGGTAGTTGACGCTGGTGGCCAGCTCGATGGCCAGGGCGACCCCGCCGATCTCGGCGGCCAGGGTGAGGA
>Ga0307416_100000561_pt1 | contig 18991 bp, 22 predicted proteins | sample DK1Cmetagenome_2_FD_203821 | JGI IMG/M metagenome (GOLD analysis project Ga0307416, IMG submission 203821) | Maize rhizosphere microbial communities from greenhouse at UC Davis, California, United States - DK15-C-3 | ecosystem: Host-associated > Plants > Roots > Rhizosphere > Soil | place...
GATCGTGTCGATCTGCCCGATCGATCTCCCATATGTGGGGACCGCCTCGTCTCTGTGTACACGACACAACAGCAGGTGCAAGAAACCAGCCAGCCGGCGCCGAAGTCCGGTCCACATCTGCCCGCGGCGCGATCCTCAGTCGTCGGCCTGGTGTGGGGCGGCATCTGACTGCGTTGCGTCGGTGTTGATCCCTGCCGTTCGACGCCGTGTCGTCGGCTGGCGACCAAGGAGCGACGCACTACGAGATAGTCCAGCGTTTGATGGTGGTCGATGGCTGGTGCCGTCTAGCGCTGGGCTATTCCCTCTAGTCCGTGGCTGGTGACGGCCGACTATGGACGGTCGGGGGCACAGTAGGGGCACGGATCAGACGTGGAGGCATCAGATGTCAGGGACGCTGATGTGGTTTGCGTCGGAGCGATCGAGAAGTGTGACCGCATCGTGTTCGGGGATGCCGGGTTCTGCGTAGTAGGCGATCAGGGCCTGGCCTGGTGTCCCATTCAGAGTCATGCTTTGGTAGCCAAGCGTTAGGTCGCCGACGTCGGGATGGTGGAAGGTTTTGTGTCCTCGGGTGTGCCCGTGGACGTCGTAGCGGCGCCAGAGGCCGGCGAATTCAGGGCTTTTGAGCACTAGTTCGCCGACGATGGCGGCCAGATCGGGTGCGTCCGGCTCGAGGCCTGAGAGGGCTCGCAGGTGGGTGACGCAGATCCGGAGTTGGCTTTCCCAGTCGTCGAACAGGGTCCGGGCTGTGGGGTGCAGAAAGGTGTAACGCCAAACGTTGCGCTGCGCGACAGGCCAGTCAGCGAGGCCGGCGAACAGAGCGAGGCCGCCGGGATTACACGCTAGGAGGTCTCCGTTGCGGGCCACGACGTGCGCAGGGTTGGGACGAAGGCTGTCGAGCAGGATTCGGACACCGTGGGAGACGGCCCGGCTCGGTGCCGGCGGGGGTTCGGAGACTCGTCGAGCGGCGAGTGCGGCGAGTGAGCGGAGGTGCTCGTGCTCGTCGGGTTCCAGGCGGAGCGCGCGGGCAAGAGCATCGATTACCTCGGGGCTGGGCCGGGTTTCCTTGCCGCGTTCGAGCCGGATGTAATAGTCGTTGCTGATGCCGGCCAGGGTGGCGAGTTCCTCTCGGCGTAGTCCGCTGGTCCGCCGTAGGCCCTGAACGGGCGGCAGACCGACCTCGGCTGGGGTCACTTGGGCCCGCCGCGCCCGCAGGAAACGGCCCAGTTCAGTGCCCCCTCCCTCGACGGTCGGATCAGTCATGCCTTCAGGATCTCAGGCCTTGGCAGCGGTCCATCAGAGCCTTTGGGGGGCCCTGTCACATCCCCGAACAGCAGGGCTCTCCCCGATCCGTGCGGATCGGGAGAGAGTGGGGCGTTGGCCAAGATCACCAGCGTCACATCGAGTTGCTAGATGCCGTGACCGGCCGCTGCTCGGCACCGATAAGGAGATTCAGATGAGCACATCCACGACCCTTGAGCTGGTCGTCGTCATCGGCGCGGGCTCGATGGGCCAAGCGATCGCCCGCCGAATCGGTGTCGGCAGGATGATATTGCTGGCCGACCTAAGAGAGGACGCCGCCCAGGCCGCCGCGAAGACGTTGCAGACAGCCGGCTTCAGCACCTCCACGGCGACCGTCGATGTTGCTTCTCACGACTCGGTCGCAGCACTGGCCAAGACGGCCAATGATCTTGGTTCGGTAGTGCACGTGGTGCACACCGCCGGCCTCTCACCAGCCCAGGCCTCGCCGGAAGCAATCATCGCCGTCGACCTGATCGGCGTGGCATTCGTCCTGGAAGAGTTCGGCCGCATCATCGCAAGCGGTGGGTCGGGGATCGTGATCGCCAGCCAGGCCGGCCACATGCTCCCTCCGCTGCCTGCCGAGCAGAACGAGGCGCTGGCCCGGACCCCCGCTGGCTCGCTGGCGCAACTGCCATTTCTGCAGCGCGACATCGTCACTAACTCCGGCGCGGCCTACGCCCTGGCCAAGCGGGCCAACATTTTGCGGGTGCAGGCGGCCAGCGTCGAGTGGGGTGATCGCGGAGCCCGGCTCAACTCGCTCAGCCCCGGCATCATCATGACCCCGCTGGCGATGGACGAATTCAACTCCCCCGCCGGCGAGGCCTACCAGCGGATGATCAAGGCCTCCGCCGCCGGCCGGGTCGGCACCCCAGACGAAATCGGTGCCACCGCCGCATTCCTGATGGGCCGCGACGGATCTTTCATCACCGGCACCGACCTCTTGATCGACGGCGGCGTGATCGCCTCCATCGGGGCCGGACGCTACCAGCTCAACAGGGGCTAACCGCCAGCGACAAACACCTCCACAAGGGTCCATGTCCCACTATCCGAGGGCGACGGCGACGGTGGCTGAGGGCAGTGGTTGAGCGGCAAGATGTCAGCAGTTGGGTCCGTCGGTATCTCATGGAGAACGGAGAGTCACGTGGAGTACACGAAGCTGGGCAGCACTGGGATGGACGTGTCGCGAATCTGCCTTGGCTGTATGGGTTTCGGGGACGCGGAACGTTGGGTCCACAAGTGGGTCCTCGACGAGGAGAACAGCCGGCCGATCATCCAAAAAGCGCTTGACCTTGGAATCAATTTCTTCGACACGGCGAATGTGTACTCCATTGGAAGGAGCGAGGAGATCCTCGGCCGCGCTCTGAGGGACTTCGCCGATCGCGACGAGGTCGTCATCGCCACCAAGCTGCACGGCCAGATGCGTGAAGGACCGAACGGTCAGGGGCTGTCGCGCAAGGCGATCCTGAGCGAGATCGATCACAGCCTGGAGCGGCTTGGGACGGACTACGTCGACCTGTACCAGATCCATCGCTGGGACTACCAGACTCCTATCGAGGAGACGATGGAAGCGCTACATGACGTCGTGAAGGCAGGAAAGGCCCGATACATCGGTGCCTCCGCCATGTTCGCCTGGCAGTTCCAGAAGGCGCTGCACGTCGCCGAGAAGCATGGCTGGACACGCTTTGTCTCGATGCAGGATCACCTGAACTTGATCTACCGCGAAGAGGAGCGGGAAATGCTGCCGCTCTGCCGCGAGGAGAAGATCGGGGTGATCCCGTACAGCCCTCTCGCCTCCGGACGCCTGACACGCGACTGGTCGTCGGAAAGCACACTTCGGTCCGAAACCGATCAGATCGCGAAAACCAAGTACGACGCGACGGCTGACACCGATCGACAGGTTGTGGAGAGGGTCGCGGAGCTCGCAGACAAGCATGAAGTTCCACGCGTCCATATCGCACTTGCTTGGCTGTTACAGAAGAAGCCGGTGACGGCGCCCATCATTGGGGCAACGAAGATCACCCATCTGGAGGCGGCTGTCGGCGCCCTATCCGTCACTCTGGCCGAGGACGAGGTCACATATCTGGAAGAGCCGTATGCGCCGCATGCCATCGTCGGCCATCAATGAATCAACTGGGCGACAGCGGAGGTGACAATTCTCGGGCCTCTGATCAGCTCTGCAATCGCCGCAGTACATATGGCTCGCCGGGCGCCAGCACCTGAATGCGTTGCGGATTTTCGACGCGGTCCAGCAAAGAATCCGGGTCGGCATTGAACGGCGGAAAGTCAGGAGCATCCACGCTGCCCCAGTGGTACAGCAGCAATGGGGTGCGTGGGTAGGCGTTCGCCATGGCGATCGCGCCGTCGAGTCCGAAGTGCCACTCGCTGTCGGAGAAGTCGAACAGCATGGCATCGGCGGTGGGCATGCGCAGGTGATGGTCGGGGATGAGCCGGGAATCGCCGGGCGCCCAAATGGTGCCGTCTGGTGTGTCGATCCAAAAGCCGCAGCAGTCCTCCGGTTGGAAGACGCGATCGCTCGCGCCGGGGGAATCGTTCTGCCAGGCGTGGTCGGCGGGCGTGACCTCCACGCGCACCGGCCCGATCCCGAAATGGTCGCCGATGTCGTGACCGTACGTCGGAAAGCCTTCCTGCTTCATCAGCGAAGCTACGTACTGCGTCGAGTGGTATTCACCGGTTACGGCGGCAAGATCACGACAAGTGGGCACACTGTAGTGGTCGTTGTCGCTGTGTGTGATCAGCACGGCATTCAACTTCGGCACGTCGTCGGCGGCGATCGGAAACTCGATCATCACCGGCATGTCAAAACCGCCCAGCAAGGGATCGACCATCAGTGTCGTGCCGCGACTGTTGATCAAGAACCCGGCCATGCCCAGCCACCGCAACAAGGTCGCATCTGCTGCTTCAAATGCCTCTGCACCGAATGGCTGTGTCTGTGGTGCTCGGGCCTGCCGCTGCATGGCTGGACCATATCGCGAGGGGGACAGCACAGGGAATTCAGCCGACGGCCGAGGATCGGCACGTTGGTGATCCAGAATTAGCAATCACGGCGGCGCTGCCCGCGGCGAAGCGAAGTGACGGCGCGACTCGATCGCTGAGCTGCTGTAAAGATGACATCAGCCGCCCTCGTGGCACCTTGAGCAAATTAGCTACGGAGTGAGACGGTTAGGCGACGACCGCAGAAGGAGGCTTGATGCCAAGGTTCTTGTTTGAAGCGTCGTACACGGTGGAGGGCCTCAAGGGTCTCCGACGGCAAGGCGGAAGCGGTAGACAGGAAGCCGTAGCCAAAGCCGCCCAGAGTGTTGGTGGACGGCTCGAGCACTTCTACTTCGCCTTCGGCGACCATGACGCCTTCGCTGTAGCCGACCTTCCGGACAACCAGAGTGCCGCCGCATTCGCACTTGCCGTGAGCGAGGCGGGGGGCGCCAGCGTACGGACAGTGGTGCTCCTGACGCCGGAAGAAGTCGATGCGGCCGCCAAGCACTCTGTCGAGTACCGACCCCCAGTCGAGTGGGAAGCACGGCACTTTTAAGGAGTCGGACCGTTGGATGAACGGACGCGCGGTCGGGTGCCGTGCTTTCGCGGGCTGTGTCAGGAACGCAGGAGCACCTTGATGGCCTGCCGGGTGTCCATCGCCTCGTAGCCGGCCGCTGCCTGGTCCAGCGGGAGCTCGAGGTCGAACACCTTGCCGGGGTCGATCCGGCGGTTCCAGATCAGGTCGATGAACTCGGGCAGGAACCGGCGGACCGGGGCGGGTCCGCCGTGCAGGTTGATCCCGGAAAAGAACAAGTCCGTGACGGGAAGTTCCACGTCGTGGAATACGCCGACGTACCCGAGGTGGCCGCCGGGACGGGTGGAGCGGATGGCCTGCATCATCGACTCTTGGGTGCCGACGGCTTCCACAACGCTGTGTGCGCCGAGCCCTCCGGTCAGCTCCTTGACTCTTGCCACTCCCTCGTCGCCGCGCTCTTCGACGATGTCGGTGGCACCGAACTCCCGGGCCAACTTCTGCCGAGGCTCATGGCGGCTCATCGCGATAATCCGCTCGGCGCCGAGTTGCTTGGCGGCCAGCACCGCCAGCAGGCCGACAGCCCCGTCCCCGACCACCGTCACCGCCTTCCCGGGTCCGGCCTGGGCGGCAACCGCGGCGAACCACCCGGTCCCCAGCACGTCTGAGGCGGCCAACAGTGACGGGATCAACTCCGGGTCGGGCTGGTCGGGCGTTGCCACTAACGTGCCATCAGCCAGCGCGATGCGCACAAATTCAGACTGGGCACCGGTCGCGGCGGCCGGCTGACGCTGAACACAGTGAGTCTGGTATCCGGACTGGCAGATCTCGCAGGTGTTGTCGGAGGCGAAGAAAGAGCCGACCACAAACTGGCCGGGCTTGATCGTGCTCACCGCATCGCCGACTTCCTCGACGATCCCGACGTACTCATGACCCATCGGAGTCGGGCCGTTCGTCTCCCCGATCCCCCGGTAAGGCCACAGGTCCGATCCGCAGATGCAGGACGCGGGGACGCGGATGATCGCATCTGTTGGCTCGACAATCTGCGGGCGCTCGCGCTCTTCGACACTGACGTCGCCAGGGCCGTGCATGACCACACCACGCATGAAGATCTCCTCGAATCGGCAGTTGATCAGCGGAGCAGGCAGCGCCGCGCGGCCCAAACCCCCCGGCCTGCAACAGCCCCGTCAACCATATCTAGGAAACCCGATTTGCAGCCGGCGTGGGAGACCCTGATGAAAGGTGTACTGACCAGGCATCCCTCACCACACGGACGGTCCGTATGCTCCCGGCATGACCGAGGCGGCTGCAGACCGATCACATCGACCTGTATCAGATGCACCACATCGACCGGACTACGCCGTGGGAGGAGATCTGGCAGGCGATGGAGCAGCTGATCCGCCCAGGGCAAGATCAGCTGCGTCGGCAGCAGCAACTTTGCCGCGCCTGGTAAGGCCGCCCCGGCATCAAGATCTCCTCCGCGCACCACGGTGAGACGGACGACGAAAAGGAACAGGAATGACTGCAACGAATGAGAACGGCAGCTTCGCCGGCAAGGTCGCCTTCGTAACAGGTGCCGGGAGCGGCATGGGTCGCACGACGGCCCTAGCCTTCGCGCGCGAAGGTGCGAGCGTGGTGCTGGCCGATGTGTCCGACGGGGGCAACAAGGAGACGGCGCGAATGATCGAGGAACTCGGCGGCCGTGGTCTCGCCGTCCGTTGCGACGTAACCCGGTCCCGGGATGTGCAGGCTGCACTGAACCAGGCGGTCGACGCGTTCGGGCGTCTCGACGTCGCATTCAACAATGCCGGCGCCGAACAAAGGCCAAGCGTGACGGTCGATGTCACCGAGGAGGAATGGGACCGGATCATCGCCATCAACCTCCGCAGCGTGTTCTTGTGCATGAAGTATGAGATCCCATTAATGCTGGAACATGGGGGCGGCGCGATCGTGAACAACTCCTCTGGCGCCGGCATCAAGGCCTTTGGGCGTGGAGCCGCCTACGCTGCCGCGAAGCACGGTGTGGTCGGCCTGACCAAAGACGCCGCATTGGACTACGCCTCGTCAAACATCCGCATTAACGCCGTCTGCCCTGGAATCGTCGACACCGAGATGATGCAGCGGTTCACTGGCGGCACCAACGAGGGCCGGGACAGAGTGATCGCGCAGGAACCGATCGGACGGATGGGAACACCGGACGAGATCGCCGCCGCCGTCTTGTGGCTCTGTTCTGACGCAGCGTCCTTCGTCATCGGCCACGCCATGGTCGTCGACGGAGGCCAAACGGTCTGAGAACGCCCAGCAACCGCAAGCGCCACTGCAAAGGGGGCGGCAGAGTGATGGGCGGCACAACAAACCAAGCATCATCTGAGCCGACAAAGCAAATGGTACTTAGAATGGTACATTTTTTGGTATGCAAACGACCATTGACCGAGCCGGCCGAATAATAGTCCCCAAGGCGTTGCGCGATGAGCTCCACCTCGAGGGAGGCACGGCTGTGGAGATTCGGATCAATGACGGCCGGCTGGAAATCGAGCCCGTGCCAACACCGATGCGTTTGGTACGACGCGGGAAGGGCATGGTCGCTACGACAGAGAAACAATTGCCACCGATCGACGCCGATGACGTACGAGCGGTTGTTGAATCACTGCGGCGATGAAGGTCGTTGACACGTCTGTCGCGGTTGCTGCCTTCGGCGACTGGCACCGCTTGAACGGCGCCGCATGCGAATTGCTGGACCAGGGAGTACTCATTCCTGCGCATGCACTGCTCGAGACCTATTCCGTACTGACAGGATTCCCGCCGCCGTACCGGGCGGCTCCGAAGATTGTCATGAAGTGGCTCAATGACCGATTTGACAATGTGCTCACGCCACCAGACATCGCAGCTCATCATGAATTGATTCGGACCTTGGCCAGGGCCGGGCGGCGAGGTGGCGTCGTGTACGACGCACTGGTTGCCATGACAGCTAAGAACAGTGGTGCCGCGCTAATCACGGCAGATCGCCGAGCCGCCGCAGTGTATGACCTGATCGGGGTGCAGCGGCAGTTCCTTGGTGATTAGAACGGGTAGCTAGCAGGCTCCTAGTTGTTGTCCGAGGTTTATCCCACCGGCTATGAGCCGGGGCGAGTTCCAATTGATGTTGTCGGGTCTCAAAAGACCAGGCCTACGCATTACGAGCGAATCCAGTGCTGGACGGTGGGAGATGAAACGCAGACGCCGGGTCGATGCGCAAGCGTGAATCAGCCGTCCACAGGTTGGGGTGCTCGCTCCTGAATTATCCCGACGAGTTCTCCACTGTCGCGGTCGCGAATCCGCCCCAGGCACGCCGAGTCGGCGTGTCGTCGCCGAGGGTGCGCTGATCGCCAAGTGACAGCCCACAGGATCGGAGCAGTTCGGCCAGCCGTTCGCGAGAGGGCGGGGTGCTGTCAACGCCAAACTTCAGCGTCTCTCCCGTGGACTTTGTGGCGGCCCTCCCGTAACGCCAATAGGGCGCCCGCGACTCAAGAGCTTCGGTGGTGAAGTAATCAAACGCGACCACACTCCCCTGCGCCGTCGAAGCGATTTTCCGCAGGGAGTCTTCGACGGCCTCCCGGGTGAGGTACATCGTCACGCCTTCCCACAAGAACAGCGTTCGCTTACCGCGGTCGAATCCCGCTGCGGACAGGCAGGCCAACCAGTCATGCTTCTCGAAGTCCGCCGCAACGAATGTCACCGCGCTGGAATCTATGCCAACCTTCTGCAGCGTCTCGCGCTTGACCATCTGCGTTTGTGGAGAATCAACCTCGAACACCCGCACCCGGGTGTCGCTCGGCAGCCGGTACGCGCGGGTGTCGAAACCCGCACCGAGGATGACAAACTGCGCGACGTTGGGTAGGTACCGGTCGACCGCGGCGTCGAAAACCAGATGCGCGCCGAGGCCTCGTACTGAGGGGGCACGTCGCCCTCGAAGGGGTATCGGAAAGCTCGCGGCACGTACCCGGTGACCCGGTGCGCCAGCAGCACCGGACCAGTCGTCAGGCGCAGCCCCAGGCGTGGGACACCGGGAAGGGCTCGCATCAGCCGATCCGCTACCTCGTCCTGCCGTGTCCCGAAGTTGTGCTCGGAGAACCGGGCAGACAGCGGGCCCTGCGCCGTCACGGAAACACCCGAGCGTCCTGCGGCAAACAACTTGACCACCCACACGATGTAGCCGGCCACGATCACCGGGGACATCAGCGTGCAGAGAAGGTAGAACCCGACACGTGAGACACGCGTGCGCATCTGCCCCCTCAAGCCATCTTTCACGCCACCTGCCACTTTAAGCCGGCCACCGCGCCTCACCGGAGAAATACGGTTCAAAGGCCGCGGCCGGTGGTCGCTTCGTCGCCCCGGGTCCGGCCCCCTTCCTGTGGGCTTCCTGGTTCCAGGAGCCGCGGTCTCGTCTTTCGCACTCATTGGGGCTGCCGGTCTAGGTGTCGACGAGCCGGACCTAGCCGGACTCGTTGTCGTAGCAGCCGTGAATGACGCCGTCGGCGTCCGGGATGGCGGCGTACGCGACACCGCCAACCGTCAGCGCGAGCAGGAGGCCCGAGCCCACAACCCCTATCAGCTTGCGGTTCATGGTGACCTCGCTTCGGTGCTTGGGCGGGACCTGCGCCCGGTGTAGAGGAGGATGACGGCGGCCAGGCCCCCGAGGATGGCGAAGCCGGCCGACAGTCGCGCCCCGACCGGCACCTCGGCAACCGCGAACGCCGGGACGGCTCCGAGCGCGTTCAGGATGATCAGTACGGCCGCTGCACGAATCGGCCGCCAAGTCTCTCTCCACCAGGCGAAGCCCAAGAGCCCGACGATGAAGGCTCCCAGCCCAACGAACAAGGCGACGATCGGGATCGGGGTGGGGTCAGTGCCGCCGGCCATCAAGAGGCCTTCGACACACGACTCGAGACCGACGAGCATGCCGATGGCCAACCCGATCCGCTGACCGGGCGAAAAGCCCGTCATATCCACTCCTTACTGGGACTGTCTTCGAAGTGCAGGTCCAGACTCTCGTCGCGCGATGTCCCGACGCGAGGTCCGCGGTCCCGGTACGCAGGAACCGTTTCCCTCGGGCCGGGACTCAGATCCGGCTCCGCTGCCGGCCGACGGGATAATGATGGTGCCATGGCGATCCGGATACTCCTCGCCGACGACCACCCGGTCGTGCGCTACGGCCTGACCGCGATGCTCGATGCCGTAGAGGACATCGATGTGGTGGCGAGCGTGCCCGACGGGCCATCCGCTCTCCGGGAGGCACAGCTGTGCACCCCGGACGTGGCGATCCTCGACATCCGGATGCCGGGTGTCGACGGTGTCGAGGCGACCCGGCGGCTCCGGGCGACCGTTCCTAAGACGGCGGTCCTCCTGCTCACCATGTACGACGACGACGCCACCGTCTTCACTGCGATGCAGGCTGGCGCTCGGGGCTACCTGCTCAAGGGCGTCTCCCAGAACGAGATCACGACCGCTATTAGGGCCGTGGCGGCGGGCCAGGTCATCTTCGGCGCAGGGATGGCCACCCGGATCATGACCTACTTCTCGCAGACCCCGGCGACCACGTCGAGCGCCTTTCCCCAGCTAACCAAGCGGGAGCTGGAGATCCTCGAACTGCTGGCCTCCGGGTGCGGGACCGTCGACATCAGCGCTCGCACGCACCTAGCCCAGAAGACCGTCAGCAACCAACTCACGGGCATCTTCGCCAAGTTGCAGGTCGCCAACCGGACGGAGGCCGTCATCCGGGCAAGGGACGCGGGTCTCGGCACACTCCCGGAGGTCTGATGCCCGGCCCGGTACTCATAGCGCTCGCCGCCGTCGGGGCGACGCTGATGGTCAGCGGCTGCACCCTCGTCATCGGCGGGTGGGCCCGGCTCTCGGGTGCGCTCCTTGCCCTGGCCGGCGCAAGCGCGGTTGCGACTGCCCTGCTGGAGCACGCGGGTGGGCACTCGGTCGGGACCCGGACGCTGACCGTCGCGGTGCTGGTTGGCCTGTCTGGCCTTGCCGCCTACCCGGACCCCGAACGGTGGGGCCTCGGAGATCTGATTGCGTTCGGGCTAGTCGCCGCCTGGGTGCCGGTCGGGATCGCTGCGGCGGTTGTCGACCACAGCTCCCTTAGTGACGCGATGACCCGCGCACTCGCACCCCAAACGGTCGGCCCTATAGCGGTCGTGGCCTTGTGCCTGCAGACGCTGTGGCGGTTCGAGAGGGCGGGTTGCAAGGAACGGCGGGCGCTCGCCTGGATGGCCGTCGGGGCCGGGATCCCGCTCATCGTCGGGTTGGCGATCGCGTTCTTCCTGCCGACGGCCTTCGGTGCCGTGGTCGCGGTCGGGCTGTGGGTGATCGTCGGCCCCGCGCTCGTCCTGGGCACCCGTGACCCGGATCGGCTCGACGCCCAAGCCGTAGGCGTCCGGTTCGCAGAGATCGTCTGCGCGGTCGTTGTCTTCATTGCCCTGTTCGGCACCGTCCAGGCGCTGCTGGGCCTACTGACCGAGGACGGGACCATCGGACCAGGTCTGGTCGCCCTGGCAGCAGCCCTGTGCGCCTTCGCCCTCCACCCGACCCGGATCGTGCTGCGCCGCGTCCTCGACGAGATCCTTTTCGGCCGCCGTCCGGACGCTCTCAGCGCCGCGACCGACGTGGCCGGCGTCGCGTCGGCCGATCCCTCGGCGGCATTGGAGGTGATCCGGTCCACCTTGGTCCTCCCGTACGCCGGGATCGTCGAGTCGGACGCGGAGATAGCGACCTCGGGGACGCCCGTTGCCCACACCCGCCGCTTCGCCCTCGACCTCGGTGAGGACACGACCGCCGAGCTCGTGATCGGACTGCGACCCGGCGATCTCAGGCTGACCGACGACGACGAGAAGGTCATCCGCCTGGCCCTGCCGCTGCTCGCCCAGACGATCCGATCCCAAAGGCTGGCGGCTCAGGTGCAGGCGGCACGGGGGGCCATGGTCACGGCCCGCGAGGAGGAGCGCCGGAGGATCCGGCGGGACCTGCACGACGGACTCGGTCCCCGACTGTCCGGCATCGCGTTCATCGCGGATGCCGTCCGCAGCACCCTTCGCAGCGACCCGGAGCGCGCCCTCGACCACCTGACCCGCCTACGCGGCGAGACCGAGCAAGCCATCGACGACATCCGTCGTCTCGTCTACGCGATGCGTCCCCCCGGCACTGGACGAACTCGGCCTCCTCGCCGCGGTCGCGCAACAGACCGCCGGTCTGCGAACGCCGGCTGGCGACCCGTTCAACGTCCGGATTAACGCCTCGCCCCTCCCGTCACTCCCGGCTGCCGCGGAAGCGGCGGCCTACCGGATCGCGGTCGAGGCCACAGCCAACTCTGCGCGGCACAGTGGGACGACAACGGCTGACCTGACGCTCTCGGTGGACGGCGGAGCGCTCGTGCTCTCGGTCCGGGACGAGGGACGCCGGGGCTCCTGGGTAGCGGGCGTGGGGATCACCTCGATGCGCGAGCGGGTGGCAGAGCTCGGCGGTGAACTGGTCGCGGACAAAGGTCGCGTCGAGGCGCGACTGCCGCTCGGCGACCAGGTCGCCAGTCATCCGCTGAGCCAGTCGTGACCCAGCTCAACGCCCGCGGAAGATCGCCCGGCCGAGGAGGCCTAACCCCACCACGGTGAGGACGCCTGCAACCGTATTCATGGCCAGAGCGATCGTTGGGTCCCTGAAAACACCGCCGGCGACGAAGTGGATCGGCTGGCTCACTGCCAGGCCGACCCCTGCCCACAGGGGGATGACCCTGCTGCGGATGGCGGCCATGCCGAGCAGCACCATGCCGAGCGTGTGACCAACGACGAAGATCCCCAGGGCGGCGAAGAATGCTGTGTGGACGCCCCATGCCATGTTGGTCACCAAGTCCTGGTCCAGACCGTTCGTGGCGCCGTACCATATGATCGCGTCCGACCCGGCGACTAGCCAGGCCAAGCACAGGTAGCCCGGTACGGCGAGGATCATGGCGGCGGTCGTCAGCCGGGGCGCGCGAGCATACGTCGCTCCGCCCGCCCAGATAACCGCGATCGGGAACAGGAGTGCCTCGAGGAAGCCGGACCACACCAAAAGTCCTTGGCGACTGGGATCCGCGTACACGGCTGCAGTCAGTTCGGCCTCGCTCAGCGTGCCGGGATCCAGAGAGAGGAAGAGGCCGCTCACCAGCGTGAGCGCCGGAGCCAGTGGCATCAGGATTGGCGCGGCCAGCCGCACCGGACGGGGTGCGGGAGCCCGCGTGTCCGCGGCGGTGCTGGCGGACAGGGTGGTGGTCGACATCGAGATCCTCCTGGTAAGAGCCGTGGGTGTCTCCACCGTCGGCCGTCGGCCCTCCCCGTGTCAGCGGGGTCTCTTCCCGGATCCTGGGTGGCCGCTCCCGACCTCGAGGTCTCCGCTCCCGAGACCAGGCGGGCTATCGGCCCGGGCAGGTCGCCTCAGGTCGGGCCCTCGGCGGCCCGTCGGCTGTGTCCGCGAGCGCCGCACCAAGAAGGGCACCTCGGGGATCACGAATGCTTGATTCATCCGCTCCACTATGCCAACCAGCTGATGGAGGCCCGGAATACGAGCCAGAGGAAAGGCCGGGCAGCCGACGGTTGGAGCGCGTGCTGGTCTATCGCGGACTACCCTCCGCCGAACACGAGCCGAAGCCGTACGCTCGGAACCTGGCACAGAAGACCGAACGGGAGCGCGATCCACGGGTCAAGGTCACACTGAGGCCGCTCAAGTACCGCTACGAGCGAACAGCGGATGGCCGCAAGGCCACAGACACTAGCGGCCGACCCAGACCCATCATCATCGAACGCTTGGAGAAGGGTGTGGACGTATTGTGCGCGTTGCCCTGATCCGTGAAGCCAGCGACCCAAACATCGACCTGGTGATCTTGGCCTCGCAAGACACAGACCTGGAGCCAGCGCTGGATGAAGCGCTCTCGCTCGGGACCGCCAAAGTGGAGACCGCGTCGTGGTACGACAACGTCGACCGGCGGGCAAGCAAGGATACGGCCGCGTAAACCTGCCCGCATCTGGAATACGCGCTTGAACGTGCAAGCGTTTATGACGTGCCAAGATCGCAAGGATTGCGCCTAAATTAGGTCAATCAGGCTCGATTGGGCGGTCTACCACCGAGAGGTCCGCGCGATACGCGGAGCAGCGAGTGGCCGGCAGCGGAACTCGGCAGCCGCGAATCGCCTTCCCGGACTGGTCACGTGGCGGCCTTAAGGCAGCTGGGTTCACGGGCTTCGGGCTCTTTGCTGATCTTGTTGGAGTAGAGGTTCCGGCGGCGCGAGGCGCATGTCTAGTGACCTGGCCACCCCCTGATCAGCCCCCCTTTCTGCCCACCGCACGGCTGGGCGGTTCACGGGCCGCGATCCCTCCGTGCCGATCTCAGTGCTGCGGCTGCTTGGGTGGCCGCATCACGTGTGCTGTACATCGGCGAGGCCATTGGAGGCTCGACAGGCCCGCCGAGGACTCAGGAAGCGGCTAGACGAGTTTCGCAGTTAGGGTCAAGGCGAACCGGTCGGCCACAGGGGTGAGGATTCATCTGCCAGCTTGAAGAAAGTGACCTAAGGGTGAATCGCTATCGTTGACGGGTGCAGCAGTCAGCCGGGCAGCAGCTCCGGCGAGCGAGCCAACGAGGAGGCGGCCGTGAGAAAAATATCTGTCCAAGAATTTATCACTTTAGACGGAGTGATGCAGGCACCGGGCGGGCCCGACGAAGATAAGTCGAGCGGCTTCAAGTTCGGTGGCTGGACCGCGTCGTATTTCAACGAAGCCGACGCAGAGGCTGGTGAGTTCATGGCAAAACTGATGCAGCCCTCGGATCTCCTGCTGGGTCGGAAAACCTTTGATATTTTTGAAGACTATTGGCCCAAACACGCCGAGATGTGGCCGGGGATCATGGAGGTCACCAAGTATTGTGTGAGCAAGACCAGGGACAAGTCAGATTGGCAAAACTCGAAATTCCTGAAGAGCGTCGATGGCATCAAAAAGCTCAAAGAGACAGAAAGTTCTGAGCTCAAAGTCATAGGGAGCGGCAATCTAGTCCAGACACTCTTCAAGCATGATCTGGTTGATGAGCTGTGCCTGATGACGTTCCCCATCACGCTAGGAACGGGTAAGCGTCTGTTCGGCGAAGGTGCAATTCCTGCGGCCTTCACCCTGACGGACAGTTTGGTCGCTTCGAATGGAGTGATCTTCACTATTTTCAAGAGAGCCGGCGAAGTTAAGACTGGTACGGTCGGGGCTTAAGCGTCGTACAGGTTTGCCGACGCTGCTCCAGTCCTTCATCGACTAGGACTACGACGGAGGATACGAGATCATCGTCGTCGACGGCGGCCCGACGGACGAAACGATCAAAGTCGTGAAGCGCTTTCAGAAGCAACTACCCACCTTGGCGGTCTATTCCTGCGAGTGCGGCATATCCGAGCAGCGCAATTCCTGGCCAGCCTGGCAAGCGTCGTCCCGATATTGTCACCACCGTGACCGCGATTGTAGGTGTTGCGGGAATGAGCTGAGTAAGTCAACGGCCTAATCTTCTCGGCGCTAACTCAATTAATGGGGCCCAGCCCGAGAAGATTCGAGGAATGTGGGCGCCTTTCTGGGCTTTGCAGCGATTACGTCTCAATCGTCGACTTCACGGCTGGGTGGTGGCTCTCCTGGGCTTGGTCGACCGGATCTGATTGATGGAAGCAGACCAAGATCGTTGCGTGGGGCCACGTCGGGGACGCGGAAGCCAAAGCTGTGAAAAATCTGGCACACGTAGGCGAGCAGAACTATGGCAAGAATGCCCGGCTTGTTGCCGATGTGTTTTTGGATTCAGATTGCCGCCACGCATGTGCTTTGGCCTCGCGCGATCATGCTGGCGATTCGAGTGATCGGAAATTGAGCTCGTCCGACTCGCAAAATCCCGCAGAAAAGCCCGTGGAGCCGCCCAAACCGCAACCTGCGCGGCCGAATCCGGAATTCAGAAACGACCCTCGGATACAACGACCCGCCAGATCATCCCGGCACGCAATCTGAGGGGGGTCCTGCGGTGCTCATGAAAATAGTGCATTCGCGTCTCAATAGGCACCGCCCGACTCTAGTGTCTGCATACCGGCTATGGCGCTATTTGTGGTTTGATCTGAGCGGTTAATTGATCTTGGCCTCTCCGATCCGCCATTCCGACCCATCCATGGTCGCCTTGATATGTCCGGTGGTGGTCACTGCCGTACGGATCCTCCGCGAGGGGCCGGCAGGCCTCGGTGGGTCAGCTTGGCAAGGTCGGCGGGAATGGGCTTCACGCCCACCGCCAGCCACGATTGAGAGCAAGTTCATTGACGATTGCAATGGTGACCGCCGAGCCGGTCAGAACTACTTCTGTGGAGTGTGGAGGACGGCGCAGGTGCTGCTCTACAGCCCGGAGTTATCGACAGGTCGGAGTCCTATTGGCACCTCGGGCGGCAGTGTGGCGAACTGACGCATCAGTACAAGTTTGGAGACGATCGGATGGAGAAGTTGCTGCTCCGATCTCGGAGCCGCCTTGGGGAATCGAACCCCAGACCTACGCATTACGAGTCGGCAGCACGGCGTCTAGTGCAGCATCCGTAGCCGTATTCGCGTCCGCCAGTGTCTGGGAAGATGTGCCGTTACCCGAGCCGTAGGCTGCTCGATTGGCTGCCCACGGACCTAGCGGCGGCCTTCAATCCGTAGGCCTCGACACCAGCGATTACGGTCATCGCCCTGCGGTTCGCTGAGTGCGGCGCGACACCGGTCGCCGTCGTGAGAGCAGTCGAGTTTCGCAAATATGGTCCGCGGCCTTGTCGGAGAGGGCGGCTGCTCTTGGGATACCGTCCTCGGCGTGCACAGCGCGCCGCTCGGCCATGTCCTCGACGATTAACTCGCGTTTGCACGGCGGCCGGTGGATTGCAGAAGCCAGCCAAGTATTCTACGGTAGAGATCAAATAGAGAAGACGCCGCGGAGAATACTGATCGGAGACGCCGATGACGAGGATGACGGTCTCGGGTCACCGCTATGACCTGGATCCTAGGGGTGTGGAAGCGGCCCTCCAAGGAGCGCTGCCCGAGCCGATCCAAGACCACTTCGTCGTGATTAACGGCCGGCGCTGGCCACCCAAGCAGGCCCTGGCGCTGGTAACAGGGCTCGACCGGGCCGACTTCACAACCCACCAGGCACGCCGAGCCCTGACCCGTCTTGGCTTTCCTGCCGGACGAGCAGCGAGCCCCAGGGGAAACCACCAGGTGGCCTCCTCAGCAACCGCGGCAGCGCGGCCAAAAGTTTCCGGCACGGCCGGGCGCCCAGAGCCCTTGGCGGAGGCACTGCGCCCCTTCATCGGCCAGTGGGTGGCCGTACGCGGCGATGAGGTACTCGTTGCCGCACCCTCGGCAAAACAGGTCGTCGCGTGGCTGGCCCGGCACCGCCAACGCGCACAGGCCATGTTCCGCGTCCCGGGCTTCGAGCAGGACATCACCGGCGCAGCCCCGCAATGAGGTTCTCGTTCCGGGCCCTGCCGGCTGGGAGCGGCGGGTCGATGACACCGCGGCCCGTCGTCGACATCGCCCTCGAAGGTCTGGCGGATGCACCGATGGAATGCCTGCTCGATACCGGCGCGCTACGGACGCGGATGAGCGTCGAACTGGCACCCCTCGCCGGGATCGAGTTGTCCGGCGCCCTCACCGAGGAGTTCTACATCGCTGGCCTGAAGACTGTCGGCGCGCTCGCCCGCGTCAACCTCACAATGGCCGACGGCACCGATGAGTTTTCCTGGGACGCGCCAGTGTGGTTCTGCGATCCATGGCCTCACCCCTTCGGCCTGGCTGGCCTCGAGGGTTTCCTATACCACTTCCTGGTGACGATCCGCGCCTACGACGGGTACCTCGACATTGAGCCACGGCCCTAATTCCGGGAGTCACACATATTCGCTTCATCAGGAAGTTTCATAACCTTAGCCAAGTGCGATCCCCGGTGAGCGACAGCGCGCTTGATCATTAATAGCTCGTAGGCAATGAGCCGCCTTGGGGAATCGAACCCCAGACCTACGCATTACGAGCGAGTCCGGTGCACGACGGTGGCCGATGGTTGGTGCGGTTTGACGCTGGGCTATGCCCGACAGTCCGGGGCAGGTGACGGTCGATGACGGATGGATGGGGGCACGTCAGGGGCACGCAGGCTTACCGCTTCTGTTCCCTGAGACTTGCTCTGGCTTTCCACGGGACTCGTCCTCAGTGGTCCGAGCCAGCACGATGACCTTGCTGGAGTGTTGCCGTCACCCCGTCGGGGAATCTGTCTTTCGCAGCATGAAGCCGGCCATAACGTCTTGCGCGGCCTCGACCATGTGTCCGCCGTTGGCCGTCCTGCAGCCGACGGATTCCGCAGCCGCGAGGAATGCGGTCAGGCCGTGTCCGGCAATCACATCGCCGACGAACATAGACGATGTCAGCAGCGCAGCATTGACGGGGAGCGGGTCATTCTCCTCCATGCCCATGGGAGTCGCGTTGCACACCAGATCGCAGCCGGTGGGATCCGGCGGCCCTGCACTCACCCGCCCTTGGCCGAGCCCCGAGAGCAGGTCGATGAGCGTCGCAACGCGGGAGCCGTCGGCATCGTGGATGACGAGTTCGCGGATTCCAGCCTCAAGCAGGGCGATCGCGATCGCGCTGCCTGCGCCGCCAGCGCCGACGAGGAGGACCCGCGCTCCCTCCGGTTCAGCTCCATGGTCCTTCTGCGCCTTCACGAAGGCGAGTCCGTCGAGCATGTCGCCGTGCCATGTTCGGTCAGGATTGCGGCGGATGACGCTCACGACGCCGAGCATCTTGGCGCGCTCAGAACTGGTGGCGCAGTGGGTGAAGGCGGTGAACTTGTGCGGCATGGTGACGAGGATTCCGTCGACGTTCCGCGAGGCCGTGAGCCCCGCCATGACGGCGTCGATGTCATCGGCCGCCACCTGCATCGGGACGCAGATGCCGTTGTAGCCGCGCTCTTGAAAGGTGCGGGTGAGACGCATCGGGGACTCAACGTACTTGATGGGGTCGCCGATGATCGGGAACAGCCGGGTGGCGCCGCTGAGCTGACCGAGCATTGCCATTCCTTCCTCTCTTGTCGCCGCTTCTAGCCTCGGGTCAGATTCTGTCAGCGCACCGTTCAGTCGGCGCGGCCACA
>Ga0307416_100000562_pt1 | contig 18936 bp, 17 predicted proteins | sample DK1Cmetagenome_2_FD_203821 | JGI IMG/M metagenome (GOLD analysis project Ga0307416, IMG submission 203821) | Maize rhizosphere microbial communities from greenhouse at UC Davis, California, United States - DK15-C-3 | ecosystem: Host-associated > Plants > Roots > Rhizosphere > Soil | place...
CGCAGTGCGCCGCGCGGCCGAGGCCGAGTCCGACACCCCGCCCGGCGACGACGTCGCGGTCTTCGCCGCCCTGCGCGCATGGAAGAACCGCTTTCGGTGAACCCGCGGCACGGTTGACGCTCCCCGGGGCGACGCCTACCATCGCCCCGACCGTACCGGCTGTCGGTCGCGCGTGCACCGCTCGCGTCGACTCGACTGCAATGCAGGCAGGAAACGCCCGCGTCAAGCGGTCGTTCATCTGGATATCGAATTGCGAATAGCGATCCTCCCCGCCCTGGCGCTCGCCGCATTCCTCGTGGGCTGCGCCACCGCGCCGCCGCCTCCGGCCGATCCGCCGCCGACGATTGCCGTCGCGCCCGCGCCGGAGCCGCCGCCTCCCGAACCGCTGCCGCCGCTTGCAGCGCTGGAATCGCAACCGTTGTCACGGCTCGTCGTGCCGGGCCCGTTCTCGCCCGCGGTCGCCGATGAACTCGAGCAGCTGCCGATGCCCGCGCCGGACGTCTGGGATCGCATCGTGCGCGGTTTCGCCGTGCCCGACATCGAAGGGCCGCTGGTCGAGAAATGGGAGCGCTGGTATGCCGAGCGCCCCGACTACGTCGCGCGCATGGTGGACCGCAGCCGGCGCTATCTCTACCACATCGTGACCGAGGTCGATCAGCGCGGCATGCCGCTCGACATCGCGCTGCTGCCGATGATCGAGAGCGCGTTCAACCCGGTGGCGATCTCGTCCGCGCGCGCTTCCGGGATCTGGCAGTTCATGCCCTCCACCGGCCGGCACTTCGGGCTGCAGCAGAACTTCTGGTTCGACTCTCGCCGCGACGTCCTCGCCGCCACCGACAAGGCGCTCGATTACCTGCAGAAGCTCTTCGGCGACTTCGGCGACTGGCAGCTCGCGCTGGCGGCCTACAACTGGGGCGAGGGGAACGTCGCGCGCGCCCTGCAGCGCAACCAGGCGCGCGGGCTGCCGCTCGACTACGCCTCGCTCGCGATGCCCGACGAGACGCGCAACTACCTGCCCAAGCTGCAGGCGGTGAAGAACATCGTGCGCGAGCCGGAGAAGTACGGGCTGGTGCTCGCCGATGTCCCCGACGCGCCGTATTTCACGGCGGTCAAGGTGACGCGGAAGATGGACGTGAAGCGCGCCGCGGAGCTCGCCGAGATGCCCGTCGAGGAATTCGTCGCGCTCAATCCGCAGCACAACCGGCCGGTGATGGCGGGCGCGGACGAGTTCACGATCCTGCTCCCGACCGACAAGGCCGAGCTCTTCGCCGCGAAGCTCGACCTGCACGACCAGCCGCTCGTGTCGTGGCAGGCGTACCGCATCAAGGACGGCGAATCGCTGCAGCAGCTCGCGAGCCAGTTCGGCATGTCGGTCGATACGCTGCGCGCCATCAACGGCATGACGGCGCGCACGCGCCCGCCGCGCGGCCACCTGCTGCTCGTGCCGGCGCAGCGCCCGTCCGCCGCCGCCGACGCGTCGCTCGAGAAGGCGGTATTCACCGCGGTGCCGCAGGGACGCACGTCGTTCCACACCGTGCGTCGCGGCGAGACGCTGTTCCGCATCGCCGAGCGCTACGGCGTCACGGCGTCCGAGTTGCGCGAATGGAACGGCCTCGCGCAGAACGCGATCGCCGTCGGACAGCAGCTGCGCGTCACCAGCGACGTCGTGCGCGACGCGCGTCGCGGGGCGCCTCGTGCCGTCGCCGCCACGGGCGGCGCGAAGGCGGTGCGCGGCCGGTCGGGAAGCGGCCCGTCGTCGGCGACGCGGCCGAGCGGTGCGGCGGCGTCGCAGGCGGGCGCCGGCGCAAAGGCGACGGCGACGGTACGCCCCGCTGTCGCGACGCCCGCCAGCGGCAAGCGTGCGACCGCGCCGTCGCGCGTGAAGCCCGTGTCTCCGCGGGCCAACTGACCCGCACCGGCGGGAACGCGAGGCCGTCGGGGCGGCGGCGGATGCAAAACGGGCGGCGCACTGCGCCGCCCGTTTGCTTTGTCCGTCACATCTGCGACGGAGCTTCGAGCGAGGGCTACTTCCGCTTCGCCCGCTTGGTCGCCTTCTTGGCGGAGCGCTTCTTCGTGGCCTTCTTGGCCGAGCGCTTCTTGGTGGCGCGCTTCGCGCCGCCCTTCTTCGCCGCCTTCTTCGCGCCGCGCTTCGCACCCTTGCGGGCACCCTTCTTCGCGGCCTTCTTCGCGCCGCGCTTCGCGGTCTTGCGCGCGCCCGACTTCTTCGCCGACTTCTTGGCCGTGCGCTTCTTCGCGGCCTTCTTCGTCGACTTCTTGGCGCTCTTGCGCGCGCCGCCCTTCTTCGCGGCCTTCTTGGCGCCGGCCTTGCGGCGCGACGATTTCTTCTTCGGCGCAGCCGGCGCGGAGCTCGGCGCGATCATCGACATCATGTCAGCCATCATCTTTTGCTTCTCCTGTCTGGGTTTTGAACTGTTTTGACTGCCTACGACGACTGCGTGCGACTCACTGCGGTTGCATTGCTTCGGCACCACAGCAGGCCGGCGATCCGCTCGTCGTGTCGCTAGAAGCACTTGACAAACGCTCTGCGACCTGCTGCCTGCATTCTAGACAACTTTCAACGATTTGCAAGATTCCGCCGCCGCGTCCGATGGTTGCGCGCGCCGGTGTTGCGAAATCGCACAGTCCTCGCGACACGACATCGACGCCGCGTCGCGCTCGCGCCGCCGCCGAAGTGACGCGCTGCGTCACTCCGGACGAGCGCCGAAGCAGCGCGCGCCACGCGCGCTCACGGCAGCAGCGTCTCGCCGGCGAACAGGTCCGCCACGCGCTCGCGCTCGCGCACGAGGTGCGCGACGTCGCCGTCGACGATGACCTCGGCCGCGCGCGGGCGCGTGTTGTAGTTCGAGCTCATGACCATGCCGTACGCGCCCGCGGCGCCGATGGCGAGCAGGTCGCCTTGGTCCAGCGCGAGGTCCCGCTCGCGCGCGAGCACGTCGCTGCTCTCGCACACCGGGCCGACGATGTCCCATCGACGCGACGTTCCCGACCGCGGTCGCACGGGCTGCACCGGATGCCACGCGTCGTAGAGCGCCGGTCGGATCAGGTCGTTCATCGCGGCGTCCACGATGGCGAAGTCGCGTGGTCCGCCGGTCTTCAGGTATTCGACGCGCGTCAGCAGCACGCCGGCATCGCCGACCAGGCGACGGCCGGGCTCGAGCAGCAGCGTCTCGCTTCTGCCGGCGAAGAGCTCGCGCAGCAGCGACGCGTAGTCGGCGAGCGCGAGCGGGCGCTCGTCGCGGTAGCGGATGCCGAGGCCGCCGCCGAGATCGACGTGCTCGAGCCGGATCCCCTCGGCCGCGAGCGTATCGGCCGCGGCGAGGACCCTCGCGGCCGCTTCACGCAATGGCGGCAGCTCGGTGATCTGCGAACCGATGTGCATGTCGATGCCGACCACGGCGATCGCCGGCATCGTCGCCGCGCGCCGGTAGAGCGCGAGCGCTGCGGGGACGTCGATGCCGAACTTGTTCTCGCGCAGGCCGGTGGAGATGTAGGGATGCGTGCGCGCGTCGACGTCGGGGTTGACGCGCAGGCTCACCGGCGCGCGCTTGCCCGCCGCTTCGGCGACGGCGGCGAGCCGGTCGAGCTCCTGCCCGGATTCGACGTTGAAGCATCGGATGCCCGCGTCGAGCGCCTGGCGCATCTCGTCGGCGCGCTTGCCGACGCCGGAGAACACGACCTTGCCCGGATCGCCGCCGGCGGCGATCACCCGGGCGAGCTCGCCGCCCGAGACGATGTCGAAGCCGCTGCCGAGGCGCGCGAAAAGGCCCAGGACCGCGAGATTCGCGTTGGCCTTGAGGGCGTAGCAGGTGAGGTGCGGGATGCCGTCGAGCGCCGCCTCGAACGCGCGGAAGTTCGACTCGAGCGCCGCGCGCGAGTAGACGTAGCACGGCGTGCCGAACCGCTCGGCCAGCGACGAAAGCGGCAGGCCTTCGACGCGGAGCTCGCCGTCGACGACGCGAAACGCGTTCAAGGCGCGCGCTGCGGCGTCGCCGCGTCGCCCTTCGCCGGCGCGTCGCTCTTGGCGGCCGGATCGGCCTTGGGCGGCGCCTTCAACGGCCCCTTGATGCCGCAGGCGGCGACGAGGACGCCCGCGCAGACCACGACGCCGGCAACGCGGGCGAAGGCGGCGAAATGACTTAACATCGAGTCGATGCTATCACGCGCGCAGCGCGCCTTCCCACGATGACCGAGAGCCAATTCATCGCCGTCGCCGACCAGGCGCTCGAGCGCATCGGCGACGCGCTGGACGAGGCGCTGGACAGCTCGGACGTCGACGTCGACTGGAGCCTCAACGACGGCATCCTCGAGATCGTCGGCGAGGACGGGCGCAAGATCATCGTCAATCGCCACGTGCCCAATCGCGAGATCTGGGTCGCGGCGCGGAGCGGCGCGTTCCATTTCGCAGCGGCGGACGGTCGCTGGCGCGACACCCGCGGCAGCGCGGAGCTCGGTGCGTCGATCGCGCGCCTGCTGCAGGAAGAGATGGGCGTGCGCATGGACGTGCCCGCGCTCGCGGCCGGCTAGCGGGCGAGCGCGTCACGCCGCCGCGAGGAGCGCCGTCCAGTCGTCGAGCGCGCGGCGGCGCGCGGCATGGCCGGGCAGCAGCGCTTCGACGACCGCCCAGAAGCGCGCCGAGTGATTGAGCTCGACCAGGTGCGCGACCTCGTGCGCGACGACATAGTCGGCGAGGTCGGGCGGCAGCTGCGCGAGGCGCCAGTTGAGGCGTATCTCGCCGCGGTGGTTGCAGCTGCCCCACTCGCTGCGCGCGTTGCTGATGCGCACCGGCGGCACCGGTCGGGCGAGGCGGGCCGTGAAATGCTCGACCCGCGGCACGACCAGCTGCAGCGCGTCCTCCTTCAGCCAGTGCCGCACGAACGCCGCGAGCTGCGCTTCGTCGCCGGCGTGGGGGTGCAGCACCGTGAGGTCGAACAGGTCCGCTCGAACGAGCCGGTGCCGCGACCGATATACGCAGAGGCCGAGCTCGTGCCCCCGATAGAGGATTCGCGCGCCGGTCTTCCATTCGCGCGGCAGCACGTCACGGCGTCGGCCGCGCCACGCCTCGAGCGTGCGAACGATCCATGCGGACCGTTCGGCGAGCGCCGCTTCGATGTCGCCGATCGAGACCCAGCGCGGCGCGCGCACGGTGAGGCCGTCGAGGTCGATCTCCATGCCGATCGTGCGTCGCCGGCCCCGCACCAGGCGATAGTCGACGTCGGTGGCGAGCAGGCGCACGCGGCGGGCGGTTCCCGCGACCGTGCGATCGAGCGGCGCGCGCGTCAGCGTCATGCGGACTGGTGTCGCGCGGCCTGCGCCGCGGCGAGCTCGGCCGGCACGCCGAGGCGCTCGACCTCCGCTTCGATCCAGCGCTCGACTTCCTGCGTCAGGGCGGCCGGATCCTTGCCGGCCGGCGCGATCGCCGGGCCGATCGAGATCGTCACCGTGCCGGCTCGCTTGCCCAACGTGCCCTTCGGCCACAGCCAGCCGGCGTTGTGCGCGACCGGCACGATCGGCACGTTCATCGCGACGGCCAGGCGCGCGCCGCCCGTCTTGTACCGGCCACGCTTGCCGGCACGGATGCGCGTGCCCTCCGGGTAGACGGCGATCCAGAATCCCTGTGCGAAGCGCTCGCGTCCCTGCTCGGCGATCTGCTCCATCGCGCCCTGGCCGGCCTTGCGGTCGATGGTGATCGGCGAGGCGAGCCGGAACGCCCAGCCGAAGAACGGAATCGCGAGCAGCTCCTTCTTGGCGACGTAGGCGAGCGGCGGGAACAGCTGCGTCAGATACAGCGTCTCCCAGGTCGAGCTGTGCTTGCTCATGACGATGTGCGGCGTCGCCGGCAGGTTCTCGCGTCCGACGACCTGGCTCCTGATGCCGCACAGGACGCGCGCGCCGTGCAGCATGATCGCGCACCAGCCGGTGATGAAGCGATAGCGCTCGATCGGCGGCAGCCAGAAGAGCATCAGCACCGCGATCGCGTAGAGCGGCGTGACGACGAGCTGGAACAGCGCGAACGCGATCGAGCGCAGCGCGGAGATCGGCGGCGCGCGGCGTCGGCTCATGCGCGCCCCGGCGGGCGGCCGCTTGCGCCACGAGCGATCGCGGAATTCATTGGTTGGCGAGCAGCGCCGACACCGCGAACGCGAGATCGGGAAAGATGGCCGTGTGCCTCGGGAAGCCGCCGTCGCGCAACGTCTTCTCGCCTTTCCCGGTCAGGACGAGCATCGGCCGCGCCCCGACCGACTCGGCCGCCTGCAGATCGCGCAGGCCATCGCCGATGACCGGCACGCCGGCGAGGTCGACGTTGAACCGGCGCCCGGCTTCCTTCAGCAGCCCGGGCTTGGGCTTGCGACAGTCGCAGCTCGAATCGGCCGTGTGCGGGCAGAAGAAGATCGCGTCGATGCGCCCGCCGACCAGCGCGAGCGAACGGTGGAGCTTGTCGTGGATCGCGTTGAGCGTGCGCATGTCGAACAGCCCGCGGCCGATGCCCGACTGGTTCGTGGCCACGACGACGCGATAGCCCGCGTGATTGAGGCGGCCGATCGCCTCGAGGCTGCCGGGAATCGGCCGCCATTCGTCGGGCGACTTGATGAACTGGTCGCTGTCGTGATTGATCGTGCCATCGCGATCGAGAACGATCAGTCGCGCGGCGCGGGTCTTCTCGACGTCGGTGAGCTGAACCAAGGCCTACGAGCTCGCCAGGCGACGCCGCGCAGCGCTCGGGGTCGACGTCGTGGGCGTGGATGACATGCGGTCTGCGGCGAGCAATCGATGGCCTCGATGCCCCGCGATTATGCGGATGGCAGGCTCTCTTTGCCACCGCTGCCGGTCGCCAGCTTGCCGATGTCGGCGACGCGATTCATCGTCGCCGCCACGCCGCGCAGCAGCGCGAGCCGGTTGCCGCGGATCGCCGGGTCGTCGACCATCACCATCACGTCGTCGAAGAACCGGTCGACGACCGGCTTGGTCGTGGCCAGCACCTTGAGCGCCGCGGCGTAATCGCCGGCGTCGTAGTGATCTGCCACCGCTGGATCGACGCGCTCGAAGGCGCTCCACAAGTCCCGCTCGGCACCGTCGGTCAGGAGCGAGCGGTCGACCTGCGCGGCCGCTTCGGCTCCGGACTTTCTCAGGATGTTGACGATGCGCTTGTTGGCGGCGGCGAGCGCGTCGGCCTCGGGGAGCGCCTCGAATTCGCGCACGGCGGCCAGCCGCGCGGGCAGCGAGACGAGGCCGTCGAGCCCCGCACCGAGCAGCGCTTCCACTTCGTTCGCGCTGCCGCCCTGCTCGCGCAGGTAACCACGCAGGCGGTCGGCGATGAATGCCGCGAGCGGCGCGGGCGAGCGCTTCACCGCGGTCACGCCTTCGAACGCCTCGAATGCCAGATCGAGCAACCGGGCGAGGGGAACGTCGATGCCGGTCTCGACGAGAATGCGGACGACGCCGATCGCCGCGCGACGCAGCGCGAACGGATCCTTGTCGCCGGTCGGCACCTGTCCGACGCCGAACAGCCCGGCGAGCGCTTCCAGCTTGTCCGCAAGCGCGACCGCCTGCGCGACCCGCGTCGTGGGCAACGCATCGCCCGCGAAGCGCGGCCAGTAATGCTGCGCGATCGCGTCGGCGACCTCCGGCGGCTCGCCGTCGTGCTGCGCGTAATAGCGACCCATCGTGCCCTGCAACTCGGGGAACTCGCCGACCATGTCGCTCACGAGGTCCGCCTTGGCGAGCGCGGCGGCGCGGTTCGCCAGCGCGTCGTCGGCGCCGATCTCGCGGGCGATCGCCGAAGCGAGGAATCGCAGGCGTTCGACGCGCTCGGCCAGCGTCCCGAGCTTCTGGTGATAGACGACCGAGCGCAGGCGATCGAGGCGCGCGTCGAGGCGCAGCTTGCGATCCTGGTCGAAGAAGAACTTGGCGTCGGCGAGGCGGGCGCGCAGCACGCGCTCGTTGCCCGCGATGATCGCCGACGGATCCCCGGTCGCGAGGTTGCTCACGAGGAGGAAGCGCGCGCGCATCCGGCCCTGCGCGTCCGTCAGCGCGAAATACTTCTGGTTCTGCTGCATCGTCAGGATCAGGCACTCCTGCGGCACGGCGAGGAACGCCGCGTCGAAGGTTCCCGCGTAGACGACCGGCCATTCGACGAGCGAGGCGACCTCGTCCAGCAACGCGTCGGGCGCGACCAGGCGATCGCCTTGCGCGGCCTTCGCGAGGGCCGCTTCGATGGCCGCGCGCCGCGCGGCGAACGACGGGATCACCTTCCCTTCGGCTTCGAGCGTCGGGGCCCAGGCGATCGCATCGGCGACCTCGATGCCCGCGCGCGACAGGAAGCGGTGGCCGTCGGTGAGGCGGCCGGCTGCAAGTCCGAGCGCTGACACCGGCACGACGTCCGGGCCATGCAGTGCCAGCAGACGGTGCGCCGGACGGACGAAGGCGATGTCGCTGTAGTAGCCGCCCGACGGCGCGGCGTAGCGCATGACCTTCGGGATCGGGAGCTTGTCGATGGCCGCCTCGAGCGCCGCCTGCAGACCACGTTCCAGCCGCTGTCCCTTCACGAGCGACTGAAGATGGACGTAATCGGCCTTCCCGTCCGACTGCACGAAGACGCGATCCGGACCGTCCTGGACCTCGCGGTCGCGCGTGGCGAGGTGCGCGCGGCCAAGCGATGCCAGCTTCTTCCTATAGGCCTCGGAGGGCTCGCCGTGCGCATCCCAGGCGATCTTCGCCGGCAGCAGTTTGCTGAGCAACGGCGTATCCGCCGACGTCGAACGTACATCACTGATCGTGACGGCCAGCCGTCGCGGCGTGGCGTACGGCGTGACCTCCGCCGACGCCTCGACGAAGCCGCGCTCGCGCAATCCGTCCGCCAGCGACGCTGCGAACGCCTCGCCCAGCGTCTTCAGCGCCTTCGGCGGAAGCTCCTCGGTCAGAAGCTCGACCGTCAGCGTCGCGGCCGTCACGTCAGGCCGCCTTCGCGCGGTGCGCGTCGGGCAGCATCGGGAAGCCGAGCGCCTCGCGCGACTCCACGTACGCGGTCGCAACCAGGCGCGACAGCGTGCGAATGCGCCCGATGTAGCCGGCGCGCTCGGTCACCGAGATCGCGCCGCGCGCATCCAGCAGGTTGAACGTGTGCGCGGCCTTGAGGATCATCTCGTAGCCGGGCAGTGGCAGCTTCGCTTCGAGCAGGCGCTTCGCCTCTGCCTCGAACAGCGCGAACAGCTCGAACAGCCTCGGCGCGTTGCTCTGCTCGAAGTTGTACGTCGACTGCTCGACCTCGTTCTGGTGGTACACGTCGCCGTAGGTCAGCGTGCGCTCGACGCCGTTCTCCGTCAGCGTCGTCCAGGCGAGGTCGAACACGTTCTCGACGCCCTGCAGGTACATCGCGAGCCGCTCGAGCCCGTAGGTGATCTCGCCGGTGATCGGATTGCAGTCGAGGCCACCGACCTGCTGGAAGTAGGTGAACTGCGTGATCTCCATGCCGTTCAGCCACACCTCCCAGCCCAGGCCCCACGCGCCGAGCGTCGGGTTCTCCCAGTCGTCCTCGACGAAGCGCACGTCGTTCGCCTCGAGATCGAGGCCGAGCGCGCGAAGCGAACCGAGATAGCGCTCGAGGATGTCGGCCGGCGACGGCTTCAATACGACCTGGTACTGGTAGTAGTGCTGCATGCGATTCGGATTCTCGCCGTAGCGGCCGTCCTTCGGTCGCCGCGACGGCTGCACGTAGGCCGCGCGCCACGGTTCGGGGCCGAGCGCGCGCAGGAACGTGGCCGTGTGCGAGGTGCCCGCGCCGACCTCCATGTCGTACGGCTGCAATAGTGCACACCCCTGGCGGTCCCAGTACGCCTGCAGCGTGAGGATGACCTGCTGGAACGTGAGCATCGGCAGCGGGGCGAAAGACGAGGCCGCGAATTTTACCGGGTCCGTCGTTGCCGCTTCGCCGAAGCGGCCTTGTGCCTCGTCGCCGGCACACCCGGGACCCCGGTCCCACGGTTTCGCGCTGACTGACGCGTGTCCCGGGACAGCCGCCTCACGACGAGCGGCGCGGCGCTGCCGACAATGGCCTCACCGCCCGACGCCGGGCCGAACGACACGAGGACTCCCGATGACCGCCATGAACGAAGCCGCCTCCACGCTCCGCTATGCGAAGTGCATCGAGGCATCGAAGCGCATCCGCTGGGACATCGACCGCGACGTGATCCGCGGGCGCGCGCTGGACACCGATCACAAGTTCCTGCCCGACGGGCTTTCCTTCGCCGACCGGCTGCCGTTCCTGTCGCGCGACGAGCGGCGGCTGATGAGCCAGGTCCAGGGGCGCACGTACGCGGCGATGTTCGCGCTCGTCGAGCGCTTCATCGGCGCCAAGATGGTCGAGCTCTCGCGCGAGCACGCGCTCGGCGACCAGAACGCGATGGAAGCGCTCGTGCGCCTGACCGACGAGGAGCTCAAGCACCAGGAGCTCTTCCGCCGCATCGAGCGGCTGTGCGCCGACGGGATGCCCGACGGCTATGCGTTCCTGCCGCAGGCGAACGACGTGGCCGCGTTCGTCCTCGGCAAGTCGACGTGGGGCGTGCTCGCGCTCACCTGCCACATCGAGATCTTCTCGCAGGTGCACTACCGCGAGAGCATCGCGGCCGACGCGGAGCTGTCGCCGCTGTTCAAGGACGTGTTCTTCTTCCACTGGAAGGAGGAGTCGCAGCACGCGATCCTGGACGAGCTCGAATGGCGCAGGCTCGATGCGTCGATCGGCGACCAGGCGCGCGACGCCGGCGTCGACGACCTGATCGCGCTGGTCGCCGGCGTCGACGGGATCGTGCGTCTCCAGGCGGACTCGGACGCGAAGTACTTCGTGCGCCTGTGCGGTCGGCCGTTCAGTGCTGACGAGGCGCGGGCGGTCGCAAGCACGATGCTCGCCGCGTATCGCTGGCAATACATCCTGTCCGGTGCGCGCGAGCCGCGGTTCCTCGACGTGCTCGCCAGCCTGACGACGCCGCCGCAACGGGAGCGCATCGGTGCCGCGCTCGCGCCGCTGATGGAGGCATGACGATGACGACCCGGTCCCCCGCGGGCTCGAACGTCCCGTCGGCGACGGCGCTGTTGCTGTCCGGGATCTTCGGCGCGCTCGTCCCGGGCGGCGTGTCGCCGCCCAACGTCGCGACGATCGACATCGTCGCATCCGGCGCGTGCGCCCCGCATGTCGCCGATGCGGTCGATCGCGACGCGTCGCGCTCGCGCGAGCAGGCGTGATGGACGTCGGACGGAGCGGGAACGATCGGCGCGCGCGCTCGGCGCCGATCGTTTCGTTTACCATGCTGCGATTGCACGACGCGGCGCGCCGATGGCGCAGTCAAGGCAGCAGATTCGTTTTTGCAGCGCGCACGACGGCGTGCGCATCGCGTACGCGACATCGGGACGCGGCGCGCCGCTCGTCAAGGTCGCGAACTGGCTGTCGCACCTCGAGTACGACTGGGAGAGCCCTGTCTGGCGCCCGCTGCTCGACGAGCTGTCTCGCGACCATACGCTCGTGCGCTACGACGAGCGCGGTTGCGGCCTGTCCGACTGGAACGCCGCGGACCTGTCGTTCGACGCCTGGGTGCAGGACCTCGAGACCGTGATCGACGCGGCCGGCGTCGACCGCTTCCCGCTGCTCGGCATCTCGCAGGGCGCATCGATCGCGATCACCTATGCGATCCGCCATCCCGAGCGTGTCACGCACCTGATCCTGCACGGCGGCTACACGCGCGGCAGGCTTCGGCGGGCGCGGACCCCGCAGCAGCGCGACGAGGCGGAGATGATGATCAAGCTCGCGGAGATCGGCTGGGGCCGCGAGAACCCCGCGTTCCGGCAGTTCTTCACGACGCAGTTCATTCCGGACGGCACGCCCGAGCAGCACCGCTGGTGGAACGACCTCGCGCGCGTCTCGACCTCGCCCGAGAACGCCGTGCGGATCATGCGCGAGTTCGGGCAGATCGACGTCACCGGGCAGTTGCCGCTGGTCAGCTGTCCCACGCTCGTCCTGCATGCGACGCGCGATGCGCGCGTCCCGTTCGAGGAAGGGCGGCTGATGGCCGGGCTGATCCCGGGTGCGCGCTTCGTCCCGATCGAGAGCAACAATCACCTCGTGCTCGACACCGAGCCGGGCTGGCGCCGGTGGGTCGAGGAGATCCGTGCGTTCCTGCCGGCGGTTCACGGCGCCGATCCGTCGTTCGCGCGGCTCACGCAGCGCGAGCGCGCGCTCGTCGAGCTGCTGGCGCGCGGCCGCGACAACGCGCAGATCGCGGCCGAGCTCGGGCTGTCGGAGAAGACGGTGCGCAACCACATCACGAGCATCTTCGCCAAGCTCGACGTCGACAACCGTGCTCGCGCGATCGTCATCGCGCGGGAAGCGGGCTTCGGCGTCGGTCGCTAGCCGGCGCGTTGCGCGGCGCGCCGGCGCGGCGGCACCCGCGGTGCCAGGATCGCGCCGGCGAAGACGAGCGCGGTGACGGCGAGCGGCAGCGCGTCGCCGAATTGAACGTAGGGCGTGTCGCCCCGCCGGCCCTCGACGACGACCTCGAGGACGCCGCGGGTGAACCAGGGCAACTCGTCGACCACGCGGCCGTCGTGCCCGATCGCCGACGTGATGCCGGTGTTGGTCGCCCGCAGCATCGGGCGTCCGAGCTCGAGCGCTCGCATCGCGGCGATCTGGTTGTGCTGGCGCGCCGCGATCGACCGCCCGTACCACGCGTCGTTGGTCACGTTGACGAGCAGCGTCGCCGTGCGCGCGGCGCCGCGCAACTCGTCACCGAACGCATCCTCGTAGCAGATGTTGACGGCGATGCGCTCGTCGCCGACGGCGAACGGCGGCTGGACCTCGGGACCGCGGGCCTGGTCGCCGATCGGGATCGACAGCAGGTTGCGCATCACCCAGCCGACGAGCGGCTTCAGCGGAATCGTCTCGCCGAACGGCACGAGGTGCCGCTTGCGATAGACGTTCGTAGGCCTGGTGCCCACCGAGACGACGCTGTTGTAGACGCGCGGCTCCAGCGCGCCTTCGAGCGGCGGCTCGATCAGGAACACGCCGAACAGCAGCTCGCCGTCGCGCGCCCGCGCCACCTCGGCGAGCCCGGCGACGACCGCGGGCGGGACCTCGTCGGCGAACATCGGGAACGTGCTCTCCGGGAAGACGATCAGCTGACCGCGGCTCGACTGCGCGAGGGCCGTGTACAGCGCATAGGTGCGTTCGCGGAACGAGCGCTCGAACTTGACGTCCTGCGCGACATTGCCCTGCACGAGCGACACGGCGAGCGGTGTTCCGTCGGGTTGCGTCCACTCGATGCGTCGCAGGCCCGCCCCGGCGAGCACGACCGCGACGGCAGTGAACGCACACAACGCGATGCGCCCGCGCGGACCGTCGGCGAGCGCATCCGCCGCAACGGCGGCCGCGGCGGCGACGATGACGAGGGCGAGCGACACGAGCCACACGCCGCCGATCGGCGCGTAACCGGCAAGCGCATTGCCGGGGAGCTGCGAATAGCCGACGGTGAGCCAGGGAAAGCCGGTGAAGAGGTAACCGCGCAGCCATTCCGCGAGGACGAACGCCGCGGCGCCCGCCACGACGCGCGCGGTGCCGGCCGGCCGCGTGAGCCGCGCCGCCATGCCGCCCGCCAGCGCCGGATAGAGCGACAGGAAGGCGACCAGTCCCGCGGTTGCAAGCGCCGCGAGCGGCGGCGCCATGCCGCCGAACGTCTCGAGCGCCACGTAGACCCACGACACGCCGGCACCGAACAGCCCCGCGCCGAACCAGAACCCGATCGCCGCTGCCGCGCGCGCGGTCGGGGCGCGCTGCCACAGCAGGAACAGCGCGGCGAGCGTCACGACCGGCAGCGCCTTCCACCCGAACGGTGCAAATCCGAACACGGTGACCGCGCCGGCGAGCGCGGCCAGCGCGCAGGCGAAACGACTAGGCACTTCGGAAACGGGCTGGCGTCGGGCCGGCGACGGCTCGGCTCATGAAGTCGCCGGTGGCGCCGCGCTGCCGCCGTTCTCCACGCGCTCGACCTGCAGCGTGTGCACGCGGCGGCTGTCGGCGCGGATGACGCGGAAGCGCAGTCCGTCCAGCGTGGTCGCCTCGCCGCGCTTGGGCAGGCGCCCGAACGCCTGGACGACGAGCCCGCCGACGGTGTCGAACTCGTCGTCGGCGAAGTCGCTGCCGAAGTGCTCGTTGAAGTCCTCGATCTCGGTCTGCGCCTTGACGCGCCAGCGGCCGTTGCCCTCGGCGATCACGTTGTCCTCGCTCTCGTCGAAGTCGTATTCGTCGTCGATGTCGCCGACGATCTGCTCCAGCACGTCCTCGATGGTCACGAGCCCCGACACGCCGCCGTACTCGTCGACGACGATGGCGATGTGGTTGCGGTTGGCGCGGAACTCGCGCAGCAGCACGTTGAGGCGCTTGCTCTCCGGGACGAACACCGCGGGGCGCAGCGTGTCGCGCAGGTTGAACGCGTCCGGGTTCTTGTAGAAGTTCAGCAGCTCCTTCGCGAGCAGGATGCCGACGACGTCGTCCTTGCTCTCGCCGATGACCGGAAAGCGCGAGTGCTTGGTCTCGATGACGAACGGGATGAACTCGGCGGGCGCGTCGTCGATCGACACGCAGTCCATCTGTGCGCGCGGGATCATGATGTCGCGCACCGTCATCTCGGACACCGACAGCACGCCCTCGATCATCGACAGCGCGTCGGCGTCGAGCAGTCGGCGCTCGAACGCGCCGCGCATCAGCTCCTTCAGCTCCTCGCGGTCCTCGGGCTCGCGCGTGAGCAGGCTCGACAGCCGCTCGAGGAGCGTCGGCTTCGCGTGCTTGACGTCGGCGTCTTCCATCGGTCAGCGGGACGAGGCGTCGTACGGATCGGGGAAGCCGAGTCGCGCGAGCAGGTCGCGCTCGCGCCGCTCCATCGCCTCGGCGTCGGCGGCGGCCTCGTGGTCGTAGCCCTGAAGGTGCAGCATGCCGTGCACGACGAGATGCGCGCAGTGCGCGCGGAGCGGTCGACGGCCGGCGCGTGCCTCGCGCCGCATCACCGGGACGCAGAGCACGATGTCGCCCGCGAGCGCCTCCCGGCCGTCACGCTGTCTCCCATTGACGACGGCATCGTACACGAACGTCAACACGTTGGTCGCGTAGTCCTTTCCCCGGAAGGCGGCGTTCAGGCGGCGCGCCTCGGCCCGGCCGACGAAGCGCAGCGTGATACGGGCATCGCGCTCGGCGCCGACCGCGGCCCAGCGCCGCAGCGTCGCCGGCGCGGGCAGGCCCGCACGCGAGACCCCGTATTGCACCGAAATGGCGAGCGCCGGCGCGCCCACGCGCCGGGCGCCGCGCGCGGCCGTCATCGCGGGCGCTGCGACTCGCCGTCGTCGGCGCGGTCGGCGCGCTCGTAGGCGTCGATGATCTTCTGCACCAGCGGGTGGCGCACGACGTCGCTGCTGGTGAAGCGCGTGAACGCGATGCCGCGCACGCCCTCGAGGATGCGGGCGGACTCGACGAGCCCCGATTTCTGCCCGCGCGCGAGATCGATCTGCGTCACGTCGCCGGTGATGACCGCCTTCGTTCCGAAGCCGATGCGCGTGAGGAACATCTTCATCTGCTCGGGCGTCGTGTTCTGCGCCTCGTCGAGGATGATGAAGCTGTGGTTCAGCGTGCGGCCGCGCATGTAGGCGAGCGGCGCGATCTCGATCGTCTGGCGCTCGAACAGCTTGCCGACCTTGTCGAAGCCCATCAGGTCATAGAGCGCGTCGTACAGCGGCCGAAGGTACGGATCGACTTTCTGCGCGAGGTCGCCGGGGAGGAAGCCCAGGCGCTCACCGGCCTCCACGGCGGGACGCACGAGGACGATGCGCTTCACGGCATCGCGCTCGAGCGCGTCGACGGCGCACGCGACGGCGAGGTAGGTCTTTCCCGTTCCCGCCGGCCCGATGCCGAACGTGATGTCGTGCGCCTGGATGTCCTTCAGGTACGTCGTCTGGTTGGGCGTCCGCGCGTGCAGGTCGAGGCGCCGCGTGCGCAGGTGCGGCGTCGCGTCGGGATCGGGATCGGCGTCGGCGCGCTGCATGTGCGACGTGATCTCGACCAGCCCGAGCTGGATGTCGTCGACCGAAAGCGGCTTTTCCGATTGCGAGTAAAACTTGCGCAGCGCTTCGGCCGCCTGCGCGCTGCGCGCGGGCGCGCCGCTGATCGTGAAATCGCCGCCCCGGTGGGCGATGGCCACGTCGAACGCGGCCTCGATCTGCCGCAGGTTGGCGTCGAGCGGCCCGCAGAGATTGGCGAGCGCGCGGTTGTCGAGGGGCGAAAGCGTCAGTTGGGTGGGGAACACCCGGGGGGTCGCCATGGGATCGTCGTCGGAGCGAGGCGCGGGCCGGCGCGCGGCCGCCCGTCACCCGCTCAAGCAACGATCATACCGCCTGTCGCACCAGCGGGGCCTTCAGCGCCTCGTCGATCTGCGCGAGCGATTCGGCAAGGTGCGCCCGGGCTTCGGCGGACAGCTCCTTGCGGTCCTTCGCCTTCACGATCTCGCCGCGAAGCTGCATCGCGTCGGCGCGCAGCAGCGCACGCGCATCCGCGGGCATCGATCCGGCCGGCCGCAGCAAGACGTTGGCGAGGCGCATCACGTACTCGCGCTGCAGGTTGCGGCGCAGGAGCGGGATGTCCTTCGGCGCCTTGAGTTCGCTCCATACCGCGGCGTGCACGGTGCCGTACAGCTCAGACAGGCGCAGCGCCTGCTTCGGATCGTCGAGCTTGGTCTCGTTGTTCACGAGGCGCTGCGCGACGGTCTCGCCCAGCAACTGCGCGAGCACCGATCGCTGCATCGACAGCACCCGCTGGTCGATCGCGATGTCCATCGACGGCACCGCGTGGCCGAGTTCGACCGCGTCGTCCATGTCGAATGCCGACACCGACATGCGCCGCAGGAACGACGGCGAGAAGCGGAAGCTGTCCGACGAGAACACTTCCGTCGTGATCAGGCGAAGGGCCTCGCGCTGCTTCTCGACCGGCACCGGGGTGAGCGGGTCGCGTCCGGAGCCGGCGCGATCGCGCAGCGTCGTGAGGCCGCCGATGTACTTCGCCGCGTAGATCGCGCCCTGCGTCGCTTCGGCGAGGCCGCGCGTGAAGTTCCGCCGCAGCACCGAATAGCGCTCGCCGTCCTTGAGCTCGCGCGCCTCGGTGCGCTCCCACAGCTCGCGCACCAGCGCGAAGCGCTTCTGCGCGAACGCGAGCGGCTCGCGGCCGAGGTCGAGCTGGTTGATCTGGGGATCGAGCGACAGGAACGAGGCGTCCTCGTCGGTCGCATAGGCGAGCGTCGGCTCGTTGCTTCGCGACGCGATGCGCGACAGTCCCGCGCTCTCGTCGGCGGCCGGGAACTCGCGATAGCCGTACTCGATCGCCCAGTAGTCGTACGGTCCGAGCGTCGACATGTGGTACTCGCCCTGGCGCGCGCCGCGCAGCGCGAGGTTCCACGGGTTGTATTCCATCACCGAGCCGGAGATGCCGTGCTCGCGCGTGAACTCGGCGTCGGCGAGCTGCGACTCGGTATAGATCGTCGAGGCGCGGAAGTTGTGCCGCAGGCCGAGCGTGTGGCCGACCTCGTGCATCACCATTTCCTTGAGGAAGCCGGCGACGAAGCGCTCGACGTCGGGGCTGTCCGGATCGAGCTCGCCGCGCGCCTCCAGCAGCGACATGCCGAACACCGCCTCGCCGGTCGCCACGTCGTCGAAGGCGCAGAACATGCGCTGATCCCTCGACGCGGCGGGTTCGGGCGCAGCCGTCGACTCGCCGCGCGGCAGGAACTCCGCGCGGAGGTTGCGCACGACGCGGACGTTGTTGGCATCGATGCCGATGTCGGCGTCGAGGATCTCGCCGGTGCGTGGATCGATCACGGACGGCCCGATCGCGCCGTACGAGGAGCGCGCGACCGTCTGCCAGCGAACCGACGCATGGAACGTGTCGCTGGTGTCGAAATCCGCGTCGTCCGGCTGCTGCTCGACGCGGATGGCGTCCTTGAAGCCGATTCGGTCGAACGCCTTGTTCCACTCGAGAATCCCGTCGCGGATCGGCGCGCGGTATTTCGCCGGGATCGTGCGGTCGAGCCAGAACACGATCGCCTTCTTCGGCTCGGAGCGCTCCGCGGACGGATCCTTCTTCTCGAGACGCCAGCGCGTCGCGTAGCGCTGCACCGGCACGCGGCCGAGGTCGCTCGTGAAGTCGAGCCGCTCGGTCGTGAAATAGCCGATACGCTCGTCGGCGACGCGCGGGCGCATCGGCTCGTCGGGCAGCTTCGCGATCGTGTAGTGGAAGCCGAGGAACAGGCTGCGCGGATCGGGCAGCGTCGATGGGATCGACGGACCGCCGATGCCCGAGCCCGACGACGAGCTCGGCCGCGACAGCGAGTAGTGCGCGTTCACCTCGAACGTCGCCATCTCGGGGGTCGAGCGCGTCTTCTCGATCGCCGAGTTGCGGCTGTCGAACGCATACGGCTGCCGGTAGGTGCGCTCCAGCACGATCGCCGCGCCCGGCAGATCGGACAGGAAGAGCGCGTTCGCATCGATCAGCACCGACTTGCGGTCGGGGTGCGGTTGCGACACGACCATCGCCGAGGCGAGCAGGCTGTCCGAGAAGCCGGCGGCGACGGCGCGCGCCTCGGGCGTGCCAGGCGCGGCCGTGTACTTCGTGTTCTTGGCGATCAGCTGGACGAGCGAGCCGATCTTGCGGAACTCGACCACCTGCGTCAGTCCCGCCGGGTAGGTCATCATGCCCCCGAACAGCCGGCTCTCGCCGATGCCCTGGTTGAGGCTCGACGTGAGGAAGAACGGCTTGCCGAACTGGTCCGGCTCGATCTCGATCCAGACGCGTTCGTCCTTGGTCCACAGGGTGAAGAGGCCGTCGGCGTCTTTCGCGTCCTTGAC
>Ga0307416_100000563_pt1 | contig 18936 bp, 15 predicted proteins | sample DK1Cmetagenome_2_FD_203821 | JGI IMG/M metagenome (GOLD analysis project Ga0307416, IMG submission 203821) | Maize rhizosphere microbial communities from greenhouse at UC Davis, California, United States - DK15-C-3 | ecosystem: Host-associated > Plants > Roots > Rhizosphere > Soil | place...
GCAAAAGTTTAATAGAATATACAATAAACACATTCAATTTTTACTAGAAAACAATCCAAATGATGGGGCTGTTTTAAGAGGAACAAGATATGATAAAGGAAAACCTTACGGGTACAAATTTCCTAACTATTACTTTGACAGTAAACTTGAAATCTATGAAATTAAAGATACAACTCTCCTAAGAAAGATAAGTAATCATCTAATTAACAACAAAACAAATGAGCAGTTGAGGCTACAATATTCTTTCCTGCTAAAACATTTTAAAAACAACAAATTAACAGTTTCTAAACCGTCTCTAGCAATGAGCGAGATTAATTCTATCTTCGATAAAGATAAACGCTTTAGAAATGCAAAAAATCTATTAGCAATAATGAACAAGCAGTATAAATGTACGTTAAAACCAAAAACAGATGGAAGAGTACATTCTAACATCACTCGATTGTCAAAAATTAGCAGAAAATATCTTCAATATGATGGAGAATTTCTAGGAGAGGTAGATATTTCATCAGCAGTACCATACTTTATATATATTACTATGAACTTCTATTTAAAGAATAAATTATCCTATTTATCTAAAGAACTTCAATATAACAATACTATCATTTATATGTTAGCAAAAATCACGGGAGATATAGTAAAATTAGACGTTGACAGCTTTGGATATTCGATTTTAAGCAAACAACTATATCAACAATTTGCTGACCAAATTTTCAAAGAAGAAATATATACTTCAAAGGGTAAAGATTATGGAAAGGTTATGAAATATTATAATCATGCCTTTAAAAAACAATTTGGGTATTATTTTGACGGTGACATAACTGATTTAATAAAATTTTCAAAGAAAAGATTATTATCTATGATTTTCGCCAAAACAAATAGTTATTCTTTTGAACAGATTGCTTTTCATTCAATGTTTCCAAAAATTTTAAAATTTATTAATGAATTGAAAGACTTTGAAGAAGATGCAAAAACTAATCTTAAAGATTCAGACAAACATAAAAAAATGGCGTATTTCTGTTTTCAGTTTGAAGCAAAAATAATGATAGACAAAATAGCAAGAGCATTTGACAAATACCACAATGGTAAAGTTCCGATTTTCACACTACACGATTGCTTAATTACAAGCATTAGCCATCTTGAAGAACTTAAAGATTTTATGGAAATGAAATTTGTAGAATTACTAGATGTCGCGCCAAACTTAACAGTTGAAAAATCTCTCCTACACGATAGTTATCTTGAAGCATCCTAAACAAAAACCCGCCTTCATTAAGCGGGTTTTATTCATTTTACGAATCATAATTGAACCATTTCAAAAGAGATTTCAAATCTGCTATAATTCCATTATATTGTTCTTTCGTATTCAGCCAATCAAAAATGCCACTCAATAATATTAAAGGTATAATTAAAATCATACCAAAAATAAGCTTCACTAATGCATAGAACAGATTTAAAATACCTTCCATAATATAGCATATTTTTTTTGTAGATTTTTATGAATTCGATTAGAATCCTATTTTTTCAACTTCTCCAGAACAGCTACCAGTAATTGTTCCTAAAGTCGTCACGAAATTAATGTCAAAATTATAATTTGTATCGGTATTCCTTGTTATGATTACCCTAGCTTGCTTGGCAATAATGTCACTATTATTTGATATTACAGAATAAGTTCCATCAGAATTATACTTCCGAAGATAAAAAGATTTTAAAGACGCACTATTCCCGCCATATGGATATGTGATGGGATATAAATCATAATAATGGTCAGAAGGAACTGAATTAGACTTAAAATAACCTAAACTGAAAGACAAACGATTAGTCAAAGGAGCATCTGACATATCTATCCAAAATATAACAAATCCATCATTTGCATCTCTTGTAATTTTAATCTTGTCGAAATAGTACTTTGTCCCATTTAATGTAACGAAATTATTCTTGCTAGAAGGTGGCGTGGAAATTTGATTTTCATCGGATGATGAACAAGACAAAAGAGTTACGAAACTTAATATTAGTAGCAGTTTTTTCATGATTTTAAAGGATATTGGATGAAGTGTCATAACAATTTAGACCATAAAACATTCTATAATAGCTTACTTATAGCTAAGTTTTTATTGTCTAAATGAAGTTTCACTTGATGAATTTATTTCTTTTTGCTTTTCCCTTTTTCTGAGGTGTATGATTCAAACCTTTTCTTTTTCGGCTTATTTCCGAGATTCGAAAAATAATCTTTTGTTAAAGGTTTTGTTTCATCTTTCTTTTGTGCTGAATTTTTTAAATCATCTCGTTTGTAAGTGGGAATTTCAGTATCTGTTTTATGAGGTTTAACTTCCGAAACCCCTTGATATTTGAATGCACTAGGCGACGCTTCGTTTATATTGGTTGTTTCTTGCGAATAAGAATGAATGCAAAAAAGCAATACAATAGTTAAGTGTATGTTTATCATGTTTTTATAAATATTTAATTAAATTCTATGATTCAAGGATATATTCCCGATGTTATAATTAACAAATATAGGTAAATTTGCCTATATGATTTATCTTCAATATAGCCATTTTTGATTGTGCTAAATGAAAAAGATAAATATTATTTAAAAGAGTTTGGGAAAAATGTAAAGAAGGTAAGGACTTTAAAAGGTATTACCCAACAACATTTAGCCGATATATTGGAAATTGAAATTTCTCAAATCTCTCGACTTGAACGAGGTCTTTTAAATACTTCAATAATTAATATAAAAAATATAGCAGAAGCATTAGAAATAGAAATTGCGGATTTGTTTAAATTCTAGTAAGTTCTTTTCATACCCTCTTACAATTTTACCAATTGAGTATAAGATGGATTTTGAACAGCTGTTCCACATACTAAACCACCGTATTCATGAGTGAGTAGTTGGTAAGTCGCAATTGACTTTCTTGATGCTTTTCAAAGATTGTAATAAATATTTAACCTTCAGTAGTAAAAGTTTTTTTTATCTGCTAGTTTTAACGATTTTCTTTTTCAAGTTTTTATTTGTATCCACTTAATATATAAAGTAAAATGGTAATATATAAATGAATTTCATTATGGTACTTTTGAGTAAGATAAACTTTTTACAATATAGTATATATCCGTTTTAAAGATTTGTTTTAGTAGTTTGTAGTAACCCTAAAATTTGAATCATTCCACTTATCATCATAATAATTTTTAATAATCTTTCTTGTCTTTAATTTTTCAAATAATAAATTATTATAATCTGATTTCGGATATTTAGGATAGCCTTTATCAAATAGTTTCTCATATTTCCCGATACTTTTTAATAAGGATGTTATGTCATTGTCTAATAAATCATCTATGTACAAATTAATTAATCGTATTTTGTTTTCAGCTGAACTTGTATTTTTTACTACTGCTTCAATTGCACCTAATTCAAATTGAATTTTTGTAGCTTTTTTCAGAATTACATTGCCAACTAACTTAGCAATTTCCATATTATTCGAAATAATGTTTTGCTCTAATATTAATATATAATTAAATTTATTATCATTATCTATTTCCTTAGATTCAAATATTAATTCAATATCAGCTTCATCTGTCTCAAAATCATCTTTCTTATTAAGAATCTTTTCAAAATCCCTTTCTATCAATTTTATATGATTATTTGGAAAATGCTCTCTTAGTAAATCATAATTTGATTTAGTAGTTAGCAAAATTCTTCCAACTAAATCAACAATTTTTTCTTCATTTAAATTTTCAAATCCTAATTTTGTGTATCTAAAATAAATACTATCCAATATTTTTATGTAGGCATCATCAGCAATATCATTGCATTTTAAAAAACTTGCTTCAAATTTTTCATATTCTTTTAGCAACTTAATTTTCGATAATTCCAATGTAACTTCTTCAAACTCCAAAAATTTAATTAAATTTTCATTGATTGCATTTTCTGATTCCTCATAATAATCAATTACATTTTTCCACATTGGAATTACTTTATTATTTATAAGTAATTCCGTTTTGACTTCTAAATCATTGATATCGTTCAAATCAGTAATTTTAGTTTTTTGGTTTTCAATTATCTTGATTCTTGAACTACTTCCTAAATTAGTATTGTTTAAAAGCTTGATTAAGCTAATCTCATCCTCATAATTATTGTCTTCCAACTTTAAATAAACATCTTGGACATAAGTGTTGATATTCGAATTAACATATTCAATTAATGATTTACATTCTGAATTTAATATTGTAGTGTAATTTAGTCTTTCAAAATCTTCTTCTGAAATTTCTTTTCCAAATATCAAGAGCATTTGTAAAAGATTTGCTTTATTTATTTTATAATGATTATTTTTATAAACATAATCAAACAGCTTTTCTGTCTCTTCATTTGGGTTACTTAACTGAGTGAATTCGATATTTAACTCTTTTAAAAGATTAGTTATTTTACCAAAATAGTCTGATCCTTCTCTCTTTTTAATTAATGACAAGAAATCCAAATTTTCCTCAATTTGATGTATCAAATAACTTCGATCATTGTTTTTTAAGATTTTCTCTATTTCTGAAAATCGAATGATTAGCTCTAAATATTTATTCAATTTATCGTATGTATAATTACATTCCAAAAAGATATAATTCCAAAACCCACTCCAATTTTCGACTAGTTTTTCAATAAAAACTCCCAATTTTCGGTCTTCATTTTTTATATATTCATCTATAAAAAGTATAGACTTTTCTTTTTCATTACTTAATAGACGAATGATAGAATCATATTTAGCGGAATATCTATTGTAATTATTACCTAAGTAATCCAGCAAATCAAAATTTAATATTGCTTCTCTTTCAAAATATCTATTATCTATTTTTTTAACTAAATTTTCGATCTTATCACTTAGTTTAAAATCAAACTCTGAAGAATATCCTCCTTTCACATTTCTTTCAAAAGCAAAATCTTCCTTTGTTATTGATATTTCATGGAATAGGGAAATATAATCGTTATAGTTTTCATTAATATAACCATTTAAAATAAAATTCCTTAATAATCCATTATTTGAAAAATCGTTTAAATAATCACTGATATCAATTTCACTGAATATCTGTTTTAAGCTCCAACTTTCCACTTCTATTTTCTGAGATTTCAGGCTTTCAATATCTTTTTTTATTAAACTAACTTTATTATTCTGTCTAGACTCCATCAATTCAACCCTTTTAAAATAAGTATACCCAGAATTAATTTCATCATCAATTTCTGAAAGTTTAAAGCTTATTGAATCAAATTGTCTTTGTCCGTAATTTTGGTGATACCAGTCATATGAAATGCTCTCGTCTTTGATTAATTTTTCAAACTCATCATCCTTTAATAGATTCTGGATATCGATGCTATTTATATAAATTGGATATTTAGGAAGTTTAGTTAAAATTTGAGACAGATATATCCTTCTTAACTCTGTAATATCAGTTATTGAATGTTTTTCAATTTCATCAATTTGATTTTTTTTTATTCCTATTTTTTCATCTATCCTCTCAATAAACTTCTTCGTATAACTTCTTTTATCATTAATTAATTTATATAATTTCCCCTCTTTTCTATTAAGTTCAGTAAAATCTTTGGGGTCAATATTTTTATAAGTTATCATCGCAAATAACTCATCATTTTTCTTAATAAATTCAGGATTTAAAGTTTTACGATAGATTACAAATTCGTGGAAGATATTTGTTAATAGACGCATATCAATATCATCTATAAAAGTAGTGACATCTGATATAAATTCTTTACTAAAAATACTTTCGTCTAATCCAGATTCTCTTATCAAAGCTTTCAACTGTTCGTCTGCGTTTGATGAATTAATAAAAGGGATAACAGGAATAATATATTCGAAAAATTTCACTCTTTCTTTTTTATCGTCAAACAAGTCGTCACCTACAGCATAAACAAAATTGATTTCTCTATTAATCAGTTTGGAATTATTTAAAAGGATGTTGATTTCTCTAAGCTTTGTAAATATATCTGTACTATCAAACCTGTCTAAATCTTCAATTAAAACAACATTATATTTTGTTCTCTCGAAGAAATATAAAATTTCTTCTAAATGTTCATTAAAAACCGATTTATTTACATTATCTCCTAGTTCTAATTCTCCTTTTATATTTACTTTATTAATTTTTGAATTACTAAATAATCTGATAACTAATTTTGAAAACAAACCTAAACCAACAAAAACTATAATGAATACAATTAGAGCAAACCAATCAAAACTATCTTTAATTTTCCAACCTTCTGGATTGATTTTATCTAAATAATTATATTTTATCAATAAAACGGCACTAGTAACCCATAGAATAAAACCTAGTGAAATACACCATATTTTCCATGTAGGAATATTTACAATCCTTTTAAAACGAGATTCTGGGATTTCAGAAGGTTTGACATGATAAAATATTTGCTGTAGAATACTAACCTCTAATAATCTTTCCAATTCTTCTTTTTGTTCCTTTTTCTCAGAGGGTGTTAATACGTCTTCACTTTTTTTCTTATTAAAAGACGCTAACGAAATATTTAAAAAATCGTATTGAGCATTTAACTTCCTAAAGGTTTTTATTATCGTACTTTTACCTGACCCGTAACCACCAGTTAGAGCAATATTATTAATTCCTTCGGTATCTATAGCTTCATTTAATTTATCAAGATAAGGCTGAATCTTTTCTATATCCTCCTTTTTTGTCAAAACCTTTGGCGCAAGGGAACTGATTAAGCTTTTTTTAGTAGTTGTAGTTGTCACTTGTTTTTTTGAGAACCAAGAAAATAGATTTTTTTGCATGTAAAATCGAAAATGAATTAGTCATAAAAATTTTACTAATATAACGAATAATTCATTCCCTTTTTTCAAGTAAACTTCTACTGAGTAAACTTGTTTTTTCTCAATAAATCTGCGAATTGACAAATATTTTTAAACTCCATTTTTAGAGTTAAATCCATTTTTTCATATTGATAATCATGAAGAAAGAATGACAATTCTAATATAAATTCCTTTAAAACATTTAATTGTTTTAAAACTGTTTGATTTGTTTTAAAAATTTCACAGTTTTCTTCTTTTAAATCTTGTTTATTCAAGTTTTTAAAATCCTTGTCTACAATTTTCACTTTTAAAATTTCAACTTCTAAAAGTATATCATTTATATTTTTCTCCTTATAATCTACTCCTTTTTTTAGAAGTTCTTGATTTATTAGCTCAGAAGAAGAATAAACATTAATTAAACATCCATCGTCATTGATGTAGCAATTCTCCGTTCTATTTTTAATAAAAAGATTAAATTTTTCTTCTAAAGAAAGATTTATTTTTTTTCCAATTCTCAAATTTTAATCGTTTTAACTAAACATCATCTTTTTGTTTTTCCCAAAGAGCTTTTAATTTTTCTGCATATTCTCTTGGGGTAATCTTAATATATGACAGAAATTGTTTTTCTGTAGAATGCCCAGTTATTTTCATAATTGTTAAGGTATCTAACTTTCCATATAAATTAGTCGCAAAACTTCTTCTGCAGATATGACTACTAATAAGCTCAAATTTAGGATACTTTCCTTGTTTTTTTCTATGAATTATTTGCTTTTTACCATTTTCTATAATTTCGACTTCATCAATTCTTGCACCCTCTACTTTTTCGGTTATACCTGCTTTTTCTGCTACTATTTTAATGTAGTCGTTAAATTTTTGGTCACTAATTTCTCGTGGAAATTCACCATTCCTCTTTTCTAAAATACTTTTAACTTGTTTATGAATTGGTATAATTACAGGGAAATCCGTCTTCAAAGTAGTTTTGAATATAAAGCCATTTTCGATATTCTCTTTTTTCAATTGTAGAAAATCAGATATTCGAAGTCCCGTCCTCAGTCCAATAATAAACCAATCTCTAGCATTATCTAAATAATCAGTATCGAATTTATGTTTGAAAATGGTATTAATTTCTTCTTCTTTTAAATAAATATCCTTTGTTTTATTTTTTGGAGTGTAAAATTCATTTGTATTTATTTCATTTGAGATTTTAAGACCTTTGTTTTTGGCATTGTTGCAAATCATTTTGATTACATCAATATAACCTCCAATAGTATTGTTGTTTAGCTTTTCCCTTTCTTCTAAGTAGTCTATGAAATTTGTATGAAAATTTAAATCAATTTCACTTATTTTTAATTTAACATTATAATGGTTCTCAAAATTGATTATTTTATTAAGTGTTGTGTTATAATGTTGAATCGTTCTTGGCTTTATTGGGTCTCCACTTCTTCTCCTCTTTGTTTTTGACTGTTCAATAAAATTCTCCATAAAGTCAGCAAAGAAAACTTTTTGCTTTTCTTCAATAGATATATCCTGACGTTTAAAAAACAAATCCACTTTTAGTTTTAACCATTGGTTATTTATAATTATGGTTAAATCATCAGTTTTAGTACTTCCATGTTCACTTTTAATATAATTCTTAAGGTCGTCTAATTTTTTGTTAACTTCTTTGTAGTTCAACTCACTTGTAGATAGTACTTCCTGTTTTGAAACACTCCATCTATTAACAGGACATTCAAGACCTGTCGAAACTTCTGTATCGAACTGATTTCCCTGTTTAAATCTTAGGTAAATTGAACTCCATTCTGATTTCCCTTTTTTCAATCTGTAGTTAATAGAAGCCATAATTTCTTTTTTACAAAGATAGCAAATATTTATCCTTATACCCCCAATTATACCCCCAAAACATTAAAATTACACTTAATTCATCTTAATTAAATTTAATTAACTTAATCAAAATATTCAGCTAATCCTTTATTTATAGGTTACTTAAGAACAACTTAGATTTAAGCAAAAAAACAGGTGTGACTTCTATTATCCGCACAAAAAAAGCTTCTGAATATTTTTTCAGAAGCTTTTTTGTTTTTGATACGTTTTTAATTTCTTCTTGTTTTTTTCAATTATAAAAATTTCAAACTAATAAAAGCATTTTTAGTTGTTGCAAGAAATTTTCTATATTTGGTTTTAATCAATTTGAAAAAAAATCACCTACATTTCAATCAAAAAATGAGCTTCCATATTTACATCAAAAACAAACAAATAATTACGCACAGTCAATTATTAAAAAACAAACACTTACCAGTTGACACTAAAATTTCATTTGGAATTTATCCTCAAGAACTTTTAGATGGATACTCAAAATTTTATCTGCCAAAACTATCTTCAAGAGGAGTTGCTGTTACAACAAGTCTTGATAAATATGATGTTGAAGTTAATGTTGGAGCAACTAAAGATGATTGGAGATTAGCTGTTAAAATTTCTTTAGCATTAGGAGAAATTAATAACTCAACAATAGAACCTGAATTTGATGATGAAATTTCTCTTGACGAATTTGAAACAAATTACAACGAAAAATGGATTGAAAGCATAAAGCATTTATCAATAGAATCTTTTATTCAAGTGCAAAAAGAATCAGGTGGAGCACTAACTTTTATGGGGTGCGTGAGACACTATTATGCTGGCGATTATATAATCGACACACTTTCTAAGAATACTGATTCCCAAGAAATGTTTAATGACAAATTAATTGAGGAAATTAGAAAAATTCAACATTTAGAAGATTATGAGGATAATATTGAATTTCCATCTGTTAGAATAATGGATTTTCCCAATGAAGGAGAAAAAAAGCTAACGATATTTCCAGCGAATTTTAAAGTTTTACTACCAAAAGCCGATTATGTTATTTTAATGAAAAAAGGTGGTGAGGTAGCAAAAATACATTTTGATAATTTCATTAAACATATAACACCTAAAGCAAAAAGAATAGATGAATTCCAATACATAATTTATCCTATTGAAGAAAATGAGCATTATCAAATGTTGATGCATTTTAAATCAATGGAAACAATTTAGACTTTTATTTCAAACGAGCCGTAATTTCATACCATAAATATCTAGGATTGTTGAGTTTCTAGTGCGATTTCTCGTTCCTCGAAATGACAAACTACTCGGTAAATCATCTTTATTAATTCCTCTTGACGAAAGGAGCTTTTCAGCATGACCAACAGGTTGTACACTATGAAAAAAATTGCGGAAATCACTCTGGAATTTTTTGTCGGTTTTGCTTTTGGTTTCTCCTTTCGTCGAAATGACGATAATTTCTTCTACTTAATCAACATCCAAATAAGGGTCAAGAACTTCAGCTAATTTATTGAGCCAATAAAAATTATCTTCAAGATTGTTGAATTCGGTTTCTACAGTTTCGCAGCCTCTAATGATGCTTAAGGAAAGAATATAATTTACTTGCCGTATAGCTCTTGCCATTTCATCAGAATCAATTGTATTTGTAAAAAAATCCTTTAATCTAATTTCAACTTCTTTTGAAAAATGATTTTTGCCCATATTTTTTAAATTTAAATTATTGCAAAAATCCTTAGAAATTAATTTCATTTGACCCCATATATGCGTTCAACTTTAATTATTTTTTTCTTATAGAAATCAATTTTCGGCTAAAGCCTTTGTCTTTTTAAACATAAAAAAAACCTCCAGCTAAAGCGGGAGGCAATTCATATAATTCATTTGCTTTTTAAGTCTAGTTTGTCATTTCGACGAAGGAGAAATCTTCGCGAGAAACTCGATACAGATTGGCTTTTCGTTGCGGAGTTGCTTGCGAAGATTTCTCCTTCGTCGAAATGACAATCCTTTATGGTTACAATGCGGAAAAAAACTTTGCGGAGTTACTTGCGAAGATTTCTCCTTTCGTCGAAATGACAAAAAATGCGAAAAACTCTGCTCCCGATAGCTATCGGGATTGCGAGATTAAAAACCATAAAAGATTTTAAATTCAGAAATTTCTTTAATTATTTTACGCTTTAGTATTTAAATATTCTTACTTTTAAAAAACCAAAAACCTAATTCTCAAAATTTCGCTTGTTTTTAAATCTCAAAAAACAATTAGAACACATGAGAAAATACAGATTATTAGTCATTTTTTTAGCAATTATTGCTGTCTTTTATTTTGCGAGAACGGTTCGAAGTTTTACCGTTCAACACGAAACCCGAACTCTTAAATCGGAGCATTTTATCGTTTCCTATACCGGAATTTATAAAAGTGAAGCTGAAAAAGTCAGCAAACACCTTGAGGAAAACTATTCTAAAATAAGAGAAAATCTAAAAGACGTAGAACACGAGCCAATAAAGGTTTTTGTTTACGGTTCGCAATTTAAGTTTAATGAAGCCACAGGTTTAACAGAAAACACAAAAGGCACGAGCCGTGGTCCAAACGAATTTCATTTTATATGGACGAATTGGTTTAATTCTATTTTTCCAGACGATCCTCTCAAAACGGCTTTGCATGAGTTTACGCATTGTGTCCAGCTCAACATATTAATATACAAAGCAAAAGACACGATTATCACTCAAGACCGACTAACTTTTGAAAAGCAATTTGATAAAAAGTTTAAAGCCGAATATCCGCGCTGGCTCTGGGAATCGATTAGTATTTTTGAAGCGAAAGAGGTTAATTCGTTAAGCGTAAAATACGCCAAAAGCAAAAACCTGACTTTAGAAGATCTTAATCACGGCAATCAGATTTACAACATTGGCTACACCATAATCGAATATATGACTCAAAAATGGGGAAAAGACATTCTACCCAAACTGATTGCGTCTTTCGGCAACATCGAAAAAACATTGAACGTAACGCAAGAGGAATTTGAAAAAGGCTGGATGGCTTTTTTGGAGGAGAAGTATTAGGTTTACAATTTTAAACATCTAGTTTGTCATTCCGAGGAACGAAGAATCTCACGCGGGATTCGACACAGATTGGAAATTCACTTTACGGAATTTCTAGTGAGATTGCTTCGCCTATTCGCTATCGCTCGAGTCTCCTTCGTCGAAATGACAAGATTGTGGTTACAATATGAAAAAAACCTTTGTCAAAGTTTAAAACTTTGACAAAGGTCTCGTATCACTTGGAATTTGGGATTTTAAAAAATTGGAATTTATTTCCCTAATAATTCTAAAATCTTATCCACATTCACTTCACTATAATCATTAATATAAAAATCGCATGGCGGAAGCTGTTCTTTTGTATGCGTACTCAAAACGCCTACGACTTTCATTCCGGCATTTAATCCTGCTGTAATACCCGAAAAAGAATCTTCGAAAACCACACAATCTGACGGAGAAACTCCAACTCGTTCTGCCGATTTTAAATATACTTCGGGATTTGGTTTATGAAACGTAACATCTTCTGATGACATCATCGAATCCATTTTTTCGCCTAGTTTCAGGAAATTGGCAATCAAATCCAAGTTCGCACGCGGCGCCGATGTGGCAACTGCAGTTTTGAAACCACGAGATTTTAATTCGTTTAAAAAATCCATATAATACGGAATCGTTTCGACTTTGTCTTTGTAAATCTCACGGAACATTCCTTCTTTTTCGTCTTCAAGCTTAATCAATTCTTCTCCCGCAATCGGACGTTTGAAGAAATGCGTCATGATATAACTATTGTGTTTTCCGTACATATGTTCTTCAAATTCTTCCTGAGTGTACGGAATATTATATTTATCGAAAAACTTTTCAAAAGCGATTACATGATGCGGATTTGTGTGTGAAATCACGCCGTCCATATCAAAAATTACACATTGCTGGCTCATAATTTTGTTTGTTGTTTTTAACGGTTGCAAGATACTTAATTCTGTAGAGTTGGACTGAGGTTTCTCGCAGAGTTTTTTTTATTTCACGCAGATTTTAAAAAGATTTAAGCAGATAAGCGCAGATTATTTATTTTTAAAAATCTCAAAAATTAAATCTGTTAAAATCTGCCGAATCTGCGTGAAACAAAAATCCTTTTAATCTTACAATCTGTGGCTTTAAAAATAAAACTCTTTGCGTCTCTACTCCCGATGGCTATCGGGATTGCGAGATTAATTCATTATCCAATCCAAATCTTGCTTTTCACCAAAGTCATCGTCTGTCTCAAATGCTGATTGCACGCAATAAGAATTATCAGAACCAAAAGACAATATCCAACAATGGTATAAATTTCCATATCGGCCAATAGAGTCGATTGTTTGGCAATACTTCCAAAAATCTTTTTCATGGCTAAAACATTGGCATTATCTGCCGAATATCCTTTGGCAATAAAACTCTGCGTGGTGCTGGCGATGGTTTGCTGCGCTTCGGGATTTTCGCCGGTTACGAATTGGCTTAGTTTAAAAAAGTGCTTTTTATTTAAAAATACTGTTGCATTCTGCATCACGCAAAACCCAATTGTACTTCCCCAGAAACGTCCCGAAACGCCGACAATTCCCGAAGAAACCGCCATACTTGCAGGAACCGAAGATGTGGTAAAGAGAATTAACGGAACAAATAAAAACCCCACTCCGATACCCTGCAAAAAGTACGGAACAATAATATCTGATAAAGCCACATCGGGCACAAAAAGAAACGTAAACCAAAAATGATATAAGGCAATCAGCGAAAAACCAATCAGGAAAATGATTTTGGTAGAAACCGATTTCATGAGGAAATAAGCCGCCAAAATCAATCCGATTACATTTCCAAGTCCATTAATGTACTGCACGCCCGCAACACGCGACGGATCCCAATTCCAAATCGAATACATAGCCGAATGGCAAAGACTCAACGTTGCTCTGCTGATGTAAAACAGGAAAAACAATAAAAAACCAATTCTCAAATTGGCGTATTTAAAAACTTCAAAATCAAAAGTGGGCCTTTTAACCAAAAGCTCTTTAAAAATGAACAAACCTCCCGTAATGAGCGCCATAATAAGCATTAAAACCATTTGAGAAGATTCGAACCAATATTTTTTCTCGGCATACACAAAAAAGTAGGCACCGCAAAGAATCGCTGTTAAAACCAAAAAATAGCTCATCCAGTCGATTTGATACAACGGGATTTTCTTTGTGATTCGGTGCCCACGAAAAGTAACCAAGATTAAAAAGACATTTAAAACCTGCAGTCCGCCCGAAACATACAGCATGTATTTCCAGTCGTAATGATCCAGAAACCAAACCGCAATATTCATAATAAAGGGCGTTGACAACAGTAGAGAACCATAATAAAAGGAAAAACCAATTATAATGGCGTTTTTAGAATCAAACTGCTCAATAAGCAATTGTCTGATGGTAATGGCAGGAAGTGCCATTAAGATTCCTTCGGCAACTCTCAAAAGCAAGAAAACCGCAAAATTATCGACATAACCCGACGCCACAATCGTAACTCCAATTAATGAATAAACTCCTATGAGGTAATTTTTGGCAGGGAAAAAACTCGAAAATCGGCTTTCTATCAAAATTGTAGCCAGCAGAGTTCCGTACGTTACGCACATTGCAAACTGCAAATCTTCGGGCTCGATGTCCAGAAAACTTGCCGCATACGTTACGTTTGACGTATAAACTCCCAATAAAATCATGGAATGCAAGAGGCAAACAAACAAAATTGTAATGATTGCCCATTTTGGAACCCATGATTTAAATATACTTTTATCTTCCATTTTAGTGTGCTGCGATCACAGTAATATTCATTCCCGCTCTTAAAAAGTCAGTTTGTTTGTCGCTGTCTTTCAACTGAATTCTAACCGGAATTCTTTGTTCGATTTTTACGAAGTTACCCGTTGCATTATCTGGAGGAAGCAATGAAAATCTTGCCCCGCTCGCTGGCGATAAAGAAGCTATTATTCCTGTAAAAGTCTTATCACTCAAAGCATCGGCTTTTATTTCAACATCTTGTCCAACTTTTAAATATTGCAATTGCGTTTCTTTAAAATTGGCCGTAATCCATTTTTCTTTACTTACAATTGACAATAAAGACTGACCTTCTTTTACCAATTGTCCTGGCTGTAGAGTTCGTTTTCCAACCCAACCGTCATAAGGCGCTGTAATTATAGTGTACGAAAGAAATAAAGCCGCGTTATCAGCCACAGCTTGTTTTGCGGCAATATTCGTTTGCGTTGTAGGAACGTTTGCTTCGGCAACAGAAGTACTTAAAGCCGAAGTATGAATTCTATTTTTCATTTCTTGAAAATGCGCCTGCGCCGATTCGTAATCTGCTTTTACTTTTTCTAATTGCTGAGAAGTTGCTGCCTCTTCGCTTACCAAAGCTTTGTATCTTTCGTATTCCAGTTTGGTTTTCCAAAGATTCGATTTTGCAGCTTCTAATTGCGCTTCGTTAATCGCTGTTGCGCTTGCTGTATTTATGGCATTTTTCTCAGCCACAACGCTATTTTGTTTCGCATTCTGAACATCGGCAAGAGCCACATTCAATTTCGATTGGTATTCTCTGTTATCAATTACGACCAAAGTATCGCCTTTGTGCACAAACTGATTTTCGTTAAAACAAACTTCCTGCACATAACCCGTAATTCTCGACATAATTGGCGTTACATATTGTTCCACCTGAGCGTCATTCGTTTCTTCGTGATTTCGGTTAAATACATAAAACCAAATTCCCAAAATAACACCGCTTATTACCAGCGTGCACGCAATAATCGTTATTAGTATATGAAACGTTTTATTTCTTCTAGTTTCATTTTTAATCTTAACCATATCTTTCTTTTCTCTTTAATTTAGTTCTTTTCTAAAATGTCTTTTCTCTTGCTTCTTTCGTCTATCAAGTCTTTTCTCTTGCCTCTTTCTTCTTAAGGCTTTAGCCTACTTTTTCACCAGCATCTAACTCTGTGGCATTATTCCCGCCGTATGAAGCAGTTCATAATGTTTTAAAACCGCATCCAATCGCGTAGAAATTTTGTTGTATTTCGCCTGAAGCAAAGCATTATCGGCATCGACCATTTCGGTAATTAAAACCAATTGGTTTAAGTATTTCAGCTTTACAATTCGGTAATTTTCTTCTGCTAAATCCAACGCTTTATCAACGACCACAAACTTTTCAAGGATTTCCTGATATTGCGTGTGTTCTTTATACAGCTTATCCTGAATTTCCTCTTTTACAATTTCATTCTGCATTTCCTGCCATTTGATTTTGGTATTGGCCTGCTCCATTTTGGTCTTGTTTTTATACAAAGACGAAAGGTCAAAAGTCGCTTCAATTCCCACTTGCCCTAAAGTGTACAAATACGGATTTGGAGGAAAGAATTTGTAGTTTGGATAATAAAAACCGTAGTTTCCAAAGAAATGAACACTTGGCAAGTAATTTCCTTTAACCAATTTCAATTCCGTTTTGCTGATGTTTAATTCTTGGCTTGCAATACGCATTTCTTCGTTTTGCAAAGCTTTTGTCATATAAAAATCATACGGATCTAAACCGTTCATTTCGTCAAGACTAGACGTTGTATCGATTGCAATTTCTTCATTGTCTGGAATTTGGATCAGCGTTTTCAGATCGTGAAGTGCGATTTTAATGTTTTTGGAGTTAGTTAACGCATTCAATTCGCGATCTGAAAGCTGTAATTCGGCACGAATAACTTCGTTTTTCGTAACCGTTCCATGTTTTTGAAGCGATTGCACTTCTTTCAGTCGGCTTTTTTCTTCTTTGATGTTTTCTACGAATATTTTCTGAAGTTCCATCATCTTATAAATCGCCAGATAGTTTGCCACCACTTCAAGCTCGATATCATTTTCGGCCTTTTCGGTTTTTATTTTAGCAATTTCGTTTTCCTGATTCGCAATTTTGATGGCATTATTAATCTTATTTCCAGCATAAATTGGCATTTTAAAAGTCGAATTGACCTCATAAATTTCAGGAATTGCTGGAGTAACTTCCTTGTCTTTCAAAAACCCGCTTCCTTTGAATTCTGTAATATTCGTGATGCGAGAATACATACCGTTTAGCTGCACGTCTGGCAGTCGGAGTTCTTTTCTTTCTTTAATGTTTTGCTCTGCGAGCGTGACCTCAATTTGAGATCTAAGGATTTTTTTATTGTTTTCTTTTGCTAGTTTCATCGCTTCTTTTAGCGAAATTGTGTGGACTTCCTGCGCTTGTAAGCCATTGAATGCTAAAATCATTAGGATTAACAGCAGGATTCTGGGAAAACAATCGTCTGTAGAATTTGTTGTTTTAAGGAACATGAATATTTTAATATTTGATGCTGCAAAGTTCCTTCATTTTTCTCGTGACTGATAATTCTAAAAAGCCAAGAACATATTCATTTCAGACAAATGTTAAAATTCTATTTTTCGAAAACGTTATATTAAAACATTGAAAAACAATTTATTACAAAATAGATTTGGATTGTGATATTTCACGCAGATTTTAATAGATTTTAGCAGATGCTCGCAGATTTTTCTTTTTATTCTCGCAGATTCCACAGATTGTGCAGATTGTTAAAGAATTTTAAAAAAAATCTCCTAAATCTGCGAAATCTGCGAGAGAAAAATTTTTAGCGTGAAATAACTAAATCTGTCAAATCCGCCTAAATCTAAATGAATCTGCGTGAAACAAAATTTTTATTTTCGCTCTAAAATCTCTTCACCGTTTAAGTAATCGGAAGGTCTTTGACCTAAAATCTTGAAGAAAGTATTACTGAAAGTTGGAACGCTATTGTAACCAACTTCTTCGGCTACCTCTTTTACTGAAAGTTTTCTTTCTAATAAAAGTTCGATTGCTTTTAAGATTCTTCTAATGGTATAATATTGAATAAAGGACATTTTGAGATCTTTTTGAAACAAGCGATACAAAGAGCGTTCGCTAAAGCCAAATTCATGAGCTACATCGGCAAACAGAATCGTTTCTCCAAGATTGTTTTCGATATGACGCAGAATTTTTCCAAGACGTTTGTCTTTGGGTTGTGGCAATTCTAAAGGTAAATTATTAGTGCAAATTTGCGGAAGAATCGCTTTTATCGCTTTGGCAATGGTAAAATTTGGAGTTCCTTTTTTAAGATCGCCATTCCATCGATTGGTAAAAAGCATCATTTGAAGGAGCAGATTATTGACTGGGTAAATTCCTTCTATTTTATAAAAGTCATCTTCTTCTTTTTCAACAGGAAAATACAGATTTCGCATCGTAACGCTTTCCGATTTCGGCTCGATACTATGCTCCACACCACTCGGAATCCATATAAAATGCCTTGCTGGTAAAAAATAAGTTTTGGTTTCTGTAGTTACAAAAACAACATCGCCTTCAGCATAAAGTAATTGTGCTTTATTATGCTTATGTGGTGGAATAAACAATTCACCCATCAAATCGTGGTGGCAGTAAATGCTCTTTTTATCAGCATCTACTTTTTTGATGTAGTATTTATCGAGTTTTTGACCGGAGTGTTCCATAATATAAAGATAGGAAGAAATTTAACCGCAAAGCACGCAAGGTAAAAGCGCAAAGTTCGCAAAGATTAAATAAAACCTTTGCGAACTTTGCGTAAAATCTTAGCTCCCGATAACTATCGGGATTGCGGTAAAATTTAAAAACAAAAAAGCCTTTCCGTGAAGAAAGGCTTTTAACAACTTAGGCGGTCTGGACGGGACTCGAACCCGCGACCCCATGCGTGACAGGCATGTATTCTAACCAACTGAACTACCAAACCCTGCGTTATTGCGAGTGCAAAAATACAACAGATTTTCGTTTCTGCAAGCGTTTTTACGAATAAAATTTGAGAAATTTTTAATTGGTTAAACTCCAATATTTTAAAAATTCACGTTTTAATCAAAAAGTAGGAACTTTCTTTTACTTAACCGCAAAGAGCGCTAAGATTTACGCAATCCCGATAGCTATCGGGAGCAAAGTTTTTTCGCGTAACATCATTTAGCCCGTTTTTAAACATAGCCCGTGGTTTCAACCACGGAAACGTATTTGATATACATTGTGTCCCCGTGGTTGAAACCACGGGCTATGTTTTAATATATGATGGAAAATCTTTGTGGAATTACTTGCGGAGATTTCTCCTTCGTCGAAATTGTAAAGGTTAGATATTTCGGTAACAAAATTTACCTTTAATAAATTTTGTTGCGATGAGAAATAACAGCCAGGATTCAACATTAGAGAGAAACTATTTAGA
>Ga0307416_100000564_pt1 | contig 18930 bp, 17 predicted proteins | sample DK1Cmetagenome_2_FD_203821 | JGI IMG/M metagenome (GOLD analysis project Ga0307416, IMG submission 203821) | Maize rhizosphere microbial communities from greenhouse at UC Davis, California, United States - DK15-C-3 | ecosystem: Host-associated > Plants > Roots > Rhizosphere > Soil | place...
GAGGGTCGGGGCGACCACCACCTCGTCGCCGGGCCGCCAGCCGGTGGGGGCGTCGGCCAGGGGCAGCCGGGCCGTGCCGGCGCCGACCGCCCCGCTGAGCCGGGTCCAGGCCCGCCGCGGCGTGCCGACCAGCTCGAGCACGCCGGCGCCCATCACCCACAGGCCGACGTCGCCCTTGACCACGTCCATGCCGCCGCCGACCATGCGGCCCTCGTCCACGCCGGTGAAGACCAGCAGCTGGTCGACCGCGGCCGAGGCCGGCCGCATGACCAGGCGGCCCTGCACGACCACGTTGCCGGTGCTCTCGAGCCGGTGGCTGACCGACGGGTGGAAGAGCAGCTCGCCGCCGGGCTCGACCGTCACCCCGGCGACCTTGGCGTCGGTGTCGAGCACGATCCGCCGCTTGACCACGGCGACGTCGCCGGGCCCGGGGACGCCGCCCCTGGGCCAGCTGTCCGGGTCGCTCCAGGGCTTGGCCCCGGCCAGGCTGACCGGCCGGCCGGTGGTGGCGGTGGTGGCGGCGGGCTGGTGCTGGCTGTGGTCGGCCGTGGTCGCCGGGGCCGCCGCCGGCTGGTCGCCGTCCCTGAGGGCAAGGGCGGCCGCCGCCCCGGCGGCGGCTCCGGCCACCCCGACGCCCCCGATGACCAGGAAGCGGCGCCGGGTCAGCCGCTTCGGGTCGGGCGGAGGGTCCGGTGGAAAGTCGTCACGTACTGCCATGGCGCCTCCCCGGTGCGAACGTCCTACAGGCGGACCAGGTTGGGGGGGTTGCCGGGACCGTACGCGTTCCGCGCGTCGAACAGCAGCCCCGCCGTGCCGGCCAGCCACTCAAGATCGTAACCGCTGTGCGGGACGAGGAGGGCCACCAGGTCGGCCCCGGCGACCGCCCGGGCGGTCAGCTCGGTCCGGGCCAGCCGCTTGCCGTCGAGGGTCACGGCGTCCACGAACGGGTCGTGGAAGCTCAGCTTGGCCCCCCGCCGGGCCAGGGCGCTCATCACCCGCAGCGACGGCGACTCGCGCACGTCGCCCACGTCGGGCTTGTAGGACACCCCGAGGACCAGGACCTTGGCCCCCTTGAGGGGCTTGGCGTGCTCGTTCAGGGCCTCGCCGATGCGGGCCGCCACCCAGCCCGGCATGTGGGCGTTGACGTCCTGGGCCTGCTCCAGGATGCGGAACTGGTGGCCGACGTCGCGCCGCACCTGCCAGGCCAGGTAGGCGGGGTCGAGCGGGATGCAGTGGCCGCCGACCCCCGGGCCGGGGGTGAAGGCCATGAAGCCGAACGGCTTGGTGGCCGCGGCCTCGATCACCTCCCAGACGTCGATGCCGAGCTCGTGGCAGACCATGGCCATCTCGTTGACCAGGGCGATGTTGACGTGGCGGAAGGTGTTCTCGAGCAGCTTGGCCAGCTCGGCGGCCCGGGCCGAGGACAGCGCGACCACCTTTTCGACCATCTGCTCGTAGAACAGGCCCGCCACCGAGGTCGCCTCGGCGGTGGTGCCGCCGACGATCCGGGGGGTGTTGCCGAAGTGGAACTCGGTGTTGCCGGGGTCGATCCGCTCGGGCGAGTAGGCGAGCAGGAAGTCGCGGCCGGCCCGCTGCCCCGACGCCTCCAGCAGGGGGGTGACCAGGTCGTTGGTGGTGCCCGGGTAGGTGCTGGACTCCAGCACGACCAGCCGCCCGCCGACCAGGTGCCTGGCCACGTCCCGGCAGGCCTGCTCGACATAGGACAGGTCGGGGGTGTGGTCGCGGACCGGGGTGGGCACGCAGATGCAGATCACGTCGCTGGTGGCCAGGGCGTCGCCGTCGGCGCTGAAGCGCAGGCGGCCGGTGGCGACCCCGGCCTGGAAGGTGGCCTCGTCCACCCCGGGCACGACCAGCCGGCCGGCGGCCAGGCCGTCGACCCGGTCGGCGTCGACGTCGATCCCGGTGACCTCGAAGCCGGCCTCGGCGGCGGCGCAGGCGAGCGACAGCCCGACATAGCCCTGGCCGACCACGGCTACCCGGGCGTCGCGGGCCAGCAGGCGGCGGCGCAGCGTTGACGTGGACCTCATGACGGCTTCCTTTGGACGGGCGGCGGGAACGGTCAGACGGTGGCGGAGTCGCGCGCGGTCGGGGCGGGGTGGATCGAGTCGGCCGCCATCCCCTTCATGCGGCTGGCCAGCTCCTCCGGGCTCCCTTCGAAGCTCAGGTACTCGAGCTCGGCAAGGGCGCGGTGGACCACCGCCCGGTCGGGCACGGGCGGGCGGGAGACCACGATCGCCGGGTGGCCGCTCGGCACCTGCTCCTCGTCGGGGGCGACGATGTCCTCGGCCATCTTCTCCCCCGGCCGGACCCCGGTGATCACGATCGGGACGTCGCGGCCCGGGATCCGGCCCGACAGCCGGATGAGCCGCTCGGCCACGTCCAGGATCCGCACCGGCTCGCCCATGTCGAGGGTGAACACCTCGCCCCCGGTGGACAGGGCGGCCGCCTGGAGGACCAGCTGGACGGCCTCCTGCACGCTCATGAAGTAGCGGGTCATCTTGGCGTCGGTGACGGTCACCGGCCCGCCCCTGGCGATCTGGCGGAAGAAGGTCGGGATCACGCTGCCCCGGCTGCCGAGCACGTTGCCGAAGCGGACCGCGCACAGCACCGAGTGGCCGTCCTGGAGGCTGCGCACCACCTGCTCGGCCAGCCACTTGGAGGTCCCCATGACGCTGACCGGGTTGATGGCCTTGTCGGTGGAGATGAGCACGAAGTGCCCGACCCCGTTGGCCACGGCGGCGTCGGCCAGGTTGGCCGTGCCGAGCACGTTGGTGTGCAGGGCCTCGGCCGGGTGCTCCTCGAGCACGGGCACATGCTTGTGGGCGGCGGCGTGGAAGACGATCTCCGGCTTGTGCTTGACGAACACGCTGAACACCCGCTCGCGGTCGCGGATGTCGGCCAGCACCGTCTCCAGCCGCATCTCGGCCGTGGCCAGGTCGACCACGCCGGCGGCCTCGGTCAGCTCCTCGGTGAACTCGTCCAGGGACATGACCACGTCGTGCAGGTGGGTCTCGTCGTGGTCGAGCAGGATCAGGGAGGCCGGCCCGAAGCTGGCCACCTGACGGGCGATCTCGGAGCCGATCGACCCGCCGGCCCCGGTCACCAGGACCCGGCGGCCCCGCAGCATGGCCTTGACCGCCTCCAGGTCGGTGTCGACCTGCTGGCGCCCCAGCAGGTCCTCGATGCGCAGGTCGCGGATGTCGCGGGCGCTGACCTTGCCGCCGACGGTCTCGTGCACGCTGGGCAGGACCTTGAGGGTGACCTGGGCCTGCTCGCACAGGGCGGCCACCTCGCGCACCAGCTCGCTGGTGGCCGAGGGGATGGCCAGCAGGACGACGTCGACGCCCTGCTCCGCGACCAGCCGGGGAAGGGCCGTCCGGGGGCCCTGGACCGGCACGCCGTGCAGGCGGCGGCCGACCTTGCGGCGGTCGTCGTCGACCAGGCCGACCGGGTGCCAGCCCAGCGACGGGCTGCGCAGCAGGTCCTTGAGGATCATCGAGCCAGCCGAGCCGGCGCCGACGACCAGCACGCTGCGCCGCTCGGTGTCGGGGACCGGGCGCCGGGGGGCGAACAGCTGACTCTGGAAGCGGACGGCGCCGGTGCCGAGCAGGGTCAGGACCGCTCCGAAGATGGTCACCGACAGGGGCAGGGCGCGGAGGCCGCGGCCGTCGGTGGCCAGGCCGACGAGCACGCTGGCGTTGACGACCGCGATCCCGGCGACGCAGCCGGTCAGGATGATGCGGCGGGCCTCCTGGGCCGAGGCGTAGCGCCACATCTGGCCGTAGAGCCCGCCGAGCTTGTTGACCACCAGGTGAATGGCCACGGCGATGGGCAGGAACCGCCAGAAGCTCGACCAGTAGCGGTCAGGCACCGACCCGTCGAAGCGCAGGGCGAGGGTCAGCAGGTACGAGAAGCACACCACCCCGAGGTCGAGCGCGGCGAGCGGGGTGTCGCGTCGTAGGCGTTCGGCGAGCCCTCCCCCCCGGTGGTGCGGGGCCAGGGGCTCGGCCGAACCTGGCAGCAAGGCGTCCTGGTCCACGGGGGAAAGTCTATGGTCCTGGCGGCCTGGGTTGATCCGCCGCGATCCGTATTCCGGCCTACAGCAGTGTGGTACGTCGCCTGCAGGTCAGACCCGCTTGAGCCAGATCTCCCGCCAGTACTCCTCGATGCCGCGAGGGCAGCTCTGGTGGTAGTCGGCGAAGCAGATGAACCCGTCAAGGACGATGCAGTCGCCCTTGATGTGGACCATCTTCCCGGTCTTCTCGTCGATCAGCCGGTTGACCCGCCGCTGCACCCGGGCCTGCTTGCCGCAGTAGCGCAGCATCTCGATGTCGAAGCGCAGCCCCCGGTTGTGGCCGGTCTGGTCCAGGGTGGCGAAGATCTCCTCCCTGGACTTGACCTCGACCAGCTCGCCCGGCTGGAGGTCGAGCGTCTCCTTGGGGGTGCGGCCCTGGACCCATCCCTCGATGCGAGGGTAGGGGCGCCCGCCGTTGACCAGCAGGAGCCGGGGCAGGAACTTGCGGTTGGCCCACTGGAACTTGTTGAACAGGTGGACGGCCAGCCCGCGGACGACCTGGCGGACGGGCGCGTTGCCGGAGGTGACGTCCTGGATGTACTGGCGCACGTCCCAGCCCGGGATGTGGGTGGGGGCGGCCTCGGGGATGGCGGTGTTCTGGCAGGAGAAGATCTCCTCGTCGAGCCCGGCGCCCGGCGGGCGGGTCTCGCGCTGGAGGGTCGCCAGGGTGGCCACCGGCGCGGCCGGCGCCTGCGCCGGGGCGTCGTCGCCGGCCCGCTTGAGCCAGCCTTCCTTCCAGAAGATCAGGCAGCTGGCCTGGCAGCCCCCGTGGGCGCTGCCGTCGCAGCGGACGCCCTCCAGGTGCACGGCCCGCTCCATCCGGTACATGCCGCTGTTCTTGACCTGGTCGCAGGTCTTGAACGCCCGCTTGGAGACCCGCAGCTGCCTGCCGGCGAACTGCAGCATCTCGGGCATGAACGGCAGCGCCTCCAGCCGCCCCCGCTCGTCCAGGGTGGCCAGGATCTCCTCGGGGGACCGGACCTCGACGAGCTCGCCGATCTTGAGGTCGAGCCCCTCGGGCGGCCGGCTGGGCTCGGTCGTGCGTGCGTCGTCGGTCTGCACCTTCCAGTTCCCTTTCCCTAAATCCGCCGCAGGTCGGCGTCGACCTGGCCGCGGTCCATGAGCTGCCTGATCTGGGCGATCCGCTGGAAGCGGGCGCCGGTGAGGTCGCCGGCCTCCAGGCCGTGCTCCTTGAAGGCCCGGTAGAGCTCCTCGACCCCGTCGCGGACGGTCCAGCGGAGCTCCAGATCGGGCACGGTCTGGAGCTTGGCGCAGTCGACCCGGTAGTTGCGCAGGTCCGGCCCGGCCCCCTCGGCGAAGGTGACCTCGCTGCCCGGGACGGTCTCGCGGACCATCTCGGCGACCTCGCGGATGCGGTAGTTCTCCTCGGTCCGCCCGACGTTGAAGGCCTGGTCGTGGACGAGCTCGCGGGGCGCCTCGAGCATGGCCGCGAACGCGGCCGAGATGTCCTGCACGTGGACCAGGGGCCGCCAGGGCGTGCCGTCGCTCATCAGGTGCACGGCTCCGGTGGTGAAGGCGAACCCGACCAGGTTGTTGACCACCACGTCGCCGCGGAGCCGGGGCGACACCCCGTAGGCGGTGGCGTTGCGCAGGTAGGTGGGGCTGAAGTCGTCGTCGGCGAGGGCGCCGATGTCCCGCTCGGCCAGGACCTTGGACTCGCCGTAGGGGGTGACCGGGTTGAAGGCCGCCCGCTCGTCCAGGGGCCGGTCGTCCTCAGCCGCCCCGTACAGGCTGCACGAGGACGAGAACAGGAACCGCGGCACCCCGGCCTGCTTGGCCAGGGTGGCCAGGCGCACCGAGGCCAGGTGGTTGATGTCGTAGGTGCAGCCCGGGTTGAGGTTGCCAAGGGGGTCGTTGGAGATGGCCGCCAGGTGCAGCACGGCGTCGAAGCCGCGCAGGTCCTCGGCCCGCACGTCGCGCAGGTCGACGGCCATGGTCTCGACCGGGGCCGGCTCGGGACCGAAGCCGCAGCGGCCGAACAGGCCGGTGTCCAGGCCGACCACCTGGTGGCCGGCGCTGGTCAGCCAGGGGACGAGCACGGCCCCGATGTAGCCGTCGGACCCGGTCACCAGCACACGCACGTTCACGCCCTCCCCTCGGGGTCTGACCCGGTCAACCACTATAGGGGGGCCCGGCGGCCGGGGCAGGCCACCCCTGCCGTAGCCTGGCTGCGGAGGTTGCGGGAGCCTGGGTGGTCTGCTTGCGGGGGCACCGCAACTACGGCGGGTCGGGGATCCGCCCGGAGATGCCGAGAGCTACTGTCACCAGGAACCGCGCTTGGAAAGGGACCCGGACATGACCACCATGCAGCCCCAGCCCATCCCCATGTGGCTTCCCCACATCGGCCCCGAGACGATCGGGGCCGCCACCGGCGCCCTGGAGATCGGCTACCTCGGCCTGGGCTCGGCCACCAAGGAGTTCGAGGACGCCCTGGCCGACTACCTCGAGCTGGGCGCCGACCGGGCCCTGATGAGCACCAACAGCTGCACCGCGGCCCTCAACTGCGCCTGCCTGCTCGCCGGGGCCGGGCCGGGCACCGAGGTGATCGCCCCGTCGTTCACGTATGTGGCCGCCCACCAGGCGATCACCGCCACCGGGGCCGAGGTGGTGTTCGTCGACATCGAGGAGCCGACCCTCACCGTCAACCCCGACGCCCTGGCCGAGCTCATCACCGAGCGCACCCGGGCGATCATGGTCTGCCACTTCGCCGGCCTGGTGGGCCGGCTGGAGGAGATCTACCGGGTCGCGGCCGAGCACGGCGTGCGGGTGGTCGAGGACGCCGCCCACGCCATCGGCACCCGCCACGAGGGCCGCATGGTCGGGGCCACCGGCGACCTGGTCTGCTTCAGCTTCGGCCCGGTCAAGACCATGACCACCCTGGAGGGCGGGGCCGTGGTCACCTCCCGGCCCGAGGAGCTGGACGTGCTCCACCAGCTGCGAATGCTGGGGGTGGACCGGGAGACGCAGGCCCGCTACCAGAACAAGCGGGCCTGGGAGTACGACGTGCTCCGCCAGGGCTACCGCTACCACCTGGGGGCGATCCCGTCCTCGATCGGCCTGGCCCAGCTGTCGCTGCTGGACGAGTTCGTCCGCAACCGCCAGCACTACTGCCGCGGCTACAACGAGCGCCTGGCCGGCATCCCCGAGGTCATCACCCCCGACTCCGACTACAAGGACATCGGCCCCTTCATCTACTTCATCCGGGTGCCGGGCGAGGTCCGCCAGGAGCTGATCGAGTTCCTGAAGACGCGCGGGGTCCCCACCGGCATCCACTTCCTGGGGGCGCACGACTTCAGCTTCTACCGCGACGCCCGCCGGGGCGACCTGTCGGTCACCGACCGGGTGGTCCGCGAGGAGCTCACCCTGCCGCTCTGGTCGTACATGGACGACGGGGTGCTGGACCGGGTGGCCGAGGCGATCCGGGAGTTCTTCTCGGCCTAGCCCGCACGGCGTCATACGGTGCCGGTACGGCGATTGAAGCTGGCGAAGGCGGAGCAGCCCACAGATGCTCGTCCAAGCCCTGGCGAACGATCGCGTACCGGTCGGGGCTGATCGAACGAGGGGGAGCCTCCGATGTCCATGATCGGCGACGGTCCGCGTCCGTCCTGGATTCCCGGCCACGCCCGCCGGCACGAGCGCACCGGCGAGCTGGACACCCGCTGGATGCCGGCCTGCCAGTGCGGCTGGACCTTCTACGCCAGCGTCCGCACCCTGCGCATCGCCGACCGCACCCACGGGTTCCACCTGGACCGGGTGCACGCCGGCCGCCACCACGCCGCGTCGTGAGCACGGCCATGGCTCCGTGCTCGCCGCCGCCACCGCCGTTCTGAAAGGTTCCCCTGGCCCTCGGGACGGCGGTGGCCGCAGCGACGCGGTAGCCTGCGGCGATGGCCAGAGACCCCTCGGTGCTCGTACACCCGCTGGCGTTGTGCGAGAGCGACGACGTCGGCCCCCGCACCCGCGTGTGGGCGTTCGCCCACGTGCAGGAACGGGCGCGTATCGGCGCCGACGGCAACGTCGGCGGCCACGCCTTCGTCGAGGGCGGGGTGGTGGTCGGCGACCGGGTCACCATCAAGAACGGCGTGCTGCTGTTTTCGGGGGTGACGGTCGAGGACGAGGTGTTCCTTGGGCCGGGGGCGGTGTTCACCAACGACGCCACCCCCCGGGCCGCCCACCGCAAGGGCCCGGGGGGCTGGCGGCCCACCCTGGTCCGGCGGGGGGCGACCGTCGGGGCCAACGCCACCGTCCTGTCCGGGCTGACCATCGGCTGCTGGGCCATGGTCGGGGCCGGGAGCGTGGTCACCGGCGACGTGCCGGCGCACGCCCTGGTGGTCGGCAACCCGGCCCGCCAGACCGGCTGGGCGTGCCGCTGCGGCCGCACCCTCCCCGAGACCCTGGAGTGCCAAGGCTGCGGCCGCGCCTGGGTGTTGGTCGGGGACGGTACTCTCGGGGAACGACGTTCGGGAGCCGGGCACGACGGGTAGGCAGGCAGGATGGACACCCAGCCACAGTGGACCGGGGCGCCAGGACCGCCGGGACCGCCCGGCCAGCCGGGGGCCGGCGGCGGGCCGCCCGGGTGGCCGCCGCCGCCGCGGCGGTCCCGGATCCGGCTGGTCGCCGGGATCGTGCTCGCCCTGGTCCTGGTCGTCGCCGTCTCCGGCCTGAGCGGCCTGCGGCTGTGGCCGTCGTTCCCCAACCCCTTCGCCGCCCGCCAGGTCGACCGCAGCCAGCCGGTGCTGCTCAAGGCGATCGAGGACCTGGCCGTCTACAAGGCGGCCAAGGGGAACTTCCAGGTGGTGGTGGACCTGGAGGAGAGCACCAGGAACATCCCGCTGGCCCTCAAGGGCCAGCGCACCCTGTTCGTGGCCGGGGGCAGCGTGGACGCCGAGGTCGACTTCTCCGGCATCGGCAAGGGCGCGATCAAGGTGTCTCCGGACGGCCAGCGGGTCGAGATCACCCTCCCCCACGCCCGGCTCACCCCGGCCCGCGTCGACCCCGCCCAGAGCCGCGTGTTCTCCCGGGAGCGGGGGCTGCTGGACCGGCTCGGCTCGGTGCTGTCCGACAACCCGACCAGCGAGCACGAGCTGTACCTGCTCGCCCAGCAGAGGATGCAGGCCGCGGCGGCCGAGAGCGGCCTCGCGGCCCAGGCCGAGCGGAACACCACGGCCATGCTCCAGAGCATGCTGCGGTCGCTCGGCTACAAGGAGGTCACCGTGACGTTCCGCGATCCTCCGAACTAGCCTGCCTGGCCCGGTACAGCCGCCCGCGGATGGCGGCGCTGGCCTTGGCCACGGCGTCGCGGCGGGCGTTGGCGAAGTAGTCGGTGGCCAGCAGCAGCCCGGCCGTCCAGGCCCGGGCCTCCTCGGGCACCACCTGGCCCCGCATCATGGCCCCGCCTCCTCGTCGGTCGCGCCCGTCCAGCCTGCCAGCTTCAGCGGCGGTCGACAAGACCGGCTCCCAGCAGCTGGGCCATGGCCCGCATGACGTTCAGGTCGGTGTCGTCGAAGGCGTGGGGCTCGGGGGCGTCCACCGACAGCATGCCCAGGTTCTGGTCGCCGCAGAACACCGCCACGCTGATGAACGACCGGTAGCCCGCCCCGGGTCGGGGCTCGGCCCCCCGCGGCAGCTCCTCGCCCCGGACGTCGTCGACCAGCAGGTAGTCGTGGAAGCGGACCAGCAGCAGGGCCTCCTGGCCGCGGCGGTCGGCCGGGTCGTCGGTGAACACCGTGGTCGGCGGGTCGCCCCGCCCGAACCAGGCCGCGGCCCGCATCTCGCCCCGCTCGAGCGCGAAGAACACCGCCCGGACCCGCTCGCCGTCGCACAGGCTGGCCGCCGCCTCGACCACCAGCTGCTTGAGCTGGCCGCGGAGCGACTCGCGGTCGCCCTTGCCCGAGGTCTGGTGGACCTTGCCGACGACCTCGGCGATCGGGGTGACCACGTCGCCCACGACCAGCCGCAGCTTGGCGTCGGCCTCGATGGCCAGGGCCTCGGCCGAGCGGGTCTCGGCCTCCTGGCGCAGCTCACGCCGTGACTTGACCCACAGCGGCACCGCCACCGCAACCCCTCCGGCCACGGCCAGGGCCCACGCTCCGCCCGACCCCGGGGCGCCGTCGCGCAGCACCGCCACCAGGTACCCGAGCCCGACCGCCCCCGCCTCCAGGAACAGGTACGTCCGCAGCCGGCCGCGCGTGGTCGTCGCCATGGGGCGAAGTATCCCAAAGCACGCCGACCGGCGACGTCATGCGCCCGACACCCGGCGGGCCCGGTGCGGTCAGTCGCCGGTGAACCGGTCGAGCACCCGCCCGCGGAGGCGGGCCGGGCGGCCGGTGCGGCGCTCGGCGGCGTCGGCCGAGCCGGCCAGGACACGGACGGCGTTGACCCCCAGCCAGCGCAGGGGCTCGGGCTCCCAGGGGCGGGAGCGGTGCTGGACCCAGGGGAGGCGGGTCAGGTCCGAGTCGCGGCCGGCGATCAGGTCGGCCAGGGTGCGGCCGGCCAGGTTGGCCGTGCCCACGCCGTCGCCGACGTAGCCGCCGGCCCAGGCCAGGCCGGTGTCCCGGTCGAGGCCGACCGAGGACGTCCAGTCGCGGGGGATGCCGAGCGGCCCACCCCAGCGGTGGGTGATCCGGGCCCCGGCGGCCGCCGGGAGCAGCTCGGCCAGGGTGGCCTCGAGGCGGCCGTGGACCCCCTCGTCGCGGTCGTAGGCGGGGCGGATCCGGGAGCCGTAGTGGTAGGGGGCGCCGCGGCCGCCGAAGGCGACCCGGTCGTCGCGGGTCCGCTGGGCGTAGGTGAACAGGTGGCCGCCGGCGGCCATGGTCTCCCCACCCGACCAGCCGATCTCCTTCCAGGCCGCCTCATCCAGGGGCTCGGTGGCGACCATCAGCGAGTACAGGGGCAGCAGGGAGCGGCGCAGGCCGGGCAGGGCGGTGCCGTAGCCCTCGGTGGCCCGGACCACGACCTCGGCCCGGACCGGGCCGTGGGGGGTGTCGGCCCTCCCGGGCCGGATCCGGGTCACCGGGGTGGCCTCGTAGATCGGCACCCCGAGCCGCTCGACCACCCGGGCCAGGCCGCGGACCAGGCGGGCCGGGTCGAGGGCGGCGCAGTGGGGGGTGAAGGAGGCGGCCAGCAGCCCGGCCACCCGGACCCGCCGCTCGGCCTCGTCGCGCGACAGCAGGACCAGGTCGTCGGGGCCCATGCCCCAGCGCCGGGCGTGGCCGATGCCCTCCTCGAGGCGGGCCAGCTGCACCGGCGAGGTCACCACCTGCAGGGCGCCGGCCTTGCGGTAGTGGCAGTCGACGCCCTCCCGGTCGACCACCCGGCCGACCTCGTCGACGGTGTCGAACATGGCCCGCTGGAGGGCGATCGGGGCGCCCCGGCCCGCCCTGGCGGCCAGCCCCTCCCGGTCCATGGCCACGAACGCCGAGCACCAGCCGCCGTTGCGGCCCGAGGCCCCGAACCCGGCGATCTCGCGCTCCAGCACCGCCACCCGCAGCCCGGGATCGGCGCGGCGCAGGTAGTAGGCGGTCCACAGCCCGGTGTAGCCGGCCCCGACGATGGCCACGTCGACCTCGGCCGGCCCGGGCAGGGCCGGCCGGGGGACCAGCGGGTCGTCGGCCAGGCCGTCCAGCCACAGCGAGCGGCTGCGGTAGCGCTCGGGGTCGGTCAATGCGGCGCGTGGTGGTAGACGCCGAAGAGGTTGCCGGCGGGGTCGCGGAAGGCGCCCGTCCCGGTGTGGTCGTCGACCGGCTTGGGCCCGTAGACCCGGGTCCCGCCGAGGGCCTCGGCCCGGGCCAGGCACGCCTCGACGTCGGGGACGCTGGCGTACACGGTCGCCCAGCGGTCCTCCCCGCCGGCCCCGATCCCGCCCCCGATCCCGGCGGTCACCTGCCCGTAGGCGCCCCCGGGGACCTCCCAGCCGAACAGCTCGCGGTAGAACGCCTGCGACCGGCCGGCGTCGGACCCCAGCACCTCGAACCAGTCGACCGCCGCCCCGTCCCCGTCCGACGGCCGCCCGGTCACCGCGTCGGCGGTCGCCCCGGCCCGCATCAGCCCGACCAGCAGCCCGTCGGGGTCGTCGAACATCGCGAAGGCCATGCCGGGAAACTCCAGGGCCGGCACCACCGTCCTCCCCCCGAGCGCCTCGGCCCGCTCCAGGGTCGCCTCGAGGTCATCCACCTCCACGTAGAAGCTCACCCACGGGTCCCCGGTGCCGCTCCGCCCGACCCCCCCGATGAGCCCCTGGCCGCCCCGGGTGTCGACCAGCGTGTACGACTCGGAGATGGTCCGCATGTCCCACCCGAACAGCTCGGCGTAGAAGGCCACCAACGGCTGGTGGTCGGCCGCCCCGACCTCGAACCGCACGACAGGGTTCCCCATACCCGCTCCTCTCTGTCACCGGGGATTCTCTCAGGCCGTGGGCACAGCCTGCCGGACGACAGTAACCTGCACGGGGACTTCACCCGACGGACCCGGCACAGGGGGGGCGTGATCCGCGCGCAGGAAGAGGGGCTCCCGGAGGGCGGCGACGTCGGTCCGCTCGCCCGGCGGGGGGCGCTGTGGGGCGTCATCGCCCAGGTCGTCCAGCAGCTGCTGAGCGTCGCGGCCACGGTCATCCTGGCCCGGCTGCTCACCCCCTCGGACTTCGGCATCGTGACCGCCTGTATCACCGTGCTGCAGTTCGTCCAGCTGGCGATGGCCCTCGGCTGGCAGGCGGCGATCGTGCGGCGGCTCGATGCCGGCGAGGCGTACCTGTCCTCGGTCTTCTGGGTCATCGCCGGGTTCGGGGCCGTCCTGGCCGTGGTCGTCGCCGTCCTGGCGCCGCTCCTGGCCGGCCTGGTCGGTGTCCCCGACGCCGCCCCCTACCTCAGGGTCCTCGGGGTCGTCTGCATCCCGAGCGCCGCGGTGGCCGTGCCCCTGGGGATCCTCCAGGGACGCCTCCGGCTTCAGCGGATGAACCTGGTCTACATCCTGAGCTTCGTCATCTACGTGCTGGTCCAGGTCGCCCTGGCCGCCGTCGGGGTCGGGGCCTGGGCGATCATCGTCGGCATGGTCGTGCTCTCGTTCTCGCAGTTCAGCGGCATGTGCGTGGCGGCACGATGGCGGCCCCACCTGGTCTTCCGGCGGAGCCTGGTGGGACAGGACCTGGGCTTCGCGGGCGGGCTGCTGGTCAACAACGGCCTCACCTACGGCGTGCGCAACGCCGACTACGTCGTCGTCGGCAACCTGCTGGGCGCGGCCGCGCTCGGCGCCTACTACGTGGCCTACGTGCTGCCGCAGATCCTGCGGCTCCGCTTCACCTGGGCGGCCGGGCAGGTCCTGTACCCGATGCTGGTGCGGTCCCAGTCCGACCAGGAGCGCACCCGCGAGGTCTACTACCAGACCCACCTGCTGCTCGCCTGGATCGGCTTCCCGGCGATGGTCGGCCTGGCGGTGCTCGCCGAACCGGTCGTCCGGGTGTTCTTCGGTCCGCAGTGGAGCGGGGCGGTGGCGCCGCTGCGCTGGCTGGCCCTGGCCGCGCTGCTCGAGTTCGTGACCTTCGGCCCGGGGATGGTCGCCACGGCCAGGGGGGCGGTCCGCCCGCTGCTGCACACCAACGTCGTCCGGATGGTCCTGCTGGTCGCGGGCGTGGTCGTCGCCGGGCTGGCCTTCCGGACCACCGAGGCGATCGCGGCCGCGGTGTTCCTGGCCACCCTTGTCTGGGCGGCGTACCAGCAGCTCACACTGGCCCGGCGGCTGGGGCTGGAGTTCGCGCCGCTCCGCAAGGGGGCCCTGGTGTTCGTCGGGCTCAGCGCCGTCCTTGCCGGGGTCGTCCTCGTCCTGCTGCAGCAGCTCGAACGCTGGCCGCCGCTCGTGCAGCTGCTCGTGTGCGTGCCCGCCGGCGTGGCCGTCTACCTCGGCCTCGGCCGCCTGCTCTTCGGCGACATCACCAGCCCGCTGTTCCGGTCCCTGCTCAAGATCGTCCGGAGCGGGTTCCGGGCCGGCTAGGGCCAGGGCTCGTCGCGGGTGTAGTAGACGTCGTTGGCCATGGCCGTGAACGCGTTGAGGGACGCCTGGCTGGAGTCGACGAACCAGCGGCAGTTCGGGAACTTCGACGACTTGTTGTAGTAGAGGATCCCCTTGAAGCCCTCCCAGCCGGGCTTCTTGAACAGGGCGCGGGCGTCGCTGATCCACTGGGCCTTGCGGTTGGGCTGGGCCGGGTCCTCGGTGGACGCCCATTCGGGGATGAGGATGCCCTTGATGTTCTTGCCCTGGGCGAACAGGCGCATGGGGTTGACCAGCTGCTCCAGGGAGTTCCAGGGGTTGGAGGTGCCGGGCCGGCAGGTGTACCAGTTGTAGGCGTCGGCGCCGATGTGGTCCAGGTAGGCCTCGCCCGGGTACCAGTCGACCGCCCGGCGGCGGTCCTTGGCCTTGAAGCTGAAGGCGGTCATGATCCACAGGTAGTCGGCGTTGGTGACTCCCTGGTCGCGGAAGACGGTGACCACCTTGCGCCAGGCGGCGATGAAGTCGGCACCGGTGCCGCTGGTGTTGAGGGACGTCTCCGGCTCGTGGTTGAAGGTGAAGTAGACGCGGTTGCCGAGGCCCTTGACCCGGGTCGCCCAGCGGACGATGTCGTTGTGGAGGGCCGAGCCCGGCTGGGCGTTGGCGATGTCGCGCCACTGCACGAAGCTGTGGTTGACCCGCTCCGACTTGACCGACAGCAGCAGGGTGTAGCCGTTGGCGTTGAACCAGGTGATGTTGGCGTCGGGCCACGGCGAGTCCCAGTTCTCGTAGACGCGCACGGCGGCCAGGCGGCGGCCGATCTTGCCCTCCAGGGCGGTCGTGCCCTGCTGGGTGCCGGGCTCGGGGCGGGCCCCGAAGAGCACGGTCGGGTCGTTGGGGCCGGCGCCGGCCGGCGCGGCCGAGGCCACGGCCAGCGACAGCACCAGCACGGTCAGCAGCCAGGCTCGCTTGCGCATCGGTTCGTCTCCCTGGTGGTGGGCGTCCCGACCACGCTGCCCGAGCGGCGTGCCCGAGGGAACGTGCGTTTGCGGTAGGGCCCTACGACGGCTCCAGGTAGCGGCGTCCGACCGTGGCCAGGACCGAGTAGAACGGGTCGATCATGTTGCCGACGTGCAGCCGCCCGACCTGGCCGAGCAGGTGGTAGGCGTCGGTCCTGGTGAAGCCGTGGCTGCGGTGGAGGCGCTCGACCAGGTCGGTGTAGGCGGCTCGGGCGCAGGCGGTCAGCTCGGCCCCTTGGAGGCCGGCCAGGCAGCCGATGGCCTCGGCGGTGTCGAGCTGGGGCAGGGCCACGAAGCCGGCCGCCTCGCGGTCGCGGGCCCGCAGGGTCAGTTCGACCTCGGCCTCGATCTCGACCGCGACCCCGGTGATCTCGCCGTCGCCCTGGGCGCCGTGGGCGTCGCCGAAGGCGACCAGGGCCCCCTCGACGTTGACGGGCAGGCGCAGGGTGGCCCCGGCCCGGACGGCCGGCTGGTCGACGTCGCCCAGGTACTCGGGCGACTGGGAGAACGACAGCCGGCGCTCGTGGCGGGGGGCGACCCCGACCGTGCCCAGGAACGGCCGCAGCTCCACGGCCACGTCGCGGCCGCCGCCGACCGGCAGGGCGGCCACCCCGTCGCGGTAGGGGACGCGGCGCAGCTCGGCTCCGAGCGGCGGCTGGAGGGTGGCGCCCTCGTGCTGGAGGGCCCCGAAGCCGCCGAAGATCCCGGTCCAGGCGTCGCCGGCCGCGGGCAGGGGATCGACCCGGTGGAGCTCGATCTCGACCACCCCGCCGGGCCGGGCCCCGGCCAGGTGGAACGGCCCGGTCACCGGGCAGGCCCCCCCGAGCGCCGCCAGCACCTCGTCGATGTGCAGCCCGGCGGCCGTCCGGCGCCCCCCCAGGCGGGCCTTGGCCAGCCCGCACAGGGAGTCGGCGGTCTCCACCACCAGCCGCTCGCCGTCGGCCACCTCGGCCAGCGGCTCGGCCGCCGGGTCGAAGCAGAGGGTGGTGGCGGTGCGGGGGAACCGCCGCATCAGCCGCCGGTCCGCAGCGCCGCCGCCGCGTCCAGGAAGCACTCCAGCGGCGCCTTGAGGATGCCGGCCCCGATCTGGCCGCCGTCCTTGCCGGCCAGGCCGCCGTCGATCACCGGCACGACCCCGGTGGCGACCACCTTGTGGACGTCGATGCCGGTCGGGGTGCCGCGGAACCCCAGGTACGGGATCTTGAACTCGGGGTGCTCGCCGTGGGTGATGTCGTACATGGACAGGTTGTTGGCGATCATCGCCTCGGGCCCGCCGCCCTGGTAGGCCTGGAGCCCGAACGCGGCCGCCTGGGCGAACCCGCCGAGGCCGACGGTCTCGGTGATGTGGCTCTCGCCCCCGATCCACTGGATGTCGTCGGCGGTGAAGCCCTCGAACAGCTTGGCCTCGACGGTCGGCAGCGGCCCCCGGAACCAGCGGTCGCCGCAGCCGCCGACCCGGATGGCGTACTCCCGGCAGCTGATGGTCATGGCCGTGACCAGGCTGGAGGAGGGCACCCCGGCGGCCGCGTCGGCCAGCACCTTGGCCGCGGCCATGGAGCAGCGCAGGAAGAAGTAGTCGGCGCCCTGGAGAAAGGCCAGGGCCTCGCCGACCTCGTCGTCCCAGCCGTCGCCGCTCAGCTCCAGCAGGGTCCCGAACAGCTCGCGGGTGAACAGCAGAGTGGCCGCGGTGTTGCGGCTGTGGAGCTCGTCGCCCATGTGCAGGGCCCGGCGGATGACCGGGACCAGCGGGACCCCGCCGCGGCGGCGCAGGGCCGCCCCCAGCAGGGGTCCCAGCGAGCCGGCCAGGTAGTCGAGGCCCCGGCGGACCTCCTCGTCGTAGACCCCGTAGTTGAGCCGCTTGCGCGACTCGCCCTCGTAGAGGTTGCAGAAGCCGCGGTTGCCGTAGCGGGCGCTCTCCACCACCAGCACCGGCATGGAGGCGGTGTAGATGCCGGCCACCGAGCCGACGCAGCCGTGGTCGTGGGTGGCCCCGAGGCGGATGCGGCCGGCCCGGACGGCCTCCTCGGCCTCCTCGGGGGTGGCGGCCAGCTCCTCGTAGACGGCGGCCTGCAGCACGGCCCGGCGCTGGCCGCCGTAGTAGGCCTCCCAGGGAAGGGGCGCGCCCGAGGTGAGGATGGTCGCCGGGGTCATCCCGGGGACGACCTCGCCGGCCGGCCGGACGTCGACCAGGACCGGGTCGGCCTCGGTGAGCCGGGTGAACGCCTCGGTGTTGGCTTCCATCGGGTGGTCCTCTCTCACCTGGTGGTCACCACAGGTGCAGGTAACGCCGGCGCTCCCACTCGCCGACGACGGTGTTGTACTCGTTCCACTCGGCCCGGCGGACCCGGGCGTAGGTTGCGTGCAGGTCGGGCCCGAAGACCTCTCGGGCCAGGGGGTCGGCCTCGAACTCCTCGACCGCCTCGCCGAGGGTCGCCGGGACCCGGCGGACCCCGGAGGCCTCCAGCTCCTCGTCCCCGACCGAGTAGGTGTCGACGTTGACCGGGTCGCCGGCCTTGAGCCGCCGCTGGATCCCCTCCAGGCCGGCGGCCAGGGCGATGGCCGCCCCCAGGTAGAAGTTGCAGGCGCTGTCGGCGATCCGCAGCTCCAGACAGCGGCGGTTCATGGGCAGCCGGCACATGAGGGTGCGGTTGTTGTGGCCGTAGGCCCGGTACACCGGGGCCCAGGAGATCTCGTTCATCAGCCCGCGCGGCAGCATCCGCTTGTAGGAGTTGACCGTCGGGCAGACCACGGCGGTGATGGCCCCGGCGTGCTCCAGCACCCCGGCGGTGAACTGGTGGGCGAGCTCGCTGTAGCCGCGGTCGGGCCGCTCGCCGGCCCCGGGGGCGCCGGGCTCGCCGCCGTCGGCCTGGAACAGGTTGGCCCCGCTGCCGGGGTCGGCCAGGCTCAGGTTGTAGTGGGCGCCCGACCCGAACGCCTCCGACCACGGCTTGGGCATGAAGGTGGCGACGCAGCCGAGGGTGCGGGCCACGTGCTTGGCCAGGAGCCGGAACACGACCATGCGGTCGGCCATGGCCAGAGCGTCGGTGTAGCCGAAGTCGAACTCGTACTGGCCGTCGCCGCCCTCGTGGTCGAAGGAGTAGACGTCCCAGCCGAGCTCGTCCAGGTAGGCGACCATCGGGCCCAGGAACGGGTCGGCGAGCATGGTCGCCTCGAGGTCGTAGCCCCGGGTGGGGGCGTTGTCGGTGTCGGAGGCGACGAACGGTCGCCACTCGCCGTCGACCTGGCGCAGCACGTACAGCTCGGGCTCGATCCCCAGCTTGGGGACCAGGCCCATGGCCAGGGCCGCCTCGACCTGGCGGCGCAGGACCCGGCGGGCGTCGTGGCTGTAGGGACGGCCGTGGAAGTACAGGTCGGCCGCGGCCACGGCGTAGCGGGTGTCCCAGGGCAGCACGGTCAGGCTGTCGAGGTCGGGGATGCTCACGCACTCGTCCTCGTTGGGGCCGAGCTCGCCCATCCCCTCGAGGGCGCCGACGGTGTAGAGCTCGGAGCCGGCGGCCATGTCCTCGAAGTGGGCAAGGGGGACGCACTTGGACTTGGGGACGCCGTTGATGTCGGTGTAGGCCCCGAACACGTAGCGCACGCCGGCCGCCTCCAGCCGCCGGCGGGCCTCCTGCAGCTCGGTCATGGGGACCTCCTCACTCAACTCGTCCTAGCCCGTGGTCGCCTGGTGGCGCAGGATGCGGCCGCCGCCCACGGTCACCAGCACGCCCCGCAGCACGCCCTCGCCGTATTCGGAGCCGGCGTTGACGGCCAGGGTCCGGCCCAGCCGGACGGCTCCGCCCGACTCGTGGATGTGGC
>Ga0307416_100000566_pt1 | contig 18917 bp, 16 predicted proteins | sample DK1Cmetagenome_2_FD_203821 | JGI IMG/M metagenome (GOLD analysis project Ga0307416, IMG submission 203821) | Maize rhizosphere microbial communities from greenhouse at UC Davis, California, United States - DK15-C-3 | ecosystem: Host-associated > Plants > Roots > Rhizosphere > Soil | place...
TGTTCCGGCCCCGCTTCTTTCGCAAAGAACTGGAGAATCTTCTGTGCGATGAGCTCAGTGCGTTCGACTCGGGTACCCGGGGGCGCCTTGATTCGCATCTGGAGCTGACCTGTATCGACACGTGGAAAAATTTCGTTGCCTATGATGTTGCCGAACACCAAAACGACTCCCACGGTAATCGCCAAATAGAGGGCCATCACCACGCCACCATGTGCAATCAGACGATTCAGCGCGACCCCATATCGCTCGTGCGCTCGTTCGAACCTTCCCGTGGAGGAGGTCGATGGGTGTGAGGGGCGGAGCAGCCAGGTCGCCATGACCGGCACGAAGGTGCGCGCCAGGAAGTAGGAGGCGGTCATGGCGAGCGCGACGGCCAGTGCGAGTGGAACGAACAGCGCCCTGCCGGGCCCCACCATGAAGAGTGCCGGCGTGAACACAGCAGCCACACACAGCATCGCCAGGAACTGCGGGATGGCGACCTCCGCACCGGCGTTCAAGACGGCCAACGCCGTGTTGCGTTCGCGGCGCATGTGCGTATGGATGTTTTCAATCGCCACCGTTGATTCGTCGACGAGAATGCCGATGGCGAGCGTCAGTCCACCAAGCGTCATGAGGTTGATCGTCTGCCCGGCGATCCACAAGCCGACAACTGCCGCCAGCAGCGCGAGAGGAATCGTCATGATGACGATCAGCGCCCCACGCACGTCGCGGAGGAAGACCAGAACGGCAACGCCTGTCAGAAACGCGCCCAGAAGCCCCTCGATCGTGAGCGATCGGATCGCGCTCGTGACGTATTCCGACTGGTCGAATGCGAAATCGACCGTGATGTCCTCGGGTACGAGCGCACGCATCTGTGGCAGTGCACGCCGGACTTCGCCCACGACGTCGAGTGTCGACGCGTCTGCACGCTTGATCACGGGCAGGTACACGCTGCGCCGGCCGTTCACGATCGCGTAGCCGGCCAGGATGTCCATCGTGTCCTGGACACTTCCGACATCACGGAGGAACACGGTCGCGCCAGCGCCGGGTCGAAGTGGAACCTCGAGCAGTTCATCGATGTTACGCACGACGGCGTTGATCGGAGCAGCCTTGGCTTCGTCTCCGACGCGAACGTATCCGGACGGGACAATCACGTTGTTCTTCGCGACCGCCTGGATGACCTCGTCGGCCGACAGCCCGTATGCACGCAGTCGATTCGGATCCACGTTGATGACGATCGTCCGCTGATTGCCGCCAAAGGGTGGACGCCCGGAGACACCGGGCAGCGTGCCGAACATCGGACGCACGCGAAAGAGCGCCAGGTCCTGGATCTCGTTGAGGCTGCGTGTCTCGCTCGCAAACGTGACGTAGCCGACGGGCATGCTGCCCGCATCCTGTCGAAGCACCACAGGGGGGACGGTGCCTGGGGGCATGAACGCGCGAGCGCGATTGACCTGCGCGACGGTTTCCGCCAGCGCCTGGGCCATGTCCGTGCCCGGATGGAAGTAGAGGGCGACGAGGCCGACGTCCTGGATCGACTTCGACTCGACCCGGTCGATGCCGTTGATGTAGAGGAAGTGAAACTCGTAATAGTTCACGAGATAGCCTTCCATCTGCGCGGGATCCATGCCGCCATACGCCTGCGCGACGTACAGAACCGGCGTCCCGAGCTCGGGCAGGATGTCGGCGCGCATGCGTTGCAGCGCAAGCGCAGATGTGAGTCCCACCCCGAGCACAATCATCAGTACCGTGATGGGTCGTCCTAAGGCGGCGCGAATGAGCCACATGGTCTGAGGCCTCTATTGAGAGATGCGGGATGCGTGCGGCGCTCGCACTTGATCGAGGAACGGCTTCAGGTCGCCTTTGACCACGGCTTCAGCCAGCAGGGCGCGCCAAACACCGAGGCTTGCCACAGCGTTCGCGGATTCAGCGTCGGCGAGGAGGCGTTGTGCCTCGGCAACCTCGAGAGCAGTCGTGAGTCCGGCGTCGTAACGTGCCCGCGCCTGTGTATCGGCGTCGCGCGCGGCCTGGAGCTGCTGCGGAGTGTTGCCCGCAATCTGCAACGCAGCGGTCATCACTACGCGCGCACGTGCCTCCTGCGCCTGCAGCACCTGCAGCGTGCGATCGTAATGCGCCGATGCTTCCTGCAGCCGCTCGGCTTCGACGCGCCGGCGCGCCTCTGTCCGGAAGATCTCGAACGAGGGAAAGGTGACCGTCAGCCCGATAGCCCAGTTCGGAACCGTCAGGCCTAAGCCACTCGGATTCCCCTCGACATCTCTGTTCACGCCACGGCCGGCGACTGCCGACTGCAGCTCCACACGCGGAAAGTAGGACCGTTCGAGCGCGCGATCGCGGGCGCGCACCTCGTCTGCCTGCGCATTGGCTGCCGCGGCGCGCGGGTGCGATGCCACATCGAATGCCGCCACGGGAGGCGTTGCGGGAACTTCCAACAACGAGCCTGGATCGACTGCAACCGCCGTCGTCGGCACCCCGATCGCCTCCGCGAGCGCCAGCCTCGCAATATCGACGTTCCGCTGTGCCTCGATCAGCCGGTTCCTCGCCGCGGCGAGCTCCGCCTCGGCGCGCGATTGCTCCGCCCCCGCTCTGAGCTGGTTCGCCACGAGCGTGCGCACCGTCTTCGCAAATACCTCGAGGCGATCGACGTTCGCCCGGACTGCCCGAAGCGCCGCATCGGCCGCGACGACCTCGAGGTACGCATTTGCCGCGGCGCTGGCGATTTCCAGTTCCGCCACCTCGCGTTGCGCGGCGGCGAAATGTGAATCCGCACGGGCCACGTCGACGCTCGCGCTGCGCCGCCCGAAGTCGATGGCTTCCCAGGAAAGCAATAGTCCGCCCGCAGTACTCCACACACCGTCGAGCGCCTCGGTACCGAGGACCGGTCCCGACACCGCGGGTATCACCGGCTGCGGGAGGAGGAGCCCGAATACGTTGTTGCGCGTAGCGCGGTTCACCTGCCACAGGAAATCGAGACGTGGCAGGTAAGCGGCACGAGCGACTCCAATCTCACGTGACGCAGCGCGCGCCCCGGCCTGTGCCTCGTGCACGCCTGGGTGATTGCGCAGCGCCAGGTCGACCGCCGCATTCAGGGCTAACGGTTGTGGAGCCGCTTCCTGTGCGGCGCCCGCAATGGTGCCGCTCCACACAAGCAGGAGCATCGCCGTCAGGCGTAGGGTTGGGCGATGCTCCAACGGTCTCTTCACAGTTGTGCGCGTCACGCACCCTATAGTCCGCAACCACTGGAGCCCCGTCAAGCGCTCCGCCCGCCGCACGTCAACCCTCGACAAGCGCCGCGTGAGAAGTGGGATCATCGCGTACGACGCGGCGCTGAATGCGCAGCGACAGCAGCCGCGAAAGTGACTTCACCGCAGCAATACGCGCGATGACGCTGAGGATGACGATCACGCTTCTCACGAGATCAGAAGCGCTGATGACGTCACCTCACCGATTCGATGTAAATCATTTGCACGCCGTTTTTCTTGACGAGCGTGCCGGTCACGGTGACCTCTCGTTCATCTTTTCAAGAAGCAGGGCCCGCGCTGGTTGGCGAGCATCGTAGCGACTGGCGAAAGCAGTGCACCTGAGATCTTGCTGACGTTTGTGTCAAGAAGAGGGACTCTCTACAGCGATGCGTTCCTGACAGAAAAGTCAGGTACGCACTGGCGGTAGCTCGATAACATCGTGGGCGTGCGTGTCCTGGCATCGCGAGCGCATCTTGGACCATGTGTTTCGCGTCGATGAAGCTCGTTCGCGGGACCGCGGCGGAACCGGTCTCGGGCTGGCCATTGCGAAATGGGCCGGGGAAATCTACGGTGGACGAATTGCGGTCGAGCCCCGTCCCGAGCGCGGCTCCCTATTTCGCATCGTCCTGCCCCTCGCGAGCGCGACCGTCGGTTCGGAACAACAGGCCATATCCCAAGGTGTTGGAGGGTCATCATGAAGCAATTCATAGCAGCGATTGGATTCTCGTCGATCGTCTGCTCGTCCGCCTGGGCGCAGGACATGCCCGCGGACTACCAGCAGGTGCTCGCGACGTTAGGCAAGACAGGCGACTACAAGGCCAACGTCCTCAAGGTCAACATCCCGAGGAACGACCTGAGTGTGGCCGTGGCAAACATCAAGACGCCGACGCCATTTGGTTTCGGCGGGTGGGTCGCATTCACCAGGGGGACAGGAATGGACGTCATGATGGGCGATCTGGTCCTGACGCAGGACGAAGTGAACCCCGTGATGTCCGCATTGCTCGATAACGACCTCGAGGTCACAGCTCTCCACAACCATTTCTTCTGGGAGGAGCCGCGCATCTTCTACATGCACGTGCACGGACACGGCGCACCGTCGGAGCTGGCCACGAAGCTGAAACCGGCGCTGGATCTGATCGGGAAAGGATCGGCGAAACCGGCTGGAGCCCCCGGTTCGGCCCCAGCGTCGACGAACGCGACGAACGCTAAGGTCGATACGGCGAAGCTCGCGCAGATCGTCGGGACTCAGGGCGAACAGAGCGGCAACGTCTACAAGATCACCATCGGCCGCGACGACCTGAAGATCACCGAGATGGGAGCGCCGATCAACGCGCGTATGGGTCTGAACACGTGGGCAGCATTCGTCGGCACGAACGACAAAGCGGCGGTTGCCGGCGATGTCGCGATGGTTGCGAGCGAGGTCACGCCGGTCTTGAAGGCGCTACGCAAAAACGGCCTCGACGTCGTCGCCATCCATCACCATATGACGACGACGCAGCCGACGATTTACTTTCTCCACTATTGGGGAACGGGACCGGCCGAAAAGCTGGCCGCCGGGTTCAAGGCGGCGCTCGCGGAGCTCGGTAAATCGAACGCGACTGCATCGAAGCAATAGCGGGCCAACGATGTGAAGGACCGTGACGGGCGCCTGATCTATGCAGCCGCATTCCTGCGTTCGCTGACCGTCAGTCTCGTTGGGGTGATGCTGGCGATCTACCTCTCTGAGGTGGGATGTTCGGCAACGGCGATCGGATTGTTGATCGGCGTCGGCCTTGCCGGATCATCTCTCGCGACGGTTCTCGTCAGCCTTCACGGCGACGACTGGGGCCGGCGGCGCGTCCTCGTCGGCCTGACGATACTCAGCGCAACGGGCTACATCGCGCTTGCCGTGCTCACCGATGCCGTGGCCCTCGTTGCGTTCGCGTTCGCCGGGATGTTGAACGGCATGGGACGCGATCGCGGGGCAGCATCAGCTCTCGATCAGGCGATTCTCCCGCAAATCGTCTCGACCGGTGGGCAGACGTGGGCGCTCGCTTGGTACAACGTGGTGCTGGACGCTCGTCACGCGTTGGGCGCACTGGCGGCGGCGATTCCGACGTTCCTGATGCGCGTGGCGGAGACGAAATCTGACACCGCGCATCGCGCGACGTTCCTGATGTGCGGTCTTGCGATGTTGCTGTGCATCGTGCCGTATCGCCGATTGACGCCGCGTGTAGAGATCGAGAGACATTGGAAGTCGGAGATTGCGCGGCCGGCTCTCGATCCCGGCAGCCGACGCGTGATTATGCGGCTCGCCCTCTTGTTCGGCCTCGACAGCATCGGCGGCGGCTTTCTCAGTTCAGCGCTGATTGCGTACTGGTTTTTCCATCGCTACGGAATGTCTGAAGCGAGTCTTGCCGTTCTGTTCTTCGCGGCCCGCACGCTCAATGCCTTGTCCCATGTCGCAGCCGCGTGGCTATCCCGTCGTATCGGGCTGTTGAACACGATGGTGTGGACACATCTCCCATCGAGCCTGTTTCTGATCGCCGCGCCTGCATCGCCCACCGCACCGATTGCCGCTGCGCTCTTCCTGGCACGTGAGGCGCTCGTCGAGATGGATGTGCCCACACGCCACAGTCGTACGTGATGGCGGTCGTCAAGCGAACCGAACGCACCTCGTCAAGCGAACCGAACGCACCTCGTCAAGCGAACCGAACGCACCTTTGCGAGCGGGGTCACGAACGTCACGCGGAACGTCGCGTGGGCCGTCGGGCCTTCGTCTGCGGGAGCAGTGATGCAGCACGTCGCTCTTGCCGGGCCGCTGGTCATCGGCGGCGTCCTCAAGATTGGATACGATCTTGTTCTCTACAACTCGTTTCATCACCTGCGCCCGCCGGAAGAGGCACGCAGGCACGAGGAGCACGTCCCATGAAGACAATACTGCTGACCGTGATACTGACGCTGGTCGGGGGGCCGACCGCGCGCGTGACCTTCGACAACGAACAACCGGGGAAACCACCCGCCGGCTGGACCGCGATACAGACGGGAACCGGGCAGGCAAAATGGGCGGTGGTTCCGGACGATACTGCCCCGAGCAAGCCAAACGTCCTGAAGCAATCCGGCCGGGCCACCTATCCCGTGTGCCTCAAGGACGATACGAACCTGAAGGATGGCTACGTCGAAGTGAAGTTCAAAGCGATTTCAGGCCGCGAAGACCAGGCAGGTGGCGTCATCTGGCGCGCACGGGATGCGAACAACTACTACATCGCCCGCGCGAACGCGCTCGAAGACAACGTGACGATCTACCACACGATTAGCGGCCGGCGCACCGAGAAGAAACGCGCGGGCATGAAGGTCGCTGCGAACCAATGGCATACGCTGCGCGTCGATTTCGAGGGCAGTCACTTTCGCGTGAGTCTCAACGGCCAGAAGGCACTCGACTGGGACGATGAGACCTTCAAGGATTCGGGCAAGGTTGGCGTCTGGACCAAGGCGGATAGCGTTACCGAATTCGACGACTTTGCATATGCCCCGAAGTGACAGGTTTACGGCCGGTGCGAGCCGCGCAATCGTCGGCGCATCCGTTGCGGCTGCGCTCGTCGTCGGCTGCCGCAGCTCCGACCGCACTTCGCGCGAAGTCACGATCTATGTGTCGACGGATCGAGTCTTCTCCGAACCGGTGCTGCAGGACTACGGGCGACGGTCCGGCGTCAAGGTCAATGCGGTGTACGACACGGAGGAAACCAAGTCGACCGGTCTTGCCAACCGGCTGCTCGCAGAGAAGAGCCGGCCGCAGGCAGATGTGTTCTGGTCCAACGAACCTGTCCGCACGCTCGTACTGAAATCACGTGAGGTCCTTGCGCCGTATCGGTCACCCGGCGCGGAGGGTATCCCTTCGGTGCTCGTTGATCCCGAAGGGTACTGGACCGGTTTCTCCGCTCGAATGCGCGTGATTGCCTACAACACGACGGCCGTGAAGAAAGACGAGGCGCCCACATCCATCTTCGAACTGGCTGATCCGAAATGGAAAGGACAGGTCGCAATGGCCGACCCGAGGTTCGGGTCGACGTCGTTTCACGTGGCTGCCTTGTATGCGTTGGCCGGCGACGAGAAGATGGACGACTTTTTCCGTCGTTTGAAGGCGAACGGCGTCCGCATTGTCGACGGCAACTCGGTGGTGCGTGAGTTGGTCGCACGCGGCGACGTCAAGGTCGGTCTCACCGACACCGATGACGTAAACGTCGCTATGGAGGAGGGTCAACCCGTTGGCATGGTCCTGCCGGACCGCGACGGACTGGGCGTGCCCGTCATGCCGAACATGGTGTCGTTGATTGCCAATGCGCCGCATCCGGAGGAAGCGCGCAAACTGATCGACTACCTCCTGTCAGCGGACGTCGAGCGTCAACTCGCGCAATCGAAAGCCGTTCAGATCCCGCTTCATGCCGGCGTGCCTGGCCCGAAGAACATCCCGGCCATCGACACGTTCAAGCCGATGACGCTCGACTACGCGAAAGCGGCGAGTCGGGTCGAAGACGTCACGAATCGCCTCGCGCCAATTCTGGGGTTGTAATGTGGGGTGCGTGGTCGAGTCGGACTGCGGTGGTGGGCCTCGCGCTCGCCGTATTCGTGGTCTGTTGTCTTCTCCCGTCTGGCTATTTATTGGCCGTATCGCTCGGTAGTGCGACGGGTCTGTCGGCGCTGCTGATCGATGCGCGACAACGTCAGCTCCTGTCGACCACGGCTCTCCTTGGCGTCGGGACAGCGCTCGTCGCGACGATCATTGGTGCTCCCCTGGGTGCCGCGCTGGCGCGCGTCACGATGCCCGCGAAGGCTCTTCTTCGACTCGCGCTGGCGGCGCCGGTCCTGTTTCCGCCTTATATCGTGGCACTCGCCTGGACTTATGTGTGTTCGAACTGGATCTATACGCCAGGCGCGGCGATTCTCGTGCTCGGCCTCGTGTTCTATCCGCTTTCCATGCTGGCGACAGAAGTCGCGATGCGCCGCGTTGATGGACGGCTCGAAGAAGCGGCGCTGCTGGTCGCGCCGCGCGCGCGCGTACTGCGGCGGATCACGTTGCCGCTCGTCGGACCAGCGGTCCTTGCTGGCGGACTGGTGATTTTCGTGCTCGCCATTTCGGAGTTCGGAGTCCCGGGATTGCTCCGTGTCCGCGTGTACACAACCGAGGTCTTCACCGCGTTCGCGGCGCTCTACGATTTCGGCCGTGCCATTCATCTCGCCTTGCCCCTGTTGCTGCTTTGCCTCACAGTCGCGGCAATCGCGGCGTGGCTCGTTGGAGACCGGCTCGTCACCACGAGCCGGCCAGTCGGCGTCCGTCCTGTGGCGTTCGATGATTGGCGACGCGCGGCCACCACGAGTGTTGTCGCGGTCCTCACGATTGCGCTCGTGCTGCCCATCGCCATTCTCGTGCGCGAGGCGCTCGGTGCCCGAGGATTGGGGGCCGTGCTCGCCGGCTCTCGGGAGGCAATCGCGAACAGCCTGTGGCTGGCGGCAGTGGGCGCGACGGTTGTGGTGATCGTTGGCGCCTGTCTTGGCTATACGCGCGCGAGAGCGGGAAGCATAGGGGGACGGCTCGCGGACATCCTGCTCGTGGTTGTATTTGCGGTTCCGAGCACGATAGTCGGCATCGGGCTGATCGGTCTCTGGAACCGGCCGGGCGCCGCAGGAACGGTGTACGGAACCGATGCCATGCTCGTACTTGGCTATTTGGCGCGCTTCGTGCCGTTGACAGCATTGGCACTGGCCGCCAACGTGCGATACGTTCCCGTCTCTCAGGAAGAGGCCGCGGCGGTCGGCGGCGCCGGATGGCTTCGCACCATGTGGCGCATCGTCCTGCCGCAGGTCCGCCTCGGGTTGGCCGCGGCGTGGATGGTTGCTCTCATCATGGCGTTTGGCGAGCTCGGCGTAAGCATCCTCGTTGCGCCGCCTGGTGAGGCGACGCTGCCGATTCGCGTCTACACGCTCATCGCGAATACGCCGCCATCGCACGTCGCAGCGCTGGCACTGTTGCAAGCTGCCATCGTCTTTCTTCCGCTCGCATTGCTCGCCGCAGCCATGCGGGTCCGCGAACGTCGATGAGCGAGCCGCATGTGTCCGTTCGACACGTCACAAAAGAGTTTGGCGCGCATCGCGCACTGACTGACATGTCGCTCGACGTCACAGCCGGCGAGGTTGTCGTCATCGTCGGCCGAAGCGGATGCGGCAAGACGACGCTGTTGCGGCTTATTGCGGGGCTGGAGGTGCCTGACGCCGGCGAGGTGTGGTTGGCTGGGCGACAGGTCGCAGCCGCAGGGCGGAGTCTCCTGGTACCCCATGAACGGAACATCGGCTTCGTGTTCCAGGACCTTGCGCTGTGGCCTCACCTCACTGTTCGACAGAACGTTGAGTTCGTTCTCGAATCAGGTGGCATGCCGAAACCCGAACGGACGTCACGAGTGCAAGAGGCCCTCGCGACCGTGCGGGTCGAGGAACTCGCCGCGAGATATCCGCACGAGCTTTCGGGTGGCGAGCAGCAGCGTGTGGCACTCGCGCGCGCGATTGTCGCTCGTCCTGCGGTCCTGCTGATGGACGAACCGCTCTCCAGCCTCGACCCGGATTTGCGTACCACGCTGCGCACCGAGCTCCTGCGCGTCCAGCGCGCGTCTCACGTGACGATGGTGTACGTCACTCACGACCGCGAGGATGCCACGGTGCTGGCACACCGAGTGATCGAGATGCGCGGCGGGTGAGTCGTTGGATCGAACGTCACGAACAACACGGAGCAACGCGCCTGAGACAGACTACTGTGCCGTTGGCGCGGGTACGAGGCGGAGTTCGACGACCGTCAACTCGTCGAGGCTGTCGCCTCGAGCATCCACGACGACGTGCAGTCCCACCTTGACCTCCGCGCGATCGACCTTCCTCTTGTCCCGCGTCACAATCGTGTCAGCATCCAGCTGCATGGAGATGACCTTGCCGTCTTTCGTCTGTTTCACATCGATGGTCTTCGCCGTGACCCTCTCGACGACTCCGATGATCCGGTAATCGTCGTGTGCGAAGAGCGCACTCGTCCCCACCGTCAGCGCGACAAGCACCGCCACCATCATGAAGCGTCTGCTCATTGATTTCTCCCGTGTCGAGTAAATAGGGACCTGCAAAAAATCGATATGCAATGAGGAAGCGTCCGCATCTGGTCAGCTCTTGTCGAGAACGCGGATATCGAATGCGACAAGCCGACCGTAGTTGTCCTCCTCGCGCTCGGCCACACAGCTGACCTGCTGGCCCGGCGACAGGTCAGCCAGGGTGAGGCGGCGCTTGCCCTGGCGCAGTCTCGCCTTCTTCTCGACGAACAGCAGCACGTTGGCCTTGGTCAGTGTGCGTTTGTCGATTGTGTCCACTTCGATCGCACCAAGTTCGAGGTCAACCTTGGTGAGAGTGCCGGTCAGGTAAACGGTGCTATCAGGACCGTGCGGATGGGCACCGACGACGGATGCGTAAAGAAATGCGGCGGCCAGGCACATAACCCAGGTCCACACCGCGGCAACCTGCCTCTTCATCGTTCCTCCTTACGGGACTGCAATTGTACCCTCGCTCGTTTCAGTTCTCGTCTGCTGGCGTGGCGGAGCGGGCAGCGATTCAAGCGCGCGAAGCGGGTGCGTCTGGCGTGTGCGATCGGATCGGATTTCAACGGCCGATTCATAGAAGCCGGCGCTGGTCAGGCGAATCCGGACACGTGCCGCGCCCGGGTTCTCCCAGTACCAGCCATGAATGCCGGTGAACGGCGCGGTGTAGCTGGCGGTCGCTTGCTGCCGGCTACTCTTGTCAAAGCTCTCTTCCGCGGGTCCGCCGGTGGCGGAATCCTGAGCGCGTTCCGCGTGGAGATCGTGCAGGACGCCCAGGTTCGCCGTCCACGAGAACAGCATCGTCGCGCCCTTGGCCATCTGGTACTTGTATTCCACGTATTCGTACGCGCCGAGCTCGATCTCGAACACGTCGTACTTGAATTCGCGCGGATACTCGCCAATCGGTCCCTTCTGCGTCGGCGCGAGGGGAGCGCCTTCGGCATTCACAGGCTCGACGACGCTGACTGCAGGTGCAGCAATTTGGGTGAGGCCAAGCCAACGGCCGGTGCCGATGGGATCGATCGCGTACTCAGCAGGCAGCACGATGGTGATCAGGAGAACACCTGCTAGGAGCAGCGCAAGGCCCGTCGTCCGCGCGAGCTTCGATAAGGACGGCGCGGCGAGTGTGTGAGTCTCGGTTTGTGATGTCATAGTCCCGCCGTGAAGTATCCGGCGAGTTGATAGCCGGTTAGAACGAAACCTGCAGTCATGAGCGCGGCGTTGGTAGCGTAGGCGTGCCGCATGTAGCCCGGCCGCGTACGCCAGTACACCAGTGTCAGGAGCACCGCCGTCAGCGCGAGGAACTGGCCGATCTCGACGCCGATGTTGAAGCTCACGATGTTCGTGACCAGGCCGTTGCGCGACAGTGAATACTCCTGCAGCTTGGTGGCCAGGCCGAATCCATGAAAGAGACCGAAAATCAGCACCGCGACACGCGTGTTTGGCTGAAAGCCCAGCGCCTTGAAGCCGCCGAGGTTCTCGAATGCCTTGTACACAATCGACAGCCCGATAATCGCGTCGACAATGTGTGCGTTCGCGCGTATGCCGCCGAGCGCCCCGACGAGCAGCGTCAGGCTGTGCCCGATGGTGAACAGGCTGACATACAGCAGGATGTCCTTGAGCCGGTAGAGAAAGAAGATCACCCCGACCAGGAACAACAGATGATCGTAGCCCGTGACCATGTGCTTCGCCCCCAGATACATCAACGGGATTATTGCCGGACCGTCGAGCGACAGGAGGAATCGCGCGTCCTTATCGGATACGCCGTGCGCGACGAGCACGGTGGACGCGAGCGCCCAGAGGACAAGCGCGGCGAGCAGTGTGTGCCTTCGCATCACTGAACAGGTCTCGGCGTCAGTTTCGTCACCGCCGTCGGCCTGACGCCGTTCGGCCCCTTCGTCCAGTCGCTGACCGTACCGTCAGCAAATCGCTGGCGCAGCGTCCAGACAATCTCGCTCTTGTCTCTCGGATTTCGCGCAATGAAGGCGAACTCGGCGAATTCGCCCGGCGGCACGCTCAGTGTCCAGACGATGCCCGTGATGCGACCGTCGCCGTCGCGTTTGACTTCATGCTTCCAGCCGTTGGGCATGGCAAGGCTCTCGATCACGGCGCCTGCCGGCACGTCGAGCTCGGCCGCGACGGTCGCCACTGTGCCCTCGGTGGGCACACGCAGCACATACTTCTCCGTTGCGCCCGCCATCGATTCGCGAGGCGCAATCGTAATGTGCGCCTCGGCTATGGCTGCGGTCAGCGAGGCAATCAACACGGTCGTACAAATCGGTGTGAGCGTGTTCTTCACAGGAGTCCCTTTCTGCCGGCTCTTCGTCCGGCCAAACGTCACATCGCCACAATGTTCACTGCTCCCAGCAGCCGCAGCGCACAGAATCGCCGACGAGCGCCGCTGACGCCAGCCCGAAGACGGCGCCTGCCTTATGCCTCGATGCGCGACTGTCCGTAGCGCAGATACAGCGTGGGTACCACCGCCATGTTGAGGAACGTCGACGTGATCAGACCCCACAGGATGACGATGGCCATCGGCGTCTGGATCTCGCTCCCCGTTTTTCCGCCGCCCAGCGCGAGCGGGATCAGCGCGAGTCCGGCGGCCAGTGCCGTCATCAGGATCGGAATCAACCGTTCCTGAGCGCCGCGCTCGACCGCGGTCCGGAAGTCGGTCACTCCTTCTTCCTCGCGCAGATGCTGGATGTGCGACACGAGCATGATGCCGTTTCGCGTCGCGATGCCGAACAGGGTGATGAACCCGATGATCGACGCCACGCTGAGTACGCCTCCCGCGACATAGACGCCGAGCACGCCGCCGATGAGCGCGAGCGGCAGGTTCACCATGACGATCAACGCGTCCCGCGTCCGGCCGAACGCGAGCACGAGGAGCATGAAGAGGCCGGCCAGGGCGGCGACACCAAGCAGCGCGAGCCGTCTCGACGCGCTCTGCTGACTTTCGAACTGCCCGCCGTACTCCACCCGATACCCGGCCGGGAACTGTACGCCGCTCGACACCTCGCGCTCGATATCGTCGATCACGCTGCCGAGATCGCGTCCCGCCACGTTGCAGGACACGACGATGCGCCGCTGGACGTTCTCGCGCAGCACCATGTTCGGGCCCTCTTCACGGACGACATGTGCCACCGTGCTGATCGGCACGGTCGGTCCCTCCGGCGTCTCGATGGGGAGCATCGCAATCCGTTCGAAATCGGCTCGCGCCGCTTCGTCGAACTTGACAACGAGGTCGAACGCCGCGCCTGATTCGAACACGCGGCCGACGGTGGTGCCGACAAATGCCGTCTCGATCGCGTGGGCGACGTCCTCGATCCGCAGCCCGTATCGTGCGAGCGCCGGACGATCGAGCACGAAACGGATCGTCGGCACGTCGACCTGCTGCTCGAGCGAGAGATCGGCGACACCGGCAACGCCGGCGACCACGTCACGCACGCGCTCGCCAAGCCGTCGCAACGTGCCCAGATCGTCGCCGAAGATCTTGATGGCGATGTTCGCGCGCGTGCCCGAGAGCATGTGGTCGATGCGGTGAGAGATCGGCTGTCCGACGACCACGTTCGTTCCGGGCAGGCTGGAGAAGCCGCGTCGCAGGTCGGCGAGTAGATCTGCGCGCGGACGCCCGGTCTCGCGCAGCCCGACGTCAATCTCCGCCGCCTCTACGCCCTGGACATGTTCGTCGTATTCCGCGCGACCGGTTCGGCGCGCCGTCGCCACCACCTCCGGCGCTGACAGCAGGATCTTTTCGACGCGACGCCCAAGCTCGTCCGACTTCGCCAGCGAGGTTCCCGGCATCGTGTTCACGCTCACCGTCAGCGAGCTCTCGTGGAACTCGGGAAGGAACGCGGAACCCACCCCCGTCAGCGCGGTGAGCGCGATGCCCAGGAGTACGACGGACGCGGCGATGACCACGCGCGGGCGGTCGACCACCGTGGGCAGCCACCGCGCGTAGCTCGCTTTCAAGTGACGCGAGAGCCACCCGTCATGACCGCGCGCGACCGAGGCGGCCTGCGGCAGGAAGGCGTAGCAGAGCGCCGGGGTGACGACGATAGCCACCGCGAGAGACGCGCCGAGCGCGACGATGTACGCGAAACCAAGTGGCGCCAGCAGACGCCCCTCCACGCCCGACAGTCCGAATAGCGGCAGGAACACGAGCACGATGATGATCGTCGCGAACACAATCGAGGATCGAATCTCCAGCGTCGCATCGCGAACGATCTCGCGCGCCGGCCGTTGCTCCTCGGGCGCACGCCGCTGGTTCTCGCGCAGCCGGCGGACGACGTTCTCCACGTCGATAATCGCGTCGTCGACGAGCGCGCCGATGGCGATGGCTAATCCGCCGAGCGTCATCGTGTTGAGCGTGGCGCCCATCGCCCGCAGCACCAGGATGGCAGCGGCCAGCGACAGCGGGATGGCGGTCAGCGTGATCGCGGCCGCGCGCAAGTTCGCCAGGAACAGCAGCACGACAACGACGACGAGGATGCCGCCGTCGCGCAGCGCGTTGATGACGTTGGCGATAGCGGTCTCGATGAAATCGGACTGCCGAAAGATGCGGCGGTCGATGGTGACGCCCGGGAGCTCGGCCTGCAGTGCGTCGAGCTGTTGATCGAGGCGACGCGTCAGCTCGATGGTGTTCGCGCCGGGTTGCTTCTGGACGCCGACAATCACCGCGGGACGGCCGTTGCGCGACCCTTCGCCGCGTTTGAGCCCGGCGCCGGCTCGCACGTCCGCCACGTCACGGACCAGCACGGGACGATCGCCGTGCGTGCGGATGACCGTCGCGCCAATCTCCTCGGGTGTGCGCACCCGGCCGATCGCCTCGAGCACGAACTCCTGCGGGCCATCGTTGAACACGCCCGGCGACGTGTTCAGGCTCGCCGTCGCCATGCTGCTTATGAGATCGGCAGCGGTCACACCGTTCGCGCGCAGCCGCACGGGATCGACGATGACTTGATACTGTTTCTCGGCACCGCCAATGGGCGTCACCTGCGACACACCGGCGACGGCAAGGAGCCTCCTGCGCACGACCGTATCAGCGACCGTGCGCAGCTCCATCGAATCGATCGTGTCAGAGGAGACCGCGAAAAAGAGAATTTCCCCCATGATCGACGAAATCGGCGCCAGGATTGGCCGCTCGGCCTGTGGCGGCAGGGTCGCGGCAATCAGCGAGAGCTTCTCGCTGACGATCTGGCGTGCGATGAAGATGTCGGTGCCCCAGTCGAACTCCACCCACACGACCGAAATCCCGAGTGCGGTGGCCGAACGCACGCGCCGCACCGAGGAGGCGCCGTTGACGGCGGTCTCGATCGGAAAGGTGACGAGCGACTCCATTTCCTCCGGAGCCATGCCGCGCCCTTCGGTCAGCACGGTCACGGTCGGCGCGGTCAGATCGGGGAACACGTCGATGGGCATGTCGCGTGCGGTCCACCAACCGGCCGCGAACAGCAGGAGCGAACAGGCCATCACCATCCAGTGATGATCCACCGACCATTCAATCAGGCGTTTCATCGTTGCTCCTCAGTGCACGTGGCCTTCGGCCGGGAGACCTTTGGCCGCCGACGCCAGCTGCACGTCGTACGCTCCCCGCGTCACGACCCGCTCGCCGGGCTTCACGCCGCCGACGACACCAACGCGATCCCCTTCGCGCGGGCCCAGCTGCACCATACGCTTTTCGAAGCTCTCGCCTTCCGCCTGCACGAACAGGTAGGGACGGCCGGCTTCCGTGAGAATCGCCGTGACCGGCACGACCGGCACGGTCACCTGCTCACGCGTGAACAGCACGGCGGTGCCCGCCTGGCCAACGAGCAGCTGCCCGCCATCGTTGTCGACCTCGAAGCGCAGGGCGATCGCACGCGACTGCGCATCCACGACGCCGGGATCGGCCTGCCGCCTGATGCGCAGCGGTGAGGCGGTGTTCTCGCCGGGCAACTCGAACGCGAGGTCGGTCACCATGCCTCGCATGCCCACCTCGGACGGGGGCAGGTGCGCTTCGACAACGACCGGGTTGGTGCGAACGATGTGAAACAGCTCGGCGCCTTCTTCGTACGCCGCGCCAGGCGTCGCGACGACCTCGGTGATCGTTCCCGCGATCGGGGCACGCAGCTCAAAGGTGTTGCCCCCAGCGCCGGCACCGCCGGCACGCAGCGTCTGGTCGCGTTGCGCGAGGCGCGTCTCCGCGGCACGCAGTTGTGACCGCGCGACCGTGAGGTTGCGATTCGCGTCCTCGAGTCGCCGGGCGGGGACGGCCTTCTCGGCCAGCAACCGTTCCGCGCGTTGCTGATCCAATTCAGCCGCCTGCACCGCAGCTCGGGCTTCTTCAGTTTGCTGAACCAGCGTGGCCCGGTCTTCGACCGCGGAGATGCGAGGTTCGAACCGGGCGAGGACGGTGCCGGCTGGCACGCGGTCGCCAATTTGCGGCAGGCGAGTCGCGACGAGTCGACCCGCCGCCGGTGCAGTAACCGATGCTTCACCACCGGCAGGAGCGACAATCGACGCGGGCACGCGCACCGAACGTCTCACGCGTTCGGGCCGTACCACGATGGTTGCGAATTCGTTGGTCCACTGCTGCTCTTTCAGGTACGCGATACCCGGCGCGCCTTCCGTGGGCTGCGGTGCCGCGCGGGCTGCTTCATCGGATGGATACACGGTGACGGTGCCGAGCTCGTGAACGTCCTGCAGCGCGCCTGCGTCCACCTTGAGACGCCACTCGTACTTGCCTGCTGCCGGCATCACCCCTTCGACGCGAAAGGCACCGGGCCGCAGCGCCGTCGTCCCCGGTACCGACGTCACGCGGCCCTCGGAACCGCGAAGCTCGATTGAGGGGCGGCCCTCGGTGAGCGCCTGGAAGGTGCCAAGCTTCGTCAGGTGAACCGCGAAACGCGCGGATTTACTGGCGACGAGCGCCGGGTGCTCCATGAAGAGCTCGGTCTTGTCCGTCCAGTGCGTCACGCTGAACGTCGGACCCTCCGCATCAGCAGCGGTCGTGGCTCTGCGACACGCGCTACCCGCGCCGAGGCACACGACCAGCAGAGAAATGTTGGCGCAAATCAATCTCAGGCTCACTTGCGAATCTCCACGGCAGTTGCGACTTCCAGGTCGATTTCCGATCGCGCAACGTCGGTTTCGAGGTCGACGAGCCGCAACCGGGCGTTGGATGCGGATCGATACGCGTCGAGCAGTTCGAGGATGCCGCGCTCGCCGGCGTCGTAGCTCACCTGCGCGATTCGCCGCAGGTCGGCGGCCCTGGGCAGCGCCTCACGCCGATAGGCGTCCGCCGAGGCTCTTCGCTGCTCGACGGCACTGCGAAGGGCCAACACCGTGGCACCAATCTCGGCGCGAAGCGCATCGCGTTCGGCGGTGGCGAGGAGCTCCCGGGCCACTGCGCGCAGCCGCTCGGGTTGTGCACGGTCGAAGAGCGGGATGTTCGCCAGGAGCGACAGGACGCCGCCACGATCGCCAGCGCCGACATCCGAGGTCTTCAGGCCGGCAACAATTTCGGGCTCCGGCACGACCGATCGCGCCGCGCCCCGCGCGGCGAACCGCGCAGCCTCGATGTCGCGTTCGAAGGCGAGCAGATCGGGCCGCGCTGTTTCGGCATGTGCCACGAGTTCCGGCGCCGGCGGCAGCGCTCGCCGGTCGATGGCCAGCGGTGCCGCGCGAAGGGTTGACGGATCGGGTGTCGGAAAAAAGTAGGAAGCCAGCACGCCCTGCGCCCGCGCCCGCAACGCACGAGCGTCGCTCAGTTCAGCCTCGATGTCGAGGGCCTCGCGCTCGGCGCGGAGGCGGTCGAATCCGGCGGCATCTCCCGCCTGTTCCCGGCGCGCGAGAACAGTGGCGAGCGACTTCAGGTCGTCGAGGACCGCCACGAGCTCCTGTTCGCGTGTCGCCTGTGCGCTCAGCTCGACGAAGGCACCCCGTGCATCGGCGCGCAGGCGGCGCTCGAGGTCACCTGCGCGAAGCTCCGAGGCCTGGACCGCGGCTGCCGCGCTCGACACCTGCAATCCGCGACGGCCGGTAACGGGTAAGGTCTGGGCGAAGAGCAGAAAATCTTCGGCAACGCCCGCAACCGCCTCGCGACTGACGGTCACGCGCGGATTCGGAAAGCGTCGTGCGGCTGCGACATCGGCACGAGCCAGATCAACCTGCGCCCTGATCGCACGGGCGCGTGGACTCTCGAGCGACACGCGTTCGACGGCTTCCGCTTCGCTCAGCGGCTGCTGCGCAGAGGCCCCCGATGAAAATGAAAAAACGAGCGGGCACATACACAAGTACACGGATAAACGCATACGCCTCCGTCCGGCAGACACACAACGAGCGTTGAAGCGGGACTGCTGCCGAGACTCAGGCGGGCGGGGCGCGAGGAGCGGATCGCCGGAGCGGTGGGGACGAGCTTGGATCTGGCTGATCGTGGCTGCCGCGTTCACTCGACGCGGTAAGGACGTCTGTACTGCTGTGATCGCCCACGATGGCGATAAGCAGCGGCGTCGCAGATCCGCCTCGGTACGCTTGCAGGCGATCGAGTGTCAGTACGTGCGCATGATCATCGTCGGGAGCCGGGCTATCGATCGTGCCG
>Ga0307416_100000567_pt1 | contig 18906 bp, 12 predicted proteins | sample DK1Cmetagenome_2_FD_203821 | JGI IMG/M metagenome (GOLD analysis project Ga0307416, IMG submission 203821) | Maize rhizosphere microbial communities from greenhouse at UC Davis, California, United States - DK15-C-3 | ecosystem: Host-associated > Plants > Roots > Rhizosphere > Soil | place...
CCAGGGTCGGCTGCGCCGCCTGATCGGCGTCGAGCTCGACATCACCGAGCGCAAGCTATACGAGGAGGCGCTGTTCCGCGAGAAGGAGAGCGCCCAGATCACGCTGCAGTCGATCGGCGACGGCGTGATCACCTGCGACGCGCACGGGCGCGTCGAGTACCTGAACCCGGTGGCCGAGGAGCTGACCGGGTGGCGACTCGAGGACAGCCTCGGCCGCACCATCGACGAGATCTTCCGCGCCTTCCACGAGGAAACCTGTGAGCCGCTCGAGAACCCGCTCGCGGTCGCCGTGCGGCGCATCCGCTCGATCAAGTCGGTGCGGCCGATGCTGCTGATCCGCAAGGACGGCAACGAGCTCTACATCGAGAGCACGGCCTCGCCGATCCGCGACGGCACCGGCACGGTGACCGGCGGCGTGCTGGTGTTCCACGACGTCTCCGAGTCGCGGGAGCTCAACCGGCGCCTGTCCTACCACGCGAGCCACGACGTGCTGACCGGGCTCGTGAACCGGCGCGAGTTCGAGACGCGCCTCGAGCGTGCGCTCAAGAGCGCAAAGGCGCGCGAGACGTCTTACGCGCTCTGCTACATCGATATCGACCAGTTCAAGATCGTCAACGACACCTGCGGGCATTCCGCAGGCGACGCGCTGCTCGGCCAGGTCGGCGCGCTGCTGAAGTCCAAGGTGCGCTGGCGCGACACGCTGGCCCGCCTCGGCGGCGACGAGTTCGGCGTCCTGCTCGAGAGCTGCTCGCTGGAGGAGGCGCTGCGCACGGCCGAGTCGCTGCGCGAGGCCATCCGCAACTTCCGCTACACCTGGGAGGACCGCACGTTCCGCCTCGGCTGCTCCATCGGCGTCGTGCCGATCACGGCCGAGAACGAGGACGTTGCCTCGGTGCTGTCCGCCGCGGACTCGGCCTGCGGCGCGGCGAAGGAGAGCGGCCGCAACCGCGTGCATTGCTTCGAGGAAAACGACATCGACCTCATGCGCCGGCGCCGCGAGATGCAGTGGGCCGCGCGCATCAACAACGCGCTCGAGGAGTCGCGCTTCGAGCTGTTCCGGATGACGATCCTCCCGCTGCAGCAGGAGGACGCCGGCGAGCACTTCGAGCTCCTGCTGCGCATGCGCGACGAGAGCGGCAAGATCGTGGCGCCCGACCAGTTCATCGCCGCGGCGGAGCGCTACGGCATCACGCCTTCCATCGACCGCTGGGTCATCGACAGCGCGTTCCGCTGGCTCGTGTCGGAGGCCGACGAGCGGCGGCGGCTGTCGATGTGCTCGATCAACCTGTCGGGGCAGAGCCTCGGCGACGACAAGTTCCTGCCCTACGTGATCGAGCAGTTCCACCGGAGCGGCATCGACGGCAGCAAGATCTGCTTCGAGATCACCGAAACGGCCGCCATCGCCAACTTCTCGCAGGCGAGCCGCTTCATCCAGGCCCTCAAGGACCTCGGCTGCAAGTTCGCGCTCGACGATTTCGGCACGGGCCTCTCGTCATTCGGCTACCTGAAGCACTTCCCGGTGGACTTCCTGAAGATCGACGGCAGCTTCGTGAAGGGCGTGCTGCACGACCCGATCGACCGCGAGATGGTGCGCTCGATCAACGAGATCGGTCACCTGACCGGCAAGCAGACGATCGCCGAATGGGCCGAAAACGCCGAGATCATCGAGGTCCTGCGCGGCCTGGGCGTCGACTACGCGCAGGGCTACGGGGTCAGCCAGCCGCAGAAGGTGCAGCGGGCGGCGATCGCTTAACCGCCACACACCGTCCGTCGCACCAAGGCGTGATTCACGTCCTCGATGACTAATCCGTCGCGACAATCGCCGACCCGCGGCATCGGCTGGACGATCGCTCTCGTCGGCGCGGCAGCCCTCCTTGCAGCGCTCGGGCTACGCGGGCCGGTCGCATTCGCGGACCTGGGCTCCCACTTCGCAAATCTCCAACTGGGCGTGCGGCATTGGCCGGGGTACGCGTACGGCGTTGGGGTCGCCGCCGTCGGCCTGGCACTTTCGCTCCGAGCACTCTCGCCGGACGGGGCGACGGGCCGCCAGCGGGCCGCGCTGATGCTGGCCGCTTGGTCCGCAGCGTATTCTGCGATGTTCCTGGTGTGGCCGCGGCTGGATGCTGAATGGGTCCTGCTCGGCTATGTCGCGGCCCTCTGTGCACTGCTGCCGAACCGTGTGGACGTGCTGACCCTCGCGGGCGTCGCCGGCTTGCACGTGCTCCTGACCTGGGTCATCGACATCAAGAGTGGGCTGACCGGAATCCCCCTGACCGTGCTCGACCTCAGGATCGCGATGACCGATCCGTCAGCAGTTTGGGCGGCCCTCGGGCTGCCCTGGTGGACCGGGTACGCCGCACTGGCGCTCGTCGGCTTCTTCTGGCTGACCTGGCTGATCTTCGTTCTCATCGAAGTCATCCGCCCGGGGCTCGGGCGAGCCACGATCGGTCGCTCCCGCGCCGTCCAGCAGGTTCTGGGAGCGTCCGCCATCGTCCTGCTGATTATCGGCCACTTCGGCAGCCTTTATGCCGGAGCCTCGGAGGACAAGTCCACCTGGGACCCGAAACGTCTGACTGGGCTTGCGCACCGGATGGGCAGCCTTCCGTTCCTGGCGTACTCCTATCGCCTGGAGTCGCGATCGAGCGGAGATATCTATCGCATAACCGGCGGAGCCGCACCGCCAGGCGCCCAGGACGTGCGCTCGACAGTCCGGCAATACATCGATTTCGACGCTGTGACAGCTCCGAAAGCCGGCTTGACTCCGAACATCGTGGTCGTTCTAGCCGAGTCCACGTTTGATCCGGGTGCCGTCTTCCGGCTCGAGGGCGCGTGGAATGACGCACTGTTCAGTCGCACCCGGCGGACGGCGGCCAACGGGTTGCTGCGCGTGAATGCAGCCGGCGGGGGGACCTGGATCACCGAGTTCGAGACGATCGTCGGCCTCGATTCACGAATGTTTGGATACTCCGGCATGTACACCCACGCGTCCTTGTCCCCCTACATCGACCGGAGCTTCGCAACCTACCTCCGCGGCTTCGGCTATCGAACTGCCGCATTCTTCCCGGTTCCCGGCGATTTCTACAACGCGCGGAATGCGTACGCGGACTACGGGTTCGAGAAAATCTACGACAGCGAGACGCTCGGGCTGGGCCGCTGGGTCGAGGATGACGGAGTCATGGCATCGAGTGTCGAAAAGACCCTGGGCCCGGAGCCGGATGCGCCGTTCTTCGCCTATGTGCTGTTCCTCGAGAATCACTCGCCGCACGACTGCCACGGGGCGGATCCGGCAGGCTTCACGGTACGGTTCGCCGATACGACTGACTTCGCGCCGAATTGCGCGCTGCACGATTATGTGCGCCGGCTCGGCTCAACGACTCGCGCCATCGACTCGCTGCTTGAATACCTGGCGGCGATCGAAGAACGGAGCGGGAGGCCCTTCGTGCTGCTCGCATTCGGCGATCACCAGCCTTACACATTCACGGACACCGGTGACGTTCAATACGATTACCGGCCGCTGCGCCGACACCCGGACAATGCGCGCACGACTTTCTTCCACATCTACGCGTCCTCGCCGGGACGGAAACTCCGCTGTTGCCGGGTCGCACCACCGGCTGCCGTGCTGCCGACGCTACTGAGCGGATTCGTCGCCGGTTCGCCCGATGAGGTCTACCTCGGAATCAACCTGTGGTTGTACGACCATTGCGGGTCCGACGCCGTTCGGCTGGATTTCGGCGATTCCCTGGAGGCGCTGAGCCGTCCCTCGCGCGATGGACGGACGCCAGCCTGCAAGGACGCCTATCAGCGGGCGCTGGCCGGCTACAGGACATCCGGCACATTTCGCCTCGAGGACGAACCCGGACCCTAGGGGCGGCTGCGCGCGGCCCCGTGACGCCTCGGTTTCCGCGCCCTGGTTCTCAGTAGGTGTCGCATACTTCGGCATCGCAGCCGCCGAGGCGCGTGTCCCAACGGTCGATGTAGGCACCGTAGATGCGCTCGCCGAAATTGCGCTCCAGAAAGGCCGGGTCGCTGGACGTGTAAGCGTACACGCAGGTCTTGTTACGGCGCAGCGCTGCGAGCAACGGACTCTCGCGCCGCAGCGACCTGCTCGGGACCGAAACGAATTTCACGGGCGTGGTCCGAAGCAATCCGTGGACCTTGTCGCGGCCGTCTCTGGACAGCGCGGGAATGAGCGCCAGCATGGGATTCAGCACGCCCTGGGCCACCGCGCGATGATATTCGTCGACGCTGAACACTTCGACGATCAATCGGCGCCGGTGCGAGAAGGCCGCGAGCAGCGTGTCGAAGTCCGAGATCTTGTCCGTCACGAGCCAGGCGTCACTCCTTTCTCTAAACCAGCGGTCCAGATCCGCAAGGTCGAGCGGGTGATAGCGATGGAACAGCAGCGCGTCCTTGAATTCCCGATGTGTCGGGTGCGACGTTTCCAACCCTGTAGCCGCTCGCCAGGCGTCCCAGGAGTGAGCGCCGACATACTGGCCGTCGCGAGTCTGGATCAGGTCGATCTCAAAAAGCCTCAGCCCGCTCTCATAACCGAGATCCAGGGCCTCGAGCGCGTTGGTATAGCGGTGGCCGTCGATTTGCCCGGCAGCGTGTGCGATGAACCGACGGGGATTCTTTCTGGCCGACTGCCATTCTTCGTCGCCACAATCGAAGGGGGCCGCCGGGACCGCCTGCACCTCGACATCCTGGCATCCGGCGTTCACGAGGAGAGTGGCCAGCGCCAGGATCGGCAACGTCCGGCGCAGCTCTGGCACTGAAGTGAGGGCGTATCGGGAACGCGGGGACATTCTCGGGGCAGGCATGATACCCGATCGGGCCGAGCGGCTGCCCGGGCTGGTCGGGCGATCCGTCGGTGCCAGGGCGGCGCGAACGCCTCTGACGCGAGGGCGCGCGACCTGACCTAAGCTCTGGCATCGTTCGGCGAGATCGGCGACTCTCTCCTTCGTGCGCACTGCCATTCTGCTTCCGAGCCTCGTGGCTCTCATCCCGCTCGGCGCGCTGGCCGAGCAACGCGAAACCTATGACTACTGGCGTTTCGACCGCGAGCTGGTCCGCCGCGGCCAGCAGGCCCTGTTCATGTGCGACGGCCTGTTCACCTCGAACCGCAGCCTGCAGCAGGTGTTCGCACAGGAGCTCGCCTACCTGCCCGCGCCCATCGGCACGCCGAACGGAGGCGACTACGCAGTGGACCGTGCACGCCGTGCCGTGACCGTCGGGGCTGACGGTTACGTGCCTCCCATGCGCGCGGCTTTCCGCGAAGGCGTCGGCTGCGTGGTCCTGGCGCCGGACCAGGATCTCGACGACATACCCGGGCTGCCCCAGATCACGCTGCCCCCGCCAGCCGGGGACGCCAGCGAGCTGCAATGGCCCGACGGCGATGTCGTGCAGGAGAGTGCGCTGGAGCCCGGGACACGGAAGGCGCTGCAAGCCGTATCGGACTGGGCCTTCAATCGCGAGTCCGCCGAGCAGATCACGACCGCGCTGCTGGTCGTACAACATGGCCGTATCGTGCACGAGCGCTACGCCCCGGGTTTCGACGTGACCACCCGCACGCGCACCTGGTCCACGGCAAAGAGCATCGCCGCCACGCTGATCGGCATGTTGGTGGACGACGGAAGGCTCGGGCTCGACGCCCCGCTGGCCGTCGACTGGCTGCCGGCGACCCGCACGGGCGCCGAGCCGCGCGCGACGGTCACGCTGCGCCACCTGCTCCACATGTCGAGCGGCCTCGAGCCGGTCGACAACGACGAGCTCGAGTACGCCACGGGCTCGGGGCTTGCCTATTGGGCCGGCGCAAGCTCGTCCCGCGCGGCGCGCAGCCGCGCATTGATCCGCGAGCCGGGCACGAGCTGGGACTACGAGAATTACGACACTTTGCTCGCTGTGTACGCCGTGAGACGGGCGTTGGGTGATGCAGAGACGTACCACGCGTTTCCGCGCCGGGCGCTGCTCGACCGGATCGGCATGCGCAACACGCTGATCGGCGTCGACCGTTTCGGCGATTTCATCCTGAGCAGCCAGATTCACACCAACGCCCGCGACCTGGCGCGCTTTGGCCTGCTGTACCTGAATGGCGGAGTCTGGAACGGGAAGCGGCTTCTTTCGGCAAAGTGGATCGACTTCGTGCGACGGCCGGCTCCCGCCACCGAGACGCTCGGCAGGGAGTACGGCGGCCACTGGTGGCTGGTGCCCGACGACCGCCGCGACGTGCCCGGCGACGCCTACGCCACGGCAGGGAACCGCGGCCAGTACGTTGTCGTGGTCCCGAGCCACGAGCTGGTCATCGTGCGCCGCGGGCTCGACTGGGGCCGCCAGGGATTCGACTGCTGGGACCTCACGCGCGAGGTGCTCAAGGCCATCGGGCCAGCTCGCTGACGGCGCCGCCGGCGCAGGCCACTCCAGTTCCGCCCGCCGGCGGGCTGTGTCACGATACGACGGCGACAGGGGGAATCCATGACCGACAATCTCCGCGGCCCGGCCGCATGATCACCGACCATCATCTCCTGACCCGCTTCGAGCGGCTGTTGTCGCATATGACGCGCATCGCGCCCGGGGAGGGCCGGACCGCGTTCCTGTTCTTCCTGCACGGGTTCCTGCTGCTGTCCTCGTACCAGGTCATGAAGGCGCTGCGCGAGGCGTTCATGCTCGCCAAGTTCTCGGCCGAGACCCGTGCCTATGCGGTCGCGCTGATGGCGGTGGTGCTGATGTTCGCCGTGCCGCTGTACGGGCGGCTGCGTCATCACCTCGAGGGTGCCGCGCTGCTGCGAGCCGTGACGCTGTTCTTCGTGGTGACGCTGCCGATCTTCGCGGTGCTCGCCGAATACGGCGCGCCGATCGCGTTCCCGTTCTTCATCTGGGTCGGCATCTTCGGCGTGATGGCCGTGGCGCAGATGTGGGCCTACGCAGCGGACTCGTTCAACGTCAGGAGCGGCCAGCGGCTATTCGTGGTGATCATGCTGGGCGCCAACCTCGGTGCGCTCGCGGGCTCGAAGTTCACGGGATGGGCGGCCGCGGACATGTCGCCGATGGAACTCATGGTCCTCGCGACGGTGACGCTCGGGTCCACGCTGTTCATCGCCACGCCGGCGCGCGCCGCGATTCCCGACAACTCGCGCGCGGTCGCGATCGAGCGCTCGCGGCCGCTGCCGAAAGTCATGGGCGGCATCGGCCTGGTGCTGCGTGACCGCTACCTGCTGACGATCGCGCTGTTCGTGGTGCTGCTGAACTGGATCAACACGACCGGCGAATTCATCCTCGCCGACTACGTGAAGGCCGACGCCGAGGCGCGCGTCGCGGCCAGCAACGGCACGCTCGATATCGGCGCCCTGATCACCGAGTTCTACGGCAACTTCAACTTCTGGGTGACGCTGATCAGCCTCTCGATCCAGCTGTTCCTCGTCGCCCGCATCTACCAGGCCGTCGGCATTCGCGGCGCGCTCCTGGTCCACCCCATCATCGTGGCCTTCGGGTACGGCATCCTGGCGCTCGCGCCGCTGATCGGCGGGTTCATCCCGATCTTCTCGCTGATCCGCCGCATCAAGTTCGCCGAGAACGGCCTCGATTACTCGCTGATGAACACGACGCGGCAGGCGCTGTTCCTGCCCGTCGACCGCGATTCCAAGTACGACGGCAAGACCGCCATCGACACCTTCTTCTGGCGCTTCGGCGACCTGTTGCAGGCTGGCGGGATCTTCGTCGGGCTACACCTGTTCGGCTGGCACTCCCACCAGTTCGCGGTGCTGACATTCGGCCTGTCGCTCGTCTGGATCTGGCTCGCCGCCATCATGGGCCGCGACTACAGCCGCAAGGCGCAGCAGGGCATGGTCAACGTCGCGCCGCAGGCGGTCGAGCCGATTCCTGACCTGCTCTATGCGCCGGGCGAGCCCTTCCAGCACGCGATCTCGCCGAAGGCGTTCTACGACGCGGAGCCGGGCGACGTCCTGAAGCTGCACGCCCGCTGCGACGACGGCCGCGATCTGCCGCACTGGATGCACTTCCACGCGACCTTGCAGGAGTTCCACGGTAGGCCGCCGGCGCACGTCGAAGTCACGGAGATGCGCATCGTCGTCACGGCGGCCAACCTCGACGGGCTCGAGGCGCACAGCACGTTCACGGCCCGGCGCCGGCCGGACTGAATCGCCCGAGGGCAGGGATCCTTCTTCAGCGTGCGGTGGCTTTCGCCGGCGCCACGGGCAAGGCCACGAGCGCATCCCGGCGCTGCAGGATCGCCTTGATCTCGCGCGCACCGAGCAGCTCGCCGAGCGCGGCCTCGAGCCCTGCCTCGTCGAGCGCCGCGGCGCGCCGGCGCATTTCCGCGCCCGGCGCAGGCGGTTGCGTCTTCAGGTAAGCGGGGAGGCCGCCCGTCGTCCCGAAAGCGCGCTCGTGCGCGGTGACGTAGACGAACCATTCATCCGAGTCGAACAGCAGCGATTCGGCCGTGCGCCCCTCGTTGCCGATCAGCGTGTCGAAGGCATAGACCAGCTGGAACTGCGGTCCGGTGTCACACCAGCCGCCGCCGCGCAGGGACTGCCGCTGCACATCGGCCTGCGAAACCCACTTGAGCGGGCGTCCCTGGAGCACGCCGCCTTGGCCCTGCACTTCGCGCTCGACCGTCACCGGGACGATGCCGAGGCCCAGCCTGCGGTCCAGCAGGTAGGCCGCCACTTCCTTGCGGGCCGGGACCTTGCCGCGTACCTGGAACACCGCCGGAATCGTCTTGCCACCGTGAGCCACCGTGACGTTCAGCTCGTTCGGGCCGCGCGGCCCCGTCACGGTGACTTCGCCGTCCCGCAATGCCGCCAGCACGCTGCCGTCGTCCAGCTCGTTGGGCGCGACGAAGAGGCCCTCCGGAATCGGCGCTCCGGTGGCGGCCTCTCCGGAATAAAGGACGCTGATTCCGGCCGGTTCCAGCACGAGAGCCGAAGGGCGGCCCTTGTAGGCATCAGGGTTCATGCCGGTATCGAGCTTGATGACCCGCCCGTCGAACCGTGCGTTGACGCGCGCGTTTCGCGTCGGCGTATGGCCGACGACAAGCCTCGCGACACCGAACTGCTTCAGCAGCGGGAGCAGCGTGTCGGCTTCGGCGGCTTCGTTGCAGAGCGCGGGTCCCCGGTACCAGTTGGGGCCGACCTCGGAGATCATGTCGCTGCCGGCGGCGGCCTCGAATCGATGCGTGGCGTCGGCCAGCGCCGCATCGGGCGTGCCGACCGGCGCTGCGGTGGCCGCCAAGCGGTCTTTCGCCAGCTGGGGCCGCGCCTCGTATGCGTCGTCAGGCTGCAGGAGCTTCGCGTGCTCGAGCTGCACGGCGAGACCCAGGTAGTCGGCAAGCGCCGTGCGGTAGCGCAGGTTGACTTCCTCCAGGCTCATGCCCGCCAGCACTGAAGAGGGCCCGGCATGCATGAAGAGCGTGTCGTTGATAGCGATCGCGACCGGCAGCGAGAGCAGCCACTCGCCGTACCTGCCCTTGCTGGAGAAGGCCGAGCGGTGCCCGAAATAGCCGGGCGGGAATTTCCGGTCGAAGGCTTCGCCCGATCCCGCACCGTGGGCCGTTTCCCAGTCCTGGCGCAGCTGCGCGCGCTCCGCCGCCGGTTCCAGGTCCGTGTAGGAGGCGTACTCGCCCGGATCGACGTAGCGCAGGTCGCCGAGGACGTTCATCGTCTCGTGGTTGCCGAGGACGACGTGGACCTGGCCGCCCTGTGCCTGCGCCTCACCCTGCAGGCGCATCAGCAGGTCCATGGCCTTGCGCGATTCGGCGCCGCGGTCGAGGAGGTCGCCGAGGCTCACCAGGTGCGTGCGGCCGGCTGCCCAGCGATCCTCCCCGTCGATGATGCCGGCATCGCGCAGCAGGGCGTGCATTTGCGCGTAGGCGCCGTGCACGTCGGCGAAAGCCACCACGCGGTCGACGCCTTTCCATTGCGCTGCGGCGTCCTGCGCCGGCGCCCGCTCGACGCCGCCGGCGGCGAGGGCGCCGACCAGCACGGCGACGTGGATTGCGCGTTTCACGTGGCTTGCAACTCCGCAGTCCGCTCAGCCGCCAGGCGCCGGCACGAGCGTGATCTCGCCCTTGTCGACGCGGTCGAGAAGCTTTTCCAGCAGCCGGTAGACCTCCCGGATCTCCGACTTGTTCAGGCCCATCTGCAGGTCGTCACCGGAGCGGCGCACCCCGCGGTGCTCGGACATGTTCGCGCCCGTCGCCACCGGGACGTAATTGCCATCCTTGAGCTTCCACTGCGCGAGCACGCTGAGGCGTTCCGTCAACTGCTCCAGCGTGATCTTGCGCAGGCGCTCGACGGTGTCGGCCGGAACCCGGGTCACGCGCATGTCCTTCCAGAGCTCGCCCCGATCGCTGTCTTCCGAGGCGAATGCGACGCCGTGATCGATCGAGAACACGCGGGCGCCCTGTTCGGCCTTGCCGATCAGGAAATTTCCCTGGTTCGAGTCGCGATGCCGGATGATGTACGTGAGCACGTTCAGCTGGCCGATGTGGCGCGCATAGACCGGGTCGGCCGCAAAGCGCGCGGCGTCGTACACGTCGGGAATCGACTTGATGTCGCTCAGCCAGTATTGCACCACCGCCAGGACCTGGTCGGCCCCCGGAAACGTTCCGCGGACCCCGGGCGAGTATTTCGCGAAGTCGGCGAGCGCCACCATCCGCAGGTTCGTCGGGGGCACGAGGTATTCGGGGGGATCGAGGAAGAACTTCTGCAGCTCGTAGGCTGCGAGGTCGTAGCGCGGCACGTTGTTGAAGGTGTTCGCGCCGGGCTCGGCCTTGCGCAGCTTCACGCGAAGCGGCTCGGCCCCGCCGAAGGAGATGTCGGCCCTCAGCGTGATGTCGCCCTTGGCGTTCGGGCGGCTGATCTCGGCGTGCGTGATCACCAGCGGCTCGGCGGCCAGCAGGCGCTCGAGGTCCGCGATCGGCTGCTTGATGTTCGCGTCCTGGGCGACGGCGGCGGCGGCCAGGGATAGGAATAGTGACGCAGCGAAGGCGCGCTTCAGTCGGCCCGTTTTCATAGGCTTGTTCCTTTCAGGATGTTCATGCAGGCCGGCCAGCCAGTCTCGCGCAATCGTATGGGGAAACCGCCCTGAAAGGAAACCGGGCGGCCTGGCTTGCCGGCGGCTGGTCGTCACCTCGCGGCGCTGCGATCGGGAATGCGCCCGTCGACGCGCATCCGACTGACCTGTTCGCGCTCGCGGGCCTCCATGGCCTGTTGCTCCTCCAGCAGCTTCTGGAAGTCCTTGCGCGGCCTCAACGGATCGAAAACGGGTTCGTCCTTCATGAAGACTCGCCACGCGTTGTTCAGGAACCCAAGCTGCGCCTGGCGCTGCAGCACGGCCATCGCATCATCGGGCCGGTCGAGGAGGCCGTAGGCGAGCGCCCGCCCCGAATTGAGCCAGATCTCTCCACGGCCGAAGCGTCGGACCTGCAGGTCGGCGTTTGCCAGCAGTTCCCTGAGGACGCGCCGCGCGCGCTCTTGCTCGCCAGCCGCCATGAGCATGTCCGCGAGCCCTGCGACGCCGACGCCCATGTCGAGCTGGCCTTCGAGCACGGGCTCGCCGTCGTCCCAGGTGACCGACGCCCAGCGCTCGAGCGCATCGACGGCGCGCTGATAGTCGCCGGTGACGCGCGCGTGCCGGCGTATCGCGAGCGAGATCTGCGCCTCGGTCTGGGAATACGTGGGACCGTCCGCAACGAGCGCATACGCGGCCTCGCCCGCCTCGCGCCACTCGTTCCGGTTCAAGTGGATGAGCATCGGTCCGAGTGCCGGGTGATCCGACGTGTGGCTCAACGCGGCCCTTGCGCTGGCGGTGTCGCCGATCGAGAGGTAGTAGAGCGCGAGATTGCGCCAGGCCGTTTCATTGGCAGGATCGAGAGCGACCATCTGCTCGCCCAGTGCTATCGCGTCGGCGTGCCGGCCCTGGCCACCCCAGCGGATGTCGGCGAGGCGCGCCAGCGCCGGCACGAACAGCGGGTCGCGCTCGACGACCGACTCGGCCAGTTGCGCCGCCTCTGCAAACGCGCCGGGCCCCCACTGCAGGTACGTGGCCTTCAGCACGTCCAGGTGCAGCGCCAGCGGATCCAGGCGGCGCGCCATGTCGACCATTTCAAGCGCTTCGCGTCGGCGGGCGACACTCTGGAACAGGACCGCCGCGAGACCCTCGTAGCCGCGCGCGTAATTCGGGGCGAGCTCGAGGCCGCGCCGGAAGTCCGCATCGGCCGCGGCCACGTCGAAAAACAGCTGAAGATATCCACGTTCGACATAAGCATCGCCGCTCGTGGGGTCCAGGACGAGCGCTTCGTTGAGCAGGGCCACCGCGCTCGCGACGGTCGCGGTGAATTCCTCGGTCAGCTTGCCTCCCGCGTGCTGCTCGGCCCGCAGTACCTTCGCGCGCGCCAAGAGCACGTAAGACGGCGCAAACTCTGGATCGCGCCGGATCGCCGCCGTGAGCGCGTCGATCGCGACGGGCAGGTCGCTCACGCGGACGCTGGCAAGCAGGGCACGTCCGCGAAGGAACTCGAAGTAAGCGTCGTAATTCCCGGTGCCACCGGACCGGGGGCCGGCGGCGGGATGGTTCGCAGCGTCAAGCGTCAGCCGCATCGCACGAGCGACCGCCAAGGCGATTTCATCCTGGACCGCGAACACGTCTTCCAGCTTCGGATTGAACTGTTCGGACCAGACGCTGGCGCCCGACTGCGCGTCCACGAGCGTCGAGGTGACGCGAAGCCGGTTCCCTGCCGCCTGCACGCTGCCCTCGAGCAGATATCGCACGTTGAGCTTCCGCCCGATGCTCCGCAGATCTTCGTTGCGGCCCCGGAACGCAAAGGACGATCCGCGCGCGATGACGGTCAGGCCGGGCACGAGGCCGAGCTGGTGCAGGACGGTCTCGGGAATTCCCTCGGCGAGGATGCCGGACCCTTCCGAGCCGCCGCGGTTCTCGAAGGCGAGAACGGCAACACTCCGTGCCGGCAGTTCAACGGCGGAAAGCGGAACATCAGCCGGAGGATCGGCGTCGCCGCGCGTGACCCACTCACGGATGCCCCAGCCGACGGCCAGTGCCGTCGCGAGAGCGGCGACGCCGACGGCGGCCATGCGTACGGGCGTCCTTCGATTGCGCAGCGGCTCGCGTGACGTGGGTGCCTGGACGCGGGTCGCGGAGGCGCCACCCGTTTCCAGCAATTGTCGCACCCGGTGCGCAAACGCCGGCGGCGTCTCCCCGCCGGGCAGACGCGTCCAATGCGCGCCGAGGAATTCCTCCGGTACGCGCGCGTCCGGTTCGCGCGTCTCGTCGACCACGACTGGCACGACGAAAACGGTGTCGTGCGCCATGTCGAGGAGGCGCCGCGTGGCGAGGTTCCATTCGCGGCGGAAGTAGCCTTCGCTTCGCTCGTTCGTGTGCGCCGAAATGACCGGAATGAACAGCGAGCAGTCGTGTATCTGTTTCTTGATTTGCGCGTCCCACGCATCGCCGCCGCGCAGCGCGCTCTGGTCGTGCCAGACGTCTACGCCTGCCGCCCGCAAGGCCTCGCAAATGCGAGCCGCCGCTTCGGCGTCCTGGGAGGCGTAGGAGAGGAATGCGGTCCGGGCGCGCGGTGTGCCTTCAACTGCCCGCTTCTCGACGGATACCTGCGGCTCGTCCGACGGCATGGACCTTGCTTGACCCCGTCCGAAGGCAGACCGCAGTCTAATGCAGGTCAGGCAGGGAGGCGGCCATGAAGTCAGTCCTGCTCTGCGCCGCGATACGAGATTCAGCCCGCCGGCACTTTCGTGTCCCGCATCTATTCCGCGCTCACCGGAGGGCAGCGGCTCTCATCGCCGAGGAGGAGACAGTCCCCTATGCCGCAAAGCCGGCAAAGGCGACAGTCCCCCGGTTTGCCACTAGAGGGGCAGGCCGTGCGTGGCACCTGCCATGCACAGCAGCATCGGGATCGAGAGGATGTAGTTGGTGCGCGAGGCGTAGAGCGCCGTCTTGCGCGCGGCGGCCTTCTGCTCGTCGGTGGCGGGCTTGAGGCCGAGGATCTTCTGCTGGTTCGGCCAGATGAAGAACCAGACGTTGAACAGCATGATCGTGCCTAGCCAGCCACCGACGCCGATGACGAACTGGTACTGGTTGAATTCCGGGCCGGCCATGCCGAGCGCGAATGCGCCGAGCGCCCCCGCCCGTGCGAGGTACCAGACGCCCGTCAGCCAGGTGACGACCGCGGACCAGCGGAACCACAGGAGCGCGCGTGGTGCGACGTACTTGGTGATGCCAGCACCGCCCGGCCCGCCCTTGTCGGCGGCCGCGTCGGCCAAAGCCGGTACCTGCACCGCGTTGAAATAGTAGAGGAGACCGATCCAGGTGATGCCGGCGATGATGTGCAGCCAGCGCGCGAGCCCGAGTTCGTTCCAGCCGCCGTCGACGGCGAGCACCGCGAACAGGATCGCGAGCACGAAACCGGTTATGAGGGAACCCTTGACGCTCGTGAGCGGATTCATGGCATGCCTCCCCTGGATTCATTGAAGAATAGGCCACGGCACCCCATAATTCAAACGCTTAGCCCACCGCAGCCCATGGACGAACGCGGCCCCAGTTCCCCGTGTCTCAACATCTGCTCGCTGGACGAGCGGGGCATCTGCCGCGGTTGTTTCAGGAGTCTCGAGGAAATCGCCGGCTGGATGCGGATGACGCCAAAGGACCAACGGGCGACGGTCGAGCGCGCCGATGCGCGCAGGCTCGCCGCCGAGAAGGAGCACAAGACCCGATGATCGACGAAGCAACCACCCGGATGATCCGGGAACACCTCGATGCCGCGCCCGTCGTGCTGTTCATGAAGGGCACGCCGGATTTCCCGCAGTGCGGTTTCTCCGCGCAAACGGCCGGAGCGCTGCGGGCGCTCAAGGCGAGCTACCGCCACGTGAACATCTTCGAGGAGCCGCAGCTGCGCGAGGCGCTGAAGGCGTATTCGAACTGGCCGACCTACCCGCAGCTCTACGTGAAAGGCGAGCTGGTCGGCGGCTGCGACATAGTGACCGAGATGTACAAGTCCGGCGAGCTCAAGACCCTGCTGCAGCACGCCGGCGCGATAGGAGGGGTCTGACCCCTTCATATTCGAGGAGCGGGCTGCAGGATACGAATATGAAGGGGTCAGACCCCTCCTATTCCGGGGCCGGCTCGAGCAGCGGGTTGGACGGCTCGCCCGGAGGCTCGGCCGGCGGCTCGGTCGCGAGCCGTTGTGCGGCCTCCTCGTAGATCGGCTGGAACTGGTTGCAGACCAGGCAGAAGAGGTCCGCCGTCCGCTCCGCGTCGTAGGCCGCCGAGTGCGCTTCGCCCGAGTCCCACGCGAGGCCCGCCGCCTGCGCGGCCCGCGACAGTACGGTCTGCCCGTAGGCGATGCCCGCGAGCGTCACCGTGTCGAAGCATGAGAACGGGTGGAACGGATTGCGACGGATCCCGGCGCGTGCCACCGCCGCATTGAGGAAGCCGAGGTCGAAGTGTGCGTTGTGGCCGACGAGGATCGCGCGCGTGCACTGCTGCTCGCGCACGGCCCGGCGCACCTCGCCGAAGATGGCGCCGAGCGCGTCGCCTTCCGTCGACGCGATGCGCAGCGGGTGGTAGGGATCGATGCCGTTCACTGCGAGCGAGGCTGGATCGAGCCGGCCGCCTTCGAAGGGGCGGACGTGCTCGCGAAACGTCGGACCGCGCATCAGCCGGCCGTCGGGTGAAATGTCGACCATGACGGCGGCAATCTCGAGCAGCGCGTCGGTGGCCGCATTGAACCCGCCGGTTTCGACGTCCACGACCACGGGCAGGAAGCCGCGGAAGCGGTCGCGCATCGGCGGTCCTGCGGCGCTCATCGCACGTCCTTGCCGCCAAGCCGCCACTCCACGGTCTCGCCGGCGCACATCGGTACGATCTCCGACGAGCCGAAGGGCAGTGTCGCCGGGACCTCCCAGGGCCGGCGCTCGAGCGTAACCGTGCTGCCGTTGCGCGGCAGTCCGTAGAAGTCGGCTCCGCGCTGGCTCGCGAAAGCCTCGAGGCGGTCGAGCCGCCCCGCTTGCTCGAACGCGCGCGCATACAGCGGCAGGGCGACGGGCGCCGAGTACACGCCCGCGCAGCCGCAGGCGGATTCCTTCGCGCCCTTCGCGTGCGGTGCACTGTCGGTGCCGAGGAAGAAGCGCGCGTCGTCGGAGGTCGCGGCGGCGAGGAGCGCCTCGCGGTCGCGCTCGCGCTTCAGGACCGGAAGGCAGTACAGGTGCGGCCGGAGTCCCCCGCGGAACATCGCGCCGCGGTTGAGCAGCAGATGCTGCGGCGTCAGCGTCGCACCGACCCGCGCGCCCGCCGAGCGGACGAACTCGATGCCGGCACGCGTCGTGACGTGCTCGAGGACGACGCGCAGGCGGGGATGACGCACGAGGAGCGCCGCGAGCTCGCGCTCGATGAAGACGCTTTCGCGGTCGTAGGGATCGATGTCTTCGCCCGTCGCCTCGCCGTGGACCTGCAGCACGAGGCCGCGCTCTTCCATGCGCCCGATTGCCGCCGCGCAGCGCACGAGCGAGGTGACGCCTGCATCCGAGTGCGTCGTCGCGCCCGCCGGGTAGCACTTCACTCCGATCACGAAACCGCTGTCGGCGGCGCGGTCGATTTCCGCGGGCGGCGTCGTGTCGGTCAGATACAGCGTCATGAGCGGCTCGAACGCCGCACCGGCCGGCAGCGCGGCGCGGATGCGGTCGCGGTAGGAGGACACCGCCGCGACCGTGGTCACCGGCGGCGTGAGGTTCGGCATCACGACGGCGCGCGCGAACGTGCGCGCGGTCGCGGGGAGCACGGCGGCGAGCTCCGGGCCGTCCCGCAGGTGCAGGTGCCAGTCGTCCGGCCGTGCGATCGTCAGTGTGGAAATCGGGCTCGACAAGTGGGTTTCGTTCTTGACCGGCGGGCGCCGCAGACAGGATCATATCGGGCCGGCCGCCGGCAGAGAAACTTCCGAGGACTGTCGAAGGATGGCTGACGGCCCCGATGACCGCGACGTCGACCCGCTCGAGACCCGGGAATGGCTCGAGTCGATCGACGCGGTGCTGCGGGTCCACGGCCCGGGCCGTGCCCATTTCCTGCTCGACCGCCTGATCGACCACGCGCGGCGCTCCGGCACCTGGCTGCCGTTCAAGCCGAACACCGCCTACGTCAACACGATCCACGTCTCGCGCGAGAAGCCCTACCCGGGCGACCGCGCGATCGAGCGGCGCATCGAGGCGCTGATGCGCTGGAACGCGGTCGCCATGGTCGTGAACGCGAACCGTATCAGCACCGAGTACGGCGGGCACATCGCGACCTACGCATCGTCGGCGACCCTGTACGAGGTCGGCTTCAACCACTTCTGGCGCGCACCCACCGAGCACCACCGGGGCGACATGGTGTTCTTCCAGGGCCATGCGAGCCCCGGCATGTACGCGCGTGCCTACCTCGAGGGGCGACTGACCGAAGACCAGCTGCGGCACTTCCGCCAGGAGGTCGGCGGCAAGGGACTGTCGTCCTATCCGCATCCCTGGCTGATGCCCGACTTCTGGCAGTTCCCCACGGTGTCCATGGGCCTCGGGCCGCTGCAGGCGATCATGCAGGCGCGCTTCGTGCGCTACCTCGAGCACCGCGGCCTCGTCGAACCCTCGGACCAGAAGGTCTGGTGCTTCCTCGGCGACGGCGAGATGGACGAGCCGGAGTCGATGGGCGCGCTGACCATGCCGGTGCGCGAAAAGCTCGACAACCTCGTCTTCGTCATCAACTGCAACCTGCAGCGCCTCGACGGGCCGGTCCGTGGCAACGGCAAGATCATCCAGGAGCTGGAGGCCGCCTTCCTCGGCGCCGGCTGGAACGTGATCAAGGTGGTCTGGGGCTACCGCTGGGACCCGCTGCTCGCGCGCGACACGTCCGGTGCACTTCGACGCCGGATGGAGGAGGCGGTGGACGGCGAGTACCAGAACTTCAAGGCCAAGGGCGGCGCGTACACGCGCGAGCATTTCTTCGGCAAGTACCCGGAGGCGCTCGAGCTCGTCGCCAACATGTCGGACGACGAGATCGCGCTGCTCAACCGCGGCGGCCACGACTCGCTCAAGGTTTGGAACGCGTACGCGGCCGCGGCCGCGCACAAGGGCCGGCCCACCGTGATCCTCGCGAAGACGGTCAAGGGCTATGGCATGGGGAAGGCGGGCGAGGCCGTGAACGTCACGCACCAGCAGAAGAAGATGGACGACGCGGCGCTCAAGGCTTTCCGCGACCGCTTCAACATTCCGCTGAGCGACGCGGAGATCGCGCGCCTGCCGTTCTTCAAGCCCGCCGACGACAGCGCGGAGATGCAGTACCTGAAGGCCCGTCGCAAGGCGCTCGGCGGATCGCTGCCCCAGCGCCGCCTGCAGGCGCCGCCGCTCGCGGTGCCGGCCCTCGAGGCCTTCCGCAACCTGCTCGACGGTAGCGAGGGACGCGAGATCTCGACCACGATGGCCTTCGTGCGGATCCTGACGCAGCTGCTCAAGGACAAGAACATCGGCGCGCACGTCGTGCCGATCGTGCCCGACGAGGCGCGAACCTTCGGCATGGAGGGCCTGTTCCGGCAAGTCGGTATCTATTCGTCGGTGGGCCAGCTCTACACGCCGCAGGACGCTGACCAGCTCATGTACTACCGCGAGGACAAGAAGGGCCAGATCCTCGAGGAAGGCATCAACGAGGCGGGCGCGTTCTGCTCTTGGATGGCGGCAGGCACCGCCTACGCGAACCACGGAATCAACATGATTCCGATGTACATCTTCTACTCGATGTTCGGGTTCCAGCGCATCGGCGACTTCGCCTGGGCGGCCGGCGACATGCAGGCGCGAGGGTTTCTGCTCGGCGCGACCGCGGGCCGCACGACGCTCGCCGGCGAGG
>Ga0307416_100000569_pt1 | contig 18881 bp, 20 predicted proteins | sample DK1Cmetagenome_2_FD_203821 | JGI IMG/M metagenome (GOLD analysis project Ga0307416, IMG submission 203821) | Maize rhizosphere microbial communities from greenhouse at UC Davis, California, United States - DK15-C-3 | ecosystem: Host-associated > Plants > Roots > Rhizosphere > Soil | place...
TCCAGAAGATGGGCTTCGTCGGCAACGAATATTATATGAGCATCTTCTAGGCCGATCCGGCTTCACAGAAGGCAAGGGCGGTTCCGGACCGGGAGCCGCCCTTTCTTTTTGTCCTGATCCGGGAAGCCCGGCAGCAATCGGAACGAAGGCCGGCCGGTAATGGTTGATCGCGGGCGCCGCCTATTCCCCTTCGCGGTGCGTTCTACGGGGCGGCTCGGGACAGTGGGCCGCCCCTTTTTCATGGCATCAAAGGAACGCTGGCGCTGGCCGTGGCGCCATGCCATTGCTCGCCGCCATGAGCGACACGTCGGGCGATCAGCGCCGCTTTGCCGTTGTCATCCTGGCCGCAGGCCAGGGCACGCGCATGCGCTCAGACACTCACAAGGTGCTGCACCCGATCGCCAGCCGGCCGCTGCTGCTGCACCTGCTCGACCGGGTCGATGCGCTCGGTGCCGACAAGAGGGTGGTCGTGGTCGGGAAGGGCCGCGAGCAGGTCGAGGCCGCGATCGCCGGCCGCGACGCCTCCATTGCCCTCCAGGCCGAGCAGAAGGGGACTGGGCACGCGGTCCAGCAGGCCGCGAGCGCGCTCGACGGCTACGACGGGGCGGTCCTGATCCTCTACGCCGACACGCCGTTCGTCGAAGCGGAGACGCTGCGGCGGATGATCGACCGGCTCGACGGCGACGGGGGTCCCGGCGTCGTCGTGCTTGCCTCGACGCCGCCGGATCCGCTCAAGTACGGACGCATTATCCTCCGGCAGGGTGACCAGATCGCGAAGATGGTCGAATATAAGGATGCGACGGAGGCGGAGCGGGCAGTGCGCCTGTGCAACTCCGGAATGATGGCGGTGCGTGCGAGCGACCTGTTCCGCTGGCTGGAGCAGGTCGGCAACGACAATGCCGCCGGCGAATATTATCTTCCCGACATCGTCAACATCGCCGCGGCCGAGGGGCGCGAAGCGGTCGTGATCGAGGGCGACCCTTATGAAGCCGCGGGCGTCAACAGCCGTGCCGAGCTCGCCCACCTCGAGCTCGAATGGCAGCGGCGGCGCCGCGAGCAGGCGCTAGAAGAGGGCGCGACTCTCATCGACCCGGAGAGCGTGTGGTTCGCTTACGATACCAGGCTCGGCCGCGACGTGACGGTCGAGCCGCACGTGGTGTTCGGGCCCGGCGTTAAGGTCGCGGACGGCGCCACCATCCACGCATTCAGCCACATCGAGGGGGCGACCATCGGCGCCAAGGCCAGCATAGGTCCGTTCGCCCGGATCCGGTCCGGCACCCGGCTCGGCGACAAGACCAAGGTGGGCAATTTCGTCGAGCTGAAGCAGGCGGAGATCGGCGACGGCGCCAAGGTCAACCACCTGTCCTATGTCGGCGACGCGTCGGTCGGCGCTCGCGCGAACATCGGCGCGGGCACGATCACCTGCAATTATGACGGCTTTGGCAAATACCGCACCGAGATCGGGGAAGATGCGTTCATCGGCTCCAATAGCGCGCTGGTCGCGCCGGTGACGATCGGCGACGGCGCCATCGTTGGCGCCGGATCGGTCATCACGCGCGACGTCGAGTCCGACAGCCTAGCGGTCGAGCGCAGCGAGCAGAAGGGTCTCGCCGGCTGGGCGAAACGTTTCCGCGAGCGGATGACGAGGAAGGCCGCGGAATAGCGCATGTGTGGAATTGTCGGAATCGTCGGCAGGAGCGACGTCGCGCAGTGGCTGTTCGACGGGCTCAAGCGCCTCGAATACCGCGGCTATGACTCGGCGGGGATCTGCACCATCAACGATGGCGAGCTCGAGCGGCGCCGCGCCGAAGGCAAGCTCGACAATCTGGCGCGTGAACTGGCCGACAATCCGCTCCACGGCATCACCGGGATCGCGCATACCCGGTGGGCGACCCATGGCGCGCCCACGGTCGGGAACGCCCATCCGCACATCGTCGGGCCGGTTGCGCTGGTCCACAACGGCATCATCGAGAATTTCAAGCCGCTGCGTGACGAGCTCATCGCCGATGGCCGGACGTTCGAGAGCGAGACGGATACGGAAGTTGTCGGTCACCTGGTTGCTCGCGAGGTCGAGGGCGGCGCCTCGCCCCAGGACGCCGTCGCGGCTGTCCTGCCGCGGCTGACTGGGGCGTTCGCGATCGCCTTCCTGTTCCGCGATCATCCCGACCTGATCATCGGCGCGCGCATGGGAGCGCCGCTGACGGTCGGTTACGGCGAGGGCGAGAATTACCTCGGGTCCGACGCGCTCGCGGTCGCGCCGTGGACGCAACGCATCGCCTATCTCGACGAAGGCGACTGGGCGGTGGTCCGCCGCGATCGAATCGAGATTTTCGACCGCGACAACCGGCCGGCCGAACGGGAGATCGTCCAGTCGGGGGCGTCCTCGGCGCCGGTCGAGAAGGGCAATTACGCGCATTACATGCAGAAGGAGATTTTCGAACAGCCGATCGTGGTTGCCCAGACTCTCCAGACCTATGTCCGGCCGTTCGAGGGCGAGGTCGCGTTGCCGGTCGCCGATGCCGACCTCGAGCAGGTCGACCGCCTGACCATCGTCGCCTGCGGTACGAGCTACTACGCCGGGCTGGTCGCCAAATATTGGGTCGAGCAGTTCGCGCGCGTGCCCGTCGACATCGATGTCGCGAGCGAGTTCCGGTATCGCGAGCCGGTACTCGAGCCGGGCGGGCTGGCGCTGTTCATCAGCCAGTCGGGCGAGACCGCGGACACGCTTGCAGCGCTGCGGCACGCGCGCTCGCAGCAGCAGCGGATCGCGGTGGTGGTCAACGTGCCGACCAGCTCGATGGCGCGCGAGGCCGACCTGCTGCTGCCGACCCACGCCGGTCCGGAGATCGGGGTCGCGTCGACCAAGGCCTTCACCTGCCAGCTTGCCGTTCTCGCCGCGCTCGCCGCCAACCTGGCGCGCGCCAAGGGACGGCTCAACCGGGAGGAGGAGCAGGAGATCGTCGCGCACCTGCAGGAAGCACCGGCGGCGCTCAACGCGGCGCTCAATCACGACGACGAGATCGCGGCGATGGCGCACCTCGTCGCGCCGGCGCGCGATGTGCTCTACCTCGGCCGCGGTCCCGATTTTCCGATGGCGCTCGAAGGCGCGCTGAAGCTCAAGGAAATCAGCTACATCCACGCCGAGGGCTATGCCGCGGGCGAGATGAAGCATGGTCCGATCGCGCTCATCGACGATGCCGTGCCGGTGATCGTCCTCGCGCCGTCAGGGCCGCTGTTCGAAAAGACCGTCAGCAACATGCAGGAGGTGCGTGCGCGCGGCGGCAGGATCGTGCTGATCAGCGACGCGCGCGGGATCGCCGAGGCGGGGGAGGGATGCATGGCGACGATCGAGATGCCGCAGGTGCACCCCCTGATTGCGCCGCTGGTCTATGCCGTGCCGGTGCAGCTGCTCGCCTACCATGTCGCGGTCCTCAAGCAGACCGATGTCGACCAGCCGCGCAACCTCGCCAAGAGCGTGACGGTCGAGTGAGCGCCGAGTCTTGCTCCTAAATTTGTGGAAATTTCAAAGAGTTGCTGTATTCTTGCTCGCGGGGTGGGGAGACAGTGAATGGCTTCGCAACCGCTGCGAAGAGATGAGCCGACCGGGCTAACTGCCGATCTCGCGCAATATTGGCGCGATGGATATGCCATCGTTCCCGACTTCTTCGATGCCGACGAAATCGCCGAGCTCGCGGCCGCGACGGACCAGCTTTACGCGGAAGGCTTGGCGCACGGCAGCAGCTTCCGCCACGGCAATCTCTTCTACAACGTGGCCGAGCGTGGCGACGGAGGTCCGCTGGTGCGGATGGTCCAGTGGCCCTCCTATCATCAGCCCGCGCTCAACCGCGTCCGCCTTGACCAGCGTTTTGCCGACTTGCTCGAGCCGCTCATCGGGGGCGATCTCAAGCAGATCATCAACCAGGTTCATTGGAAGGCGCCGGGCTCGCTCGGCGACTTCGCCTGGCACCAGGACAGCAAGTCGCGTCGGCCCGCTCAAGCCTTTCGCAATCTTGCCACTTCCTACGTTCAGACCGGCCTGGCCGTTGACGCGCACAATCCCGCCTCGGGAGGCATGCGCTTCATCCCGGGCAGCCATTTGCGCGGCGATCTCAGGATGAACTGCTCCACGCACTCGCTCGGTGCTGCCATGAAGAACACTGCGCTTGATGCGGTCGGACTTTCAGCTAGCGACGCCGTAGACCTCATTCTCGAACCCGGCGACCTCGCGCTGTGGAGCCCGTACCTCGTGCACGGTTCGGGCAGCAACCGGTCCGGTCACAAACGGCGCTTCTACATCAACGGCTATGTCCGCGCGGAGGACTGCGACCGCGGCGAATGGGCATTTCGTGACGGCCGGCCGGTGCCGTTGGGGCCAGTCCCCGCGCTGGTTCATTACGAGCAGCTTCACGAGCGGCCGGGCCCGCATTACGCCGACGCTTAGGCCGCGGCACGCTGCGCTTCGAGCGACCGGATATGCCTCGACAGCCGGTCGTACAGAAAATCGATCACCGTTCGAACGCGCGGCTCATGGCGGACGCGTTCGTGCGTCAGCAGCCAGAGGATTCGGCCATGGTCGGCGCGCGGCTCGATGCAGCGGATCAGGTCGGAATCCGAATCCGCTAGCACGCACGGCAGGACGGCAATGCCCAAGCCGGAGCGAACCGCCGAAAGGAGACCCGTCGAGTTCGCATGGTGCATCGCGACCCGATCCTCCAGCCCAAGCTGTTGCAGCCACGCCTGGTAATGCCGCCACAGATTGCCGCCGCCTCCGCCGACGATCGCGTGGCTCCTGAGATCATCGACGGAAGCCGGCGTTCCATGCCGCGCTGCGTACGAGCGACTGCAGTACAGGGTCCAGTCGTCCTTCCCGAGCTGGCGTCCGACCAGGCCCGCGGGTTGGTGTTTCGAGCTGCTGCGGACCGCGATGTCGGCTTCGCCCTCGCCAAGATCGCGCATCTCCTGCGCGGCATCGAGCTCAATCATGATTTCGGGATGAAGCTCGTGGAATTCACGCAGCAGTGGTGACACCAGCCCGTTCATGTAAATGTCTTCCGACGTGATCCTCACGGTCCCGCGCAGGTCCCGCCCATGGGCGGCCGCAGCTTCGGAAAAGGCCTTCGCGGACGATTCAACCTGCGTTGCACGTTCAACCAGCTCTTCACCGGCCGGCGTCAGCACGTACCCGGCCTGTCGCTTCTCGAAGAGAGGTAAGCCGAGTGCCCGCTCGAGCGCAGCGACGCGCCTGGCGACGGTGGTCTGGCTCGTTCGCAGAGCGCGGCCGGCCGCCAAAGTGCTGCCTTCGCGGGCGACCGCAAGGAAGTATCGCAGGTCATTCCAGTCGAGCATCGTGGCCGGTCCTAGCGCCATTGGGCTGCCGTTCCGTTCTGCAATTTTGCAGAATGATAACACGAACTCGTGGCTGACGTAAGTTTCGAAAGGGGACTAATTGGAAGGTCGCTTTTGGAACAGGGAGCGACCCATGAAACAGACTTTGAAGATCATCGCCGGCTCTGCGCTCGCGACCGCCGCGCTCATCAAGGCAGTGCCTGCGTTCGCCGAGCCGATGCCGGCGCAGAACGTAAGCATCGTTCACACCGCTGACCTCGATTTGTCGAGCAAGGCGGGCCTTGAAGCGCTCGACCACCGGCTGGTGACCGCAGCATTCGAAGTGTGCGGGACCGCATCGGAAGTCGATCTCGCCGGCAAGAACAAGGTCCGCGCGTGCCGTGCCGACGTGCTCGCCAAGGCACGGGCCGAAGGCGAGCAGCTCGCCAGCCGAGGTGCATCGATCAGGATCGCGGCAGGCTATTGAGCTTCCTCAATTTGCCCCTAAACGCCGCGTCGCCATCCGGCGCGGCGTTTCTTATTACTGGGCCTGGACGATGATCGCCGCTCTGCCCGCCGCGGACCGAACCGCCTCGCGTCGCCACCGCAGCCGATCAAGCTCCTCGACGGCGTCGCCGTAACTGCCCGAGATGCAGGCATGCGCGAAGTTGACCATGTCGGCCGGATATTCCTCGTCGCATACGGCTTTGGCCGCGGCGCGTAGCTTGCGCGTGACTAGCGCCGAAGCGACAGGGTCGCCGGACAGCGCGCCCTCGTCAATCAGCACCGTCCGCTTCGCTAATGGTGCGCTCTCGACAATCACGGGAGCGGCGACGGCGGACTGACCTGCAAACCCAATTGCGGTGGCGATGATTGTCCTTGCCAACAGGATTCGGAACATGGCGCTCTCCTTTTTCGAGCCGCGGCCAAAAGGACCGCACGCGCCAAGGTGAGGGGTCGCCAGAGCCGGAGAAAGGACGTGGACCCGATCTTTTCCCGATATTTCCCTGATGATAGGAGTCAGCGACGGCGGCGGTAGTCGGGGAGGGTGCGGGTTGCGCGCCAATAATCCGCGAGGCCGATCTCCCGGACCAATGCGGGAAAGCGCGCATCTCCGCGCAGCCGTGAAGTGGACCCGACGAACAGCAGTTCGGTGATTGGCCGTTCGACCCGCCCAGCCGCCCATCGACCTCGCCCGAAATAATAGCCGTGAAGCATGGAGAGGCATTCGTCGACGTAGCCGAGGACGCAGGCGCTGACGGCCGAGGTCGCAAGATAGCCGGGTTGCGCGCGCGCGGTCGTCACCAGCCTGTCCAGCGCTGCGGCGCGCATCGCCTGAGACCCGCTCGCAAGTGCGCGCGCAATCCCGATCTCGAAGTCGACCGCCGGCTCCATCCCGACTGCCGGGCGGCTGTTGACATCATCGCTGAAGGCGACCGCCTCCGCGAACCGACCGGCATTGATCAGGTGTCTGATCTTCCACAACCAATAGTCCTTGCGCCGGGGAAAGCGCTTCATTCCATCCTCGATCAAATCGTCGGCTTCCTCGGCATTCCCGCTTTCGTAGAGCGACAGGATCAGCCGCAGGTGAACGAGTGGCCAGAACGGCTCGCGGGCCGTCAGGTCACGCAAGTAGGGAAGCGTTTCGTTCCAGCGGCCAACCTGGGCGAGGTCGAAGGCGAGATTATATTCGAGGATCTCGTGGTGCGGGTGGCGTTTTAGCAGGTCGCGACATCCCGCCTCGACCGCCGCCCAGTTGCGATAGAAGGGCTTCAACAGGAGCAGGGCGGCCTGGGCGTCCGGATTGTCGCGGTCGAGCGCCAGGGCATGCGCCGCGGCCGAGCGGCACAAAGAGCGGAGCCGCTCTGCATCGGGCCTCGGCCCGAATTCCAGCAGGCCTCGATAGTTCCACGCCAGGGCGCCCCAAGCGTCGGCGAACTGCGGGTCAATCCGCGTTGCCTCGCGGAACAGCGCCGCGCCTTGCTCGGCAAGCTCGATCGAAGCCTGACCACGCGTTTCGAGGCCGCGCCGATAATATTGCATGGCAAGCGGAACCGGCGTGTGCCCATCGCGCGTCACAAGCCAGGCTCCGGCTCCGCCGGCTACCACGACTGCTGCGGTGCTCACGACCAACGATCGCCGTGACACCCGCGGGCCGCCGCCGGCGCGAACACTGGCCTGGTCGGTCAGGCGATAGCCGACGCCGCGGATGGTCTCGATCTTTAAGCTATTGCCGCCAATTCCGGCGGCAACCTGGCGCAGTCGCGAAAGAACGCGGTGGATCGCGTCCTCGCCGATAGCGCGGCCTTCCCAACAATGCTCGACCAGCTCGTCGCGCGAGACCACGCGGCCCTTGGCGCGCGCGAGCGCAATGAGCACCTGCATGACGCGAGGCTCGAGCGTTTCCTTGCGCGCTCCGTTGCGCAGCTGGCGCGTCGGCGGGTCGACCTGGAGCTCGCCGATTTTGAACGGCTGCTCGCTTGCGAGCCGAATTCCCGCCGGGACTGCGATGGACGGATGCGTGATTGCCCCCATGGTTCAGCGATCCTACTGCTGTCGATTATGCACGCAGGGTCGGGAAACGGCAAAGCATCGGCGGAATGAGGGTCCACGGCGGTTGTCATTGCGGCTCAGTCCGGTTCGAGGCCGAGGTGGGGGAGCCGCCGGTCGCAGCGCTCGACTGCAATTGCTCGGTGTGCCGGATGACCGGTTTCCTCCACATCATGGTACCGCATGAGCGGTTCGAGCTGCTGACCGGGCGCGATGCGCTTTCGAGCTACCGCTTCGGAACCGGCGCGGCGGAGCATCTCTTCTGCCGCCACTGCGGCGTGAAGAGCTTCTACCAGCCGCGCTCGCATCCCGAGGCATGGAGCGTCAACGCCAACTGCCTCGACGACGTGCCGGAGCTTGCCGTCGAACTGTTCGACGGCGCGAACTGGGAAGAGGCAGCGGCCGCGTTGAAGTAGGCGTCATCGCGAGCGAAGCAAAGCGATCCAACTGGATTGCTTCGTCGCTTGCGCTCCTCGCAATGACGGCCCTAACGCCGTTGCATGCACCGCCCGTTGCGCCTCTCCATCGACCGTGCCGCGATCCAGGCGAACTGGCGCTGGCTCGCCGATCGCGCAGGCGTTGCGGCCGGCGCCGCGGTGAAGGCGGACGGCTACGGCCTCGGCGCGCGGGAAACGACCGAAGCGCTGATCGAGGCCGGCTGCAGCGACTTCTTCGTTTCGACCTGGGCCGAGGCCGAGGCACTCGGCAACTTGCCCCAGAGCGTCAGCCTGGTCGTGCTTCATGGCTTTGGGGCAGACGATACTGACGCCGCGACAAGGCTTCCGGCACGGCCTTGCCTGAATAGTGTCAAGCAAGTCGCGCGCTGGAAGCAGCTCGGGCCGGGGCGCGCCTGCGATGTGATGATCGACACCGGCATGAACCGGCTCGGCCTGAGGCCGACCGACATCAACGCGCTCGACGGGCTCAACATCGATACGCTGCACAGCCATCTCGCCTGCGCGGACGAGGATGATCCGCTCAACGAGATGCAGCTCGAACGCTTCCGCGCAGTCGCCTCAGCCGTTCCGGCGAAACGCTACAGCCTGGCCAATTCGGCCGGAATCGGCCTGGGCCGTGACTACAGCTTCGATCTCGTCCGGCCGGGAATCTCGATTTACGGGGGCATCCAGCGCCCGGAGTTCGAGGGCAACATCCGCCAGGTCGCGCGGGTCGAAGCGCAGGTCGTCCAGCGCCGCATCATCCCAGACGGAGAAAGCTGCGGTTACGGCGCGACCTTCGTCGCCAGGGAGGACACCGAGGCGGCGATCCTCAACATTGGCTATGCCGACGGTTACTTGCGTGGTTTCTCGTCGCACGGCTCGGCCTTCGCCGGCGGATATGCGCTGCCGGTGCTGGGGCGCGTGTCGATGGACCTGATCGCGGTCGGCGTGGGCGCCGCGCCCGGCCTCAAGGAAGGCGATTGGGTCGAGATCGACTACGATTTGCCTTGGGCTTCGAAGCAGTCCGGCCTTTCGCAGTACGAGCTGTTGACGACGCTCGGGTCGCGGTTCGAGCGGCGCTGGATTTAGTCCGGTCCTCGGGCGGCGGCGTTTTCGGCTGGTAGCGGCAGAGGTCGATCACCGGGCAGCGCCAGCATTCGGGCAGCCGCGCCTTGCACGTGTAGCGCCCGTGCAGGATCAGCCAGTGATGCGCGTCGCGGCGGAAGGGCTGCGGGACGATCTTGTCGAGCTTCGCTTCGACCTCGTCGACATTCTTGCCGGGCGCGAGGCTGGTGCGGTTGCAGACCCGGAACACATGCGTGTCGACCGCGAACGTCTCTTCGCCAAAGGCGGTGTTGAGCACGACGTTAGCGGTCTTGCGGCCGACTCCGGGTAGCCCCTGGAGCTCGTGGCGCGTGCGCGGCACCCCTCCGCCGTGCCGGTCGATCAGCGCCGCGCTCAGCGCGATGACGTTCTTCGCCTTGGTATTGAACAGGCCGATCGCCTTGATTGCGGCGCGCAGCGCATCTTCGCCGAGTTCGATCATCTGCGCCGGAGTCCGGATGCGCGCGAATAGCGGCTTGGTCGCGATATTGACGCTGGCATCGGTGGCCTGGGCGGACAGGACGACTGCAACCAGCAGCTGGTAGGGGTTCTCCGAGACGAGCTCGGTGGTCGGCGCGGGATTGGCTTCCGCCAGGCGGCGGAAGAATTCGAACACCTGCTCGCGCTTCATCGAAGATCGTCCAGCGCCGCTCCGAGGCGCGAAAGGCCTTCGGCAAAGTCGACTGTCGGGAGGCCGAAGCCGACGCGGAAATGGTCCGGCATCTCGAACCAGCGGCCGGCGACGATCGAGGTGTCGTAGGCTTCGCGAAGGCGATCATCGAGGCGCTGGGTGTCGCCGCCCGACCAGCGCGGGAACGCCGTGATTCCGTGCTCCGCGGGCATGCTTTGGAGATCGTCACGTGACGCCGCAAAGCTGTTGAACAGGCGCCGGTTTGTGTCGAGCAACGCCGGCGTTTCGCCCAGCACTTCATCGAGATGGTCGAAGGCGATGCAGGCGAGCCGCTCCGCCTGGTGCGCCTGGTTGACCCCGAACAGGTCGTTCAGGCGCCACATCCGCTCGGCAAGCTCCGGCTCCGCGAGGATCCAGCCGCAGCGGAGGCCGCTGAGGCCATAGACTTTGGTCAGGCTGTTGGTGATGATGAACTCTGGCCCGAGGTGAACCGAGCTTCGCCGCGGCGGGACGGTCGCGTCGAGATACACCTCATCGACCAGGACGCGCGCGCCGACCTTTGCGGCAAGATAGCCGACTGCGCGCAGCTCGGCGTCCTCCGCCAGCGCGCCGCTCGGATTGTGGAGGTTGGTGATCACGATCAATCGTGTGCTCGGGCTCATCGCCTGCGCGATTGCCGCGGGATCGAGGCGAAAGGCGTCCGACGGCTTGCGGTCAAAGCGCTTGATATCCGCGCCGAGGAAGCTCGCCGCGCCGAGCAACGGCTCGTAGGTTGGGCGCTCGACGAGCAGTTCGTCGCCGGGTTCGATCAGCGAGGCCATGGCCAGGAAATTGGCCATCGAGGTGCCGTCCGCAGTGACGACTTGCTTTACCGAAGCGCCGTAGCGCTGGCCAATCCGTTCGCGCAGCGGCTCATAGCGCGGGTGGCTCGCGCCATCCATGTCGAGCTCGGCGAGGCTGAGCGGCAGCGAGTCCATGCGGAAATGCGGCACCTCGCTGGTCGTCAGCGCGTAGCGCACGGGCTTCTTGAACTTGGCCCAGTGCATGTAATCGGACTGCATGATCCGCTTGGTCACGCGGCGTTGACCCTCCGCCAGTAGAGAAAGGCCGGAATGCCGGCGGCGAGGATGGCGTAGCCGATCAAGCTATTAATCGGGTTGTTCCACACCGTCGCGACGACGACCACGACGCAGGCGAGGACGAACAGGCCGGTCGTGACCGGATGGCCGGGCGCGGAAAATCCGCCATGGTCGCCGAGTGCATTGCGGCGATAGACAAATAGCGCTGCGCCGGTCAGGCCGAAGAAGAGGAAGTCGACCGAGACGACGTAGCTCAGGATCTGGCCGTACGTGCCGGACAGCGCGATCACCGCGGCGGCGACGCCTTGAAGCACGATGGCGACGACTGGAACCCGAGTCTTCTCGCTCACCTTGGCAACGCTGCGGAAGAAGACGCCGTCCTCGGCCATCGCGAAATAGACCCGCGGAGCGGTCAGCATGCCCTGGCTGAGGAAACCGAGCGCCGAAATGGCGATGCCGGTGGCGATGAACGCGGCGCCACGCTCCCCGAGCGCGAGCCGCATCACGTCACTCGCCGGAGTCCTGGAGGCCCCGAGCCCTTGCGGGCCAAGCGCATGGACGCAAACGAACGCAACGGCTGTGTAGAGCAGGACGACGCCGACCACCCCGAGCAGCAAGCCGCGGGCCAGGTCGCGGCCCGGATCGCGCATTTCACCGGCGACGAAGCTGGATGTCTGCCAGCCGCCGTATGCGAACATTACCGGGGTCAACGCAGCGCCGACGGCTGCGAAGCCCGTCGCGCTTCCCGTCACGCTCGGCGCGGGACTGGCGGGGGCAAACCAGAAGCCGGCTGCGATCAGTGCCCCGATTGCGCCGATCTTGAGCAGCATCAGCGCGCTCTGGACGTTGCTTCCGGAGCGAACGCCGAGGCAGTTGATGAGCGTCAGCAGCGCCATGACGGCGACCGCGACGGCGCCGTCGCCGAAGGGTATGCTGACGAGGTCGTTGAGGTGGCGCGCGAAGATGATCGCGACCGCGGCCATCCCGCCCGACTGGATCACCAGCAGCAGCGACCAGCCATAAAGGAAGGCGGGCAGGGACCCGAAAGCGTCGCGGAGATAGGCATATTGGCCGCCGACCGCCGGACGTCGAGCGGCGAGCTCGGCGTAAACGAGTGCACCGGCGAGCGCGACGATGCCCCCAAGCACCCACACGCCGACAATTAGGAAAGGCGTCGAGACGTAGCGCGCGACCTCGGCCGGATTGACGAAGATCCCCGAGCCGATGATCCCGCCCATCACCAGCATGGTGGCATCGAACAGGCCGAGGCGGCGGGCGAGGCCGAACGAGTCGACCTGCGGCGCGCGCTCGCTCAAGCGGCGGACGCCTCGATCACGTCGCGCATCGAATAGAGACCGGCTGGCTTGCCGGCGAGGAAGCGCGCTGCGGCGAGGGCGCCGCGCGCGAAGATCATGCGGCTGTCGGCACGATGGCCGAGCTCAATCCGCTCACCCTCGGTCGCAAGGATCACCAGATGCTCGCCGGCGACGGAGCCGCCGCGGAGCGAAGCATAGCCGATCGTGCCTCGCTCGCGCGCGTGGGGATGTTCGCCGATCCGGTCGAACCGGCTCAACTCTTGGAGCGTCGAGCCGCGCCCCTTCGCGGCGGATTGCCCGAGCATGAGCGCGGTACCCGACGGCGCATCGACCTTGTCGCGGTGATGCATCTCGAGGATCTCGACGTCCCACTCGGGTCCCAGCCGGCTGGTCGCCTCTTCCACCAGCTGCTTAAGCAGGTTGATGCCGAGCGACGTGTTGGGCGCGTAGATGATGGCGGTCTGCTTCGCCGCGGCCTCGATCCTCGCATGATGCTCGGGTTGCAGCCCGGTCGTGCCGACGAGGATCGGGACGTTGGCGGCAACGGCGCGGTCGAGGCTCGTTTCCAGCGCGGCCGGCGCCGAGAAATCGACCAGCACGTCGGCGTGATCCTGGTCGATCGAGAAGTCAGGATTGTCCGCGACCGCCTTGGCGATCGCTTTTCCCATCCTGCCGTCGGGCGCGATGAGGCTCAGGCGGATCGGCTGGTCGGCGGTGCGCATGCCGCCAGTTCATGGCGAAACGCGGAGCGCCGCGCAATTGCGCGGCGCTCGATGCCTACGGGTGCTCAGTGCCTGTAGAGCAATTGCTGAAGCAGCATCGTGCCGCCGATATGACGGTATTTGGCGCGGTTGCCGCTACCGGCTTCGCCCTGGCGCGTCGTCTGGGCGAGATAGGCATTCATATCTTTCTCGCGCGCGATATCCTCAGCGGGAGTGGTGACGTGATCGAAGACTTCGACGAGGTACAGGTCAGGCTCGCCTGAGCGCTTGTTGTTGTTCGACAGGATGTAATAATCCTTGATCCACCCCTTTGATTTCGCGAACTCTTCCTGCTTCCGATATTGCCCGGCAAGATAATCCGCGTAGGTCGAGAAGTGGCCGTCATCGATCGTCACTTCGGTGACGTTCCAGAAGTTGCCGGTGACCAATGGAATGTCCTGCGCGGCTGCCGGGATCGCGACAAGCATCGTCGCCGCGCCGAGCGCGGTCAGTATCAGTTTACGCATGCGTTATTCCCCCACTTTGCGGAAAGCCCCCGCTTCCGCTTCATAAGGGAACGGCGTCGCCTCTTTCGGCGTGACGCCTGCAGATGCGGCGTCGTTCCGCAGGCGCTAGAGCACGTCTTCCCGCTTAACGCAAATTAAACAGGAAGGTGGTCTTGGAGAGCCAGCGCAGCGGCGGGCGCCCGAACCTTCGCACCGTTGATCATGAAGATGAAGGCGTCGCCGTGCTGTTGCCATGCGGCGGCCTTGGCAGCGAAGCCGTCGAGCGACTTGTCGTCGTAGCCGGTCGGCAGCTCCTCGCGCATCCGTTGCAGCCGCGCGTAAGTGAAGTCGGCGGTATCGGCCTCGATCAGCGGATGATCGTCCGAATCCTCGTACACGATCGCGATGTTGCGCGCCTTGCACAGCTCGAAGAAGCGAGGATCGCGGAAGCTCTCGTGGCGCGGCTCGATCGCGTGCCGCAGCATCATCCCGTCGAGTTCTGACGGTAGCAGGTCGATGAAAGCGGCGATGTCGTCGCGGTCGAATTTTCGCCGAGGCGCGAACTGCCACATGATCGGGCCCAGCTTTGGGCCGAGGGCGGCGAAGCCCTGGGCAAAGAAGTTGCCGATCCCTTCCGCGCCCTCAGCGAGCTTCGACCGCATCACGCAATAACGCGAGCCCTTGATCGCGAACTGGAAGCTTTCTGGCGCCGTATTGCCCCATTTCTCCCAGCTCTTGGGACTTTGCCGCGAGTAGAAGGTCGCATTGATCTCGATCGCGCCGAGGTGGCTCGACGCATATTCGAGCTCTTTCGCCTGGGGGAATTTCTCCGGATAGAAGACGCCGCGCCACGGCGGATAGGTCCAGCCGCCGATGCCGATGCGGATCCGTCCCTCGCTCACGACAGCAAGAACGCCCCGGCGGCTATTTTGCTGCGGCCGGTGCGCGCCCGGGCGTGACGAAGTCCTCGACCGCTTTCCAGCTGCCGTCGGTCTGCTTCTGCCAGACCGTGAGGTAGCTGCCGCTGCTGGACTCCGGCTTCCTGGTGTCAGCATTGGTCATGGTCAGCTCATAGTGTCCGCGCGTGTAGGCGAGGTCGCCTGACCGGGCGACCTGGATGCGGTCGGCCGCGAACTGGACCTTGAGATTGGGGTCGGCGGCGAAAGCAGCGGTCTCCTTGCGGATTGCGGTGGGGCCCGTGACCAGGTCCGAGCCAGGATTGGCGAGGGCCGCGTCGTCCGCGTAGGCGCCCGCAAGCGTCTCCGCGTCGTGCGACGCGTACGCCCGGTTCCACTTTGCCTCATTGTCCCTAAGCTGCTGTTCGATGGCCTTGCCATCGGCAGCGGGCGGAGCGGAATTGCATCCGCCTAGCGCGGCCAGCCCCGCAATCGCAGTCAACATCGCCTTTTGCATGTGCGCCCCCGTCGCTCGATCGGCCTTTGGATCGGTCCGGACACGGAACAACACGGGCAAGCGAGTCGCGCAAGCTTTCAGTTCAAATTGGGGATTCCGCCATCCGGCCGGGGACTTCACCGGGGGGCGTTGTGACTTTAGGCCATGGCCATGAACACCGAAGACGTGCGCAACATCGTGGTGCTGACCGGCGCCGGTGTGTCTGCGGAAAGCGGCCTCGCAACCTTCCGCGGGCCCGACGGCTTATGGGAAGGCCACCGCGTCGAGGACGTGTGCACTCCGCATGCCTTTCGGCGCGATCCCGCGCTGGTTCATTCTTTCTACGATGCGCGGCGGGCCAAGCTTGGCACGGTCGCGCCGAATACGGCCCATGAGGCGTTGGCGCGGCTCGATGCCGAGTGGCCGGGTGGGCTGTTGCTGGTCACCCAGAACGTCGATGACTTGCACGAGCGCGCGGGCTCCCGGCGGCTGCTGCACATGCATGGCGAGCTGACCAGGGGCTGGTGCCTGGGCTGTGGCCAGCGCTTCGGCTGGGCCGGGCCAATGGGCGAGGATGCATCATGCCCGTCATGCGGGAAGGCGGGCCGGGTGAGGCCGGACATCGTCTGGTTCGGCGAGATGCCCTACGGGATGGAGAAGATCGACGAGGCGCTCCAGCGCTGCGACCTGTTCGTGTCGATCGGCACCTCGGGCGCGGTCTATCCGGCGGCGGGCTTTGTGCAGACGGCGCGCTATTGCGGCGCCAGCACGCTCGAGATCAACCTCGAACCGAGCCTCGGCAGCACCATGTTCAACGAAACCCGAATCGGCCGTGCCGGAGAATTGGTGCCCGAATGGGTCGACGAAGTGCTTCAATCGGCCCACTCGAGCCCGATCTCGCGATAGAGGCCCCGATCCTCGTCCCAGCGCGGGTTGACCTTGACGTGCAGGAACAGGTGGACCTGCCGGCCGAGGTGCTGCGCGATTTCCTCTCGCGCAGCGGCGCCGATCTCCTTCAGCCGCCGCCCGCCCTTGCCGATCACGATCGCCTTCTGGCTGTCGCGCTCGACGAGGATCTGCTGCCGGATCGCGGTCGAGCCGTCGGGCCGGTCCTCCCAGGTCTCGGTTTCGATCGCCGTGGAATAGGGCATCTCCTGATGAAGCTGGTTGACGATTTGCTCGCGCGTCAGCTCGGCGGCGATCATCCGGTCGGTGGCGTTGGAAACCTCGTCCTCGGGATAGAGCCACGGGCCCGGGGGCATGGCGCAGGCGAGTGCCTGCTTGAGGTCGGGGACTCCATCGCCCGTGGTCGCGCTGATCATGAACACCTTATCGGGATCGAGCCTGGCGGTGAGGTCGGCCGAGAGCGCCAGCAGGTCCGGCTTGTTGACGAGGTCGATCTTGTTGAGGGCGAGGAAGAGCGGATGGTGGCGGTTTTCTAGCCCCGCGGTAATCCGCTCGATGCTGGATTTCACGGCTTCCGATGCATCGATCACCAGCAGGATGAGGTCGGCATCCTCCGCGCCGGTCCAGGCCGCCGCGACCATCGCCCGATCAAGTCGTCGCCGAGGCGCGAAGATGCCAGGCGTGTCGACGAGCAGGATCTGCGCCTCGCCATGAATCGCAATGCCCATCAGGCGCGCGCGCGTGGTTTGCGCCTTGGGGCTGACGATCGCGACTTTCTGGCCGACTAGCGCATTGACCAGCGTCGACTTGCCGGCGTTGGGCGCGCCGATCACGGCGGCGAAGCCGGCCTGGCGGTCTTCGGTCATTGCAGCTGTTTCAACAGCGCCTCGGCCGCCGCGGTTTCCGCGTCCTGCTTGCTGGTCCCTTCGGCCGTCGCTTCGCCGAGCTTCGCGACCGAGACGCGGATGGTGAACTTGGGCGCGTGGTGCGCCCCGGTGCGCGAGACGACGTCGTATACGGGTGCCTTGACGCCCTTCGCCGCGGCGAGTTCCTGGAGCGCGGACTTGGGATGCTGCGGGGCGCGGCGCTGGCTGGCGAGATCGGCATGCCAGGCCTTGAGGATGAAGCGCTCCGCGACGTCGATTCCGCCGTCGAGGAACAGCGCGCCGATCAGCGCCTCGACCACATCGCCGACGACATTCTCGCTTTGGCTGGCGCCGTCCTCACGGGCCTGCTTGCCGAGGCGGATCAGACCGGGCACGCCGATCTCGCGGCCGTTCTCGGCGCAGGTCTCGCGGTCGACCAGGGCGTTGTAGCGCTTCGATAGATTGCCTTCGGGCTCGTTCGGGTAGCGATCGTAGAGGGCGCGCGCGATGACCATTCCGAGGACCCGATCGCCGAGGAATTCCAGCCGCTCGTAATTGCTGTTGCCGACGCTCGAATGGGTGAAAGCCAGCTCGAACAGCGCAATGTTCTTCGGCTCGTGGCCGAGCTGGTGCTCGACGAAGGCGGCGATGTTGGGCTTCATTCGGCGCGCCCGGTATAGCCGTTGCCGACGCGGCTGCCTCTTAGGGCCGTGAACCAGGTCCACGGTTTGTAATAGGAGGCGCTGCCGTCGGTCGACCAGAAGGTTAAGGATGCCCGGCCGATGAGATTGTCGGCCGGGACCATGCCGATTCCGCCCGCAAAAGCCGGAAAGCGGCTGTCGAGGCTGTCGTCGCGATTGTCGCCCACGAGGAAGACGTGTCCCGCGGGCACCTTCGCCTTGGGGAAGTCGTCTGCCTGTCCATGGTCGACCTGGTCGAGCACGGTGTAGCTCGGTCCGCCGGGAAGCGTTTCGAGAAATGCCCGATAGACGCACGTCGGGCGGTTGCCCGAGAGGACGATCAGCAACGGCGTCGCGGGCGGGACGGCCCGGCACGGACTGTTGGCGCTGACCGCAACGACCGCCGGCGGCAAGGCCTGCCGCGTGACGATCCGCCCGTTGAGGATCAAGCGTCCGCGACGGACTTCGACGGTGTCGCCGGGCAGGCCGATCACGCGCTTGATGAGGTCGGAATCCTCGTCGGGATGGTGGAACACCACCACATCGCCGCGCTCGGGCAGTGCGCCGAGAACTCGGCCCGCAAACGACGGAAACCCGAACGGGAAGCTGTAGCGCGAATAGCCGTACGGCCATTTGGCGACCACGAGATAGTCGCCGATGTACAGCGTCGGCAGCATTGACCCGGACGGGATATTGAACGGCGCAGCGACGAAGCTTCGGAAAACCCAGGCCAGGATCGCCACCGCCAGCACGAAGCGGATCAGCGAGCCCGCGCTCTCCTTCTTTTCGCTTTTGTTCGCACCCGCGGCCGGTCGGCTGCGGCGTAAGGATCGCGGCGGCATCGCAATGCTTGTTTCCGGCGAAGTGCGACAGGTCAAGCCGGGGTGGCAAAACACGGCTCTCGCATTATGTGCGGCGGCGATGAACCAGCCTTCGATCAAGCGGCTCGACGAATTGTTCGCTGCCGAGCCTGACCGCCTGAGCCGCCTCAGCTTCGACGTCGCCGCAATCTATTTCGATTGGTCCAAGACCCACCTCGACGCGGAGCTGATCCAGGCATTCGTCGACCGCGCCGAAACCCGGAGTTTTGCTGCTGCGCGCGACACGCTGTTCGCCGGCGGGGTCGTCAATCGTAGCGAGGGGCGGCCCGCAACCCATGTTGCGGAGCGCGGCAGCGGCTCACCCGAAGACGTCGATCTCGCCGCGGCCCGGCACCTGCGGACGCGCGCGCTTGTCGATGCGATCGAAGCCGGGGCCTTCGGCGACGTGACCGGCATCCTCCACATCGGGATTGGCGGCTCGGTCCTCGGTCCCGCACTGCTTGTCGATGCGCTGGGGCGGCGGGCGGCTGCGTTCAACGTGCGGTTCCTGTCGAATATCGACGG
>Ga0307416_100000570_pt1 | contig 18879 bp, 15 predicted proteins | sample DK1Cmetagenome_2_FD_203821 | JGI IMG/M metagenome (GOLD analysis project Ga0307416, IMG submission 203821) | Maize rhizosphere microbial communities from greenhouse at UC Davis, California, United States - DK15-C-3 | ecosystem: Host-associated > Plants > Roots > Rhizosphere > Soil | place...
GCCAGTTGGCGAGGCGGTCGGCCTGCGTGGCCTGGATCTCATCGCTGGGTGTGCCGTCCGCGCCGAAATGCGGCGCGAATCGACCCTCTGACTTCGCGAAGGCGAGGAAGTCGACGGGCTCGCCCATAGGGAGTGTCGACCAGTCGTCGCGCAGCGCCGGGTTCCCCTGCAGCGAGAGACGCTCGGCGATCGTCGCGCCGCGCCGGGGGTCGTAGGTGAACAGCGGAAACGCGCGCGAGTCGACCGCGAGCTTCGCCTGATGCCACGCCGCGTCGTCGGCGATGCCGTGCTCCGGCATGCACGCCGTGTAGGCGATGACGATGGCAGGCCCGGGGAAGGTGTTCGCCTCCATCACGGCGCGGTAGAAATGGTTGAGATGGGCGGGCGTCGTCTGGGCGACGTAGGCATTGCCGTGGGCCATCAGGATCCGGCCGAGCTCCTTGCGCGCCTCGGGCCGGCCGTGCACCGCTTCGCCGAAGGCCGAGAGCTTCGTGACCTGGCCGCCGAACGACGCGGTCGAGGCCTGGCCGCCCGTATTCGAATACACCTGCGTGTCGAGGACCAGGACATCGATGTCGGCGCCCGACGCGACCATGCGCGACAGGGCCTGGAAACCGATGTCGTACATCGCCCCGTCCCCGCCCAGGACCCACAGCTTCCGGTCGCTATGCCCGGCCTGATCCCATCGCTGGCGGATGCCGGCAGCGACGGCCGGGGCATTCTCGAAGAGCGAGTTCGTCCACGGGACGAGGTAGGGATTGAACGGGTACGTGCTGCCGAACACGCTGTTGCAGCCCGTGGCGGCGACGATGCCCATCGAATCTGGCCCGTGGACCTGGCGTGTCGCTGCGACCATCATCCGAATGGCCGACGCCTCGCCGCACCCGGCACACGAGCCCGCGCCGCCGATGTAGCCGATCGCGTGCTCGCCGAGCATCAGGTCGGCCAGGGCCTTCTCGTTCCGGTATACCGGCGGCGTCGGCGGCAATGAGCGGAAGAAGCGCATGTCGCGCGATGCGCGGTCGAGCACCGTCTCCCCGGCGTCGTCCTCGTCGGTCTTGTCGACCATGAACAGCGCGTCATGACCGAGTGCCGCGCATACCTCGACGCACTCGGCGCAGCCCTTGCAGTGGATCGGCTCGACGAAGATCCCGAAGCTCGCCGGCTCGAGGCCGCGCTTGGCCGGGACCTCGGCGTACTTCTGCGTCCGGACGAAATGGGTGCCCACCGCCTGGGCGGCGACCGCCGGCTCGCGCTCCCCGTCGGCGAAGGCCGAGATCCGGCCCTGCAGTTCCCCTTCCGGTACGGCGATGCCCAGGATCGCGCTGTCGGGGCAGGCGCTGACGCAGGCCATGCAGCCGACGCACTGCTCGGCGATGAGCTGCGGCAGGCGGGGCGCCAACTGGCTGAAATCACGTGTCGCCGCCGTCCCGGGCGGGATGACGCTCCGGGCGAGACCCACGTCGGCCGGCCACTCGTCGTCGGCCACGCCGCGACGGTAGGCCGGCACGATCGACGCGCCGAATTCTTCGACGTAGGAGGCAATGTCGAAGAGCGGCGTCGCGATGCCGAGCTCGACCTCGTGCTCCTCTTTGAGACCTCCGGGCTCCTTCGAGAGCGCGGACTGCAGGTCGGCTGTCACGACTCGCTCCGAGCGAGGGCGCGCACGAGGTCACTGGTGGAGATCACGCCGATCGGGCGGGCGGGTTCGTCGTCCGCGACCACGACCAGCCGGTGCACATGTAGACGCTCCATCTTGACGGCCGCCGCATCGAGCGACGCCGTCCTCCCGATCGTGATCGGCGGCCTCGTCATCAGGTGGCGTACCTCGAGGCCGGTCCAGTTCGCCCACAACCACTCGGTCGCGCGGGCGTGGACGAGGTCGGTCTCGCTGATGACACCGACGAGGTCACCGTCCGCCGCGACGACCGGCAGCCCGCTGATGTCGTAGTCGTCCAGCAGTCGGGCGGCCTCGCCGAGCGACGCTTCGGCGCGGACGACGATCGGCTCGTTGGCCATGAGGTCGTCAACGGTCGCGGGCTGCTGGTGTGGCCTTGTCGTGGCAGTCATGTCGTCGCTCCGATCAGGCTCCGGGTCTGCTTGGGGACGATGGTCAGGCTTTGTTCGGCGCCGGCCGGCAGGCCGACCGCTTCACTGACGTCGATGACGCCCTCGTAGGCGGCCGCGACGAGCTCGAGGTTCGCGTCGACGACGGCGCGTCCGCGCTTGCCGAAGAACCGTCCCAGCCGTTCGCCGACGGCAGCAAGCAGGGTCTCGCGAGCGAGCTCGGCCTCCTCGGCGAACGGTGCGATCCGCAGGAACACGCCCACCAGGGCGATGCCCTGCATCCGCAGCACGAGGTCCGGCCGGGGCGATCGAGCGCGAGCCAAGCCCGCGGTATCGAGCGCCGTGACGCGGATCCGGCGCCGGATGATGTCGGCCCGTGCCGCGGTCGGGATGCTTGCCCAGATCGCCGTCGGATCGGTCAGCTCCGACTGGAGGAACAGCGTCCCGCCATCGACGAGTCCAGCGAGCGGGTCGCCGAGGCCGAACGCCGCGACACCGTACAGGGGTACGAAGTCGACCCGATCGAGTTCGGCGTGCGTATGAACGGGCTCGTCGGCGATCGTCAGGTAGTACGTCGTCGGCAGGCCCTTCTTCTCCGACCCATACCGGGGATAGGCCTGGACGTACTTGTCGAAGACCTCGCCGACGATCGTCGCGATGAGCTTGTTCGTCGTGACCGAGCCGAAGCCACCGATCGAGTGACCGCGCAGCGAGTACGCACCTGCCGGTCGCACGTCGATCGCGCGGGGCGACAGCGCAAGCGGGTGGCGGATGCCAACGACCGCATAGTCGCGGTCTCGATCCCCGCGCTCGGCGAGCCAGTCGAACACCGCGGCAATGTCGTCGGCGCCGACGTCGCGCGAACCGAGGCCTGCCGACACCGACAGCACTCGCGGCACCAAGACGCCCTCGGCGGCAGCCGCGTAGAGCGCCGCCTTCGTCTCGCGGGTGAGCGGGTTGTCAGCCGCGGCCGGTTCGTCCGTCCGTTCCACGACGCCGACGGTCCGTGCGTGGCGGAGGACCCGGCACAGGTCTTCGGCCGGGAACGGCCGGAACGTCGTCACGGCGGCACACCCCACCGGGCGACCGTCCTGGCGCATCGCATCGACCACCGCGACCGCCGTGTCGTCGATCGTGCCCATCGAGACGAGGATCTCGTCGGCGTCGCTCGCACGGTGGTCGCGGACGTGGAGGTAGATCCGACCGGTCAGATCGGCCCACAGGGCGAATGCCTCGTCGAGGGCCGGCCGCAAGCCCGCGTAGTACGCACGTTGGCCGATCCGGCCCTTCATGTAGCTGTCCTGGTTCTGGACGACGCCGGTCATGAGCCCTTCCGCAGGCTCGAACATCGACCGGATGTGGTCGCGCGGGTCGCCCACGAATGCGCGCAGCAGCTCGTCCTCGGGCAGCCGCACGTTCTCGAGCGTGTGTGTCGTCAGGAAGCCGTCCTGGACCACGAAGAACGGCGTCTGGGTCGCCTCAGCCACGCGGCGGGCGATGACCGTCAGGTCGGCGGCCTCCTGCGCGTTGCGGGCGAACAGGATCCCCCAGCCCGTGTCGGCGACGGCCATCACGTCGTCGTGGCCGGCGTGGATGTTGAGCGCCTGGCTCGTCAGTGCTCGGGCGCCCACGTGGAAGACGACGGGGAGCCGCTTGCCGCTGATGACGTACAGGACCTCCTTCATCAGAACGAGGCCCTGGCCCGCCGTGAAGTTCGTGACGCGCCCACCGGCGAGCGCGGCGCCCTCGGCGGCCGACGCCGAGCTGTGCTCAGATTCCGGTTCGACGAACCGTAGCGGTGTGCCCCACAGGTTGGTGCGACCGTTCGCGACGGCCGTCTGGAAGACGGCGGCCATCGTCGTCGACGGGGTGATCGGGTAGGCGCACGCCACCTCAGAGAGGCGCGTCTCGACGTGGGCGATCGCCTCGGACCCATCGACGATCGCCGGGATCCCAGGGAAGCGGAAGGATGGCGGCAGCGACGGCTTGGTCATGGTCCAAGCGTGCCGGGCCATGGGTCCTGACGGACGTGGCGTCCGGCCCGTTCGCGTGGGCCGTTCGGCCCGGGCGGTCCGGCTGGGCTCAGTCCCTCCGGGCCGCGTCCTGGACGAGCCGGCGCACGCGTCGGACCGCGTCGGCGATGGCGAGGGCGAAGGCGTCCATCCCGGCGGCAACCGGCCAGCTCAACGCCTCGCCAAGACCGAAGTCGACGCCACCGATGGCGACCACGATGCCCGGCAAGGGGCGCCCGCGGATGATCGACGCGACGGCGACGGTCTCCGGGATCGAGAGGGCGTGCGACGAGCGCGGGCGGATCCCGGCATCGCGTCCGGCGAGGCCGCTGAACGGGATCTCGACGATCCATCCCGGGTCGACGCCCACCACCGTATCGACCACGACCGCCCCGGCGCCCGCCGGCACGGAGAGAAGATCGTCGATGTCGAGCTGGCCGACGATCCTCGTCCGGACGTCGTCCGGGAAGGCATCGGCGAGCCGTCCGACGGCGATGACCCCGGCGCCATCGTCGCCGCGATCCGGTGCGCCGCAGGCCAGCATCTCCACGAGCGTCGTGGGGACCGACGGGATGACCTCGAGCGTATCTGGGACCTCCGGTCGACGAACGACCGGCGGGACATCGAGCACGGCAGTCATGACGTCTCCTCCACCTGCAGGTCCAGGAAATGCGTGGCGCAGCTGATGCACGGGTCGTAGCTTCGGATCAGTTGCTCGAGGAGGTGCGTGATCTCGGCGTGGGGACGGTCGAGGACGGTGGGAGCGAAGAGGGCCAGGTCGGCCTCGATGGCCGCCTGGTTCTGGCTCGTCGGCGGAACGATGCGCGCGTCAACGACACGGCCATCGGCATCGAGCCCGAAGCGCTGGAAGAGCAGCCCGCGAGGAGCCTCGGTCGCCCAGGACGCGATGCCTTCGCGCGGCGTCCAGGGCACGCCGCCGACGGTCGGTGGCTCGTAGCCCTCGACGATGTCGATCGCCTCGGCGACGGCATGGACCAGCTCGATCGCCCGGGCGGCGATGCTCCAGTTCGGTTCGTTGGCGATCCGATCGGCCAGGTCATGGCGGACCAACGCGGCCGCGGCTCGGGGATGCAGCAGGTCCGCGTCCAGCGTGACACGAGACGAGGGCCCGAGCAGGTAGGGACGGCCGTCGCGACCGAAGGCCTGGAGCGCGTTCGACCACGGCACCTGGCGCTCCTCGAACATCGACTCCCAGTCCACGGCGGCGATGTCGAGCCCATCGTTCGAGACGATTCGACCGTGGTTCATCGGGTACTCGTCGGGCGCGCGCAGGGCGACGAGTCGCGCTTCGCGCCGGAAGACCGGTGGCTGAAGTGACGCGACGAGCTCGATCGTCGCCTCGACCAGGTCCAGTGCCTCTGCCAGGTCGGCGCGCAGCGAGGCGATCTCGTCGCGCCGGATGACCCGCGAGAAGCCGCCCACGCGGACCGAGACGGGGTGGATGGCGCGCCCTCCGATGCGTGCCACGATCGCGTTGCCGGCACGCTTCAGCCTGAGCCCGCCTTCGACGGTGGCTCGCGCGTGTTGGGCAAGATCGATCGCGCTCGGGTACCCGAGCAGATCGGGCAGGTGGAGCAGATAGATGTGGAGCGCGTGGCTTTCGATCCACTCGCCGCAATACAGGAGCCGCCGAAGGGCGACGGTCGCGGGATCGACCGTGACGCCGAACGCCGCCTCAGCCGCGTGGACCGCCGTCATCTGATAGGCGACGGGGCAGATGCCGCAGATGCGGGCGACGATATCGATGACCTCGTCCATCGACCGACCGACAACCAGCCGCTCGAAGTAGCGCGGCGCTTCGAAGATCTCGAGATGCGCGGATTCGACCGCCCCATCACTGACCCGGAGATGGAGCGAGCCTTCGCCCTCGACCCGCGTCAGATTACGGACGTCGACGTCGAGGTCGGCGCCGCCCGGGGCGATCACCGTGTCATGCATCTGGCGGCTCCTTGGCCGTCGAGCCGTCGATCGGGCCGGGTGGGCCGCCGGCCGCATCGATCACCCGTCGGAAAGGCGGGGACCAGGCATCGAACAGCGCGAACGCGCGTGCGACGTCGGTCGGCGTCCGGTCGCGCTCCAGCCAGGTCGCGAGACCGGGACCGTTGGCGCTCTCCCGCGGACCGAAGCACCCGTAGCAGCCTCGACCGAAGGCTGGGCATAACGCCCCGCAGCCACTCCGGGTCACCGGTCCGAGACACGTCACTCCGCCGGTGACGGCGACGCAGACGATGCCCCTCCGCTTGCACTCGGCACACACGGCCTCGTCGGGCAGGTTGGCACGTCGCCCGGCGAGAACCGCCGTGACGAACTCGCGCAGCTGATCGGGCGAGATCGGGCAGCCGCGCAGCTCGGCATCGACCGCCACGTGATCGGCGACCGGCGTCGCGGTCGCCAACGACTCGACGTACTCCGGATGGGGGTAGACGAGGGACCGTACGGCGTCGTGATCGGCCCAGTTGCGGAGCGCCTGGATGCCGCCGGCGGTCGCACACGCGCCGATCGTCACGAGTGTCGTCGTCACGGCCCGGAGACGGAGGATCTCCTCGACCTGCTCGGGTGTGCTGATCGAGCCCTCCACGAAAAGGATGTCGAACGGGCCCGACGAGCGCCTGGACGTCGCCTCGGCGAATTCGACGATGTCGACGCGGTCGGCGATGGCGAGCAGATCGTCCTCGAGGTCGAGGAGCGTCAGCTGGCAGCCATCGCACGACGCGAACTTGACGACGCCGATGCGGGGTCGATGGCGGACGGCCTGGCGGTCGGCGGGCGCTGGCGGGGGCACGGGCAGCATCAGCGACCATCCACGGTGAACGTGTCACCGAGCTCGGCGGCCGAGAAGACCGGGCCGTCGCGGCAAACGAAGTAGGGGCCGAGCTGGCAGTGACCACACACACCCACGCCGCAGGCCATGTTGCGTTCGAGGGTGACCAACGTCCGGGATGGGTCGACGCCGCGTGCGGCCAGAGTCCGTGCGGTGGCCTGCATCATCCGATCGGGTCCGCACACGAAGGCGGTAGTGTGGCTGCCGTTCCACGAGGCCCGCTCGAAGAGCTGCGTGACCACACCGACCCGACCGAGCCAGTCCGGGCCGCCTCGGTCGACGATCTCCTCGATCTCCACGTCGGTGCGGCCGCGAAGGGCGGCCATCTCCTCGACGAACAGCCGGTCGCGGGGCGTGCGTGCCCCAATGTACATGCGGACCGCACCGAACCGATGCCGTTCGCGGAGCACCTCGTCGATGACCGGCCGTAACGGTGCGACCCCGATGCCGCCCGCGACGATCACCACATCACCGCCATGTGCCGAGGCGATCGGCCACGCTCGGCCGAGCGGGCCTCGCAGCGACAGCCGGTCGCCCGGCTTCCGCGATGTCAGTGCGGCCGTCGCAGGCCCGACGTCACGGATGGTCAACTCGAGACCGTCGGGCCGGAGACGGGAGATCGAGATCGGCGGGATCGCCTGCGCCGGGCGGGCGACCATGACGAACTGCCCCGGACGGCTCGCGAGGAGCGCGGGCTCGTCGGTCGCGAGGCTGAGCGTGACGGTGTCGTTCGTCTCGCGGCCCACGGCAGTCACCTCGACTGGCACGTAGCGGGCTGGCTCGACCACCGGGACCGGCGCTGGCGCGTGCCCGCGCGCAGGGGCGAGCGGCCAAGGGATCGGAGCGGGCGGCGAGTCCGGCGGAGCGATCGCGAGCAGTTCTTCGCGGACATCGATCCCCACCGGGCACCACGTGATGCAGCGGCCGCAGCCCACACAACCGGACGACCCGAACTGGTCCCACCAGCTCGAGAACTTGTGGGTGAGCCACTGCCGATAGCGGTCGGCGACGTACGGCCGGAAGTTGGCATCCCCAGCGACGCGCCCGAAGCCTACCGTGAAGCAGCTGTCCCACACACGCTCCGTAGAGCCGGTCGTCCCGTCGAGGTCGGAGGTCGGGGCGACGCTCGTGCAGAAGCAGGTCGGGCAGACCAGCGTGCAGTTCGTGCAGGCGAGACAGCGCTCGGCGATCTCGGCCCAACGCGGGTGATCAGGCACGGCGCGGAGGCGCTCCGCCAGCCCGCCGGTCGCGACCGGATACCCGATCGAAGCCCGGACGGTGGCAACCTGCTCGGCGGCACTCTCGAGGTGGCCCTGCGTCGCAGTGGCGAGCGACAGGCCTTCGACGATCCGCTCGCCGGCGGAGGTCATGGCGCGAACCGTGAACCCCTCCTCGAGCTCGGCCAGCACGATGTCGGCGCCGTCGTCGATCTCGGGTCCCGTGCCCATCGATGTGCAGAAGCACGTCGAAGTCGCGACTGCGCATTCGACCGCGACCACGAGCGCGGCCTCTCGCCGAGCCGCGTGGTCGGCGTCACCTGCAGGTCCGGCACCGAGGACGCGTTGCTGGATGCCGAGCGCCGCCAGCTCGCAAGCGCGGACGCCGATGAAAGCGACGCGAGGGACCTCGGGATCGACCGATGCGACCAGCCCGTCGCCGTCGGTGGTCGTGAGCGGGACACGCGGCGGATGGCTGTAGCGCTTCCACGTCGACAGGGCGGTGCCGTAGTCGAAGGCGCGGGTGCCGCCGGTCTGCTCGAGTCGGTATGTGCCAGGCGCCGTATCGGTCCGCCAACCGATGGGCAGGTCGGTCGTGTCGCGGATCTCGTCGTAGACGACGGCGCCGTCGCGGACGATGGGTCCGATGATCGTCCGGTCGTCGTCTCGCAGCGCATCGAGGAGCACGTCGAGCTTCTCCCGCGGGAGGAACGCCCGGTTGGTCGCGATGGGCGCAAGGGCGACCGCACTCATGCCCGGCCCCCGGCCGCGTACACGTCGCGCGTCAGCAGACGGGTCGCATCGAGTCGACTGGCGACCGCCTCGAGAAGCCGGCGATACAGGGCGACGGCGATGCGCTCGTCCGTCTCGATCGCCGAAAGCAATCGGAACCGCTCGAACAGGAGGACCCGCGCGTCATCGAGCGCGACGATGGACGCCGTGGAGATCCCGTCGAGGACCGCGGACCAACCGAAGACATCGCCGGGCTCGAGGGTCATCAGCGTCACGTCCTCTGTGCCCATCCGATCGCATACGGCAAGCCGGCCATCGACGATGAGGCCGACGTCTCGTGTCGGGCGGCCCTCGCGCATGACGTAGGTGCCCGCCGGTGGGCACTCAATGCGACCGATCACGGCCAGCGTCCCACGTGCCGTCATCGGCACGCCCGGCAGCATCCGCTCGACGAGTCCTGCGACCGCCGGATCGGATCGATCGCTCATCTGCGTGTCTCAGTGAGGTTGCGGGACCGGGGCGTGGTCCAGCGCCCAGAGCGCGCTCGCCAGGGATTCCTCGGAGAGGCCGCACATCATCGATTCCGTATGGCCCTGCGACAGGCCCCGGTACTGCGGGCAGACCCAGCAATCCTCGATATCGACGATGCCCCGACGCGGACACACGACCTCGCCGGCCTCGATCCGCAGGGCGCGCTCGAAGCGGCTGGTGCGTCGCTTGAACCTGGGTTTGTCCATGCCTGACTCCTTGGTCCGATCGTGCCGTCGGGCTAGCGCGGCGACACGGGCCATGAGTCACCAACGCCCGAGCCGGCCGGCCCGTCGCGACAAGCGACTGCTCAACCAGAGCCGGACGGCACTGGTCCGGTGGCGACCGTGCCGGGAGGATGACCGTGGAACCGTCCGACCCGGATCGGAAAGGAGCGCGGGGACATGCAGTACGACCTCGGAGTGACCGGGCTCGGCATCCTGGTCGTCTTCTCACTCGGTTTCGGGGTCATCGCCCAGATCGCCGGAAGAACAGAGCCGCCGTGGTTATGGATCCTCGGCGCGACTGGCTGGTTCGTCGGTGGGCTATATCTGAGCGAGGTGCTCTTCGCGACAGCGACCGTGGATGAGATCCAGCCGATCATCGACGGCCTGGCATTCGACGAGTCGCTGCTCGGTGGCCTGATCGGCGGCGTGCTCGTGACGTTGATCGGACGCTTCCTTACGGGAAGCAGGCCATTCCACCGACGCAACCCGACCAGGGCCTGACCGATGGTCGCGACGGCGGAGCATCCGCGCGAGGCCGGGCCGAACCTTCGGACGGCCGCCCGCCGTCTGGCACCATGGGGCTTCCTGGCCGATCCCGACCTGCCAGATCGACCGGGACCTGCGTCGCTCGTGGTCGCGCTCCGTGAGCGTCCTACGCTCCGCCATTACGATCCCGAGGTGGTCGAGTTCTGGGCGACCCATGACGGGCGCGGCGCGCACCAGACCATCACCCGCGCGGCGCGTATGCCACTCCGGACCGACGTGTCGTGGGGGGAGATCCGGATCGTCGACCGCCTCGGAGAGTCGAACGGCTACCTCGGCTTCGGCGGGCGCTGCGACGCTGACCTGATCGACGACGACGTGATCGTCGAGTTCACCTCACGGGCGCCGATCCTTCGTCGGGGTGGCCATTCGCAAGGCTGGGACCTGGGCGCCGACGCTGTGGGTGCCTTCTTCGGTCGGCTCCTTGTGACCGTCGACTACGTGCCGGGGTTCGAGGAACGGCTCGCCCATGCCACTCCCCTCACGCGCTATGCCGCGTTCATCCAGGACGCAGAACGGCGAGACCGGAACATGCCGATCTCCGCCCTCGAACTGCGGCCGTTCTCCGCGACGGTCCGGACCGAGGCAAGCCGACTGAGGTGGAAGCATCCGGATGAGTGGCGCAACGGCGCGGCCTTGCTCGAGGACGTCGGGCGAACGCTCCGCATCGAGCCGGCGACCGTGCCGGACCGCCCGTGACTTTTGGGTCGCCCGGCTCTGCCCCAGGCCCGCCCGTTCCGCCGACCATGACGGTGACGGGCGCCCAAACGGCCCGTGCGGACCGTAGGGCGGCCCTCGAGGGGTCCGGCGCCATCCTGTCGCGGCGCCGGGCCCTGGATCGCCGGCAGGGGCGGAAAGACGAGGAGTCCAAGATGAAGCACATCCTGCTCGCCTATGACGGCGGAGAGCCTGCGAAGCGCGCGCTCGAGACCGCCATCGATCTGACCAAGCGGTTCGACGCCAGCCTGTCGGTCGTCAGTGTCGTGCCGACTCATCCGGGGCGGTGGCCCGTGGACCCATGGGACGACCGGTCGGTCCATGCTCAGGAACTGCTCGAGGCCCGGAAGCTCCTTGAAGAGCAGGGGATCAAGGCCGAGATGATCGAGCCGGCCGGCGACCCTGCGAAGGAGATCGAGAAGATCGCGAGCGCTGGCAAGTTCGACACGATCGTGATCGGGTCGCGAGGACTCGGGTCGCTCGGTCGCATCCTCCAGGGTAGCGTGTCGGAGCACGTCGCGGCCAACGCCGCAGCGACCGTCGTCGTCGCTCGATAGACGCGGCACCAGGACGCGCGAGCCGCCTGGCTCGCGCGTTCGTCGTCTCCGGCGAGCGTGGGCCTTGGTCAGGCCGCAGCGGGCAGCGAGTGACCCAGGTCGATCACCGCCTGCAGGTCGCCATCGACATCGGTCCCCACCCACAGCGGCCGCTCGACCGATCGCAGCAGCCCGACGATCGCCGGGTTGCTCCAGCGGATGCTGGCGACCAACCTCGCGACGCCATGCACCGTCGCCCAGTCGATGGCCCCCTCGAGCAACGCCCGTCCGATGCCGTGATGCTGCCAGGCGTCGGCGACGGCGATCGCCATCTCCACGTCTGCCGTGCCGTTGATGGGCTCGAGGCAGAGGTGTCCCACGATGCGCCCTGGACCAGCTCCAGGTCGATCGACGGCGACCAGACCCTCGCGGTGGAGGTGGTCCGGTCGACAGAACGAGCGCGCCTCACGACCATCGATGCCTCGAGTGGCGCCATGGAAGCGCGCGTCGAGGGAGTCGGGCGAGAGGCCTGCGTAGAAGCGCTCGAGGCCATGCCGATCAGCCGGCCGGATGGGCCGGATGCCGATGCCCCTCGGAAGCGCCCGCTCGGTCATACGCAGAGCCTGCCCGCTTGCGCAGGGGTCCGCGAGGGCCGAAGGTCATCCCGCGACCGGACGCTCCGCCTCGGTCAGGCCACCCACTCTCGGCTCGTCGTCGCCCGGATCACTTCCGCGACGACGGCCGGAGCGAACGCGATCGCCAGGACGAAACCCCAGTCCGCGAGATCGAGCGGCGTCGCGTGGAACGCCTCCGCCAGTGGCGGGATGAACGGGATCAGCACCTGGACGACGGTCACGATCAGACAGGCGCCAAGCAGCAGCCCGTTCCACCGCAGCGACACGACCGGTCGCGCGAGTCGGCGATTGGCGTAGGCCCGAACGACCTGGCCGATCACGAGCGTCGTGTAGGCCAGCCATCGCACGTGGTCCTCGCTTCCGGGGTGGTTGAGCATCAACACGAGCGCGGCGACCGCGCTGAACCCGCCAGCGACCGCGATCCGGATGAGCAGCGGCGTATCGAGGAGCGGCCGGTCGCGGGGTCGGGGCGACTTGGCCATGGCGTCGGGTTCCTCGCGTTCCCGCTCGAAGGCGATGGACGTCGAGAGGTCGATGAACAACTCCAGCCACAGGATCTGGAGCGGGAGGAGCGGCTGGGAGACCCCGGCGATCGTGGAGATGAGGATGAATCCGAGTAGCGCCACGTGGGTCGAGACGAGGAAGACCAGGCCCTTCTGTACGTTGGCGACGATCCGCCGACCCTCGCGCAGGCCGTACATCAACGTCGCGAACGAGTCGTCGCCGAGGACCAGGTCCGAGGCATCCCGCGCGACCGGGGTACCGGACCCCATCGCCACCGCGACATCCGCGTGCTGCAGCGCAGGCGCGTCGTTCACACCGTCGCCGGTCACCGCCACGGTGCGCCCAGCGGTCCGCGCGACATCCACCAGACGAAGCTTGTCCTCGGGCACCGCCCGCGCGATGACGGACAGCGTCGAGAGCCGCTCGCGCAGGTCTTGGTCCGACCACGCGGCGAGATCGCTCCCGGCAACGACCCGCTCCGCGTCGATCCCTGCCTCGCGGGCGATCGCAGCAGCCGTCGTCGGGTGGTCGCCGGTGACCACCACCGTCTGGATCCCTGCGCCGCGCGCCAGCGCGATGGCGGCCGGCACGTCGTCGCGCAGCGGATCGGCGAACGCGACGATCGCGACCGGGCGCCACGAGTCCCGATCCGTCGCTCGTGCGAGGACGAGCAGTCGTCCGCCACTGCGGGCTTCCCGCTCGATCGCCTCGCGCCAGGGCGCGATCTCCACACCGTCGACGGTCGGGAGGCCGAGGATCGCCTCCGGGGCCCCGATCGCCAGACCTTCCTCATCGCCGTCGCGGCGGCTCCATGTCATCGACCACGGACGGCCGTCCGACGGTCCCTCCGCCGAGATCAGGTCGGCCTTGTCGGGATGGCTGGCCGCGTCGAGATCGGCTGCTGCGGCGAGCGCCTGGGTGAAGGACCCCGGCCGCGTGCCAGCCTGGACGTGCCACGCGTCCTCTTCGGCACGGATGGCGAGACGCAGGACCTCGGCGCGCTCGTCCGGATCGGACATCGTCCCGTCCGGCGTCAGCACGTCGCGCACGGCGAGCCGGTTCGCGGTCAGCGTCCCGGTCTTGTCGGTGATGATCAGGTCGACCGCGCCGAGCGTCTCCTCCGCCGACAGCCTCCGTACCAGGACACCTCGGCGAAGGAGGCGGTACGCGCCCAGGCCGAGGATCACCGCGAGGAGGACCGGCGGCTCTTCGGGGATCGCCGCGATCGCCGACGAGATCCCGGCGAGGACGTTCTCGCCCAGCGAATTGCCGCGCAGGAAGCCCAGCCCCGACGTGATGACGATCAAGCCGATCGCCACGACCAGCAGGATGCGAACCAGCCGATCGAGCTCTCGCTGGAGCGGTGAGCGGCGGCGTTCCGTCCGCGCCAGTCCACGGGCGATCCGACCGAACTCGGTCGTCGACCCGGTCGCGATCGCGATCCCCTCCCCGCGTCCTGCGACCACGCCGGTTCCAGCGAAGGCCATCGACCGCTGGTCGGCCATGGCCGCCTCGACGGGATCGGGATCGGTGGTGGCGAGCTCCGGGACGGACTCGCCGGTGAGCGCGCTCCGATCGATGAGCAGCCGATCGGCGATCGTGATCCGCAGGTCCGCAGGCACGACGTCGCCGCCACGCAGGAGCACGACGTCGCCCGGCACGAGATCGGCCGCCGGGATGTCGCTGATCTCGCTGTCCCGCCGGACGCGGGCGACCGGAGCAGCGGCCGCTCGGAGGGTTTCCAGCGCCCGCTCTGAACGGTAGGTCGTGAGGACGTCGGCCCCGACGATCGGCAGGAGGCCGACGAGGACGAGCGCGCCGTCACGTACTTCGCCGAGCAGGACGGCGAGGGCACCGGCAGCGAAGAGGAGCACGACGAATGGTTCTCGGATCGCATGCCAGACGATGGATCCCAACGACGGTTGCGCGATCGGCTCGACCTCGTTCGGGCCGTACCGGTGGACGCGTTGCTCGACGTCATCGTGCGACAGACCGCAGGCGGGATCGACCGCCAGAGCTTCGGCCACGTGCCGGATGGACATCGCGTGGGTACGACCGTCCCGCGGCCGATCGACGACGGTGACGTCGTGGGACATGGGCCCATCCTCGCACCGACTCGTGCTCGCGAGTCGGGCCGTGCGTCACACGCGTGGGGTGCATCCGGCACATCCCCACACCGGGGCCGCGCGCGCATGGTGGGCGGGAAGGAGGCTTCGAGATGAAGGTCCTACTCGCGATCGACGGTTCCGATGCGTCGATGTCTGCCGTGGCGGCAACGGCCGCGCTCGCCATGCCACCGGGTACCTCGATCGAGGTCGTGAGCGTCGTGCCCGACTCGTTCGCGCCCGAGGGCAGCCCCTGGCCCAATGTCATCCGGGTCGACCCACCGACCGATCGTGACCGCATCCTCGACGACGTCGAAATGCGCCTCATGAGCATCGCGGATCGCGTCCGTGTCGGCGACCGCATCGTGCACGTCAACGTCCTTCAAGGCCGGCCCGCCACGGAGATCGTGCTGGAGGCCGAGCGATGGGCTGCCGATCTGATCGTCATGGGCGCGCGTGGGCTGACTGCCACTCGCCGTCGGCGGATCGGGTCGGTATCATCCGAGGTCGTGGACCACGCGCCGTGCCCCGTGCTTGTCGCACGGCGCGAGGCTGTCGCCCGCGTACTGGGCGACCGATGGCTCGCCGGAGGCTGACCGAGCTGCCGACTTCATCACCGGCACTGGCCTGTTCGACGCCGCCGAAATCCGGGTCGTCAGCGTGTCTGACGCCGGCATGGCCTGGTGGGCCGGTATATCGTCGTCGACCGAGCGACATCGATCGACATCTACGCCGGAGCGGTGGGGCTCGCCGAGAAGCGCGCGAAGGACGCCTCCAGGCGCGGTAGGCTGACCGTGACCCCACGGACCACGAGGGATCGATGGCGCAGACCGTATCGCGTCCGCCTGCGGGCGGCTCCTCGCCGGTGAGTAACGACGAGCTCGAGCTGATCGACGCCTACTGGCGGGCGGCCAACTACCTGTCGGTCGGCCAGATCTACCTGATGGCCGATCCGCTCCTGCGCGAGCCGCTGCGGGCGGAGCACACCAAGCCCCGCCTGCTCGGCCACTGGGGCACGACGCCGGGGCTGAACCTCATCTACGCGCATGCCAACCGCGTCATCAAGGCCCGCGACCTCGATGCGATCTGGATCGTCGGGCCGGGCCATGGCGGTCCGGCGGCCGTCGCCAACGCGTATCTGGAAGGCACCTCTGGTGAGGTCTATCCCGACCTGACACCCGACGAGGCCGGGATGGCGCGCCTGTTCCGCCAGTTCTCGTTCCCGGGCGGCATCGGCAGCCACGTGACGCCGGAGACGCCGGGCTCCATCCATGAGGGCGGCGAGCTCGGGTACGCCCTGGTCCATGCCTTCGGCGCGGCCTTCGACAACCCGGACCTCGTGGTGTTCTGCGTCGTCGGCGACGGTGAGGCCGAGACCGGGCCGCTCGCGGCGAGCTGGCACTCGAACAAGTTCCTGAACCCGGCGACCGATGGCGCCGTCATCCCGATCCTGGCCCTCAACGGCTACAAGATCGCCAACCCGACCGTGCTCGACCGCATCCCGGACGAAGAGCTGATCGGCCTGTTCGAGGGCTACGGCTACGCGCCGTACGTGGTCGCCGGCGACGATCCGGCGTTCGTCCACCGGGCGCTGGCGGAGACCTACGACTCGGTCCTCGACGACATCGAGCGGATCAAGGCCGACGCCCGCGCGGGCCACACCCGCCGACCTCGCTGGCCGATGATCATCCTGCGGACGCCGAAGGGTTGGACCGGCCCGAAGACGATCGATGGGAAGCCCGTCGAGGGGACCTGGCGGTCGCACCAGGTGCCGATGGCGGACGTTCGGACGAATCCCGCCCACCTGGCCGTGCTCGAGGAGTGGCTGCGCTCGTACCGACCGGACGAGCTGTTCGACGAGGCCGGCACGCTGCGTCCGGAGCTGGCCGCCCTCGCGCCGACCGAACAACGCCGGATGAGCGCGAACCCGCATGCGAATGGCGGCGTCCTGCTGCAGGACCTCCGGCTCCCCGATTTTCGCGACTACGCGGTCGAGGTGGCCAAGCCGGCGACCGACACCAGCGAGGCGACCCGGGTGCTCGGCACGTTCCTGCGCGACGTCATCAAGGCCAACCCGAGCACGTTCCGGCTGTTCGGGCCGGACGAGACGTCATCCAATCGACTCGACGCGGTGTTCGAAGCGACCGACCGCACCTGGATCGCCGACACGCGCCCGACCGACGAGCACCTCGCGCCCGACGGGCGCGTCATGGAGGTCCTGTCCGAGCATCTCTGCCAGGGCTGGCTGGAGGGCTATCTGCTGACCGGCCGGCACGGCGTGTTCAGCTGCTACGAGGCGTTCATCCACGTCGTCGACTCGATGTTCAACCAGCATGCCAAGTGGCTGAAAATGACGGGCGAGATCCCGTGGCGCCGCCCGATCGCGTCGCTCAACTACCTGCTCACGAGCCACGTCTGGCGGCAGGATCACAACGGGTTCAGCCATCAGGACCCCGGCTTCATCGACCACGTGGTCAACAAGAAGGCCGAGGTGATCCGCGTCTACCTGCCGCCCGATACGAACACGCTGCTGTCGGTCGCCGACCACTGCCTGCGCAGCCGCGACTACGTCAATGTGATCGTCGCGGGCAAGCAGCCGGCGCTGACGTATCTGTCGATGGACGAGGCTGTCCTGCACGCGACCCGCGGGCTCGGGATCTGGGACTGGGCGACCAACGACGATGGCGATCCCGACGTCGTGATCGCGTCGTGCGGCGACATCCCCACCCTCGAGGCACTGGCGGCCGTGGCGGTCCTTCGCGATCGCCTGCCCGACGTTCGGATCCGCTTCGTCAACGTCGTCGACCTGATGCGGCTGCAGGATCCCAGGGAGCATCCCCACGGGCTGCCCGACCCCGAGTTCGATGCGATCTTCACGACCGACAAGCCGATCGTCTTCGCGTATCACGGCTATCCGTGGCTCATCCACCGGCTGACCTACCGCCGAACGAACCACGGCAACCTCCACGTCCGCGGGTACAAGGAGGAGGGGACGGTCACGACCCCGTTCGACATGGTCATGCGCAATGACCTCGACCGGTTCCACCTGGCGATCGACGTCATCGATCGGGTGCCCGGCCTGGCGACGACCGCGGCCGCGGAGCGCCAGGACCTGGTCGACGAGCGGCTTCGCGCGCGTGCGTACGCCCGCGAGTTCGGCGAGGACCCGCCCGAGATCCGCGACTGGACCTGGCCGTACTGACGATCCGACCGTGACCCCGGGGCGCGTCCTCGTCCTCAACGCTGGCTCGGCGACGCTCAAGGCGACGGTGCTCGACCTGCCCTCGATCGAGCCCCTGTCGGACCGGACTGTCGAATGGTCGTCGGGCACATCCGCTCAGGCGGTCGGGACAACGGTCGAGGACGTCATCGCCGCGCTCGACGGCGAAGGGATCCCGCTCGAGTCGATCGCGGCGGTCGGTCATCGCGTCGTTCACGGTGGCGAGAGATACACGGAGCCGACGCAGGTCGGTGATGACGTCCTGGCGGATCTCAACGGGCTCGCGGACCTGGCCCCGATCCATCAGCCGCTGGCGATCGCGACCATCCGCGCAGCCCGGGAGCGGATCGGCGATGTTCCGCACATCGCGGTGTTCGACAGTGCGTTCCATGCGACGCTGCCCGAGGCCGGCCACCGCTATCCGGTCCCGGATGCATGGGTCCGTGACTACGGGGTCCAACGCTTCGGGTTCCACGGCCTGTCCGTCGCGTGGGCCGTCCGGCGCGCGGCGGACCTGCTCGAGCGGCCGGCGGAGGAGCTCCGAGTCATCGTCGCCCACCTCGGCGGGGGGTGTTCGGTCACCGCCGTCGAGGCCGGCCGATCCATGGCGACGTCGATGGGCATGACGCCGCTCGAGGGTCTGATGATGGGCACCCGGGCAGGCTCGATCGATCCGGGGATCATCTTCCGACTCCTCCGTCGAGGCCTCGCCGCTGACGATATCGAGCGTGCCCTCGAGCACGACTCGGGCCTCGTCGGCGTCGGTGGCACCGACGACGTGCTGGAACTGCTTGGCCGCGAAGGCGCCGGCGACGTGCGCGCCACCCTGGCGCTCGAGCTGTTCGTCCGCAGCGCCGCAGCCGGCATCGCCGCCGCGGCGACGACGCTCGACGGTCTCGACGCGCTCGTGTTCACCGGCGGCATCGGCGAGAACGCAGCAAGGCTCCGCTCGCGCATCTGCGAGCGGCTCGGGATGATGGGCATCGCCGGCCCA
>Ga0307416_100000572_pt1 | contig 18859 bp, 14 predicted proteins | sample DK1Cmetagenome_2_FD_203821 | JGI IMG/M metagenome (GOLD analysis project Ga0307416, IMG submission 203821) | Maize rhizosphere microbial communities from greenhouse at UC Davis, California, United States - DK15-C-3 | ecosystem: Host-associated > Plants > Roots > Rhizosphere > Soil | place...
CCGATCCAACGAGATATCCAGGATGGTGACATGGGCGCCGAGGCCGGCGGCCATCTTGGCGGCGTTGATGCCGACGACGCCTCCGCCGATGATCACGACCTCAGCGGGCGCGACACCCGGTACTCCGCCCAACAAGATTCCGCTGCCACCAAACACCTTCTCCAGGTACTTGGCTCCCTCCTGCACCGCCATGCGCCCCGCTACTTCCGACATCGGGGTGAGCAGGGGCAGCTCGCCGCTGGGGAGTTGCACGGTTTCGTACGCGACTGCGATGGCGCCGGAATCTATGACCGCCCGGGTCAGGTCTTCAGCCGCGGCGAAGTGAAAATAGGTGTAGATCACCTGGCCCCGGCGCATCCGCGGCCATTCCACCGCAATCGGCTCCTTGACCTTCATGATCATTTCTGCCTGCTGCCACACATCGTCTGCGGTGGGCAGAATAGTGGCCCCTACCCCGCGATAGGCCTCATCGGTGAATCCGCTCCCTGTCCCCGCGCCCTGCTCGACGAGCACCGTGTGGCCTGCTGCAACAAAAGCCTCGGCGCCGGCGGGTACCAGCGCGATACGGTTCTCGTTGGTCTTGATCTCTTTGGGGACGCCGATTTTCATCGGTCTTCTTTCCCGAATGGAGGTAAACAGCGTGAACTGTGAGCGGTGAACAGTCAACCGGAGGGCGACGGGGAGTCCCGTTCACCGTTACCGTTTACTGTTCACACTTTCCGGACCCAGACGCACGATGGTCTGCCGCTCCGGTGCAAAGAATTCCGCGGCCACGTTCGACACAGCCTCCGGGGTGACCGCATCGATCTCCTTCAACATTTCGTCGAGCGGTCGATACCGGTCGTCATACAGGGTAAAGCCGGCGAGCCGCGCCATCCGGGCGCCGGGACTCTCCAGCGACAGCATGATCTGGCCCTTCAACTGCTGCTTGCCATTGCTCAGCTCGACGGCGGGTAGGCCCTCCCCGGCAACCCGGGCGTATTCCTCGCGAATTGCTTCAATGGCTCGATCGGCGGTTGACGGCTGGGTACCCACGTATACGCCCAGCTGCCCTGAACCCTGGTAGAAGTGCTTGTAGGCAAATATTGCGTAGGCCAGCCCCAGCTCCTCCCGGATACGCTGGAAGAGTCGGCTGGACATGCCGCCCCCAAATACATTCGTCAGGATGGCCAGTGGAAAGCGGCGGGGATCGCGCAGCGGGAACGTGTCGGTGCCGAACACGATGTGAGTCTGCGCGGTGTCGCGATGTTCGGTGCAGATGCCACCCCGGACCGCCGGAGCGGGCGTCACTCCATTCCTGGGCGGCTCCCGGACAGTTCCCGCAAACCAGCCCTCGCGCTCGAGAACCGTCAGCAGTTGCTCGTGATTGACATTGCCGGCCGCGGCAATGACGCAGTTGCCCCGGTAATACCCCTTCTGGTGCAGCGCCAGGAGATCCTCGGCCGAGAGGGCCTCCAGTGTATCCGGGGTGCCCAGAATCGAGTAACCGTAGGGATGTTGGGGCCAGAGCGCGCGGGCATGCAGCTCGAAGACCAAGTCGTCCGGCGTGTCGGCTACGCCGTTGATCTCTTCGAGGACAACGTTGCGCTCGGATTCGAGATCGCTTTCGCGCAGCAGGGGATGGCGGACCAGATCGGTGAGAATCTCGAGCGCCAGCGGCAGATCGGCGTCGAGGACGTGGGCCTGATAGCTGGTATAGTCCCGGCCGGTGAAGGCGTCGAGACCTCCTCCCCGGACCTCCAGCTCGAGCGCCAGCTGCCGGGCGCTGCGCCGCTCCGTGCCTTTGAACACCATGTGTTCCAGCAGGTGGGAAATGCCGAGCTGGCGGGGTTCCTCGTGGGCGCTGGCCGTGCGCACGTAAATGCCTACCGCGGCCGACCGAACGCCCGGCAGCCTTTCGCTCAGGACCACCAGCCCATTCGCGCCGGTGGTCCTGAACAACCCTTCGTCGAGTTGAGCTGTTTCCACGAAGGGCTAGTCCCTGGGCAGCAGCGCCTTTCGGGAGAGCTTCATGCGCCCGCGGTCATCCACCTCGAGCAGCTTGACCTGGACGATGTCGCCCTTCTTGACGACATCCTCGGTCTTCTCCGTACGTCCGTGCTGCAGCTCGCTGATATGGAGCAGACCCTCGACGCCCGGCAGAATCTCGACAAAGGCTCCGAAGGCAGTGGTGCTCTTTACCGGGCCTTCGTACGTACGTCCGACCTCGGGCTCGGTGGTGATCGCCGCGACCATGGCCCGGGCCTTCTCGCCCGCTTCTCCACCCACAGCCGAGATGGTGACGACACCCGTGTCCTCGATGCTGATCTTGGCCCCGGTGGCGTCCTGAATGCCCCGAATCGTCTTTCCCTTGGGCCCAATCACGTCGCCGATCTTGTCCGGCTTGATCTGCATGGTGAAAATCCGCGGGGCGTACTTCGAGAGCTCGGTCCGGGCGCCCGGCAGTGTCTTGGCCATCTCTTTGAGGATATGTAGCCGACCCTTGCGCGCCTTCTCCAGCGCCTCCTCCATGATCCTGAGGTCGAGACCCTGGATCTTGATGTCCATCTGAATGGAGGTAATTCCCCGCTCGGTGCCCGCGACCTTGAAGTCCATGTCGCCCAGGTGATCCTCGGACCCGAGAATGTCTGTCAGAATGGCGATCTTATCGCCTTCCTTGATCAGGCCCATGGCGACTCCGGCGCAGGCCGCCTTCATGGGCACGCCGGCATCCATCAGGGCCAGTGAGCCGCCACACACGGTTGCCATGGAGGACGAGCCGTTGGACTCCAAAATTTCGGAGACAACACGGAGCGTGTAGGGAAAATCCTCGTAGTGCGGCAACAGCGGCTGCAGCGCCCGCTCGGCCAATGCTCCATGGCCTATTTCCCGCCGGCTGGTTCCCCGCATCATCTTCACTTCGCCCGTGGAGTAGGGCGGGAAGTTGTAGTGCAGCATGAACGACTTGGTGGTTTCGCCGGCCACATCGATGCTGTCGATCCGCTGCTCATCGTCCGTGGTGCCCAAGGTCACCGACACCAGCGCTTGCGTCTGGCCCCGGGTGAAAATCGCCGAGCCATGGGTCCGGGGTAGAACGCCGGTCTCGACCGTGATCGGTCGGATGGTGTCGGGGTCCCGTCCATCCACCCGATCGCCCCGCTCCAGCACCTGCGAGCGCATGACCCGGTACTCGATCTCGTCGAGCTCGGTGCCGATCTCGCGAGCGTGCTCGGCAAAGTCGGGGGCCAGCTGCTCGAGCACCTGCTCCTTTACCGCCTTGACGGCGTTGGAGCGTCCGGCCTTGTCCTTGGCATTGATCGCCTGGCCCATCTGGGATTCGGCGGCCTGGCGGACCCGAGCGACCAGGCTCTGGTCCACCTGGGGTTTGGTCCACTGCATCTTGGTGGGGGTGCCGGCTTTGCCGACCAGCTGCTGCTGCAGCTTGACCCCGTCCTTGATTCCGCGTTGCGCCACCTTCAAGGCCTCCAGTATTTCGCCTTCGGAAACCTCGAGCGATCCGCCCTCCACCATGACGATGGACTCAGCGGATCCGCTGACGACCAGATCGATGGTAGAGAATTCCAGCTGCTGGAAGGTGGGGTTCAGAATCCAGTTTCCTTCGACCCGGCCGACCCGCACTGCGGTCAGCGGACCATTCCAGGGCACTGGGGAGAGAGTCAGCGCCGCGGAGGCAGCCAGGACGCCGAGAATGTCCGCGTCGTTCTCCTGGTCGGCCGAGAGGACCGTGACGAAGACCTGGACTTCGTTTTTAAACCCTTCAGGGAAGAGCGGCCGGATCGACCGATCGATCAGCCGGCTGGCCAGGATCTCCTTGTCCGACGGGCGGCCCTCCCGCTTCAAGAAGCCACCGGGAATCTTACCGGCGGCATAGGTCTTCTCCCGGTACTCGACGGTGAGCGGGAAGAATGGGAGAGTTGAAATGTTCGGCGAGACGGTCACGGCGGCGAGCACCATCGTGTCGCCGAAGCGGACCAGGGCGGATCCACCCGCTTGGCGCGCCAGCCTGCCGGTCTCGAGGAGCAGTGGGCGGCCGGCGAACTCGGTTTCGATGCGTTGAACGGTCACAGTTGTTTCTCTCTCTCTTGAGGCGTCTTTGCTGCCAGTCCGGGGTATGGAGTCTAGGTCAAGGTTCCTTGAACCTCTAAAACAGAGGGGGCGTCCCGATTCACATCAGGACGCCCCCGATAAACGCAAGAGTTAGTGCCTGAGCCCGAGCTGCTCGATCAGCGCTCGGTAAGTCGGCAGGTCACTTCGCTTGAGGTACGTCAGGAGGCGACGCCGGGTACCTACCATTTTCAGGAGGCCGCGGCGACTGTGGTGATCCTTCGAGTGGGTCCGGAAGTGCTCGGTCAGGGAATTGATCCGCTCGGTCAGGAGCGCCACCTGTACCTTGGCCGAACCGGTGTCACTGGGGTGCGCCTGGTGCTTGGCGACCACTGCCTGTTTGTCGAAGCTCATGCCTCGGGTCCTCTGAACATTGTCTCGCTCGTCGTAATCCGTTGTAGCATGGCAAAATAAGGCAGGTCATCAGGTTCAGGCAACCCCTTAAATCGGGGCTTCACCTTGCCCGGTTGAACGGTTGCGACCACCTTGAGCGCCGAGATGAGCGCTGCCCCCGATTCGCTACCAGGCATTATCCGGGTGGGCCCCTTTGCGGGGTTCTATCAGAGATTCGAGGAACTGATCGCCTCCTCCAGGCGCATGACCCTCTACTTCATCCATTCGCGGCGCTGGAGGGAGAATCACGATGCGGCAATCAAAGCCTTCCTCCGCCGCAGCGATACGACCATGGAGATCTTCCTGCCTGACTTGGAGAATCACGAGCTCATGTTTTCGATCTCCAGACGCTTCGAGGATGGCCCCTTGACCCCCACTCTGGTGGTTGACGCGTACCGATACTGCTCTCGGCTGGCCCGCGAGTATGGAAAACCGGAGGAAATCTGGCTGTTTGGCCGCTACCCGGCCTATTCGTTCTACCAGTTCGACGAGCGTGCCATCATCGCGCTGTACTCCAATACCGCGGCTAAGAAAGACATCCCGGCATTCGAGGTGAGCACGGACGGGTTACTGGGCAAGTTCTTGGTGTCGGATATTGAGGACCTCAAGAAGGAATGTCGCCGACGGACTCCCCGCGAGCTGGAGGCGGTGATTGCGACCGCCTCCAGCAGTCAGCCCTGATCGGCAGCAGCCCCCTACCTACTCTGAGCCATCTATCCTGCTCCGCTCACTCATCCAAAGGTCCCTGCCGGTGCCGACCCCGACCGTTCCACGCACAAAGAGCAGTGTCTCGGAGTTCCCGTGCGAGTGGATAAATGGCTGAATCGTCGGCGTGTTTCGATCACTGGTCTCGGTGGTAGGAAACTCCACTCGGGTGGGTTCCGACCATAGATCGTTCAGACTGCCCCGCCTAGCGATCCAGAGAAGGGATGCTCCGCTACGATCGGACCAGAAGTAGAGTTCCAGTCCATCGTGCGATATCGAAGGACGCTGGTCGGAAGCGAGTGCGTCGCTCACGGGAACCTTGGATGGGCTTCCCCAGACGCCATTCACCAATTGGCTTACGTAAATATCGCCGGCTATCAGCGCGGTACCGCTGACCACGCCGTCATTGAAAAACAGTTGGGGTGGGCCCGCGTCATCGTTCTCGAAGTAGCTGGGCGCGAGTTCCTGCTCTGAGCTGTTGATTCCGTCACCCAGGTTTACCGGCTCTTCCCAGCCGAAGTCATTGTTCACGTCCTCGCGGTACGACACCCAGAGGTCGCGATCGCACTGAAGAATCGTGGGACTCACGGTGCAGTGTTCGTTGGACCTCTGAGACGCGAAGAAGAGTTGGTGCCCATCGCGGGACAGGCTGGGTGAGATGTCGGGAAACACCGTGTTGATGGTTGGCACGATCTCAGGGGTATCCCAAGTGCACCCGTCTGTGCAGGCTCTCTGGGCGACGTACATGTCGAAGCCCCCGAGTCCCCCACTGCGGTTGGAAGCGAAATACAGGCTCAAACCATCCTTGGACAACGCCGGCTGCTGTTCCGTGGCAGCGGAATTGACGCGTTCTCCCAGAGTAACGGGGGCAGACCACGCAAAGGAACGGCCCGATGCGAGCACAGGTTCACCGATTGACCGGTCGAGATCGACTGGTGCGTCGGTGCAGCTCCACGCGATACCGGTAGTAAGGCCCATCGCGACAGCGAGCTCGATGTGTTTCATGGATCACCTCCAGGCCAGTTGTGTGGCCAGCATCCAGTGAGTGGCTCAGGGACCCTCGGACCACGGCATGAACACATCTACTCCATTCGAGCAACACGTCGTGTAGCCCTCCGGCCCCTTGATCGCGCGGAGGTAGTAACTGGCCCATCCTTCGAAATGTTCATCGCGATAGGTGGTGACATTGGGACCGACCGCATCGTAGATGTAGTAGAAGCTCATCGAACTATCGTCAGCACGGACGATGTAGTACCCATCCTCGAACCTGGAGTTGTCAGTCCAAGACAGCTCGACGACCCCGTTTACCAGCCTCGCACTCAGATCGATGGGTACAGCCGGAAGCCCCGTGCACAGCGTATCTGAGGATTCGCCTAACGCGTTAAAGGCGACCACGCGGTAACAGATCTCGACCTCGATCGGAAGCGGCGTCGGATAGTAGATCACGTCCCATAATCCCGCAGCGTCTGGCCCGAACGTAGCGCGGGTGATCCAGGGCCCTCCGCCTTCGGACCGGTCTACCCGGTACCCGGCCTCATTGGCAGAGTTGTCCGTCCAGTAGAGATGCATGTTCGATGCGTCCGGCGAGGGCGAAGCCGAGACCCAAGTGGGTGCCACTGGCAGGGTGGTCGCGGGGACAGCGGCGATCGGACCAGCGTAGTCGGAAAATCCACCCGCCCGCTTGGCTCGCACCCGGTACCAGTATGACTGGTCGTTTTGTAAGCCAGGATCGTGGTAGGTGGTGCTGTTCGTTGCAATTGGGGCGATGACCAGGTATGGCCCGTCGTAAGTGGGCGCGCGCTCGATTTCATAGCCGTCCTCAACGGCGGAGTTGTCGGACCATGCCAGATCAACTGCGATTGGAGTTGCCGATGCTACGCGCAGATTCGTTGGCCCAGCCGGCGGGATCGTGCAGACTGCGGCCGACCATGCCGATCGACCATTTGCGTTGTAGGCGGCCACTCGGTAGCAGACCTGAGTTTCACTGGCGCGTCCCCCGTCGAATCCCGAGCTCAGGTTCGGACCCAGCGTGGGACCAGTGATCCAAGGTCCAGATACTGTCGCCCCGCGCTCGATCTGAAAACCGGTTTCGTCCTGTGAATTGTCCGTCCAGCTGACCCAAATCGTGCTGCTGTTGCTGGGGCGGGCACCGGTCGCGCTGGGGGCAGAGGGGGCCCCAGTTGCGGGTGGAGTCGTGGCGCATGCAATGGGTGACAACGCCGAGTAGCTCCTGGTCGCGCCTGCAACCTTGAAGGCGCGGACAGCGTAGCAATAGGTAGTTACAGGCTCAACGCCTGTGTCCACATAATTGGTGCTACCCGCAGCAAGGCTTTTGACATAAAGCTCCAGCGCACCTGAAGGACCCGTGAGGGATCTCAACAGCTCAAATCCCTTTTCGTTGCTGGAGTTATCCCGCCAGCTCAGGCGAATGCGGTTCCCCTCTTGTGCCGTGGCCGTAAGGTTGGACGGAGCAACGATATTGGAGTTTGCAGGCACCGCACTCAAGTTGCCCCGGCCGGTGGGCTCGAGGGGTTGCTCTGAGTCGCAGCTGCCAAGGATCACTGCGGCTAGCACGAGGCCGGAGGGTCGTAGGATTTCAGAGCGCATGGCAAGCTCCTGGAGAATTGCGTTTCTCGGGGCAGCAGGTACCTTCGAGATTACTCTCCTTCACTTATCGCCTCCTGACCTCCGGCTTACTTCGGAGGTAAGACCGTAATTCTCTCCTGCCGGGAGCGGCGCATGATCCGCTTGCGGACGCTGGGTGCGCTGGACCTGCGAAGCTCCCAAGGACAGGAGCTCCGGCCGGTCCTTGCCCAGCCAAGACGGGCCGCGCTGCTGGTCTATCTGGCGCTCGCCGCTCCTCGCGGACCTCACCGTCGGGATACCCTCCTCGCCCTGTTCTGGCCCGAACACGACGCTGACCACGCCCGCAATGCCTTGAGCCAGGCGATTCACTTCCTCCGGCGATCGTTGGGCGGGGAGGCACTGGTTGCGAGCAATGGCGAGGGAATCGGGCTCGAGTGGAAGGACTTCTGGTGTGATGCGATCGCGTTCGAGGAAGCGCTCGAAACCGACCGATTATCCGAGGCGCTAGATCTGTATCGGGGGGACCTGCTGGAGGGATTCCACGTCGCGGATGCCCCTGACTTCGAACAATGGCTGGATGCCGAACGGGCGCGACTGGCCGAGCGCTACGCTAAGGCTGTGGAAGCGGTCGCAGACGAACGGGAACGGGCCCGCGATCACGAAGGTGCGGTGCGGCTGTGGCGTCGGCGCGCGTCCCGTGATCCATATAATTCGCGGGTTGCCCTCCGGCTCATGCGAGCACAGGCGGCTGGCGGTGATCCGGCCGGTGCGGTCCAGCATGCGCGAGTGCACGAAACGCTGCTCCGGGAGGAGCTGAACGTCGCGCCCGACCCGGAGATCGCCGCCTTGGTCATGCAGCTGCAATCAGCCAAGCTGGAAGGGGCTCCTGCCGCCAGGATTGAGGTTTCCGTTCCGGTGCCGAAGTCCAGAGTTGTTGGAACTCCACCCCTACCCTCCACAGTTCCACTCTGGAAAGCTTTGGCTGCGGCCGGACTCCTGGTGTTTCTCCTCACGGGTGGCGGTGCGCTGGCTCTCAGGACTGGCGCACGAGAGCCTCCGCTCCCGCCGATCCGCTCACTGGCCGTCCTGCCGATTGAAAACCTTTCGGGTGACTCCTCCGAACAGTTCTTTGCCGATGGAATGCACGACGCTCTCATCACCGAGCTCGCTCGCTATCCTCAATTGAAGGTCATTTCCCGGACCTCGATGCTGCAGTACAGAGGCACCAAGAAGTCGCTGCCGGAGATCGCTCGTGAGCTCCAGGTAGACGGCCTCGTAGAGGGAACGTTATTGCAGAATGGGGGGAGGCTTCGAATGAATGCGCAGCTGGTGCACGGGCCAACCGATCGGCATCTGTGGGCCAAGCGCTACGAACGTGACCTGCGGGATATCCTGTTGCTCCAGGCCGAGCTTGCCCAAGCCATTGCGGCCGAGGTTGAAGTCGCGACCTCATCGGTGAAATCTCTTCCCGGAAGAGAGCTGGGTGCTCCGGAAGCCGCACCAACTGCGCTGTACCTGAGAGAGCTCTATCTCCGCGGCCTTCACGCTGAGATCAGCCGAAGTGTGGTCGGCATACGAACCGCCCAGCGGTACTACGAAGGGGCAATCGAGCGTGATTCGTCTTTCGCTCTCGGATATGCCGGCCTTTCGGGAGCTTACGGAATGATGGCCGAGTACGACTTGGCTCCTATTGCGCCTGCATTGGACACAGCGGAGCTGATGGCTCGTCGAGCAGTCGCACTGGACAGTACCCTCACTGAGGGACATTCGTCGCTGGCCCTGGTGCTGGGAAATGCGGGGCAGTTCGCCGACTCTGAACGGGAGTTCCGAAGGGCCATTGAATTGCGACCCAGCGACGCCCGGGCGCACTTCTGGTACTCGGTACTGCTTGTCGCTCTCGGCCGAGGCGACGACGCGCTCCGCGAGGCAAACCGAGCGATTGAACTCGATCCTTTCGGTCCCACTGCTCAGATTGGAATGGTCAGATATGCGACTTGGCTGGTGACCGGAAAACGACCCCATCTGAAGTTGCGGGTGGCGGACCGGCGCCCGATCCTCAAAGTGGAGCCTGGCGAGCCATGGGCTCGGGCCCGAGACGCCTATGAATACGCAGCCGAGGGGCAGTGCGCCGAGGCAAACACCGCCATTTCTAGCGCTCGCCCCCTTGCGCCCGAGAGCTTTAGAATGCTGGCCTTCGTAGCCACGATCGACTGGCTCTGCGGCAAAAAGCCACGGGCCAGAGCTCTGATCGACCGGATGAAAGGACAGCCCGGGGCGCAGGAGCACGGATTCTCCATCGCACTGGTGCACACCGCGTTCGCCGAGAAGGACTCCGCCTTTGTCTGGCTTCCCCGCACCCGGTGGACGCTGGGTCAACTCTCCAGCTTGAGCGCCGACCGGCGCCTGGACCCGATACGGTCCGATCCGCGGTTTTTTGCACTTCTCCGTAGTCTGGGAGTTCGGTAGTCAGCGCTCCGGGGTAAACGTAGGCTCCGAGGAAAGCCCCGTAATCAGAACTGATACCGCACCCCGAGCTGCGCTTGCCGACGGGCGTAGTCGCCGACTGGCTCACCGTACTCAAGCAGAGCCTGGGTCGCCTGGTACTCGGCATGATTGGCCGAGTTCAATACGTTGAACGCTTCTGCCGTCACGGTCAGGATTCCATGGGGCATCCGGAAGGACTTGCCCAATCGAAGATCCAGCGTCCGATACCAATGACGCCAGTCGTTCTGCCGCATAGTCCTGATCCCCTCAGGCCAGTCGTCGCTCGGGCTCCCGTTTTGATTTGCGTCCGTCCCTAGCGTCACCAGGAAGGGACGGGGGCTGGCGACGATGGCAATCCCGGAGAGCTCCAACCCGAACGGCGCCTGGGTAAAACCCGACAGCACGAAACGGTGCCGCTCGTCTCCCTCACTTCGCTGGAGAGTGTAGGCGGCCGAATCGGCGTAGTCGCTCGTTGTGAAGTCGCCGAACTCCGAGCTGGCCCAACCGAGCGTGTACCCGAAGTTCAAACGGGTGAGGGCCCGGTCATAGGTCAGAGAAAACAGGAGTGCGTCGAACCGGGCGTCGCCGAAGTCGTCGAACACAACGATGTTGCCGTATCTGCTGGTGAGCGGTCGAATCCCGCCCACCGGCTGGTTCCTTGTTAAAGAGACGGGCGCGTTGGTTACCCGCTGATTCAGGTACTCAAGGTTGACGGCCAACCGATCGGTTACCTGGTGACCGGCACCGGCAGACCATTGATGGTTAGCCGGCGCCTCCAGACGGTCCTTCAGCAGGAAAATGTTGGGCGGAGTCGTGGTCTGCCCCTGCAGCACCCGGCGACGCAACTCCTCGGGGTCGGTGGTACCGGGATTGGCAAAGGAGTAAAGACGCCAGCCAATACTGATGGCCTCTGCGTGGGCACCGAAGAGAGGAACCCGATCATACATGACCCCATAACCAGCACGCAGGAACGTGCGCCGGGTGCCAAACACATCCCAGCTGACCGCTAGTCGCGGCGCGAGGTTGTTCAGATCGTTCTTCCTGTCCCCCGTGTTGAGAAAAGTTTCTCCAACTAGCCGTTGCAGTGTGGTGTCATTGGCCCATGGCGTGAGCAGCTTTTGATTCAAGGTGTTGATGTCAGCGTCATACCGGAACCCGGCCGTGACGGTCAGCGAATGGACCGGTTGCCATTGATCCTGCAGGTAGGCTCCGGCCAACCACCCTTGAATTGTTGCCTGGGCCTCGCCGGTCGAGCTCGGGTTCTCGATGCCGAGGCCGATTTGGGCGAGCAACGGCAGCGCGCTGGTGTCGCTGGCAAATCGAAACAGCCCCTCCACATTGAATGGCCGATAAGTCCGAACACGAATTCGGCTGAGCTCCAGTCCAGCCTTGAGGACATGCCGCCCGGTGGGCCCGCCGAGGCTATAAGACGTCTTGTTGATCACCCGCAGGTGTTGCTCTTCGTTGAGGAAGGGCATGAGGTTGCGGCCGATCTGGATCCCGGGGTATTGCAGGGTCGGCTGAGGAGCCCGCAGAGACTGATCATTCTTGAGATCAAGCAGGTGAAGCGACAGCTCGTTCACCAGCGCTCGGGACGCATACGTGTCTCGGAGCTGCACGCTGGTGACTCGCGAGTTCGTCAAGATTCCCGCGTCACGAGAAAGCATGCGCCCTTCAACGGAGATTCCGAAGTCGCCCTCAGACTTGATACGCCGAGTGGCCCCAATGACGTCGAGAGTATGAGATCCTAACGGTGCGGTCAGGCGCAGGAGTCCGGTGTGGAGACGGGTGGGTGCCGCAAAGGTTCCGGCGTATCGGTCCCAGATGCCGGGGTTTGCTGGAGGACGGCCGGGCACGACGTCGAAAAAATTGTCGGTGAACTGGCCCTCGTAGCTCAGGGCAAAGAAGAGTCGATCCCTGATCACTGGCCCGCGGAGATTTCCTCCGATCTGGTACCGGCTGTAGTCCGGCTTCTCGGTTTGGAATGCCCCCTTCGCCACCAGCAGCTTGTTCTGCAAGAAGCTGAACACCGAGCCTTCCAGATTCTTGCCACCGCGATGAGTGATCGCGCTGATGATATAGGATGCACCGCGGGTGTACTCCGCGTCATACGAGTTCAGGTAGACCCGGAACTCGCGCACTGCCTCCTGGGGGACCATGGAGCCGTTCTGCGGCCCCCCGACGACTTGGCCCACGTACATACCCTTCCATTCAAGGCCGTCGACATAGAGGTTGGCGAAACGGGGTGCAGCCACGGGCAGTGCACCGGCTGCAGGCGCTGATTTGCCTCCTTCGACCGCGAACGTCCGAATGCCGGGAGCCACGGCGGCGATATTCAGCACGTTGCGGCTATTCAGCGGGAGCTTCTCGATTTCTTCCTGCAGCACCGCCATCGATACGTCGCTTCTATCCACCTCGAACTTGCGTTGGGCAGTCACCACAATCGGCTCGAGCTCCACCGCACCCGCCTCTAACCTGAAATCGATTGTAGCGCGTTGTCCCAGAACGAGCCGAACACCCTCCAAGAGTTGCTTCCGATAGCCGATGGCACGGACCTGCATGGCATAGAGACCGGGCGCCAGACCGAGTATTCGGTAGCCTCCCTCTGGGCCTACGACAGCATGCCGAGCGGTGGCGGTCTCCAGGTTTCGGACCTCCAGCTGGGCCCCTTCTGGAACGCTTCCGCCTTCGGCTTTGATCACCCCTTCGAGTGTGATGGTAGTGGCCTGAGCAGATAACAGCGAGGCTGCGCAGGGTGTGAGCAGCAGGATGCCAACCGTGAGGAACCGCGAGCAGAGAAGGTGGTGCATTCGAGCACCTCAGAGCGACTTCACCCCATCTCCACATGACGGACCACAACGGGCCGAGTTCCAGCACGCCGAACAGGCAAAGATTTGTGGAATGGGATTTGTGCTAAGCTAACGTCCGGTCCCTGGAACAGCCAGAGAATAGACGCGACGTGCGAGTCTCAGGGTTGTGATTTACCCGCCGAATAGCCGCCGGAAGTCGTTGGAGAAGGCCAGGCCCATCAGCAGGATGATCAGCACGAGTCCCACCGTCGTCAGCCGCTCCCGGACCTTCAGCGGGAGGGGACGCCGGATGAGTGCTTCGGCCAGGAGAAAGAGGAACTGTCCCCCATCCAGCACCGGCACCGGAAGTAGGTTGAGAATGGCGAGGTTGATCGATATCAGGGCCATGAATCCGAGGAAGGTGTCCAATCCCAGCCGGGCACTCTCGCCCGCCAGCTGCCCGATCAGAATGGGGCCTCCAACCGCGCGCCCGGAAATCCTGCCACTGAAAAGGCCCCGCACAGTCCGGAAGATTTGATCCGAGGCGCCAGCGGTGGCCCGTCCGCCCTGGCTGACAGCCTGAGCCAGACTCAACTTCTCGGAGGTGAAATCGGCACCCACAGCGACACCGATTCGCCCAACGACCCTGGGTTTGCCGTTGGGGCCCGGAATCGTGTCGGTGTAAGGTCGGATGTCGAAGTCCAGACGTTCTCCACCTCGGGCTACCGTCAGAGCAACGTTCTGCCCTGCGCCTCCCTGGAGTACCTCCAAGAGATCGTACCACTGCCCGACCGGGCGTCCGTTCACGGCGACGACCGTGTCTCCCTCCTCGATACCAACCCGGGCAGCCGGCTTGTCCGGGAGAACCTCACCGATGACCGGAGCACGGAAGGGCTGTAGAGCCTGCGCCGCCTTCAACCGCTGTTCCACGGCGTCAGGGTGAATTGGCAGAACAACAGTGCCACCCCGGTCCAGCTCGATCCGGACCTCTGCGGCCGGGGCGTTGGCGATGCCACTCACAACCTCATCCCAGGAGGCGACGGTATCTCCGTTGATGCGGATGATCTTCGTCCCCGGGGTGATCTGCTTCAGTGCGGCGGCTTCGGCCGGCAGCTCCTCGGCCACCACACGGCCGACGGTCGTCACCGGGTCGATCTGGCGTCCGTTCTTGTACGCCAGGAAGGCGAACACTGCCCAGGCAAACAGTGCGTTCATGGTGACACCCGCCAGGATCACCACCATCCGCTGCCAGATCGGCTTGGCTTCGAACACTCGATCGGGCGGCACCGCGACAGCCGGAGCGCCGCCCTCCAGCGCACTGCTGCCGATGTCCTCTTCCCGGCTGGCCATTTTCACGTAGCCGCCGAGGGGCAGCCAGGAGATCGAGTACTCCGTCTCACCCCGGCGGAAGGTGAGCCATGGGATGGGTGGACCCAGGCCGAGGGAGAACCGGTGGACGTAGATGCCGGCCCACTTGGCCGCCACAAAATGCCCCGCCTCATGCACGAAGATCAGTACGCCCAGGACGACAATCAGGGCGAGTACGGTTATTACCATGAGCCCCTCACGCTCCGGATTGCCATGTCTCTGGCCCAACTGTCGGCCTCTCGCACGGCCTCCACAGCGGTGGCCGGCACGGGATGATGAGCGTCGAGCGTGAATTCGATGGTTTCGCTGATGCGGCCGAACGGAATGGCACCCTCGAGAAACGCGGCCACGGCAACTTCATTGGCAGCATTGAACACGGCCGGCGCGGTTCCGCCCGCACGGCCGGCAGCGATCCCCCACTGCAAGGCGCGAAACACGTCGGTGCGCACCGGCTCGAAGGTGAGCGGACCGGCGGCCACCGGGTCGAACCGCCGAATACCGGTATCGGGGAGCCGCTCCGGGTGAGTCAGTGCGTAGAGAATCGGCAGCTCCATCGAGGGAAAGCCGAGCTGGGCCAGCACGCTGCCGTCGCAGAATTCAGTGAAGGCATGCACCACGCTTTGCGGATGCACCACCACGTCCAGCGCCTCGTAGGGAAGTCCAAACAGATAGTGGGCCTCGATCAGCTCGAGCGCCTTGTTGGCCAGGGTCGCGGAATCTACCGTGATCTTGTTCCCCATGCGCCAGGTGGGGTGCTGCAGCGCTTCCTCCACCGTAGCGTGCCAGACTCGCTCGCCGTCCCACTCCCGGAATGGGCCACCGGAGGCGGTCAGGATCAATCGGGCCAGGCCGTTATCCCGGCCGGTGACGCACTGCAGCACGGCGCTATGCTCGGAATCAATCGGCACAATCTCGCCGCCGCCGGCGCATGCGGCCTGCGCAACGAGGTCGCCGGCCATGACCAGCGTCTCCTTGTTGGCGAGGGCCACCCGTTTGCCGGCCCGAAGTGCCGCCAGGGTTGCCTCCAGACCGGCCGCACCGACCACCGCGTTGACCACAATGTCGGCATCGGGGTGGGTCGCGGCCTCGATGAGAACCTCCGGACCGGTGGGCCAGCGCGAGTCGTTGGTCAGACCCGCGAGTGCCGCGTAGGCCGGGCTCCACTCGGATACCTGGGCTTCGAGCTTTTCACGGTTGCGGCCCGCCGTCAGGGCCACCAGCCGAAAGTGCTCCTGCTGTCGCCGCAGTACATCCAGCGTGCTGTGGCCGATCGATCCGGTGGAGCCCAGGATTGCGACGCCCCGCTGCGTTCCGTTCAGCGTCATCAGATCACGCCAAACGCGCGGTACATCGCGGCCGCGGTGGGAATGACGAAGTAGAGAGAATCGAACCGGTCGAGCACGCCCCCATGGCCCGGGATCAAGTGACTCGAGTCCTTCACTCCCGCCTCCCGCTTGAAGAGCGATTCCGCCAGATCACCCACCTGGCCCACCACGGACAGAACGGCCGAAATCGCGAGCAGTTGCCCGACCGGAATGTCGAGCCCAACCCGGGGAAAAATGAGGAGCCCGAAGAGCGGTGCCATCAGGACCCCTCCGAGCACGCCCGCGGTGCTCCCCGACCGCGTCTTACCCGGACTCACTGTCGGCGCCAGCTTCGGTCCACCCAGGGCGCGGCCTCCGAACATGGCGGCAGTATCACACACCCAGGTCACCACCAGCGGGAAAAATACCAGCCAGGCACCGGCCCATGACTTGACCGCAAAGCTGGTGTGCCGGATCGCGAGGAGAAACGCCGGAAGGGCCCCGGTGTATGCCACTGCCAGCAGAGTGATGGCGGCAGCGGCCAGCGGCCGCTCCGACGGCTGGTGACTCGCCAGGACCCAGGTGAGCAGGACGATGAGCCAGATGGCAGCCAGGTACGGCCACCACAGGGTGAGCGAATCGCGGACCTGGGGTGTCGCAATGACCCCGTACACCAGGAGTGGAAGCGCGGCGGCGCTCAGGAGTGCCAGAGGCGTCACCGCCCGGATATTTCCCCGCCCGGCCAAATCCAGCAACTCACGGGCGCCCAGCGCGCCCACAACCGCCAGCACCAGAGCCAGCGGAAGCCCACCATACCAGATGAGGGCGAGTGCGAGTGGGATGGCGACAACCGCAAACCCGACCCGCCGGACCAGATTGGAGTCCATGCTCATCCGGCTTCGACGCGGCCAAACCGCCGTTCGCGCCGCTGAAACTCCAAAATGGCTTCGAAGAGGTGGCGCCGGGTAAAGTCCGGCCAGAGCACAGGCGTGACATAGAGCTCGGCGTACGCGAGCTGCCATAGCAGAAAGTTGGAGATGCGCATCTCGCCCGACGTGCGAATCAAGAGGTCGGGGTCAGGCCAGGGCGCGGTGTACAGCATCCGCCCCACGGCCTCCTCGTCGATATCGGCCGGATCGAGCTTCCCCGCCGCTACGTCCTGCGCCAGCATCCGCGCGGCCCGTGCGATCTCGGCGCGCGCGCTGTAGGAAATGCACAGATTCAGGGCCAGGGAGCTCCCGCCGGCAGTGTCCGCCACAATGCGATCGACCGCTCGGCGAGCGCCGTCGCCCAGCTGATCGAGGTGACCCAGCACCCGGACCGATACTCCCTGGTCTCGAAGCTCCTGGGCTTCACGGGCGATGTACTCCTCCAGCAGCTTCATGAGGGCTTCGATCTCGCCGGCAGGCCGCTTCCAATTCTCCTGGCTGAAGGCAAACAGGGTGAGAACGCCCACCCCGGCTTGGAGGCAGCCTTCCACCACCTCACGCACCGCCTTCATTCCGGCGTGGTGCCCGAGGGGCCGGGGCAGAGAGCGGCCCTTGGCCCAGCGACCATTGCCGTCCATGATGATCGCGAGATGACCGGGAACCGCCCCGTGCACCCGCAGCCGCTGCAGCAGATCGTTGCTCATTCCATCAGACTTCCAGGATCTCCGCTTCCTTGGAGTGAATCAGCCCGTCGATCTGCTTGATGTGCTCGTCGGTGAGCTTCTGGATTTCCTTCTCGGCGTGGCGTTTATCGTCTTCGGAGATCTTTTCCAGCTTCTTGATCCGGGACAGCGTATCGGTCCGGGCATGGCGGACGGCGATTCTGCCTTCCTCGCCGAGCTTGTGGACCACTTTGACGAGATCCTTGCGCCGCTCCTCGGAAAGTGCCGGCAGCGGCACCCGGATGAGATTGCCCTGAGTGGCCGGATTCAGGCCCAGATCGGAGTCCCGGATTGCCTTCTCGATGGCGTTGGTCAGCGACTTGTCGAACGGCTGGACCGTGAGCAGGCGAGGCTCGGGAGCGTTGATCATCGCCACCTGGTTGAGGGGCACCTGCCCACCGTAGGCTTCGACCCTCACGATATCGAGCAGCGACGTGCTGGCCTTGCCGCTTCGAATGGAGCTGAACTCCCGCTTGGTGCTCTCGACGGCCTTGTGCATCAGCTCGCGGCCGTGCTTGGTGAGTTCCGGAATAGTGCTCATCGCACGATCGTCCCTACGCGCTCGCCCTGAAGCACCCGTGTGATGGCGCCTGGCTGGTTGATATTGAAGACAATGATGGGTAGCTGGTTGGCCTTGCACAGTCCAAACGCGTTGGCGTCCATGACGGCATAATTCTTCACTATGGCTTCCTGGAAGGTGAGCTCGGGGATGAACGTGGCGGAGGGATCTTTCCGGGGGTCCCCGGTGTAGATCCCGTCGACGTTGGTGGCTTTGAGGATCACCTGGGCCTCGATCTCCAGTGCCCGCAGCACGCCTGCGGTGTCGGTGGAGAAGAACGGATTCCCGGTGCCCGCCGCAAAGATGATGAGCCTTCCCTTTTCCAGGTGTCGGACAGCTCGGCGGCGGATGTACGGCTCGGCCACCGACTCCATACGAATTGCGGTCATGACCCGGGTGTCAACACCGATCTTTTCCAGGACATCCTGCAGGGCCAGGGCGTTGATGACGGTGCCGAGCATGCCCATGTAGTCGGCCGATACCCGGTCCAGTCCTTCCCGGCTGGCGGCGGTGCCCCGAATGATGTTGCCCCCACCGACGACGAGCGACAGGTGCACGCCGAGGCCGTGCACCGCCTTGATTTCCTCCGCGAACGCCTCGACCATGTGATAGTCGAGACCGAACCCCTTATCGCCGGCCAGCGCCTCGCCCGAGATCTTGAGCAGGGCACGGGTGTAGGCGAGGGCCATCACGCCTCTCCGATTTTGAACCGGGCAAAGCGCCGGACCGAGATCACCTCGCCCAGCTTCCCGGAAGCCTCCTTGATGAGCTGGCCCACTGTCTTCTTGTCGTCGCGCACAAATGGTTGCTCGGTGAGAGTGCGCTCGGCCACGAATTTTTTCAGCTTGCCCTCGACGATCTTGCCGCGGATGTTCTCCGGCTTCCCCTCCTGGACCACCTGTTCCTCGGCAATGCG